>Ga0316207_10000631_pt1 | contig 53079 bp, 44 predicted proteins | sample 6weekpyrite_MG_FD_204943 | JGI IMG/M metagenome (GOLD analysis project Ga0316207, IMG submission 204943) | Microbial mat bacterial communities from mineral coupon in-situ incubated in ocean water Damariscotta River, Maine, United States -... | ecosystem: Environmental > Aquatic > Marine >...
CTGATATTCTGATCATCAATAAATTCGGCAAGCATGAAGCAGAGGGACGTGGGTTCCGCGAACTGATCGCAGATGCCCTTATGCGTGGCATACCGGTGATTGTCGGTGTGAACGCCCTTAACCTGCCAGCATTCGAAGCCTTTGTCGGGTCTGAAGTAACGCCTCTTGCGCCCTCGGGTGACGACCTTTTGACGTGGTGCCGCAACACGGTTTCGCAAATGCGGTCGGCCGCCTAGGGCTGCGACCCTTGCCAGCCGCATTGACCTTATAGGCGCGTTGCATGAAAACGGCGCAGCACCGTCGTTTTCATCAAGGGCCTCTCATGCGCACTGTCTTCATCACCGGAACGGCCGGTTTCATCGGCTTTCACCTGGCGCAGTTGTTGCTGGATGAGGGGTTTCGCGTCGTAGGCTACGACGGCATGACTGACTATTACGACGTGCAGCTGAAACGGCGGCGCCATCAGATCCTGCTGCAAAATCCGCATTTCAGTTGCACCGAGGGCTACCTGGAAGACTATGAACTGCTGTCCGGTGCCTGTGATGATGCTCAGCCCGATATCATCGTTCATCTCGCCGGGCAGGCGGGAGTCAGATATTCACTGGAAAACCCGCGTTCCTATATGGAAGCCAACGTCATGGGCACGTTTAACGTGACCGAATGCGCCCGGATACATCAGGTTGACCATCTGCTCATGGCATCGACCTCATCCGTTTATGGCGCGAATACCGACATGCCGTTTGGCGAATTGCAGCGCACTGATACACCGCTGACGATCTATGCAGCCAGCAAGCGCGCGAACGAGCATATGGGCCATGCCTATGCCCATCTTTGGCAGATCCCCATAACGATGTTCCGGTTCTTTACCGTCTATGGCCCCTGGGGTCGCCCCGATCTGGCGATGTTCAAATTTGTCAAAGCCGGGCTGAGCGGTGACAGTATTGATGTCTACAACAACGGCGAAATGGCGCGCGATTTTACTTACGTGACCGATCTGGTGCGCGGCATCCGCCTTTTGATGGACACGCCCCCTGTCGCGCCAGAGCGGCCAGAGGATATCGCGCCCGGCGACAGCCTCAGCCCTGTCGCGCCGTTTCGGGTGGTCAATATTGGCAATGGCACGAAAGTGCCCCTGATGGATTTCATCGCTGCCATCGAAGCAGCACTTGGGTTCCCCCTCAAAAAGAACTTTATGGAAATGCAAAAGGGTGACTTGCGGGAAACATTTGCAGACAACAGCCTTTTGAAGGAGTTGACCGGTTACACCCCCCAGACAAACGTACAAGAGGGTGTTGCCCGGTTTGTTTCATGGTACCGGGACTACTACGATAAATAGACGGCGGCACGGTCGGTTGACCAGGTTCTGTCAGTCAGGCGCTGGCTTTGGATGAAGTGAGAGAAGTATGAAAATTGCAATGATTGGCACCGGATACGTCGGTCTGGTTTCAGGCGTCTGCTTTTCTGACTTCGGACACGAGGTTGTTTGCGTCGATAAAAATCAGGATAAACTCGCGCTTTTACGCACAGGAAAAACGCCGATTTTCGAACCCGGCCTTGATCGGCTGATGGCGCGAAACATGGCGGCCAACCGGTTGTCCTTTACGGATGACCTGAAAGAAGCGACCCAGGACGCCGATACGGTTTTCATCGCGGTCGGCACCCCCAGTCGCCGCGGTGACGGTCACGCGGACCTGAGCTTTGTCTTCGGGGCCGTGAAAGAGGTCGCCGAAGTTCTGGCCAGGCCTGCGGTCGTCGTCATCAAATCCACGGTTCCTGTTGGCACCAACCAAAAGGTCGCGGATATCCTGAAAGAGGTGCGCCCCGATCTGGACTGTGACGTGGTGTCAAACCCCGAATTCCTGCGCGAGGGTGCCGCCATTGATGATTTCATGCATCCTGACCGGGTGGTCGTGGGCGTGCAATCGGAGCGCGGCAATGAGGTGATGCAAGAGGTGTATCGCCCATTGTCGCTGCGCGATTATCCTGTTTTGACCACTGACCTTGAGACCGCAGAAATGATCAAATACGCCGCCAATGCCTTTCTGGCGACCAAGGTCACCTTCATCAATGAAATCGCGATGCTCTGCGAACGCACGGGCGCTGACGTCAAGGATGTGGCCAACGGCATGGGCTTTGACAGCCGGATCGGCCCGAAATTCCTACAGGCAGGTCCGGGGTATGGCGGGTCATGTTTCCCCAAGGATACCAAGGCGCTTGCCCGGATCGGGCAAGACAACGCGACCCCATTGCAGATCGTCGAGACGGTGATCAAGGTCAATGAAGAGGTCAAACGCCTGATGATCGACAAGATCGTCGATCTTTGTGATGACAATCTTCAGAAAAAGACGATTGTTGTGTTGGGCCTGACGTTCAAGCCTGACACTGATGATATGCGCGATGCACCGGCGTTGACCGTTGTGCCCGCCTTGGTTGGTCTTGGTGCTGATGTCCGCGTGGTGGACCCGCAGGCGTTCCGCGAGGCAGAGGCAATGTTGCCAAATGTCACCTGGTTTGATGATCCTTACGAGGCCGCCCAAGGTGCCGATGCCGTTGTACTGCTGACCGAATGGAACGAGTTTCGCGCACTGGACCTGCGCGACATGGCGGGGCGCATGGCGACCCCGCGCATGGCTGACCTGCGGAATATGTACTCTTGCGATTACGCGCTTGATGCGGGGTTTGAAGCCTATGCCGGCATGGGTCGCAAATCCAAGCTGCCGTTCGATGCCTGACTGCGCAGAGGGCCATGGGACCCCCCGCGCACCAGCGTTCAGCCAACGACGTTGAAATCAGGCCCGTAAGGATAGCCGGTAATGTTTTCGTTGCCGTCTTCGGTGATGATCAGGATGTCGTGTTCACGATACCCGCCTGCGCCCGGTGTCCCCTCTGGCACGGTCAACATCGGCTCCATCGAGATGACCATGCCGGGTTCTAGCACCGTGTCGATATCTTCGCGCAGTTCCAGCCCCGCTTCGCGGCCATAATAATGCGACAGCACCCCGAAGGAATGCCCATAACCAAACGTCCGGTATTGCAGCAGGTCGCGTTCCGCAAAAAAGACGTTGATCTGCTCGGTCACTTCGGCGCAGCTGACACCGGGCTTCAGCAGGCTCATCCCGTATTCATGGGCGGCAACATTGGCTTCCCAGACCTTCAGGCTCGCGGGATCGACGGTTTCCACGAACATCGTCCGTTCCAGCGCGGTGTAATAGCCGCTGATCATCGGAAAAGTGTTCAGGCTCAGGATGTCACCTGATTGCAAGGCCCGAGACGTCACCGGGTTATGCGCGCCGTCGGTGTTGATCCCGGATTGGAACCAGACCCATGTGTCGCGATATTCGGCGTCGGGAAAGCGTTTGGCGATTTCCAGCTCCATCGCGTCGCGCCCTGCCATGGCGACGTCGATTTCACGCGCGCCTGCCTTGACGGCATCCTTGATGGCATAGCCGCCCACATCGGCAACCTGCACGCACTTGCGGATCAGGGCGATTTCAGCGGCGGATTTATGCATGCGTTGGCGCATGGTCATGGGGGCGACATCGACGGTGGCATGTGGTGACAGGAATTCATGCAGCAGGGCAGATTGTGCCAGCGTCAGGTGATCGCCCTCAAACCCGATGGTTTTGCCGCTTCCGGTGACCGACCGCACCGCGCGCCAATAATTGTTCCGCTGCCAGTCGGTGTAGGTGATGTTGTCACCATGGCTGCGGCGCCACGGCTGGGCGGCATCAATCCCGGCGCTGATGGTGACGGACTCAGTGGGCGTGACGACAAGCCCGTAAGGGCGGCCAAAGGCGCAATAAAGAAAGCCAGAGTAATAGGCGATGTTGTGCATCGAGGTGAAAACGCAGGCCTCAACGCCTTCTTTTTCCATATCTGCGCGCAGTCGCGCCAAACGGTCATCATATTCCTGTGGCGCAAAGGGGAGGCTCTTTTCCCCCTGATGAAAACGGTAAAATTCCGGACGATCCATTGCGATGGCTCCTTTGTCGGCATGCCGCGCGCGCGATGGAAAGGGCGTTCCCTTCGGTCGCGCAAGCGGCAAAGTGAAGTCCCGGCGTTCAGGAAGTTTCTGTTGGGTTTGCAATAGGTGCTGGCGACGCCATCGCCGACCCATGCCGATTGATGGCCCAAAACGGGCCATCATGGCAAGCCTCTTTCAGAGGGTGGTCATCAGGCCGGTGTCAGCCCCCGCAGCCGTTCGGACCGGCGACGCAGCAGTTCAACCGTTGCCAGCAGCAAGATCGAAATCCCGACAAGAATCGTTGCCGCGGCGAGGATCGTTGGCGAAATCTGTTCGCGCAGGCCAGTGAACATTTGCCAAGGCAGGGTCTGTTGCTGGGCGGACCCGACGAACAACACGACAACAACTTCGTCAAACGAGGTGATGAAGGCAAACAGGCCGCCTGAAATCACACCGGGCAGGATCAAGGGCATCTGGACCCTGAAGAATGTACGCACCGGATCAGACCCCATGGACGATGCCGCCCGTGTCAACGACCGATCAAAGCCGACCAGCGTTGCAGTCACCGTGATGATCACGAATGGAATGCCCAGAACAGCGTGCGCCAGGATGACTTTCACGAAGCCAACGAAGGTCTGCGACAGCCCCAGATTGGCCTCAAGCCAATTGCCCAGGGGCGCGTAGAAAAAGAACATACCTGTCGCTGAAATAATCAGCGGCACGATCATGGGCGAGATCAGGACAGCCATGATCGCCTGCCGCCCCGGTACGTGGCTTTGCGACAATCCGATCGCGGCCAATGTCCCGAGTGAGACCGAAATGACGGTGGCAATCGGGGCGATGATCAGCGAATTCTTGAGCGGGACCATCCATTCGTCGGTCCCAAGGAAGTTGCGGTAATGCTTGAGGCTGTATCCTTCGGCCTGAAAATTCAGCATCTCAGGTGTGAAAGTAAAGAAATCCTCGGCGTTGAAGCTCAGCCACATCACAGGGACCAGCGGCGCTATCAGGAAAAAGAAGATCAGCCCGCAGATGAACTTGAATGAATTGTGCCACAAGGTTTGTGCCGGCGTATAGTAGATCGGCACGGTGGTCCCGTAGTCTCCGCGCGCCAGCCAATAGGCTGCCCAGCTTAGCACCGCGCCAATCAGCGCACCCGACACGGCTGTGCCGATGTTGCCAAATACAAACCCCGCCAGCGCCAGCACCCCGATGGTGGCCCAGCGCACCGCCGTTCTGCGGTCCAGGTTCGTTTCTGCGATCCAGGCAATGATACATCCCACGATGGCCCCGATCAGCGCCCCCAGCCAGGGTTGGCCCACCATATTGCCCCCGACAAAGCCGAAGATGGCCGCGAAAGCCGCCATCAATGGCATGGTAAAACGGTAAAGGTCCGGGCGGATCGCCGTTGATAGTGTCGTGCTCATGGTCTCAACCCCCCAGCTTTACGTTATCAATGCCGACAATGCGGTCGTAGAGCCAATAAAGCGCCATCACGAGAACCAGCAGGATTGTCCCCAGTGCTGCGGCAAGCCCCCAGTTCAATGACCGAGAAATATTGTAGGCGATCCTGTTGGAGATAAAGACACCATCGGTGCCGCCGACGATCTCCGGCGTGATGTAATATCCAATCGCCAGAATGAACACGAGGATCGAACCGGCCCCGATGCCCGGTATGGACTGCGGGAAATAGACCCGCCAGAAGGCCGTCCAGTTCGTCGCCCCCAGTGACTTGGCCGCGCGCAGATAGCTGGGCGGGATAGTTTTCATCACCGAATAAAGCGGCAGGATCATGAACGGCAGCAGGATATGCGTCATTGCAATGATCGTGCCGGTCGAGTTGTTCATCAGGATCAGGCGGTTTGCGTCATCGACAAAGCCAAGCCAGACCAGAATTTCGTTGATCACGCCCTGCTGTTGCAGCAGCACTTTCCAGGCGGAAGTCCGTACCAGAAGCGATGTCCAGAACGGCAACAGGACAAGGATCATCAGCACATTTGCGGTCCGAACCGGCAAGTTGGCCAGAAGCCATGCAACCGGATACCCCAAAAGGATGCAGCTGGAGGTGATAATCAGCGACATCCAGAGGGTGCGCATGAACAGCTTGATATAGATCTGCTCGTTCTCGGGCCGCGCCTCTATCCCATTGATGGTCAGTTCGCGGTCAACAGAGTTCAGGAAATAGCCCGGCGTGTAGGTGGGGCTGTAAAGTTCGATCGTCTGCCAGACATCGACGTCGCCCCAGTCCTCATCCAGCTCAATAAAGGCATCGGTAAAGCTTTGCTGGGGCAGGTCTGCCGCAGCGAGCGCCTGCAAAGCGTCAGCCCCCGGCCCCCCATAGCCGGCAATTGCAGCGGCACGCGAAGGATCGTTCAGATCCACGGCAAGGGCCGCATAGACGGCTTCCCATGGGTCTTCCTCGGCAACCACGTCTTCGCCGTCAATCACGGTCCATATCGCAAAGTCAGTATAGGCGGCGGCTGTGATGGGGAGCAGGTCAATGAAGGCCTGCGACGGCGAAAAGCCAAGGTCGCCCTGCATGCTATCGCCGGTCAGATCTTCCCAACGGGCACGACGTTCGGCCACGAGGGCCTCTCCACCGGTGCCATTGATCATTTCAAACCAGAAGGCACCTTCTTCAAAACGTGCATCGACCTCTTCGATAGCGTCCTGAGAGACTTCACCGATATCATCCATTGACCGGCCCGATGTGCGAAACAGTGATGCAAGCCCAGTGTTTTCATAGTTCAGGCGGGTGCCCAGCTTGGTGTGTTCCTTGGCCTCGGCGGCGTTGAACATGTCAAAGAACATGTTTTGATAGACGTTTTCGGGTGGAATTTCGCCCGTTTGGCTATCCCATGCGGCCAGCGCGGGGACCGTGCCGGGCAGCGTTGTAGACACAATATCGTTCTCGACCGAGCGGACCAGCATGGACACGATCGGGATCACGAATGTCAGCAGAACAAACAGCAAAAGCGGGGCGATCAGCGCCAGCGCACGCAGTTTCTGGCGTCGCAGGGCACGCCGCAGGCTTTCCTTCAGCGGCCTGCCGTCAGCGGCAAGCATTGGCCCGGAACCGGTCGTGTCACTCATGTCGTCCCCAATCATGCATCACGCATCTTTGCTCTGGAATTCGGTTGGGTGAAAAGGGGCGTCACCGCCCCTTTTCCGTTGTCACTTATTGTGCCAGCCACGCCTGGAACTTGGCGTCGATATCATCGCGGTAATCCGCCCAGAACTCGAAGTTGTACAGGAACGTGTTCGTGGCGTTTGCCGGGTCGGTTGGCATATGCGGCGCCATGTCGATACCCAGTGTGGCATGCTTGCCAACAAGCGGTGCCGACGACTGACGTGCAGGACCGTAAGAGATGTACTTGGCCTGATCGGCAAGACGCTGTGTGTCTGTCGCAAACTTCACAAAGTCCAACGCACGGGCCAGACGCTCATCCGAAAGACCCTCAGGAATGATCCAGCCGTCAAGGTCATAGACCTGCGCGTCCCACATCATGCCGATTGGTTGACCCTGCTCTTCGATCGCAGCGAACAGACGACCGTTGTAGGTCGAACCCATGAAGACTTCGCCGTCGGCCAGCAACTGTGGCGTATCCGCACCGGCAGACCACCAGATCACGCTGTCGCGGATCGTTTCAAGTTTGGCAAGCGCCTGTTCCTGGCCCTCATCGGTGGCAAGAACGTCATAGACGTCTTCCTTTGCAACGCCGTCACACAGCAACGCCCACTCAACATTGTTGATCGGACGCTTTTCGAGCGCGCGCATCCCTGGGTATGTTGCCAGATCGAACACATCGCAGATGTCGTTTGGTGCCTCGGTCCCGGCTGGCACCAGGTCTGTGCGGTAGCCGAACGTCGTCGAATAAACGATCTGTGGGACAAAGCAGTCGCCAACAAGCAGATCGCCGAAGTCATCCTCGGCAGAGGTGCCATCTGGTGCCGCTGCGAGCATTTCATCCGGGTCGATTTCCATCGCCAGGCCTTCGTCACACAGGCGCAGCGCGTCTGCCGCAACCACATCAACGACATCCCAGGTGATTGACCCGGCTTCGTTCATGGCGCGAAGCTTGGCGACAGCCTCGGCAGAGCTTTCGTCCCAGGTGACGGTCACGCCAGAGTTCATGGCGACATAAGGATCAGCATAGGCGTTGATCTGGGACTGCTGATAAGCACCCCCCCAGCTGACAAGCGTCATGTCCGACGCCATGTTGCCATCGGCGACAGCAGATCCGGCGGACAGGCCCAGGGCCATTGCCGCCAGAATTGAATTCTTGAATCTCATTTTATTCTCCCATTGCTGCCTGGTTTTCGGATATTTTTGGCGGCGCGCACCAGGCTTGGCACCACCATTTTGACAATGCTTCAGGCCGCCTTAAGCGTCCAAAGCACGGCAATCTTCTGGCAACCAACCGATTTCGATATGTTCGCCAGGGCGAAGTCTTGGCTGATCGGGTGCATTTCGTGTCTTGACGATGAACTCTTCGGAGTTGGCAACACGCAGGCGGGTCCTGAAGATGTCGCCCATATAGATGAACTCCAGCACCTCGGCTTTCAGCGTATGTGCATCTTCGGACAATCGCTCTTTGTTGGTTTCCACCCGTTCTGGCCGGATTGATACGGTGGTGCGTTCGCCAACCTTCGTGACATTGACGGGCTTGGCGTCAATCTCTTCGCCGCTGTCCAGCCGCACGAGGCATTTGTCATTTTCTATCTGCGTGACGACGCCGCTGAGTGTGTTGTTTTCACCGATAAACTGCGCCACGAAACTGTTCTGCGGCTCTTCGTAAAGCTCATCCGGCGGGGCAAGTTGCTGGATGCGTCCGTCATCGAACACGGCCACACGGTCGGACATGGTTAACGCCTCGGTCTGGTCGTGGGTCACGTAAACGGTGGTGATGCCCAGGTTGTGGGCCAGATCGGTGATCTCGAACTGCATTTTTTCGCGCAACTGCTTGTCCAAAGCGCCCAGCGGTTCGTCCATCAGCACCAGTTCCGGTTCAAACACCAGCGCACGCGCCAATGCGACGCGCTGTTGCTGACCACCAGAAAGCTGTGCCGGGCGTCGATTCGCAAAATCGCCCATCTCAACCATATCCAGCGCGCGTTTGACCTTTTCCTCGCGCTCGGATTTCCCCATCTTGCGCACCTCCAGCGGAAACGCGAGGTTTTCGCCAATGGTCATATGCGGGAACAGGGCGTAGTTCTGGAATACCATGCCGATGCCGCGTTTGTGCGGGGGAATATCGTTGATGGATTTGCCATCAAGGCGGATATCGCCATGGGTTGCGGTTTCAAACCCGGCCAGCATCATCAGGCAAGTCGTCTTGCCGGACCCCGACGGCCCGAGCATGGTCAGAAATTCGCCCTTTGGCATTTGCAGGTTTAGATCTTTGACGACGAGGATTTCACCATCATAGCTTTTCTGGACTCTTTCGAATTCAACGAAAGAGCCGTTTGCTTGTGTCTCAGCCAAAACTGGCTCCCTATTGTTCGTTTCGCAGAGTTAGCCCTGCGTTGCGCGGATGGTAACATGCAAGCCTGCCTGATTTGCAAGCAGATTCCCTGAATTGACCAAAAAGCCAGCCGTCAAATCCAGGTCAGAGCCTTGGGACGTCCACAATTAGGGCAGTGGTCCCGGTCGTCTGCCAGCAATTATCGCGTTTTATTCAGGATGTGCATTTGCAGGATTTATCAGGATAGCCTGTGACGCAGGCAGACCAAAGGATGTCGTGGCGCGATGACACGGCCCGCGTTTGCGGTGTAGACTAAGGCAGCTTCGGTAAGGTCAAGACAAGTAGGAGCAACATACTGACGCATCCCAACCCCGCCTTCTCAGCTGCTGAATACGCCCGTCGGCTTGCCAAGACCCGCGCGGCGATGGCGGCGGCCCGCCTTGATGTCCTGTTTGTCGAGGACCCATCCAACATGGCGTGGCTGACAGGTTATGATGGTTGGTCTTTCTATGTGCATCAGGGCGTTCTGGTGTTTCATGACGCGGACCCGATCTGGTGGGGGCGCAGACAGGATGCCAATGGCGCATTGCGCACCGTCTGGATGCCGGACGATCGGATTTTCGGCTATGCCGATCACTTTGTGCAATCCACCGTGCGTCACCCGATGCAGGATCTGGCGGGTATCCTCAAAGACCTGGGCCACGAGAAGGCGCGTGTCGGGGTTGAAATGGATAACTACTATTTCTCGGCCAAGGCCTATACCACGCTGCTGGCTGAATTGCCGGACGCCCAGATTTCGGATGCCACTGCGCTGGTCAACTGGCAGCGGGCGATCAAATCAGCCGAAGAGATTGCCTTTATGCGCAAGGCTGCCCGCATTGCCGAAAAGGTCATGGATGGCGTGATCGAACGGGTCACGCCGGGGATGCGAAAGAACGAACTGGTCGCGGATATCTATGGCGATGTGATCCGGGGTGTGGGCGATGATTGGGGGGACTATCCCGCAATTGTGCCTTTGCTGCCTTCGGGCACCGATGCCGCCGCCCCCCATCTGACATGGGACGGTCAGCCTTTCCAACGCGGGCAAGGCACGTTCTTTGAACTGGCCGGGTGTTACCGCCGCTATCATATTCCGTTTTGCCGCTCGGTCTTTTTCGGAACGCCGCCTGATTTCCTCAGGCGGGCCGAGGCGGCGCTTGTTGAGGGGCTGGAAGCAGGATTGGATGTGGCGCGCGCTGGCAATCGTGCGCAGGATATCGCAACCGCCCTTGCCGCCCCTCTGGAGCGGGCCGGGATCGAGCGCGGTGCAAGATGCGGCTATGCCATTGGCCTCAGTTATCCGCCTGACTGGGGCGAGCGCACGGTTTCACTGCGCGAAGAGGACGAAACTCCGCTGGAACCGGGAATGACCTTTCACTTCATGCCGGGCCTGTGGATGGATGACTGGGGGCTTGAGATCACAGAATCGATCCTGATTACCGAAAATGGCCCTGCGGAATGTTTCTGTGACAGGCCGCGTCAGATGTATCTCAAGGACTAGGCGCATGTCTGATTTACACCCGCCTCCACGCGATACCACCGCACGCGCGATCCGCATCTTGCAGCAATTGATCGCCTTTCCCACGGTTTCCACCGACAGCAATCTGGACATGATGGACTGGATTGCTTCGCATCTGGAGGGCCTTGGCGCGCGCGTGTTCCGGGATCACGACAAGACCCGGACCAAGGCAAACCTCTTTGCGACCTTGGGGCCCGAGGACGGGGGCGGCATTCTGTTGTCCGGGCACTCTGATGTGGTTCCCGTGACGGATCAGGATTGGGCCACCGACCCTTTCGAGATGATCGAGAATGACGGGCGGCTCTTTGGCCGTGGAACTTGTGACATGAAAGGCTTTATCGCCGCCACGCTGGCGATTGCCGAAGCTGTCGATCCGGAAAAGCTGACACGCCCACTGCATTTTGCCTTCACCTATGACGAAGAAACCGGATGCCTGGGCGCGCAGTCCCTTGTCGGGGTGATGCGCAAGTTGCGGATCGTGCCGGACATCACAATCATCGGTGAGCCGACCGAGATGCGGGTGATCGAAGGGCATAAGGGCTGCTGTGAATACACCACCCACTTCAGCGGGCTGGAAGGCCACAGTTCTGCCCCGGATCTTGGTGTGAATGCCGCAGAATATGCCGTGCGCTATGTTGCCCGCCTGATGGAATTGCGGCAGGACCTGATCGCGCGCGCGCCCGCCGACAGCAGGTTTGACCCGCCGTGGACGACAATCAACATTGGCCGCATTTCTGGCGGCGTTGCGCATAATGTGATCGCCGGCAAGGCCGAAGTGAATTGGGAAATGCGCCCGGTCCAGACCGGCGACGCGGATTTCGTCAAAGGCAGCATGGCGCGTTTTTGCGCCGAGACCCTCTTGCCCGCGATGCAGGCCGTCAGCCCGGATGCAGGCATCTCACTGGCCGTCATCGCAGAGGTCGCTGAACTGGCCCCCATGCCCGTGAATGCCGCCCGCGAGCTGATGATGGAACTGACCGGCGCAAATGGGGCAGATGTCGTGGCCTTCGGGACCGAAGGCGGCCTGTTTCAGGCGCTGGGCAGTCATGTTGTTGTCTGCGGACCCGGCTCCATCCAGCAGGCGCACAAGCCGGATGAATATCTTGAGATTGACCAGCTCGGGGCCTGCCTGACGATGTTGTCGCGTCTGGTCAGCTACATTTCGGATTGAACAGGTTCTACCGCCCGTGACTGCGGTCATAGGCGTTGGGCGCAGGCGGAATGAATGGCTCATCACTTGCGAAGACGTCGATGACCAGCGGATGGCACGCCGCCTTGTCCGAGGTATGTTCATCCCCGCAATCCCCGCCGGGGCAGGCAGAAAGGCCGACAATCAGGTCGATCTCGGCAAAGAACTCCAGATAATCGCCAGCGCGCACTGGACTGGCCTTCATGAAGTATTGATGCGTATCGGCGGTAAACCCGGTACACATAAAGACGTTCAGCACATCATGGACAAAGGGTTCAGCCTCAGCCAGGGGCACCTGCATATGATCTGCCAGCGCCCGCGTCAGGTTCGAGTGGCAGCAATAGTGATAATCCGCCCCGGACAACAGCCGCCCCGTATAGGGATCACAGCGCGTCCCGATCACATCATGCACCGACCCGCCGTCACCATCCCAACCGTACCAATCCAGCGTATCCTGGGTGATCGTGGCTATCGGGCGCATGTTCGGAAACCGTGACCAAAGCCGGTCGCCGGTTGACAGATGTGTGCCATGCAGGGCGCGTGTCTTGCCGGAATAGAAATGCTCGGTCAGGTCCGTGGCGGACCACAGATTAAGATCGCCGACCTGCGGCCCCTCCGGGCAGGTGATCCGAAAAAAGCCACCGGCGGGGACATTGACGCAACGCGCATCGCGTGGCGGAACCGTGCATGTCGCCTGATGGATGGCGCCCTTGCGCCTCTTGCGTATTCCATCAAGGTCGGGCGGCGCCAGAGCATCGGTTGGATAGCAGATCACCGCAGGCTTGTTTCGCCGTTCTTCGGCATCGCCGGGGGGCGCAAAGGTGGGCTGATCTGGTTTCATGGGGCTCTCATCGGGCTGGGTCTGGCGAATGGTCGCAGCGTAACGCCCGAAAGCAGCCAAAGACCAGCCCGTCGCGTTTCTTTGCAGACAGAAGGGCAAACCAGAGCTAGCGTCGCGGGGGCAATACCAATGACAAGACAGGGGCCCCATGGCAGAGATTTTCAAGAACCCAGTGCGCGGACATGGCCTGCAAGACCCAAAACCGGGAGATGCATTTGACACAGATGCCGTCACCCGACTGTTGGACCAATGCCCGGCCCATGCGGTGACACCGCTGGTGGAAAGCGCCGCGATTGCCCGCGATATCGGCGCCGCGCGGGTCGTGCTGAAGGACGAAAGCGCGCGGATGGGCCTGGGCAGTTTCAAGGCTCTTGGCGCGGCCTATGTGATTGCCCGCGATGCAGCCGATGTGGTGCGCGACACCGGGGTAGAGTGGTCAAAGGCCCTGCACGGGCGCGGCTATGTGGCGGCCAGTGCGGGCAACCATGGGCTGTCTCTTGCTGCGGGCGCCGCGATTTTCGGCGCGAAATCAGTGATTTACCTGGCGGATACGGTGCCGGAAAGCTTTGCCGACAGGCTGCGCGCCAAGGGGGCGAAGGTCGTGCGCGCCGGGGCAAATTATGAGGAAAGCATGGAGGCGGCATCGGTCGCGGCAAATGGGGGCGACTTGCAGCTTCTCTCGGACGGTTCCTGGCCCGGATACACCAGATTGCCGTTTCACGTCATGGAAGGTTACACCCAAATGGGCCGGGAAATCGCACAGCAATATGACGGGGTGCCAACGCATGTGTTTCTGCAAGCCGGCGTTGGCGGACTGGCAGCCGCCCTTGCCGAAAGCCTGCGTTCCGCCTGGGGCGACGGGCCGCGCATGATTGTGGTAGAGCCCGAGGCGGCGCCCGCGCTGATTGAAAGCATCAAGGCCGGGAAACTGGTCACGACCGAAGGGCCGGTTTCGCGCATGGGCCGTCTTGACTGCAAAACGCCCTCCATGCTGGCGCTGGCAGTGTTGGCGCGGGATGCTGATTATTTTGCGACCGTGACTGAAGAAGAGGCCGATGCCGCCGTCACATTCATGGCAAGGCAGGGCATAGCGACGACACCTTCAGGCGCAGCAGGTGTCGCTGCCGCGCGCGCGGGCATTGGCAACATAAACGCATCCTCCGAAGTTCTCTGCATCGTGAGCGAAGGACCCGTGGCATGAGGTATCTCTCGCCATGGCCTATGGCGAGGCTGTGCCGCCTCTGGAGATTGATGAACCACCACCAGAAATGCGACACTTGCGCAGGCTGATGTTTTCCGCCTGCTGGAAGGAGCGTCAGGCGTGTTCGGGCGTGGCAGCCGACAGGTGCCTGAAGTCGGCGAAGAGCAGGTAAAAGACCTGCATGCCAAAGTTGGGGAGTTGCTCAGTTCTGCTGATTCCGGGAAAACTGGTGCCGCTGATAGGACTCGAACCTACGACCCCATCATTACGAATTTTGCCGTCCATGTGTTGGATGTGACCGGACCAAGCCGCTTAAAGCCGTACAACTCATTATGATTGCTTGACTAATTCTCGTCTCGATCTTGGACGGTGTCGGACGACGCAAGAGAACGTTTGACGTACATCCCCTACTAATCCCCTACTAGTAGGGACCGCCGCGTCTAACCATACCGCCTCTTCCGGATGTTGGAACCCAAGGTCGGCTAGCTGACACAACAGGTTAGCTGTGGCTTGCAAAGTTGGTTGGGGCCAAGGCCAGCAAACCCTGCAAACCGGTCAAGCCCGGCACACCCCACCCCAAGCACGGCCTTCCGGTTCTCAGGTGCGTCTGCGCCCTCCCGGTCCACCCTCTCTCGCCCTTTGTAGGGAGCCTTGGGCGCAAATTCGCGAAGACGGAGCGCAGACCAACGCTTTCCCTTGGCTTTGCATCAACGGAGAGAAACGCACATGACACGAAAAACTGGGCTCCCGCGTGCCATAATCTTTGCAAAACAACGTGCTAGCACTTCAAATCGAGTTCAACGCTCGAATCGGCACGTGGCCTGCCACTTTGGTTGGGCAACACAAACTTTCGACCGTGCGAACGGATAGAGACAATGGACTAGTATGAACAATGACTTAGAGCAGGTACTCCGATACTGGCGCGTCTCGCTGGCCGACAGTGCATTAGGGGACGGCAAATTCACTCAAAGAGACCGAAAGCGGTTCATCGAGGTATCGGGTGAGACGGTCCGGTCAGGGAAACTTCCAGGTCCAATTCTCGAAAGAGTGTTTGGAGGGCAGAAGTCGGCGAAGAGCGTTGCCGTCCGGTTTTGGCCGCTCGTCATGGCACGTAAGACATCTCACGGTGCGGCACGTATTGATGGCTTGCCTGAGATCGTCGCGCCAGTCGTAACAGAAGCAACGGTCGAACGAGACGGACTGATCACCCCTTTGCGGAACGCCCTGGCGCGCGACGTGCTGTCACCGCTGCCGTCAGGCGAATTTTCAATCGGCAGTGTGGACGATCTGGATAGTTTCCTAACCGAAACGCCTTTGCCGGACATGATCGTCGAAGGTTCATGGCCAGAGTACTTGGCGCATTGCCGCAAGATGGTCGACGCCGTTGCAGGAGGGTGGCCGAACGGCGACGACGATTACCAGTCAATGGGCTTCGGCTTTCTTGAATTGGCCGAAGACGCCAGCGCCACAATTCGCAACATCGTAGACCTCTACGACAAGCTCCTTACCGAGAAACCAGACACACCGCTCCTGAGCCAAGTCGCTCAGCCTCGCAAGACAAAGGCGGGCCGAGACCCTCAAATAGAGCGTGAGTTTAGTCGTCGGCTTGGCCACTCCAACCCACACTTCCCACTATCCGAGCACCAGCGGCAGGTTCTGACCTACCTTGATGTTTCGGCAGCGGGAGAAGTTATCGCGGTGAACGGTCCACCAGGCACCGGCAAGACGACGGTGCTACTTTCGGCGGTCGCAAGTTGTTGGATACGAGCCGCCCTGAAGGGTGTGGATCCACCGGTCATCGTTGCTGCCTCTACGAACAACCAGGCTGTGACCAATATCATCGATGCATTCGGTAAGGACTTCGCACAGGGCGAAGGACCTTTTGCCGGTCGATGGTTGCCCGATATCGAGAGTTTTGGGATCTTCCTCGCGTCGCACTCCCGCAAATTTGAAGCAGCAAAGAAATATCAGACCGAGGACTTTCAGGCGGCGTGTGAGAGCGTCGAATATTTCTCGCGCGCCAAAGAGGCTTACCTTCAGGCGGCACAGGTCGCTTTTCCCGCCCTTTCTGAGCCCCACGTGGAACCTTTTGTTGCAGCCATTCAGAAGGAAATGGCGCAAGAATTTGCAAAACTTGCCGAACTGGACCGCGCGGCTCAACGTCTTGGAGAGGCCCAAAAGGCAATAGAAGCCTTCCTTGGCGAAAACCCCGACGAAGCCGAAGAAGGTTTACTCAAGACGGCTGACGAGAAGCAGCGCGATGAGACGCGGCTCAAGGCTGCGAAAACTGCCCTAGAGGCACATCTTGCAGCCGAATCTACGATCTCTGCGCTCTTCAATTTCCTCCCAGCTATCAAAAAGAAACGGGTCCTGCTAGCACGACAGGTAATCCACGAATTCATGCCGGACCTTGATGGGTTCAATCGTGTTGCAGACATCGAATCCCATGTTGCTGACAGTCTCCGTTCGGCAGAGCAGGCACGCAGGCAGGCCGAGCAGGAACTTGAAAAAGCCCTGAAACTTCGCGGTTCTTTCACAGAGGCTGAAGGCGGTTGGGAAAAAGCAAAAAGCGCCCTTGGCGATGCCGATAGAAACTCAGACTTGGAGTGGGCCGCCGATCTCGGCATCCGCTTCAAACTCTTCCTACTTGCCACACACTACTGGGAAGGACGGTGGCTGCTTGAGATGGAGGCAGACCTCGCTGACATCTCCGGTTCTTCGAGCAAGACAGGGATGGCAACAGTAGTTCCGCGCTGGCACAGACGCATGATGCTAACGCCCTGCGCCGTAGCCACATTCGCCAGCTTGCCAGGCAAGCTAACGTACAGTCGCAAGGCGGGCGGCAAATGGGCCAAGGAGTATTTGTACAACTTCATCGATCTTTTGATTGTGGACGAGGCTGGACAGGTCTTGCCGGAAGTTGCCGGGGCGAGCTTTTCCTTGGCGAAGCGCACCCTCATTATCGGCGATACTCAGCAGATTGAACCCATCTCCTCGGTGCCGAAGCCGGTGGATATCGGAAACCTTCGGGAGGTTGGCCTTCTGCAAAAAGACGAAGATTGGGATACGCTTATGGGACGGGGCCTTTGTACCACCAGCGGCAGCGCCATGCGCCTTGCACAAGAAGCTTGCCAGGTTTCGCCCTATGCCGAACTTGAAAAGGGTCTGTATCTCTTTGAGCATCGTCGTTGCTATGATGAGATCATCGGATACAGCAACGCGCTGTGCTACAAAGGAAAACTGCGCCCCCTAAGAGGTCCGGTCCCCGCTGACGCCAAGTTGCCGGGTCTGGGCTATTTGCATGTAGACGGGCGAGCAATGCAGGCGGGAAGCAGTCGCGCAAATCCATTGGAAGCCCGGACGATTGCCGCATGGTTGGACGCTAACAGATCGGAGTTGGAGAGTCGCTATCAGGCAAAGCTTGAGCAGATTGTTGGTGTCGTGACTCCCTTCGGACGGCAAGTAGGCGAAATACGGGCGGCTTGCGCAAACAGAGGGATCTCTGTTGACGGGCGCGACGGTATGACAATCGGCACGGTTCACGCGCTGCAGGGTGCCGAACGACCGGTCGTGATCTTCTCGCCCGTCTACTCGAAACACGCGGATGGCAACTTCATCGACGCATCAGCCAGCATGCTCAACGTCACCGTCTCCCGCGCTAAGGACAGTTGCCTCGTGTTCGGCGACATGGACGTCCTATCAACGGCAGCTCCGGGGTCGCCACGTGCCTTGCTTGGTGATTTCCTATTCAGTTCGACAGCTAACGCGCTTGAGTTTGAGGCGGAACCAAGGAGTGACCTGCAAGTAGAAAGCGGCGAGCTGCAGATGCTTCGCGATGCTGCTGAGCACGACGGGTTCCTAATTGATGCTCTCGCAGGCAACGGGCGCCGATACTCGATCGTTAGTCCGTGGATCATTGCACGTACCATGGAGAAAGTTGGCTTCCTAACCGCCTTTGAGAAAGCGATCCGTCGAGGAGCCGACATCGATGTTTACACGGACCCCCTGTTGAACACTTCCACGGCACCGGATGGCCAAACCCAGATGTCGCTGGCAGAAGCCGCGCTTACTGACATCGGTGTGCGCCTTCATAAAGTGCCCCGGCTGCACAGCAAGATCGTGGCAATCGACAATGACCTTCTAGCGATAGGGTCCTACAATTGGCTCAGCGCAGATCGTTACGGGCAGTATGCGCGCCACGAAACTTCGTTTGTCTATAGTGGTCAGCACTTGGAGTCGGAAATCGGTACAATTTTCCAGAGCCTCGGTGGGCGGGAGAAGTAACATTAGGCTAGTACGAGCGGGAATATGAAAGTCTACATCGCCAATTTTGGGCGTCAGAACTACGAATGGCCGATTTGCCGTGAGCGCGGAACAGTCGCGACGATGAACGCCGTTGACGCCCAAAAGTATTGGGAGGCGAATGACCGGGAGGGCTATGTCTCCAGCCGAATGGCCAATGACACCACTGCCGCGGGTAAGAAGCCAACCAAGGCAACAGCTTCCCGCTGGTTCAACTTGATGACCACTGTCGCTGAAACTGTGGGCGATGTTTGGATTCACAAGGATGGGGACGAACTTTGGTGGACGACCTCACGCAGCGACGCTGCATCCTTTGAAACGAAAAAGGAGCCCATCGAGCGCGGCCGTGAAGTCGTGATCTGCCATAAACCCTGTGAACCTTGGTCAAACAAGTCAAAGAAAGGCGTTCCGCTGAGGTGGAACGAACTACACCCCAAGGCGAAAGACTTCTTGTCTACAGAGGCAACGCTACAGTCCCTCAGTCCTTTGTACCGAGACTACACATTGGCACTGATCGCCGGAGATGACCTGAGCCAGTGGCACGACACTCCACTTTGGGCGAAACGAAGCGACACCGCAAAGAAAGGGTACGCCCCGATCAAGTATGGGACGCAGGCAGACAAGATCGCGTACCAACGAGCTTCAGAACTTTTCGAAGCGGCAGATGCTGCCGAACGCATGGCGCGCACCGCCGTCGCTACCACCAATTCAGCAAATGGTCAGACGGTGGAACGTGTGGTGAAGAAGAAGGACCTAGGGTTCTCGTCAGCAGCGGCTCTTCAGGACTACATCACCGAACTTATGGGGGCGCAGGAGTATTGCTGTGAGCTTACAGGGCTTCCGCTTGAGCTGGATGAAGTAACTGGCGATCCTGCAATGTTCGCTTCCCTGGATCGCATCGACAGCAACGGACACTACGAACCCGGCAATCTTCAGGTTGTTTGCCGTTTCGCAAACTTCTGGAAGGGTGCCTCTGATGACGCTGAGTTCCGACGGCTTGTCGGAGTACTTAGATCGAGTGCGGTTAGCTGATGCCTTGAATAAAGTTTTGCACCTCAGAGTTTTAGCTGGGCCACGGCCTTGCTGAGCGCATGCCTGCTGCGTAGGTTCTCGGCAGCGATGTCGAGTAGTCCCGGCGCTTTTTGTAGGTTTGCGTGGAATATCCGAATACGCTCGGATGTGCTCTTGCTTTTGAACTCGGCCTCTTTGCCGCTCTTGCGGATCAAACCACAAAATACGCTGTAGGCCTCTCGAAAAAGATCACTCCTGAAGGTCAGCTTATTGGAAAGATCAAGTGGATCGCCATCAAAGCCAAGGAACTCGTACTGACCCGGAGATATCCTGCGGAATATGAGAGGTTTACTGTTGTCCCGTTTCGCTGCGCCGTCCGTGTACGGGTCTATGGTTGAGTATACGGATTCTTTTTCGGCTCCATTTGCTATTTGGATACCATCGACGATTTCATCGACGTGGGCGCTGCGGTGTTTGCCACTCAAAAAGAAATGGACGATTTGTGTAATGATGCTTGAGACGGACGATCTAACCATCTCGAGGCTTGGAACTTCGAGCTGAGTTTCAGAGGAGCTATTCATTTACCTTGTCCTTTCTTGGCGGTCTTCTGTCAGTGCGCGGATCGCGCGGGTGCGTTGGCTTGTGGCGGAAATCTCAAGGTTCGGCTCTCCGGTCATGCGTGAGCTCTCCCTTTTCGGTAAGTCTTTGTCTGGTTGCGGCGTGTAGAGTGGTAGCCGGTGATGACGCTGCCACTCTCGACAACCAGTTTCTTACCTCTAAGCCTCTCCAGTTGCTGAATCTCCTTCCTGCGGCGTGCGATCTCTTCATCAACGATCTCGTTTGTCATGAGATATGCGTCCGAAGCGACTTGATCGGCGGTCGCCAAAAGTAGTCCGAAGTCTTCCCTCCGAATGCCGCGTTGGTTCATCCGCATCTCGGCATGTTGTGTGACTGAGTACGACATCGCCCCCTCCTCAGTTCGGAAGTCTGATTGAGCCGAGTTCGGCCAAACGCCATTCGTGCGTCTTTTTCGTTTCTTCAGAACAATGTTCTTCTAGCCAACGTGCGCGAGCTTCGGACTGACCGTCGGCCCTCAGTTCTTTTGGAGTGTCGCGCGGGTGGACATCCCCGCTCTCAAGGGCCAGCCGCGCTAAGGAATTACCCGCAGACAGCTCATCAAGCGTTGTATCGAATAGGCTCACATGGAGCGAAGAGAAGTTGCCCGAGACCTCGTCCCATTCGCCCACTGCGTCAGGGGCAAGTTCACGAGCCTTACGATCCAAGAAGTCGACATAGAGATCGCCCGAGCCCCTGTACCATTCAGACCATTCATCCTCTTTGATCGAGGAACCCGACAGGTCGCGCTGCTCAATTGACTGAGCTTCAGCTCTTCCTGCCTCCTCAACTCTGCCGAGGCCAATACGAACTTCGCCCAAGTGGCTGTGGGAGTCTTCGGGGACTCGAGAAAGAGCGTCTTCAAGTTCCGCCAAGCGTTCCTTCCTTTCTGCCAGGCTCATTTCGGCAGTTACAAGGAACAGCAAGGGAGCGGCCCTAAGCATGTCGTGCGCCTTGACCCCGTACCGCTCCTCAAGAAACCGGTAGTTCAGGCGATCCTGCTCGGAGAGATAGAACGAAACACGTCTAAGCCCGAGAGCTTGCGCACTTGCTTCCGCGTCGTCATCGGGTGGCTTTGCGAGTTCCTCGGCCGATACGCTGAGGGCTTGAGCTAGTTTCTCAAGCGTTTTGCCGTGACAAGTGTTCAGGCCCTCATGCTCGTCGCACTGTTCAAGCCTGCTTATCTGCTTCTGGCTCACACCGGATGCGTCAGCCAACAGTGCTTGCGACAGATTTCGGTTTTCACGAATATGCTTCAGCTTGCGCGGATGAATATGTCCCATGTTCCATACCCTTTTCTGACCTACTCCCAAAAATGGCGCACTGTGACCGGACATTGCAACCCCAAGACAAGAGTTTTGTCTATTTTTATTAGTCAATAGTCGGTCAAAACGCAGCTATGGGGACTTTCTACTAGACATTTTTGCCGCCTGTCGGACGGCTCCACTCCAGCTTTGGAAAAAAGGGACAAAAATTAGTCATATACCCGCCCAGCCCCGTCCAGAACTTCAAGGTGCGTCGAAGCGTTCTCGTGGAACGATGGAGGATTGGACAGCCTGTCCTGATTTAATCAGGCCGCGATCATTGGAGAGGTGAATCTTTTGGCAAGCCGGAATGTAGGTCTGCAAAGCGCACAAATGCAGTTAAGGGGTTTTTCGGGCTGTGCCTCGATCTGCCAACTGACGCGCAAATACTTCAAGCATGGACGACGGACCGAACCGGGCCAGGCTTGACGAAGTAAAACTTCTGGGAGAACACGAATCACTGCTTTGCATGATGGTGCGAAGCAGCTCCATCGTGAGCTTTGGAATCGATGTCCGTCAGAAACTTTCTTGGACCATACCTGCCCAGACCGGACCAAGTCGGACAAATTTCCTAATTATAAAACAAATACTTGACTAAATATTTGGTTCGATGCCGGGTCTGCAGTGGTCCAAGGTCTTGTGGGCGTTTGTGTAGGCAAATCACCTCCTGCGCAGCCTCCACCTCCTTGGTCAAGGAGATCTGAATCGAGAAAGGAAAACACTATGATTCACGTCAATCCAAGGGGCTTGGCCATAACCCGGCTGAGCTCTTCCGCTTTGGCTGCGGTGGAGACCATACAATTGACCGAAGGCCTCCACGTAGAGTCGGGTGCCGTCCAGGTGATGATCTACCATGAGCGCATTGGCCAACTCGGCGGCTTCAGCACCAAGCGATATGGCCAGTATATATTGGCGTCCGCAGCTGCAGGACGGATCGCCACCGAACGCCTTCAGGAACTGGGTTTTCGCTTCAAGACGCGGGGTGACGGCTCTCACTACTGGTACCGTCCTCGCCACACTAACTTCCGGAACTTCTTCGCCGCGCTCGAAGAAATGACGGGACTTGTCATCTGAAGCGGGGGGTGTACCGAAAACAGTCGAAAAAAATGAGATCGGGCCGGTTGATACCGGCCCGCTTGCTATACGGCCTTTCATATAACTCGGGCTCTTAGGACGCTTCGTAGCTGGCTTCGAACAACGGCTTCGCACGCTCAAAGTCGGCTTCGCTTGAAATCGTCACCTCGAGGTCGCCGGTCCCGAAGTGGCCGATCTTTCGGACATCGCGGGTAAACCCGTCTTCCAAGTCTAAGCTATCAGGATTGACCTTTAGATAGACCAGCACCTTGCCCGTCTGAGGCCTAACCTCGATGCAGGCGAAGTTCTTGATGCGCCGAAACGCAAAGTAGAACTTGAGCGTTTTCTCCTGAACGTCATCCCCCAATGCCGTAAGATAGGCCCGAACGGCCTCGAAGCGGTCCTTTAGCGCCTGATCGCTTTGGGCCAAATACTCTGACGCAGTCTTGTAAACAGCTGTGCCAGGTTTCGGCTTGCCGCCGTTGGTCACAGTTGTTGTGGTCGGATCAGCCGATGCCGCCGTGAGCTGCTCCAACAGCAGGAGGTCATCATCGAAACGCAAATATCTGATCAGCTCGATATTGCGGTTCATTTGATTGACGGCATGTGTGTCGTACTTGGTGAAATCGCCCGCGATGCAAATCAATCGTGGCGCTGACCACTCGATCAGATCAGAGACATCCTTTCCAAGCTTGTCCATGACCAGCAGCCGGAAATCGGCCTGATGATCCATTAGCCAGTCCAGGTAGAACAGCCCCTGGTTGATGACGTTTTCGTTCGTGCTGCGCTTGTATTCGATGATGACGGGGCAGTTGTTTTCGTCGATTCCGAGTGTGTCCATGCGACCCCGGTTGGACGTGCGGTACTCCGATGCCAAGAAGCGGACACCCAGGAGCGGTTCCAAGTGCCGCTCAAAAATGTCCTGAAGTGACTTCTCAAGTGCCACCGCCCGTCCGTCGAGCTCGATGACTGAATTCGTCGCTAGCTTGAAGAGCTTGATGTCTGCCATTGCCTCAACCCATCTTTTCGTAATGTCATCCGCGTTTTCAGGACGCGGTTGCTTTTCAGCACCTTAGCCTCGCTTCCAACCTGAGAACAGTGTTGGTGGGGCACCCACCCCACCCCATGCACGGGAACAGCTCGGGTAGTGGGCTTGGCCGCTCCCAGTCCACCCCGTCTGGCGAGCCATTTGGACCCTTTGGCGACTCAACAACGAACCGGGCCGAGAGCCACACGACACCGGAGGGTTGCGAAATTTATCTCTTTAGCCGGTGATCCCGCTGACGTTGGCTCGCGCCCGCGCATGTACAACCATACCGGATAAAGCTAGATAAGTATCTGAAAATGATTGCTTTTTCGAGATTTCGTACTTAAGTTGAGTTGAGGCCACAGGAGGTCTCTATGCCTACACTTCGTTTCACCAAACGCGCGATTGATGCGCTACCCCACCCCGAAAAGGGACAAGTCCTTTACCGCGACGAGATGCTGCGAGGCTTTGGTCTGCGCGCGGGTGCACAGTCAAAAGTCTACTTCGCCGAAGGCCAAGTGCAGAACCGGACGCGCCGCGTTACAATCGGCCGCGCCGACGTCATTGGTGTCGATGCTGCTCGCAAACGCGCGCTCGGTATACTTAGCGACATGGCAACGGGCGTCGATCCGAACGCTGAAAAGCGCCGCATTGCGCAAGAAAGCGTAACGCTCGGCCAGGCCTTTGATCGGTTCTTTGCAACACGGACCACCATCGCTGACAGCACACGCGAGAGCTACCAACGGACAGTTGACCTGTATCTGAAGGACTGGCGGCGCACGCCGGTAACATCCATCAGCCGCCAGATGATCCTCAAACGCCACCAGCGCATTGCCAAAGCAAACGGAGAGGTCACGGCCAACAACGTGATGCGCCATTTCCGGTCTATATATAATGTGACCGCTGCTGCACATGATGAGTTCCCGCCCAACCCAGTCAATATCCTGACGCAAGCGCGTGCCTGGTATCCCGAGCGCCGACGCCGTGGGGCTGTGGCGGCACATGACCTGCCAGCATGGTGGGCGGCGGTTATGGAAGAACCGGACTATTCACGCGATTTTCTTCTGATCGCCCTGTTCACCGGCATGCGCCGCAATGAAATTGCCGCCCTGCGCTGGGAGCAAATCGACCTGAAAGAGCGAGCGCTGCATATTCCGAAGACCAAGAACGGGGATCCACTGGACCTGCCGCTGTCCGACTACTTGGTGACCTTGCTGCGCGAGCGCCAAGACCAAGCAGGGGCGTCGCCTTGGGTGTTTACCGGCACGGGCCGCAAGGGCCATATCGTGGAGACCAAAAAGTTCACGGCGCGCGTGACTGAACGCAGCGGAGTGGCATTTACCCTGCACGATCTACGCCGGACCTTCATCACCATCGCGGAAAGCTTGGATATTCCGCACTACGCGTTGAAGCGGCTGTTGAACCACCGGCTGTCGGGGGACGTGACCGCCGGTTATATTGTCAGTAATCTGGAGCGGCTTCGTGGTCCCGTATCGCTAGTGGCGGCCAAGATATTGAAGAATGTAGCCGCAGACACAGAACAGGTAGTGCGCAAAGCCAGCTAACTATGGGAGTTGGCTTTTGCCATAGAAAACAGATAGTTGACCTGGTAGCGGGTTTTGCTTATATGTGTTGTGCGAAAAGAATCTACCCAGAAGCGGTATCGCAGCCGTTGGGCGGTTTAAGTCCGTAGTCGCAACGGGGAAGTCAAATGGCCGGTCCTTGTAGACCGAGTTAAACTTCCGGGGCGTAGCATCGATCGCCGAGCATTTTCATCCTCATAGGCGGGGCCTTGGGTCGTGGCACACTCGAGCCCCGCAGTTCGATGCAAAAGGACTGTGCCATGCACTCCCCACATCATCCTGGCTCAGCAGATCGCCTGCTGACCACCAAAGAAGCTGCGGCTTACCTCTCCCTTCAACCATGCACGCTGGAGAAATGGCGTAGCCAGAAAAAAGGTCCGAAATCTCGCAAAGTTGGAAGTAAGGTAGTTCGCTACCAATTGTCTGACCTCGACGCCTTCATTGCCGGAGGTGATCATGTCTGACAAAGAGTATCTGACCAAACGCCGTTTAGATTTTATCGCGGGTATCGCCTCGAAAGTGCGGCAAGACGCGTATGTTGCATTCCAAAAAACGGGAAAGCAGAAGTACCGCCTCGTCGATGCGCCGATAACTTCAGAAGTAATCGTTGGGCACCTAAAGGGTGCCCAGCCAATTGCCTGCTATACTGTCATTGGTGAGCAGTGTTCCGTTGGTGTGCTTGATTTCGACGATCACGATAAGTCGCTCGACTGGAATGATCTTGTGGCAGCTGCGATTCCGATCGTTGAAGCGCTCAAGTCAAAGGGGTTCAAACCACTATGCTGTCGCTCCGGTGGCGGGGCTGGCCTTCATATCTGGCTAATCTGGAGCGATCCCCAGCCTGCCAAATTGGTGAAGCAGTTCCTGCGCAATCTGATCGAAGAGCACGGCTTCAAACATGGCGGCGGTGGCGTTCAGGCGGCAGAAATCGAGGTTTTTCCAAAGAACGATCACGTCAAAGAGGGGAGCTACGGCAACGCCGTAGCACTTCCATATAGCCGGGCATCAGTCCCGCTGGATGAGGCGCTCCAGCCCCTCGACTGGCCTGATTTCATGCCACCAGACTTGGAAGAGCTGTTATGCTCGGGCGTTGCTGCAGTCTATACGCCCCCGAAAGCTTCCACTCCGGCACCTAGTTTGCTTCGCGCACAAAAGACGGCGTATGGCCTCGGTGGCGACGTCCTGCCTGGCGATGATGAGGAGGCTCAAGCAGCGCTCAGAGTGGTCGAAGCCGACGACTACGATACTTGGATCAAGGTTGGTTTGGCGCTGAAGCATAGCCTTGGCGCTGGCGCTTTTGGCATCTGGGATGAATGGTCAAGCAAGTCTGCCAAATACGACGGAACCGACGCCTGCCGGGAGGTGTGGGACAGTTTCACCCCAGACGGCACGCTTACCATCGGCACGGTGTTCCATTTGGCGAAGGAGCGCGGATGGAATGGACCGAGCCACCCGCACATACGCCGTATGAATGCGCAGTTTGCAATCTACACCAGCGGCAAGGCGACAATGATCATCGAGAAAAATCTTGCGCCCGATGATTTGGAAGTCGTTCGTATGGTGGGGAAGAGCGCATTCACAGACCGCCATGCTGCTGAGAAGGTCGAGCTCGGCAGTGCTGACGGTCGCAACAATCGCGTGCCCATTGTGCAGTTCTGGATGCAACATCCTTTAGCGGCGCATGTCCATCGCCTAGACTTCAATCCAGACAAAGAGCCAGGCCAATCCGGTACCACTTGGAACACCTGGAGCGGATTCGGTGTCGAGCCCCAACCAGGCGACTGGAAGCTGCTCAAATCCCATATCCGTGACGTTGTTGCCAACGGTGACCACGACCAAGCTGAATGGTTACTGAACTGGATGGCCTTGGGTGTTCAGCAACCGGGTCTGGTGATTGGGACCGCGCCTGTACTTATGGGGTTGCCGGGCATCGGAAAGGGGGTTCTAGCAAATGCGTATGGACGCCTCTGGGGACGCCATTTCTTGACTGTCACACATGCGATGCACGTCCAAGGCAACTTCAGTGGGCATTTCTTCGGCAAGCGCTTCGTATTTGTTGATGAGGGGATGTTCGGCGGGGATCGGTCGGCTGCGGGCATAATCAAGACGCGCATGACGGAGCCCTACACTCTGTTCGAGCGGAAGGGTGTCGACGCAGAGCTGGTGCACAACCACCTCATTTTCATGGTGGCCTCCAATGAGGACTCCGTGGTCCCCGCGGATCTCGCAGATCGCCGGTGGCAGGTCTTTCAGGTCAGCGAAGCACACAAGGAGGACCGCCCCTATTTCCACGCGATCGTAAATCAACTGGAACATGGAGGGTATTCCGCGATGCTCCACGATCTCCTGCAACGCGATATTTCGGTGGGGCCTGATCCCCGCCGTACCATCAAAAATGAAGGGCTCTTTGTGCAAGCGCTCCGCGCCGCTGGCCCAGAAATCCGATACCTGTTCGCTGTCCTCGACGAGGGCGAACTCCCCCAACAGTCAGCGCCTGGAAATGGTCCGGGGAAGTCAACAATCCGAGCGCTTTACGCCGATATGTGCGATCGCGATCAGAGAGCACGGTTCATTCCGCAAAACGCATTCGGACAGAAGTTGGCACGCATCTTTCCGACGGTGAAAAAGGTTCAAAGCGGCGTGTTCATGGAGCGTGGCCCTACAGGATATGAACGACGGCGCTCAACCCGCTATGAATTTTCAGAGCTCAGCATCTGCCGACGTCAGTTTGAGGCGTTCGTCGGGTTACCTGTGCCGTGGACATTTGATGATCTGGACTGGCAGGACACGATGGAGGGCGCACCAGCGGACACCCCCTTCTAACGACAAGCTGATATGGGAGAGCTGGGCCGTATTGGCCTATACCGCATGTAAAACGGTAGGCTTGGCTCTCCCCACTTCTATAGACCCATATACCCTATACAGCCCATACACACCGGTGGCATTGCGTTTTTTTTCGCACCTTCCAGGAGTTTCGTGCGCTCTACCATTCTGCGGACCCCGAGCCAAAGCCAGGAAACCTGGTGTTCTTCCTTCACACCATGATCACCGTTTTTTGTTCCAGCCACTTTCGTATGTCCAATACCGCTTCAGTTGTATCTGCTTCTTCATCCAGTTCCTTTAGGGCGTCGCCGAGGGTTCGACCCGCCTCGACCCCGTCGCGCCCCTGCAGCCGGTTCTGCAACCAAACCTCAAGCATCTGTCGGCGCTCGGGCTGCAGCGTGCCCGGCTGCTCGTGAAACACAATGCGCCGCGCCAGCTCGCGAGATCTTTCGTCCTCGATGGTTTCGGCAATTTCTGCGCGCTCAGCCCATCCTGCCGCATGAAAAGCCTGCATCCGGGCTTCGTCAACGCGACTGGGGAACCCCTCATACATCCGGCCCTCGACCGCCTGGGCGGGCTCAAAGGGCGGGTACCGCTGTTGCATTGCCACACCCACCCGCGCGGCAAACTGGCCGTCAGCGGCCACTACAGCGGCCCGGCGGACGACCTCAGCCTTGGATAGGCCTAGTGCGCCCTGCAAATCCCCCACCAGGCTCAAATCGACCACCGCTGGCATTTTGTTTGAGTAGACGGTGCGGAGCGCTCGGTTCGGGCCCTTCAACTCCTCGACCAGATCATCCTCGCTCAAGTCCACGACTTCCGCAGGGTCTCGACGCAGATCAAATGCAACCTGCATGGTTGGATTCTTCGGGTGATGCCCGCAGCCGACAACGGCACGAACGGAGGGAACCCCCATGTGGTACTCGACGATGCACTTGGGCTCACTGGACCTCAGGCGAGCAGCAACCTCGCCCTTGTCCACCAGTGGCAGCAAGGAACTCCATACAGCCGGTGCGCGGTCGCGGATCAGCCGCGCCAAGTAAATGGTGGCCTCCACATCGGCCAAGGCGTCATGGGCGTTTTCATGCGCGAACCCGTTTGCTGGGGCCAGGGTATCGAGGCGCAGGGTCGGCTTGCCCTTTGCGCTAATAGGCACAGCCATGGCATTGGGGGCTAATGCTGCTGTGGCCTGGGCCAGGCGCAGCACATCCGCCCGTTGGTTGCCGTTGGTGTTGGTCAGGTAAACCGGCTGGAGTGTTTGGTAGAAGGCCTGACGCAGCAGGGGTTCGTCGAAGGCGAGGGTGTTGTACCCAGTGAAGATCCCAGGAGCCCACGTGCGCAGCTTCTCAGCGATCTGAACCATCATTTCGTAGTGTGATGGCAGGCTGGGATCAGTCAGCATTGCCGGTGTGACACGTGTAGCCAAGAGCGCGCCAGGCGCTGGGATCACGTGAGGTAGAAGGCGGCAGCGGGTTTCAAAGCGGTCGAGTTCGTTTAGGTCACTGTCCGTCCTAATCGCCGCGAATTGCAGGATCTGGTCGAACGTGGTGTCCGTGCCGGTGGTCTCGGTGTCGTAGAAGACGAAGCTCATCGCTTTCCAATTCGTTTTTCACAAGCAGCGTTGCAACAGAGCGCTCATTATCGCAATAGTTGTGACATGAAAGCGGCTACTAGTAACTTTGATTTTCTTGAAGAATTTGATCCCGACCTCTGCAACCTTGGTCGGCTCGCGGAAAGCTATTTTCAAGGCGACCCAAGCACGAGCCTCATTAAGCTTAGACAATTTGCCGAGCGCTTGACGAAAAGGCACGCCGCGCTTGTTGGGGTGGAAGCCCTGGAAACAGACTCTCAGGTTGATCTTCTCAGGCGAATTAAATTTGAGCGCGCTGCTCCCGATCGCGTGCTCGATGTTCTGCATCACGTGCGAAAACTAGGGAACACGGCTGTTCATGAAGGACGTGGTGAGCATCGGGAAGCACTGGCATGCCTGAAAATGTCGGTACAGCTGGGTGTATGGCATGTTCGTGCGTCGACAAAGCGCAAGGATTTTTCCCCAGGCCCATTTCTGCCTCCCAAAGCCCCAGAGTCATCTGAGGCTGAGTTAGTTGCTGAACTTGAGCGGCTTAGAACAGAGCGGAATGCCGCGCTAACGGCGGCAGAAATAGCTGAAGACGAAAAGCAGCGTGCCGTGATGGCGGCGGAAACAGCTGAAGAACGCCACCAACGTGAGGCCGAGGAACGAAGGACTTGGGAAGCGCTTGCGCAAGACGCAGACCGGCAGCTGCGAGAACTTTCCGCAGAGGCAAGTCAGCGATCTAGCTCTGACCGCATCGCGTTCGCCCAAGCAGCCGAGGAGGCTGCAGGTGCAATCGTTCTCGATGAGCAGTCAACAAGGGCTCTGATTGATCAACAGCTGCGGGATAGTGGCTGGGAAGCGGACACAACCAAAATCAAATTCAGCGCAGGTGTTAGACCTGCAAAAGGTCGCAATCTAGCAATTGCCGAATGGCCAACAACGTCCGGACCGGCGGATTATGCTCTTTTTGTAGGCGAACATTGCGTAGGCATCATCGAAGCAAAACGGTACCAAAAGAACGTATCTGCTGCGATTGATCAGGCCCAAAGATATTCAAAAGGATTTGATTGGGAGCAGAATACAGAAACCTGGGACGACGGTTACACAGTGCCATTTGTGTTTGCCACGAATGGCAGGCCTTATCTGAAACAAGTCGAAACCGAGAGCGGCATCTGGATTCGTGATGCGCGATTGGCCAGTAACTTACGCCGTCCCCTCATGGGTTGGTTCACCCCAGACGAAATGGTTTCCCAGCTAGAGGTGGAAAAAGAGAGGGCGCAGCAAGCGCTCGAGAACCGTCAATTCGATTTCGGATTCGATCTGCGCCCATATCAGAAAGCTGCGATCCAATCTGTGGAGAAGACGCTAAGTACTGAGCAGCGCGAGATGCTCGTTGCTATGGCGACCGGTACCGGCAAAACGAAGCTGGCAATAGCCATGCTCTACCGCTTGCTCGCGACCAAGCGGTTTCGCCGTGTTTGTTTCGTGGTGGACCGTTCGGCTCTCGGTACACAGACCAACGATGAGTTTATGAGTACTGCAATAGAGGGTCCAAAAACATTTGGGCAGCTATTCGGTATCAAAGGGCTCGAGGATATCAAACCCGACCCTGAAACTCGGGTTCATATCTGCACCATTCAAGGCTTGGTGAAACGGGTTCTCTACAATTCTGATCCGGAGGACGTTCCCCCCATTGGCCAATACGATCTGATTGTAGTGGACGAGTGCCACCGCGGATATCTACTAGATCGAGAGATGTCCGATGCCGAGCTCAGCTTCCGGAGTCAAGACGATTACGTCTCCAAGTATCGCCGGGTTCTAGAATACTTTGACGCCGTCAAGATTGGCCTTACGGCCACACCGGCTCTTCATACAGCCCAGATATTCGGAGACCCAATCTACACATATACCTATCGCGAAGCCGTGGTCGATGGTTGGCTGATCGATCATGAGCCTCCGATCCGGTTCCAGACCGCTCTCAGCAAAGCTGGAATCGTGTTCGAGGCTGGCGAAGATGTGGAGGTGATGGATAGCAAGACCGGTGAGGTTGAGAATACGATCGCACCCGATGAAATGGACTTCCAAGTGGAAACCTTTAACCGGAAGGTCATTACGCAGCCATTCAACCAGGTCGTCGCCGAAGAGCTCTCCAAGCACATTGATCCCAGCCTTGATGGCAAGACACTCGTCTTTGCAGCGACCGATGCGCATGCGGACATGGTTGTTCATGAGCTGAAGAAGGCCTTCGCCGCGCAGTATGGCTCGATTGAAGATGCCGCCATCCGCAAGGTTACTGGCAGCGTCGACAAAGTTGGAAAGCTGATCCGATCCTTCCGAAACGACGCCTTCCCGCAAATTGCAGTCACGGTCGACCTCCTTACCACCGGTATCGATGTGCCCAAGATCACCAACTTGGTTTTCATCCGCCGTGTGAACAGCCGCATTCTATATGAACAGATGCTGGGCCGTGCGACCCGTCGATGCGATGAGATTGGCAAGGAGGTATTCCGCATCTTCGATGCAGTGGACCTTTATGCGTCTCTGCAAGACCTCACGCAGATGAAGCCGGTCGCGAGCAATCCCAAGCTCACCTTTGAACAACTGTTTGATGAGTTGACTACTGTCGGCGAGGATGATGAGCGCGCCCTGGTTCGTGATCAGGTTCTGGCGAAGCTGCACCGCAAGCTTCGAAAGCTCCCCAGCAAAGTGGCAGAGGCAGTCCAGGACTTAACAGGCGAAACTGCTGAAGAACTGCGTGATCGCCTCAAGAACTACACCCCAGAGGAAGCTGCTACATACGCCAAGAGGTTCGCAGGTCTAGGCAAGATTCTGGACTGGGATCCAGACGGGTCTGGCCCAAATTTGATTCCCATATCTCACCACGAAGACACGATGCACGCGGTCACTACGGGGTATGGCGAGTACGAGAAACCCGAAGATTTCCTCGATACCTTCACGTCATTCGTGAAGAACAACCAAAACCAGATAGCTGCACTTTCGGTCGTGGTGCAGCGTCCGCGAGACCTAACCCGGGCTGAGCTACGAAGCCTGCGCTTAGAGCTCGACAAAATGGGATTCTCGGAAACAAGTTTGCGCCGAGCTTGGAACGATGCCTCCAACGAGGATATCGCAGCATCTATTATCGGTTTTGTCCGCCAAGCGGCGCTGGGCGACGCGCTGATCCCATTTGAAACCCGCGTGCAGCAGGCCACAAAGTCAATCCTTTCCAAGGCCAAGTGGACCGATCCGCAAAAAACCTGGCTCCGGCGCATCGCCGAACAAATTACAAATGAAATTGTTGTAGACCGAGAAAGCATCGACCAGGGCACCTTTGCGGCCCAAGGAGGCTTTAACCGGTTGAATCGGGTGTTTAATGGTGAACTGGAAAGCATCCTCAGCGAATTCAACGAAGAACTCTGGAAAGTGAGCGCATGAACCCGAATACCGCCGAAATCGTCGCCAAGCTTTGGCGGGAATGTAAGACCCTCCAATCCGCGGGCGTATCCTACGCGAACTATGTCAATGAGCTGACATACCTGCTTTTTCTGAAGATGCTTGAAGAGACCGGGCAGGAAAGCCGCCTGCCAAACGGTCATTCTTGGCGAAAGCTCGCCGGCACAGAAGGTGGCGATCAGCTGCAGTACTACAAGGAAATGCTGCTCGAGTTGGGCAACCCGGAAGAAACCAAGGACCCGGTGACACTCGCCATTTTCACGGATGCAATGACGCACCTGCGCCTACCTAAGGACCTGAAGACGCTGACCACGAACATCGACAAGCTCGATTGGTTCACGGCCCGTGAGGATGGGCTCGGCGATCTTTATGAAGGCCTCCTGGAAAAGACGACCTCGGCTACGAAATCGAAAGCGGGGCAATACTTCACACCCCGTGCTCTGATCGACAGCATCATTCGCCTTATCAAGCCAAAGGCAGGCGAAGTGATCCAAGACCCTGCAGCTGGAACTGGTGGCTTCCTCATTGCAGCAGACAGCTACATCAAGGACGCGACAGACGACTTATTCAAACTCTCCGAAGAGCAGGGCAACTTTCAACGTCGGCAAGCTTTTCAAGGGCACGAATGGGTGCCGGACACGCACCGCCTGTGCGTGATGAACATGCTCTTACATGGCATCGAGAGCATCGTCGGGTGCGAAGATACCTGCGCGCCGCAGGGCGAAACCCTGGGCAAAGCGGACGTGATCCTCACCAATCCGCCGTTCAACAAGATGTCCGGAAATGTAAACCGACCTGATTTTACTATCACGGCGGGTGAACGAGTTGGGCCGATGCCTTTCCTTGAGCACGCGGTCCGTAACCTCAAGAAGGGTGGCCGCTGCGCTATCGTCATGCCGGACAACATTCTCTTTGGAGATGGCACGGGAACCGAACTCCGGCGCTTCCTGATGGTGAACTGCAACCTGCATACCATTCTGCGCCTTCCTACGGGAATATTCTACGCCCAAGGGGTTAAGACGAACGTCCTGTTTTTCACCCGAGTGACAGACGAGGTTTATCCAGCCGAATACGAAAAGCAGGGAACTGAAGAAGTCTGGTTCTACGACCTACGCGCTAACATGCCCTCGTTTGGCAAAACCAACGCCCTGACCGAAAAACACTTTGAGGAATTCGAAGGCCTCTATGGTTCCGATCCCCTCGGTGGTTCACCGCGAGAAGAGCAAGGTGAAGAAGGCCGCTGGCGCAAGCTGACTCGCGAGCAGATAGCCGAGCGTGGAGATAACCTCGACTGGGCTTGGCTGCGCGATGAGAGCGGCGACCACGAGGACGAGATGACCGAACCGGACGAGATCGCGGAAGCGATCATGGGACACCTGAGGGCAGCACTAAATGAGATTGAGGCGCTCGCCGAAGAGCTGGAAGTAGCTGCACAGCCAGAGGCGGTAGAATGAGCGAGCTTCCTGAGGGTTGGGTGCAAGCCACGCTTGGCGAACTGGGCGACTGGTCGAGCGGAGGAACTCCCAGCCGATCAAAGCCCGAGTACTTTGATGGCGATATACCTTTTGTTAAAACCGGCGACCTTGACGACACATGGCTTTCCTCAGTTCCAGAGAACATTTCTGATTCTGGTCTACAAAACTCGTCTGCAAAACTCTTTCCCGAAGGGACGTTACTAATCGCTATGTATGGTGCGACCATTGGGAAAACTGCACGGCTTTCCATCGAAGCCGCAACCAATCAAGCCTGTGCGGCCTTGCTTGGCAATGACGCGAACAAGGATGCCTTGGACTATGTTTGGGCTTACCTTCGGTCTCAACTCGAGAACCTTAGAGCGGCAGGAAAAGGTGGTGCCCAGCCCAACATTAGTCAGACGCTTCTCAAGTCATACCCGATCCCGGTTGCCCCACTTCCCGAGCAACAACGGATTGTGAGGAAGCTCGACAGCCTCACCGCCCGTACTTCCACCGCCCGCACTCATCTAAATGCAATTAAAAAGTTGGTAGAGCGCTACCGGCAGTCGATTATTGATGCCACATTTGCTCCGTTCGAACTGACTGTACCGCTTATCGATCTGGTAGACTCAGATACGGGCATTCCATATGGCATCGTTCAAACGGGAGATCACCAAGAGGACGGTGTTCCAACAGTGCGTGCAGGTGACATCAAGGGTTTCCGCCTCCTAGAAGAAGGGCTGAAGCGGGTAAGATCAGATGTCGCTGAACAGTATGGGCGCACAAAGCTAAAGGGCGGCGAAGTCCTTATCGCGATTCGAGGGTCCGTTGGAGAAACCTGTGTCGTCCCTGGTACGATGGCGGGAAATAACATTAGTCGTGAAGTTGCCCTGATCCCTGTGTCAGAAGACACAAATGCTTCCTTCATCATGTATTTTTTGCGTTCGGCCCAAGCTGCACAATACATCAAAGCAAATATTAAGGGTGTGGCACAAACAGGGATCAACCTTCGCGATCTAAAACGGCTTCAGTGTCCTGATTTAGACAAGCATTATCAGGCTGAAACTGTCCGTCTTATCGAGAGTGCTTTTGCTAAGATTGATCGCCTCGCATCTGAGGCCGAAAAGGCCCTGAAACTCACCGACCGCTTGGATGAACGCATCCTCGCAAAAGCCTTCGCGGGCGAACTCGTTCCTCAAGACCCTAACGACGACCCGGCCAGCGTGCTGCTCGACCGCATCCGCGAAGCCCGCGCCAATGCGCCCAAGAAACCGCGCCCAAGACGCACGAAAGCGACCGCCATGAAAAAAGATCCCAAAGACCTCTTGCTCGCCGACAGTGCCAAATGGCCCGCAAACGGCGTCACGTCGGAAGAACTGACAAACCGGGTTGCCATGCCCCATTCGGACCTACGCGATGCTCTGTTCGAACTGATTGGTGGCACTACGCCCCAGCTTGAACAGGTTTTTGACAAAACCGAAGAGCGCATGCGCCTGAAACGGGTGGCGCAATGAGGCTTCGCGCCCTAAAAATCGAGAAATCAGCCGCCGCCGGCGGCCTGTTCGACGGTGCCGAGATTTGGTTCGGCCGCGACGACGAAAGCAAGAAGAACGAGCCACTGGCCCCATTGTGTCTGATCGGGCCGAACGGATCGGGCAAATCGCAGTTTCTTCAGCTCATAGCGGAGATCTTTCAAGCAGCTTGGGCCGCGCATGCGCCCCAGGAAGAACGCGGGAGCACCAACGACGAAGCCTTGTTCGAGCTTGAGTATCTGATCGCGCCCAAAGGGTCGGACAAGTCGGAGATCGTTCGGCTGACCCGGACGATGAAAGGCAAGAAGCCTGGTCCTGTCCAGCTGATCCTCAGAAACGATGCCGTCATTGAGCCGGACGCGAAAGAGTTCGGAGCTTACCTTCCGTCCATGGTGATCGGCTACACGTCGGGCGACAACGAGACGCTGAGCCTGCCGTTCCTTGCGAGCCGTAGCGGGTATGCCGAAGCCGTGCGAACATCCGCGCTCGAGCAGGATGGAAAGCTTGAGGTGCTCGATAACAGATTGATGCTGATCGACTACGGCACGAACCTCGAAGTGCTTTTTTCGAACTTGATGCTTGGGCCGGAATTCGTTCGGAGCGAGCTCTTGAACCACGTGAAGTTGCGCGACCTGGCTTCCTGTCGGTGCGTCGTGAGCCTGGCACATCCTGCGGTGCGCTCTTCCAGTCGTCGGGCGAATAGCAAGCGGAAGGGTGTCCAGCTGACAGATGAGCTGGAGGAAGTGATTGAACGCCTTCAGCGCATCGCGACATGCTGGGATCTCGATGAGAAGAACGAGACTTACACGTTCGATTTCTTTGTAACGCCGGCGACGCGAGAGGCTTTTGGCCACTTCTGGGAAGACGCGTTTTCGCTCTATCGTTCGCTGCACAAACTGGCGTTGCTGAATGACCTGGCTATTCCCAAGCGTGCTAGAGAGCGACTTGACAAAGCCGTGAAAGAACGGCGCTTCGCCGCGCGTCTTCCAGAGCCGCAGCAGGAAGATTTGGTCTTTGGGTTTGCGGAAGTCCGGTTCTGGCCGGAAGATGGTAACACGGAGTCGGTTGACTATGTCTCGTTGTCGGGCGGTGAGCATCAACAGGCGCTGGTTCTCGGAGCCTGTGCCATGGTCACCAATGCGAACGCGGTGTTCTTGCTCGACGAACCTGAATCGCACTTCAATCCGAAGTGGCGCGTCAAGTTTGTCAAGCGGTTGATGGATATGACTGGCAGTCGCCAGAACCAAGAGGTTCTTTTGACAACACACGCGCCATTCGTTCCCTCTGACATGCCGCGAGACCAGGTGATGATTTTTTCGCGCGATCCTGAGACCAACAATGTGTGGGTGGTGCAGCCAGAAGTTGAGACCTTCGGCGCGACCTTTGATCGTATTCTGGATGCTTGCTTTGATGTTCGTCCGCCGATTTCGAAAGTATCCAACAATGCCATTGACGAGTTGCTAGCCTCAGACGACTTGGAATTCGTTGAACGAGGCTTTCAGACGCTCGGAGCATCAACTGAGAAAGCTTTGGTTGCGAGCCATCTCAGGAAATTGAAGGCCGAGGGCTAAAGTTGCTGTTTGCTTTTCCGGTCTTTCAAGAGGACAAAAACTGGCTCAACTCGACTCTGGTCGATCTCTTGCGTACGGGCATGCAAGCGTTTGATAACGGGGAAGCGCCGGTGGCGTGGCCTGATTGCTTACCCGATCATTTGCGTCCGATCTTGAGAAACCGACATGGGCTAAGAGACCGCATTGCAAATTTTTGGCCAGCCTATCAAGCACTGGATGCCGCTCAGAAGGCGAGATTGCGGCAAGCTATCGACGACCAAACAAACCTGCCCGAGATCTTCGGCTTGCCGTGCAATTGTGAAACCATCGTCGGTCTTCCCGATCCTGTTATCGAAGCCGCGGGTCAAATTTTCGATTTTGCATTCAAGCAGCTTAAGACTCTGAAGTTAGACGGTGAATGTATTAGGGACATACAGTACAAGGCTATCTACGATCAGCTCCAAGAAAAGATCTGTCCCTTTTGTGGTCTGAATCATTTTCGTGCTCCCGGCGCGCCCCGTCATGCTCTTGATCACTACTTGCCAGCGTCTCGATACACGTTTGTAGGTTCTGATTTTCGGAACCTTGTTCCTTGCTGCCACGAGTGCAATTCTGACTTTAAGCGTGATCAAGATCTGCTGTTCAAGGACGACGGAACCCGCCGTCAGTGCAGCGACCCCTATGTAGGGCCCGTTTACACGGTGAGTTTGCAAGGAAGCCGACTCTTTGAAGGTGAAACCGTCAATCGCCATAGAGTCCCGCTGTGGGTAATCTCCTTCATAGGTGGTCCGCCCGAACACGCGCGAACCTGGGATGAAGTCTACAAAGTCAAAGAGCGCTATGTGCGCGATATTCTGAATGTGTGCTTCATTCCTTGGGTGGAAGATTTTGCGCGATACTACGTCCAAAACTTTGGAAAAACTGATGATATGGATGCTCTCTATCAGAGCCTTCCCGACTACATCGCCGGCCTTGGTTTGGACACCCTAAGAGAGAGGGCGTTTCTTAAGAAGGAGGTCCTGCGCCTCGTCTACAATGCATGCCACGAAGGCGACCAAACCGATTTGGCGCAAGTTTGGCTCTGGGAATTCGTTGAGTATGCCGTTTACTAGGCGCAATCGGGAAGGACCAAGGATTCTGTGCGCCTGGAAGTGAACTGGTGCCTCAAGAGGGACTCGAACCCCCGACCTTGTCCTTACGAAGGACCTGCTCTACCATCTGAGCTATTGAGGCTTTCAGGCCCTACTATGGCCCTACTAGTTCTATCTCTTTGCCGCGAACCCCTTGGTTTTGCAAGTCATTCTCGCGGGGACCCGCTAATTACGAATGACGTGCTCTACCATCTGAGCTACAGCGGCCAACCAGGCGTTTTGATAGCACTGGGGCGGGTGACGGAAAAGGCCTATTTTGCCGCTTCAGCCTCGACCACTTCTGCATCTTCGACCACGCCGGTCGCGGGCAGCGCGGGGTCAGAGGCCTGCCCGACGATCAGCGGCAGCATTTCAGTTCCGACGGGCATGGCAACTTCGCTGGCAGGGGGCGTTTTCCAGGCCAAGGTGTCAAAAGACCCGCAGTTTTGGCAGGTGGCCGCCCAGGTGGCATGGATGTGCTGGCAGTTGTCGCAAATCCATTGCGGGCCGCGGGGGGCCGTCAACGCTTTGGTCAGCCAGCCCCGCACCACGGAATCATCCGCACCTTCACCGCGTTCGATTGCGGCCATGAGCGTCAGACTGCGGGCTGTCGGCTCTGCGTCAACCAAGCCACCCAGCGCACGTTTGGCCGCTGGGAAATCCTCGGCGGTGATGTGCAGCTCTGCCATCAGCATCTTGGCCTCCGGATGATCCGCGGTCGTCTTGGTCAGTGTGGCAAATCGCTTGAGGCGTGCGGCCGCGGATTCATCAGGCACGATTTCGGCAAATGCAGCAGCGATATCGGGATGCGGCTGCGCATTCCATGCTTTCGTCAGAACGCGCGCTGCGTAGCGTGCGTTGCCGTCGCCGATGTACCCTCGCGCTGCCAAGATCGCCGCCGGGATCAGGTCTGGCGACAGACGGTTCGCTTCGATTGCCGCCTCGCGGGCTTCGATCGTCTTGCCGTCTGCCAGGATGTCGCGTGCCTGCGATAGCGCCAGCACGGCATCGCGGCGCTTATGCACATCACGCGGCAAATTGCCGGATTTGAGCTTGGCACCCAGCGTCTTGCGCGCGCCATCCCAGTCAGATTTTTCGGCCTGTAGGCGCAGCAGAACATCTTGCGTTTCTTCATGCTTGGGCTTCAGGGCAAAGGCCTTTTGCGCCAGAGCCATTGCGGTGTCGGTATCGCCTTCGGCCAGTTTCTGCTTCATGATCCCGCGCACGCCAACAAAGCGGGTCTTGTCATCGGTCAGCAGCTTTTTGTAGGTCGCTTCCGCGGTCTTTCGGTCCCCTGTCATCTCAGCGGCTTGCGCTGTCAAAAGGTTCGTCAACTGCGGCTGTTGCAGATATCTGTCCGCGCGGGCCGCCTTGGTCATCGCCAGATGTCCCTCGCCAGAGGCAAGCGCCATCATTCCCTCGCTCAGCGCCTCATAGCCTTTGCGTTCGCGATTGCGGTCAAAATAGCGCGAAATCGCCGTTTCATCCCCGTTGAGAAACCTGAACGTGGCCGCAAAAAGCGCCAGCAGTTTCAACCCCAGCCAGACGCCGACAACCAAGGCCGCAAGCGCAAAGGTCATCTCCAGCGGGCTGAGTGTGAATTCTTGTCCGGCGACATCGACTGTCGCGCCGCCATCGACTTCCATCAGCTGCGTCCCACCGTAGGTCAGCGCTGTCACGGCAAGAACAAATGCGACAATTTTCATGAGGGACCAAAGCATCAGGTTTGCCTTTAGTTATCTGAAAGGGATGTAGAAAGAATATCGACCGCGGCTATCGCATCGGCGCGGGCTTCTGCCCTTGCCAGCCAATCGGTCATTTCGGCACGGGCGACCTCGGGCAAAGCGCTGATTTCGGCCAGCGCGTCTGACAAGCGGCCAGTGCGCAAGGCCGCTTCGGCGCGCGACAGCACGGCATCAGTGTTGTCCCCTTCTTGCGGAGTAGTCGAGCGGACATCGAATTGACTGCGCAGGAAGGCACCAAAGCCTGTGGTTTGCTCGCCCGAGACACCTTCGGTGCGGGCGGTGGCCAGGGCCGCACGGGCCACTTCGGGAAATTCGTCTCGCAGGCTGGCAAGGGTTGGCACGCCATCCTGAACGCCGATCAGGGCGCTCGGGGCGCTTTCGTTCGTGGCCGCTTCCAGATCGCCCAGGGCTGCACCAATGGGTGCGCCGCTTTCAAGCGCCGTTTGCACGCGGGCCAGTGCGGCGCGGGCGGCGGCATTGCGCGCAGCCGCAGCGGCGTTTTCCTCGATCGCGGCGGCCTGCGCACGCGCCTCGGTCAATTCTGTCTGTGCGGCCGCTGTCATTTCAGCAATCTCTGCCCTCAGGGCATCCATCTCAGCTGCGACACCCTCACTTGCGGCTGAGGACACACTGCTGCTGGCCGGCCGGCTTTCCAGATCGGTCACACGCGCCGCCAGATCAGTGAGCCGGGTCACCAGATCAGCCTGCGCTGCCTCGACGCCACGCAGATCCACCTGCGGTACGGCGGCCAAGCGCTGTTCGAGCACATTGATCTGCGCGGATTGCGCAGCGATTTGGTTGGCAAGAGACGTGTCTGGCGGAGGGGTCGTCAGAGATGCAACGGCAAACCCGATCACACCTGCCGCAACACCGCCCAGCAAAAGCGGAAAGAACCCGCCACCTCGGGTTGTTTCGGTCGTTGGTGCTGCTGCCTTGGGTGTTTCCGGTGAGGGTTTTGGCTCGGGCGTATCAGCCACTGCCGCAGATGACGCGGAGTCGGGTTTCTGCGACACCGCCGCTTTGTCACCGGGCTGGGGTGCCGTGACATGCACCTCGGCGGGAATCGCGTCTATTGCTGGCTTCGACGCAGCAGCCGATTCGGGCTTTGCCGCATCGGTTCTTGCTGTATTCTTTGGTTTTGCTGGTGTCTTTCGACCCTTGGCTGGCTGTTTTGCCACGTTCACACCCTTTCAGCGCCCGACCGGCCAGATTGGCCGATGAAATTCAGACTATCGCGCATCCACAGGACCCTCAACCAAAGCGATGCCCGCCAAGCTGCGCCTGCATGACCTCCAGGATTGCAGCAACCATAGCCGCCCCATCCGGCCTTTGCGCCACCTTGACGTCGAGCGCGACACCATCGGCAATTGCGCTTTTCACAGCATGACTTAAGGCAATGGCCTGTACAGGCCACTCAAAAGGACCCTGCTGACTTAATATGGTGGCTGTGCGTGGGGAAAACAGGGGGAAAATCACGGCTTTCTGCGCAGCTATGGCCGAATTCGCCTCTGAAGTCAGGGGCAACGCCCGTTGCTCATAGACAATGACATCGTCACACCCGATGTCAGCAGCAGTGATCCGCGCACAGACGTCGGCGCGACTGTGCCTGCCGCGAATATGCGCGAGCCTTCCCGGCGGTCTGGCCTCGACGATCCGGGAGACAAGGCCATCGGCATCACCCGGCCCTGTGATCGTCTCAAAACCAGCCTCTTGCGCAAGTCGCGCTGTCTTTGCCCCCACACACCAGGCCGTCAGGCCAGCGGGCAGGCCCAACTGCGCGGACGCGGCCACCCCATTGGCAGAGGTAAAGATCACTGCGTCAGGCCGCGCAGGACTGGCTGAGACAGGGACAATCTCGATCAAAGGCGACAGGATGATCCTGATCGGCCCGTCCCAATTTGCCCGCAGCTCCGCCGCAAAGCTTTCGCTCTGGGCCTTGGGACGGGTCAGGATCACGGTCGGCGTCATGTCAGGCACCATTGTTTGCGCGCTGTGGCAGTGTTACTCGGCAACGACCGACACGCAACCGGAACTGCCATGACCCAGCCCCTGACCATCCTCGGCATCGAAAGCAGCTGCGATGACACGGCTGCCGCTGTGGTGCGCGGGCATGATGTGCTGGCCTCGGTCGTTTATGGGCAAACAGCGCTGCACGCTGATTTCGGCGGTGTTGTGCCCGAGATCGCGGCGCGCGCGCATGCCGAAAAACTGGATCACTGCGTTGAGGAAGCGCTGGCAAAGGCTGATCTTGCGTTTGCTGACCTGGATGGAATCGCTGTCACCGCTGGCCCCGGCCTGATTGGCGGTGTGCTGTCCGGTGTGATGTGTGCCAAGGGATTGTCAGCCGCGACCGGCCTGCCCCTGATCGGGGTGAACCACTTGGCCGGGCATGCACTGACGCCACGGCTGACCCATCGGCTGGCCTATCCCTATCTGATGCTGCTTGTGTCAGGCGGGCATTGCCAGTTCCTGATTGTCGAAGGACATGACAGGTTCCAGCGGATCGGTGGTACGATCGACGACGCCCCCGGCGAGGCCTTTGACAAATCCGCGCGCCTGCTGGGTCTGCCGCAACCGGGCGGACCTTCGGTCGAACGCGCGGCCGGGATGGGCGATCCAAAACGCTTTGCCCTGCCACGACCGCTGTTGAACCAACCAGGCTGTGACATGTCATTCTCGGGCCTCAAAACCGCAATCCTGCGCGCCCGTGACAGCGTTGTGGCCGAAAAGGGGGGGCTGACGACGCAGGATCAGGCGGACCTGAGTGCAAGTTTCCAGTCCGCGATAACCGATGTGTTGATCGAGAAATCGCGGCGGGCGTTGACAGAATACCTCAAGCTTGCGCCCATGAAGCCGACCTTTGCCATTGCTGGCGGTGTTGCGGCCAATCGGTCTGTCAGGGACGGGCTGATGGCGCTTTGTGCCGCATTAGACACTGATTTCGTGGCACCGCCACTGCACCTTTGCACCGATAATGCCGCCATGATCGCCTATGCGGGGATCGAGCGGATGATGGCCGGAGAAAGCGATGACCTGACCCTTTCGGCCCGACCTCGCTGGCCCTTGGACCAGCGGGCCGCCCCCATGCTAGGGTCCGGTAAGAAGGGGGCGAAGGCATGAAGATCGGGATCGTGGGTGGCGGTGCATTTGGCACGGCACTCGGTGTCGCACTGGCAGTGGACGGCAATGACATCCAGCTTTGGGCGCGCGACGCCGGTGCGGTTGCTCAGATGCTCAACACCCGACGCAACCCAAGGCTGCCGGGCGTTGATCTGCCCCGAAAATTGGTCATTTCCGCCAAGTTAGAGCCGCTTTTTGCCTGCGATGCGATCCTTCTCGCCATTCCTGCGCAAACCCTGCCACCCTTTCTGGTGGCCCATGCCGAAAGGCTGAATGGCAAGAACCTTGTCGCGTGCTGCAAGGGCATCGACCTCCGGCGCATGACCGGCCCGGCCAGCACAATTCGCGATCTTGTGCCCGGGGCAGTGCCCGCGATGCTGACCGGCCCCAGCTTTGCCGCTGATATCGCGCGGGGCCTGCCTACCGCGCTCACCCTGGCCTGTGCGGATGATGAAATGAGCGCGACGCTGCAAACGGCGCTGTCCACATCCAACCTGCGAATTTACCGCACAACAGACACTGTGGGGGCGGAATTGGGTGGGGCGCTCAAGAATGTCATGGCGATTGCATCAGGGGTCGCGATTGGGGCAAACTTGGGTGAAAGCGCGCGCGCGGCGCTGATTACGCGCGGGTATCCCGAAATGCAGCGCCTTGCGCTTGCGCTGGGCGCACAGCCAGACACGCTGTCGGGTCTTTCAGGGTTCGGCGATCTGGTGTTGACCTGCACATCCGAACAGTCACGGAATTATCGTTATGGGTTAGCGCTGGGGGCTGGCGCTGATTTTGATCACAACACGACAGTTGAGGGGGCCGCCACGGCCCGCGCTGTCCGGCAGTTGGCCGGCGAACTGGACATTGATTTGCCGATTTGTACTGTGGTCGCCGACTTGACCGAAAACAAAACAGACGTCGCAACTGCTCTGAATACGTTGCTGTCACGCCCCTTGAAGGAAGAATGAATGCGCTTTGCCCTGATGACCAAAGACAAACCCGGTGCCTTGCAGACCCGTGTGGACACCCGCGAGGCGCATCTGGCCTATATCGCCGAAACCGGCGTGGTCGAGATGGCTGGCCCTGTTCTGGATGATGAGGGGCAGATGTGCGGTTCGCTGATCGTGCTGGACGTTGACGATCTGGCTGCAGCACAGGCCTGGGCCGACAACGACCCCTACGCCAGGGCGGGGCTGTTTGCTGACGTGACCCTGCGCGCCTGGAAAAAGGTGATCGGCTGATGGCCTGTTGGCTGTTCAAATCTGAACCTGACGTCTGGGGCTGGAACGATCAGGTCGCCAAGGGCGAGGCCGGCGAAGAATGGGACGGCGTGCGCAACTATCAGGCGCGCAACAACATGCGGGCGATGAAGCTGGGCGAAAAGGGGTTCTTCTATCATTCGCGCACGGGGCTTGAAATTGTCGGCATTGTCGAAGTCTGCGCCGAAGCGCACCCCGACAGCACTACGGACGACGAACGCTGGGACTGCGTTGATGTGAAAGCCACACGACCGCTTATCAGGCCCGTGACGCTGGAAACGATCAAAGCCGATCCGCGATTGTCCGACATGGTTTTGGTCAAGAACTCGCGCTTGTCAGTGCAGCCCGTCACCGAGGACGAATGGCAGATTATTTGCGCCTTGGGCGAGACCGACCCCTAGGGATCCAGCCGCGTCTCTGACGCGGTGTCAAAGAGGAACTGCGACAGCGCAAACCACGACAGAAAATGAGCTTGCTTCGCGATTGCCGGAGCGTCTATCAGTCAAACCATCTTGAACCAACTGCAAGGAAACCGATGGCCTGGGCTTGTGAAGCCCGTGACAAACACCCATTCGCGCACCACGGCTATTGCCGATCCCAAAATAATTGCTGATTTCAGTAACCGTGGTTCATGCATGGTCGCCAATCGAATGGCCCCGTGGCTCAACTGGATAGAGCAGCCCCCTCCTAAGGGGCAGGTTGCAGGTTCGAATCCTGCCGGGGTCACCATTCTGCTATTTGCATGATAATTTTCCTTTCGCTGCAGAAGGCTGTGCGGGTGTGTCCCGTTTTTGGGTGGGCGGGGTTCATATCGACATCCCGCATCAATGGTTTGACCATGCGTTCACGATCCGCCGCACGGGTGTGGCGCTCCACCTCTGACAGGCTTTGGTGGCCCGCCAATGCCGCTATCTGGTGCGTTGTCCCGGACGGGTCTGACATTAGATCCAGGGACCAACGCTCGCCGCGTCTCAGGGCCACGGGTATCGGTGTCCGCGCGCTGCGGGTCCGATAGCGTTCCCGCCGTCGTTTGGCGCGGGGCATTATCGGCCCGATCCTGCTTTTAATGCTGAAAGACCGCCCCGCATACTTCCACCCATTGCCCGCAACTCGCCACTCCGCTACGCTTTCGCCCATGAAACATGTTCCCAAAGAAACCACAGACGATGCCCTGATCCAGGAATTCCTGGACAAAGGCGGCAAAGTCAGTGTTGGCAAGACAAAGCCGTTGGCCGCCGAGCTTGGCCTGAGCAACAACGTCTGGAACAACAAACTGACCAAAGAAGAAAAAGCCGCGCGCGACAAGAAGTGACAGCCACGCCTTGCGCCAGATCAAGGTGATCTGCGCCACGCTTCGCCATGATCAGGTCAAAGGAGAGCGCAATCATGCTATCAATTTCCGCCGATAAGGTCGCCGAGGTCATTATCCTTGCTCGCGAACTGGACCGCGCCGAGAACGAATTTTACGGGTTTGTCGATCAGCTGACCGATGATGAGAAAGTCGCGCTGGTGGCGATTTTCTGGGTGGGACGTGGCAGTTTTGAGCCCGAAGACCTGGCCGAAGCGCTGGCGACCGCGACGCGCGAGGCCACTGTGCCAACGGCAGAATACCTCAAAGGGTCGCCGCATTTGTCGGACCATCTTGAAGCCGGGATGGAGGCGCTGGGGATGGACCCATCCTCTGAAGAGGACGATCTTTATCGGCCTGCCTGAGCCGGGGCATGATCGGGCTTACCCCCAATCAACGATGGGTCCGATCGGGATGATCCCCAGCGGGTTGCGCTTTTCGCTCGGGCTGAAATAGCCGCGTTTGTAGATATCAAACCGCACGGTTTCAGCCACGCCGGGCAGGGCGTAAAGCCGTTTGGCGTAAGGCCAAAGATGCGGGTAGTCGGAAATCTTTCTCAGATTGCAGCGAAAGGCATAGTGATAGGCCACATCAAACCGCGCGAGCGTCGGAAAAAGTCGCAGGTCGGCTTCGGTGAACTGGTCGCCGCAGAGATAGGTGTTCTGCCCCAGATGGGCGTCGATCTTGTCGAGCGTGTCAAAGACCTGGCGCGCGGCCCGTTCATAGGGCTCTTGTGCGGACGCAAAGCCGGCCTTGTACACGCCATTGTTCACGGTGTCGTAGATCAGCGTGTTCCAGTCGTCGATCTGCCCGCGATGCTCAGCGGGGTATAGGTCCGGCCCATCATAGGCCGCGTTCAGCATCCGCACGATATCGGCGGATTCGTTGCTGACCATCCGCCCCAGCACCTTGTCCCACAGCACCGGCACTGTCAGCCGCCCGGTGTATTGCATCGGGTCCGCGCTATAGACCTCATGCACCGCCCGCACACCCAGAAGCGGGTCAGAAAATTCCCCGGTCGCATCATAGACCCAGCCCTGATCGCTCCGGTTGGGCCGGGCATAAGAGACCGTGATATCATTCAGCCCCTTGATCGCACGGACCAGTAACGACCGATGCGCCCACGGGCAATTCCAGGCAACGAACAGGTGATAGCGGCCGGTTTCCGCAGGAAAGTCACCTTCGCCGATCCGGTGCCGCACTGTGCTGCGGCTGCGTTCCCAATCGCCATTGGGCAGCGCCCGTGTCACATCGTCACCGACGTGATAGATGCCATCGACCATATACCCCATCAGGGCGCGGCCCGCTCAAACCAGTCCCGCGCCCGGCCCCAGACACCGCCATCAATGTCAGACAGCGCAACCAGATGTGGCAAGAGCTGTTCGGCAAAGTCTTCGCTGCTTTCCGCCGGAAGCATGGAGGGCAGGTTGTCGATAGCGGTAACGTCCAGCACGGGGTGGTCATGCACCCGCAGCGCAGGTTCATCCCATGTCGTCGTGCGGTCGTAGACCTTGATCGGGGAAAAGTCGCTGTCGGGATCGCAGGCGATGTCACCGATCACCGATAACGCGCGTTGCGCAACCTTCGCGCTTGCCGGCACAAAGACAGGCGTGCCGGGGCGGGCGAGGATGCAATTGAGAAAAATGTCGTGGGTCAGCACTTCGGGGAACGGCCCGCCCGAGGCGGTTTCGGCCATATCCCATTTCGTCGTTGCCACCCCCATCGCCTGACATAAATCAGCCGCTCCGGCTCCGACCCGCCCCAAGGCACCGATGATCAGGGCGGTTGGGCGGTGGGCGCCCAGCGCTATCAGCTCCTGTTGCAGTTCCATCAGCAGATGATTTGCGCTTGGGTAAGCCTTGACCGGACCAGCCACCTTGCCATGTTGCTGCGCCATCCAACACATCAGCGACACGGCAGCCCCGGCATATCCGGCCCAATAACCAAAGGCGGCAACCCGCCGTCCATCATCGCCGGTCAGGTACTCAAGGTCATATAGCGTGCCGCCACCCGCCCTGAAACGGTCCAGCAGGACCTTCCCCGATGGCTGACCCTTGTAGGCGTGCCCAAACATGATGTGCCGGTGACGCAAGGGGGTGCCGTCCTCGGGCAGTTCCTTGAGGCCAAAGATGATGGCGTCGTCAGGGGCGTTGACCCAGGAAAACTCCGGCGCGGTCTCGCAACCGGCTGCAACATAGTCGGCAATCGGCAGGATACGCTGTGTGCTGTTCTCGACCGTTACCTGATACCCGGCGGCGCGCAAACTGGCTGCCCCCTGCGGTGTCAGGCCGACACGTTCCTCATGTGCGCGGCTTTCGGCCCGTACCCAGATATGGGTCATCACAGCATTCCTTTTTGGAAGATCGCCTGGACAGATGCCCTTGTGTTCATCTGGTGCTGAAAGGCCGCAAGGCGCGGATAATGCGAGATGTCGACGCCATCGCCCGGCAGCCAGGCAAGCACGGCATAAAGATAGGCGTCCGACAGAACCTCAAGCGTGCCTGTCTCGAATGGCAAACCTGGCAGGTACTCTTCAAGATGCGCTGCACAGTCCGCCATCCGTTCGGGCACCTTGCGCTTCATATCCGCCAATGAGCTGTCTTCATCCGCCCAGCGTTCCCCGCGCAGGCCGTGCGCGTGGTGGGGGTGCATGGTGCCGTTGAGGTAAGAGATCAGTTCCCGCATCTTTGCGGCAGCGAATGCATCTTGGGGAACAAGCTGGGGGGCGACGTATTCGATGATCGCCGGTGTCTCGGTCAGGATGCCTTCGGGGGTTTCCAGCGCAGGCACCCTGCCTTTGGGGTTGATCTGGCGGTAATCCTGCTTGGTCTGCTCTGCTGTCGCAAAGTCCACGCGGATCGCCTCGTAAGGAATGTCCAATTCCTCCAGAACAATCGCAATTGCGACGGAAATGGTGCGCGGGGCATAGTGCAGTTTCAGCATGGCGGTGTTCCTTTAGTAATGTGTCTGGGCATGCACCCGATCGTCCCGGTCCAGATGCGGTACGGCGTTGAAGCTGGCCAGGATCGGTCCTTGGGGAATGACCCGGACCCGGTGCAGCGAACTGTTCATGATGGGCAGCAGCACATGCGCCAAACGGGTCGGGTCAAGGTTCAGCAGATGGCGGATAATCATGCCGATGACACCGCCAGAGGTGACGCAAAGCACCCGCACGCCTGGGCTTGCGGCCTCTTGCAACACCGACGTGACCCGATCTTCGAATGAGGAAAAGGTTTCGACGCCCATGATCTCGGCCTTGTGCCAGGCCTCCATGACCTGAGGGACGTGGCTGGCGAATTCATCGGGACCGGGGAAGGGGACGCCGTGGACGTCCTCCAGTGCCTGACCCAGATTGAAGTAATCCATTTCATTCAGGCGCGGATCAATGTGCGGGTCCTGGTATCCGATACCGGCAGCGGTTTCCTTGTGGCGGCGCAGGCTGCCGGAGATCACCTTGTCAAACGCGCCTTCGCGATCACGCAGATAGTCGCCAAGCCATTTCGCTTGCTGATGCCCAAGATCAGACAGCCGGTCATAGCTTTCTTCGTCAGTTGCGGCGGAATTGGCCTGTCCGTGCCGGACTAAAATGATCTCGCCCATCAAGCTCCTCCTGAATCAACAGAGTTACGGGGTGTAGCGGGGGTTGGCAACGGCCCTGAGAGTTGGCAGATCCGGGCGACGCATGTTTGGCAAATCCATGAACCGGCGGATACCACAGGCCCGCCTGAACACCCCGTCTTTTGCGCATTGTCTTGCAGTCACGACTTGTTAACCGATTCCCGGCATGGGATTGTGACCCTCAAGAACACCAAGAATTGCACGAGCGGGATTGCGTCCATTGTCTACCACATCGCTTTTGAGTGACGTTTTCGGCTTTGATGCCTTCCGCCCCGGCCAGCAAGAGATTGTCGAGGCGGTGATTGCCGGGAAAAATGCGCTTGCGATCATGCCGACAGGTGGTGGCAAATCTTTGTGTTTCCAGCTTCCTGCGTTGATCAGACCCGGGGTGACAGTCGTTATTTCGCCCTTGATAGCCCTGATGCGCGATCAGGTGCGTGGACTGCGCGAAGCCGGGGTCGAGGCAGGCGCGCTGACCTCTGGCAATACCCCCGAGGAAACCGATGCCGTGTGGGCTGCGCTGGAGGCAGGCACGCTCAGGCTGCTTTACATGGCACCTGAACGGCTCGCCTCGGGCGGGACAATCAATATGCTGCGTCGCGCGGGAATTGGCCTGATCGCGGTGGACGAGGCCCATTGTGTCAGCCAATGGGGCCATGATTTCCGCCCCGACTATCTGCGGATCGGTGAACTGAAGCGGGTGCTGGATGTGCCGCTGGCCGCGTTTACCGCCACCGCCGATGCGGAGACACGCGAAGAGATTGTCGAGAAGCTCTTTGGCGGGGAACAACCTGCCACGTTCCTGCGCGGTTTCGACCGTCCCAACATTCATCTGGCGTTTGCGGTGAAAGACGGACCGCGCAATCAGATCCTGAACTTTGCCGCCGCCCGCAAGGGCCAGTCCGGCATCGTCTATTGCGGAACGCGCGCCAAGACCGAAACATTGGCAAGGGCGCTGGCCGATGCAGGTCACAGCACCTGCCATTACCACGGCGGGATGGAGGCAGAAGACAGGCGCATCGTCGAACGGCGCTTTCAGCAAGACGACGGGTTGATCGTTTGTGCGACCGTTGCCTTTGGCATGGGCATCGACAAACCCGATATCCGCTGGGTTGCGCATGCTGACCTGCCCAAATCAATCGAGGCCTATTATCAGGAGATCGGTCGCGCAGGTCGTGACGGCGCTCCGGCGGAAACGCTGACGCTCTTTGGCCCTGATGATATCCGCTATCGCCGTCAGCAGATTGATGAAGGTCTGGCCCCAGCCGAGCGCCGGGCGGCGGATCATGGACGGTTGAATGCGCTTTTGGGTCTGGCCGAGGCACTGCGCTGTCGGCGGCAGAACCTGCTGGAGTATTTCGGCGAAACCCCCGCACCCTGTGGGCATTGTGATCTGTGCGACAAGCCCGCTGACGTGTTTGATGGCACAACGGCTGTGCGGATGGCGCTTTCTGCGGCATTGCGCACTGAGGAATGGTTTGGCGCCGGGCATCTGATCGATATCCTGCTGGGCAATGCGACCGATAAGATACGCCAGCGCGGGCATGACAGTCTGCCGACATATGGCGTGGGCAAGGACTATGACAAACGCCAATGGCAGGCGATTTTTCGACAGATGATGGGGCATGATCTGCTGCGCCCCGACCGGGACCGGCACGGGGCGCTGCGCATGACAGCGCAGGCGCGCCCCATCCTGCGCGGAGAGGCGACGATAGAGCTGCGCCGCGATACGATCAAGGCGGCACGCGGGTCAGGGCCAAAGGTGCGGATGCTGGTCAGCGAAGAGGATGCGCCGCTTCTGTCTGCGCTCAAGGCCAAGCGGCGCTATCTGGCAGAGCAGGCCAATGCGCCCGCCTATGTCATCTTCAATGACCGCACCCTGATCGAGATGGCCGAGAAACGCCCGATGACGCTGGACGAGATGGCCCATATCGGCGGCGTGGGTGCCAAAAAGCTGGAAAACTACGGGCGTAATTTTCTAGAGGTCATCGCAGGTGCTGTGCAGGATGTGCATCCCATGCGCCGCAGACTGGCGGGGCGGGACGAGGGCGCTGTTTATGACCGCCTGATGCAGGTGCAGGCATCGTTGAATCGCGGCCCGCACGGGGCGGACAAACCGATGAGCTGCTCAGCCTCGATGCTGGCCAAGGTCGCGCAATTGCGCGGTGCGGATATGGACAACCTGATCCGGGTGATCGGGGACAAATACGCAGAGCGGTTCGGCGAGGCGTTTTTGGAAGTGCTGGAGGGGGAGTGAAAGACTGCTATGCGGACTTTGCCGACATTCGGTTTTCGTACATCGCGGACGCAGCATCGCTTCGCGTTTGCGGCAAGCCTGTCGCCGCGTTGCAGCTGATGTCGCCTTTGCGGCCGTTCAACTTGGCTATTTGACATTAAATCCAAACCCCACTTTCGCTGCCCACTGTCAGAACCATCGCGACGCGAACAATGCGGCAATTAGCTAGACGCTATTGAACCTTGAGAGGCGAAGTATGCGTCTAGCTCGCTGACGAAACGGTCTGACCTGTCTGTGATCCATTCGACGAATAGTGCCCGCAAATCAGATTTCGCCCGGGATCGCGCCCATCGGAGACGATAGGCGTAATTTGTCTGGCACATCATTGAAGGGCCGAATGGCGGAATGAGCGACCCAGCTTTCAACGCGTGAAATGCCTCTACGACACCGCAGAGAACCAGACCTTGGCCCGCTATCGCCGCCTGAAGCCCTGAGCCCGTCTTCGAAATGCGCACACCATGGCTTAAATGGTCACGGTCAAATCCGAAGGCCTCGCCCCACTCCTCGAAATCAACCCATCCGGGGTCCTTGGTCCGATTGGTAACGTGGATGAGCGGGACACCCTTTAGCGAATTCACATCCGGACCCAACCCTTGCTGATCTGCAAAAGAGCGCGAGCATACTGGGGCAACGAAATCACCGAACAGTAAGCGTTCTTCCAATACAGAGTCACGGGTTGGACCGTATCTGATCGCAAAATCATAGTCTTCTCTCACCAAGTCGATATCGCGATTGGATGGGTCCAAGTGTAAGTCCGCGTCCGGGTATTGCAGGTGGAAATCCACAAGCATGGGTGACAGCCAGTTTTCCGAAAAAGATTCCGGCAGGGTAATGCGTAGACGGCCAGCCGCGTCGTTCGGCTTCAGTTGCTCAAACGCCTGGGCAAGCCTTGCAAAGCCGCCTTCTAATAACTCCTGAACCCCCAACGCATCCTCAGTTGGCTCGATGCCCGAGCTGGAGCGAATGAACAGGCTTTTGCCGAGGTAAAGTTCTAGAGACCGAACCCTTTGCCCAACAGCAGCCGGAGTAATTCCAAGTTCGTTGGCGGCC
>Ga0316207_10000632_pt1 | contig 52944 bp, 31 predicted proteins | sample 6weekpyrite_MG_FD_204943 | JGI IMG/M metagenome (GOLD analysis project Ga0316207, IMG submission 204943) | Microbial mat bacterial communities from mineral coupon in-situ incubated in ocean water Damariscotta River, Maine, United States -... | ecosystem: Environmental > Aquatic > Marine >...
CAACGTGGTTTCTTCAATACGGATATTACTGAACAGTTCTGGCAGGTTCTGCAGAATCTGAATCACACCACCGGGTGGTGCCGCCTGACCGAGCAAGGGGCCGATCTGTAATATGACCAGGATGATGCCTATGCCCGACATAAAACCGGAGACAACATTATAAGGCATCAGGGTAACGTACTTGCCGAGGCGTAACAGACCAAACAGGATCTGGAACATGCCGGCGAGAATAACGACCGTGAAGGCCATGGCCATGCCGTTGACTGGGTCGGAGGCGATCAGTTTGGCTATTACAGCAGTAAATACCACCGTCATCGGGCCGGTGGGCTCGGAGATCAGGGTTGGTGAGCCGCCAAATAACGCAGCAAACAGACCAACCAGAATGGCACCGTAAAGGCCGGCCTCGGCACCTGCACCGGAAGCCACACCAAAGGCCAGCGCCATTGGTAGCGCAATTACCGCAGCAGTGACACCGCCAAAGATATCACCGCGTAAATGTTGTGTGCCGAATTCGTTAAGTATTTTCATCTTTATTTTCTATACAATTGCTTTGATGAAGTATAGAACATATTGATTTCTCGACGAATACTAATACACCTATATTTATTACCGATAATCGAATATCTGGGAACCCAGGTCGATAATCTGGCAGCATAAAAAAGGCCGCTATAAAAGCGGCCTTTTTAGTCAACTGAGTAAATTTATTTGCCGACTTTTAAACGCCCACCTTTACCCAGGCCGCCTTTCACCTGCTGAGCCTTATATGATCGAAGAGAACGAACCATCTGGTTATACGAATCGACAAATGCAGCGGTAATCACCTTGCCCTGTGGCGTCTTGGAAAAACCACCGGCACCGGCACCAAACCCACCGCCGAGGGCTCCGCCTAACAAGGCAAAATCAAAGTTCTTCGCACTACCCACTGAGGCTGATACCTGTACCCCGGAGCGATTATCAGTCAGCAATAATGTGGTAGCCGCCTCATTGGATTTCAGGCCACCACCGATAGCTGCACCAACACTTCCGAATAGCCCACCAATAGCGCCACCAAGACCACCGGTACCATTTTCTGCAAACTGAATACTGGGGTTCATTGCAAAATCAGCAGCAACGATCTGGCCTTTACCAAAATTACTGCCTTTGCGAATTTCACCTGATTTTTGTAATTGACGTTCCTGAATCATATTCGCCATGGCACGACCACGTTCGACAACCACAAAACAATTGGATTGCTGAATCATAAGTCGTAATACCGGTACTGTACTACCCAGTTGTGGATAACGACGGACATAATTACGCCACCAGTCTTTTTCCTGTTCTTCTACTACTGCCAGTGTGCCCAGCGTCTCCGAACATTTTTCTAACTGAGCATTTTCGCCCTGCGTGCTGGCACCACCAGCGCCACCAGATACCGTATTGCCTTTTGAACCACCCAGTATGGGGGTTGTGCTATTACAGCCCGCCAGCGGAACTATTAGGCAAGCTAGCAATAAACTAGTCGTTTTTAATTTATGTAGTTTTGAAATATTCTTTCCGGGGTGTAGCTCCATGACGAACTCCTTTTGTAAGTTTCCAGTTATTCCTGATATGTAATGTTAATTAATTTTAATTTCCTATTCCTAAGCGTCCACCCTTACCTAAACCACCTTTCACTGTTTGTGCTTTATAGTTACGTAAAGAACGCACCATCTGGTTATAAGAGTCGACAAATGCCGCGGTAATGACCTTGCCTTGCGGTGTATTTGAGTAACCACCTGCTGCTGCACCGAAACCACCACCGAGCACTCCGCCGAGTAAGGCGTAATCAAAGTTTTTCGCACTCCCCACCGATGCTGAAACCTGTACGCCAGAACGATTGTCGGTTAACAGTAGCGTTGTTGCAGCCTCATTAGATTTAATACCGCCACCAATAGCGGCACCGACACTACCTAATAAACCACCTAATGCACCACCAACACCACCGGTGCCTTTTTGTGAAAACTGAATACTGGGATTCATTGCATAGTCAGCTGCAACCACCTGACCTTTACCAAAACCGCTGCCTGAGCGTAATTCGCCAAGTGCTTCCAGTTCACGCTCCTGGCGCATATTTGCCATCGCACGACCGCGCTCAACAACCACAAAACAGTTGGATTGTTGAATCATCATGCGTAATACCGGAACAGTACTACCGAGCCGTGGATAACGATGATAATAATTGCGCCACCAGTCGGCATTTTTGTCTTCAACAACCGCGAGCGTACCGAGAGTTTCATTACAACTTTCTAGCTGAGAATTCGCACCCTGTGAGCTTCTACCCGCAGTGCCGCCACTGACTGTATTGCCTTTAGAACCCCCGAGTTCGGGATCGGTATCAAAGGCATACGATGCATTGGAGAACAGCAAAAAGAACAGCGCACTAAAACATGTGAAAAACAATTGAGAAAAACGACGCGAGGAATGAACAAAGCGACAGCACTGTGCCATAACAAACTCCTTTTAGTATTAATTAATTCCCTTTCTGAGTGGATCTTATCAAAGAGATTCCGGCTCAGCAAAAATTTCCTTCAAAGGATTATGGCATCTTCATGCAATACCTATCTCTGGCACATTATAAATAGTTAGAACTATTTATTAGATGCGATCTTATCTAAGTAAACTGACTAGATTTGCCTATCGATGAGATTCATTAGAGCAGATAACGCACCACGATTCGCCTCGACTACCGTGCGGCCGGCCTCACCCATCTTCTGGCGATGCTCGACGTCTTTGAAGCACTCAAGGACTTCATGGGCCAGCTGATCCGCATCGACGATTTGCCTGGCGGCATTATGATCAAGTAACAACTGGCGAATCTCACTGAAGTTAAAAAAGTGCGGACCAAAAAATACCGGCAGACCCAGTGCCGAGGCCTCAAGCGGGTTTTGTCCGCCATGTGGAATCAGGCTCCCGCCGATAAAGGCCACATCGGAGGCAGCATAAAACAGTGGCAGTTCGCCCATGCTATCACCAACAAACACATCGGTGTTGCTCTTGCAGGGTTTGTCATCGGAACGGCGCACGACGTTATAGCCCTGTTTTTCACACAGATGGGCAACGCGATCGAAACGCTCCGGATGACGCGGCACGATCACCAGCAACACATTATCCATTCGCGCACGAATCATGCCGTAGGCCTCCAATATGATTTCGTCTTCCCCAGTGTGCGTGCTCGCTGCAATAAAGATATTTTTTGAGATACCCCAGTCGCGTCGTAGCACTTCAGATTTTTCATGCAGGCTGGCGGGTAGATCAACCTCAAACTTGACGCTGCCGGTAACCTGCGTGTTTTCTGGTAACGCACCGAGTGAGATAAAACGTTGCGCGTCATTGTCTGATTGCGCAGCCAGGGTACGCACGCTAGCCAGCGTTGGGCCGATGAGGCTTTTAAAACGCGCATAGGAATTAGTGGAACGTTGTGACAGACGCGCGTTTGCAAGGATCAGCGGTATCTTACGCGTTGCGCAATAATGAAAAATGTTTGGCCAGATCTCGGTTTCCATGATGATCGCCAGTTGCGGATTGACGCGCGATAAAAAACGTTGCACGACGAGTGGCAGATCATAGGGTGCATAGACATGCTCTACCGTATCGGCAAATAACTGCGTGACCTGTGCCGAACCGGTTGGCGTAGTCGTAGTGACCAATATCGGTACCGATGGATACTGCTGACGCAACTGACGGATCAGTGTGCGTGCGGCATGCACTTCACCAACCGAGACGGCGTGAATCCAGATCGGTCTGATCTTGAAACTTAGATTGATGAGTGCGAAGCGTTCACGCCAGCGTGCAAGGTATGCCGGGGCACGTAGCCCGCGCCAGATCAGGTGCACAATCAACAGTGGCGATAGCAGGTAGAAAAACAGGCTATAAAGCAGGCGTGGCATTGCGTGTGTCAGCTATCGCCTTCATTCAGCCACTGCATGTATTCCTTGACGCCCTGTTCGACGCTTTTGAATTTCTGGCTGTAACCGACTTTACGCAGATGGCTGATATCTGCCTGGGTGTAACTCTGATAGCGTCCAACGAGATGCTCGGGGAACGGGATATACTGTTTTTCACCGCGACCATGGTAGTCAATCACGGCATTGGCAACATCATTGAAACTCTGACTGGTGCCGGTACCGACATTAAAGATACCGGACTTGTTCGGGTTATCCATAAACCACATGTTTACATCGACGGCATCACCAACATAGACAAAGTCGCGGCGCTGCTCGCCATTCTCATAACCATCGGTGCCTGCAAACAGTTTTACGATATCGCCGTCGTGGAGCTGATTATTAAAATGGAATGCAACACTCGCCATCGTTCCTTTATGCTGCTCACGTGGACCATAGACATTAAAATAGCGAAAGCCGGCTATCTGTGACTGTGCATCAGGCAGAATACGGCGCACATACTGATCAAACTGGAACTTGGAGTACGCATACATATTAATAGGCTTTTCGTGATCACGCTGTTCGCTGTAATCAGGCCCCATGCCATACACCGAGGCCGATGAGGCATACAGGTAGGCGGCATGCTTTTCGAGACAGTAGTGCAGCAACTGTTTTGAATATTCAAAGTTGTTGCGCATGACAAACTGGCCATCCCACTCGGTAGTGGATGAACAGGCGCCTTCATGAAAAATACATTCGATGGGCGCAAAGAAATCCTTGCGTGACATGATCATGTCAAGGAAATCATCTTGATCGAGGTAATCAATGATATTCAGATCAGCGATGTTAACGAACTTGGTACCGTCTTTCAGGTTATCAACAACGAGGATATCGTCACGGCCGCGATCATTGAGTGCCTTGACGATGTTGCTACCGATAAAGCCGGCACCTCCGGTAACGACGATCATGTCGAACTCCTGATTTTGTCGATCATGGCTGAGGTTGAACAGCCATCTTTAAAACTTAATACGCTAACTTCACCACCGGCCTGTTGCACACATTCGGCACCGGCAATCTCTTCGACTTTGTAGTCACCGCCCTTCACCAGCACATCGGGTAATACCTTGCAGTACAGGCGTTCCGGTGTATCTTCACTGAATGGCACCACCCAGTCGACACAACCGAGCGCCGCAAGCACATGCATGCGTTGCTCAAGATTATTCACCGGGCGTGAATCACCCTTCAGGCGACGTACCGAATCATCACTGTTTACCGCAACAATAAGGCGATCACCGAGCAGACGCGCCTCCTGCAGATAGGTCACATGGCCGGCATGCAAAATATCGAAACAGCCGTTGGTCATGACAACACGTTCACCACTGATTCTGGCATCGGCAACACGCTGACACAGCGTGTCTTCATCGAGCACCGGTGAATCAGCACCCTGCATTTCATGTAAGGCGCGTGTCAGTTCCTGCACCGAGGCGGTCGCGGTACCGAGTTTACCGACCACAATACCGGCGGCAAGGTTTGCAATCGCCGTGGCATCAGCCATCGACTCACCGGCAGCAAGCACGGCAGCCAGCACAGAGATTACAGTATCACCGGCACCAGTAACGTCATACACTTCACGTGCATGGGTTGGCAGGTGCAGTGCCTTTTGCCCGGATTCCAGCAGCGTCATGCCCTTGTCACTACGGGTGACCAATAAGCCATCCAGTGATAACAGTTCGCGTAGTTCATTACCACGATAGACCAGATCATCTTCATCACGACACAGACCGGCCACACCTTCGAATTCAGACAGGTTCGGCGTAATCATGCTGGCCTGTTTATAAGGTTCAAAATCGGTGCCCTTGGGATCCACCAGCACGGTCTTGCCGACATTGCGCGCCATGCTAATCAGGTTCGGAATCGCACGCAGCGTGCCCTTGCCATAATCGGAAAACACAATGACGTCGGCATCATCGAGATGCTTCTGGAACATCTCGGCGATGGCATGCGCATGGCCATCATCAAAGAAGGTTTCAAAATCGAGGCGGATTAGCTGCTGATGGCGGCTCAGCACGCGCAGCTTGGTGATGGTGGCGAAATCATCAAAGCGCTGGAAATAACAATCGACACCAGAATTTTCGAGATTGTGTTGCAATACATCGGCATCGGCATCATTACCGACCGCACCCACCAGCGACACCTTGCCGCCAAGTGCGATGATATTCAGTGCCACATTGGCCGCGCCGCCAGGGCGTTCTTCGTCTGCGCCGACATGCACCACGGGCACGGGTGCCTCCGGGGAAATACGCGAGGTATTCCCATGCCAGTAGCGATCCAGCATGACATCGCCGATCACCAGTACGCGTATGCCTGAAAAATCCGGTATTTTCACGTTAATTTTGTCTTCTTGTTAGCGTGTATTTCTAGCACCTAATGATATCACAGCTAAAACAAAGGATTTCAGCAATTTATGCTGTTTGTATTCGCTCATGGCAGGCCGTAGAATCCAGTATATAAATATAACGATATTCTGAATTTAACGTGAGCAAACACTCTACATTCCCGTTTCGGCAATATACCCATATACGTTTCTGGCCCGCCTGGTTCGGCCTGGCGCTGTTGCGTGTACTGGTAATACTGCCCGTCAGGGTCCAGCAGCTATTCGGCGCACTACTAGGGCGCCTGCTGTATCTCTTCATGCGCGAACGTCGTGAGGTCGCCGAAATCAATATTCGGCTGTGCTTCGCGGAAAAAGACGCCGCCCAACAGCGCGCACTGGTAAAAGAGAATTTCACCTCGCTCGGCTACAGCGTGTTTGAAACTGCCATGAGCTGGTGGGCCAGTGATCGGCGCCTGGCAAAATTACACAGCATCGATGGTCTGGAAAATCTGCAGGAGGCGCTCTCGCATGGCAAGGGCGTCATTTTAATTGGTGCACACTTTATGTCGCTGGAACTCGGTGGCCGCATGTTACAGCCTCACCAGCCTATCCATGTGATGTACCGTCCGTTTAACAACCCACTCTACAATGCTTTAACGAAGCATTATCGCACCAAACATTTTGACACCGCCGTTGATCGCGATGACATTCGTAATCTGCTGAAAAGTCTGAAGGCCAACATGCCGGTATGGTATGCCCCGGATCAGGACTACGGTGGCCAACACAGTGAGTTCGTTAAATTTTTTGGCACCCAGACGGCTGCGATTTCCGCCACCGCACGGCTTGCTAAAATGAGTGGCGCAAAGGTTGTGCATTTCTTTCATCAGCGTTTGCATAACGGCAAGTTCCGACTGCGCTGTTTACCGGCACTGGAAAACTTTCCGACCGATGATGTACAACAAGACACGCAGCGTCTCGCCACCATTCTGGAAAATGAAATCAGTGCTTACCCCGAACAGTATCTGTGGATACACCGGCGCTTTAAGACACGACCACCAGGCATGCCCTACCTGTACCCGCGCAAGTATCGTATTAAAAGGGTAAACCGCGATACCTACGAAATGATGTACCAGAACAGCAAGCAGTTTGCCGGCAATGCAAAAATCGATCGCCTGCGCATTACGGCGAATAACAATATTGTAAAGATTTTCAGGCCACGCAAGGTATTCAGCTCTTCGACGCTATTTCCACCTGCGAATCGCTTTTTCAAAAACAGTATTCGTCTGAAAAAACTCGGCATTGATGCTGTAGACGTCAAGCGCGTGTATTACTACAAGATGAAGCAGGAGCACTATGCCATCTACCCGCTGATTGAAGGCGAGGAACTGCGCAATGTACTACGTAATACCGACAGGCTTGATGTTGAACTACAGATGCTGGCGGATTACCTGGCAATGCTGCATCAAAAAGGCGTTTTCTTTCGTGCCATGCAGTTAGGTAATATTCTGGTCGACAAAAACAGAAACTTTGTCCTTATCGATTACTCGGATATGCGTTTTTCTAAGCGCCCACTTGGGCTGATAAAGCGTGTTAGAAACATGCATCAGCTGCTCCGCCACCGTAAGGACCGTGAATTTTTCTCTTCTATCGATGTGGATGCGTTTGTTGATATGTATTGCCACTCGGCAAAATTTGATATCGTCAAAACAGAAAGATTTAAAAAGCTTCTCAAGCTACTTGTACGAAATAAACTTTCATGAAGAAACTTGCTCGCCGCGCCCAGTTGTTCCATGGAATGCATGTCACGATGGATCCGCAGTGGCAGAGTGAGCTCAACAAGGCAGGGATTAGTGACAATGACGACTGGTTATCACTGACTGGTGAACTAGTTGCCAGTGGCGGTGCCACGAAGTGCTATCGCCTGCAATTGGACAATGGCGAGACCGTCTATTTTAAACGCTATGTGTACCGTCGTCGGCATTTACAGTTCTGGATGCTACCGAGTAAACCGCTGCTTGAAGTCAGCGGTTACCAGACCCTGAAAAATATTGGTTTACCTGCACCGGAAGTGATCGCCTATGGTGAGAAACGCCAGTATGGCGATCTACGCGCGGCATTCATCATTACCCGAGAGATTCCTGATACACAGAACCTGGAAGATTATGCGCGCAATGTGTGGGTTTACCTGCCCGCTGCACAGCGTAAACAGATTTTTCAGCATATTGCACCGCAGGTGATCGATATGGCGAAAACCATACACAAAAATCACTTCTATCACTATGATCTTAAATGGCGCAACATCCTCATTCAGGGAGCCCCTGAAAATAGCAAGATTGTTTTTATTGATTGCCCGCGTTCACGCGTATCCTATTTACGGCCACTGCGTGGTCAGGAAATGGATCTGAGTGGGTTAGCAAGGATTGCGATGTATTATTTTCGCCGTAGCGAGCAGCTACGCTTACTTGTGCAATATAGTGGTAGTCGCGAACAGGCAAAGAAACTGTTTCGTCGTATTCAGCGGCGCTTACAAAGTCGCTATCCCAAAGATCCTCGCCCAGAAGAGATTGACTACAAGTTGATCTGAAATATCATCACAGCATCGCCGCGCTCATTCTTCGCCTCGTAGATAAAATGAGAAGAATAAAGTTTCTGTAATTGTTGACGTAACGCCTGCTGCTTTCTGCTGACCCGTATCGCCATATAATCATACTGGCGAATGATATTTCTATTTAATGTGCCTTTTTCTATCGTATTTCTGGCATGCGCCAGTGCCTTCTTATCAGCCCAACGCCCTGAGTAAAAATACAGCGGCATATTATTACTATATAAACTTGCCTCAGCGGCTGTATTGTCTTCAAGCCACTGCGCTGCATCACGAATGTAATGCTTACTGGAACCAAATGACACCAGACCATCAACAAGCATGGCAAAAACCACCAGTACCAGCGCGCCTCTGAGAAGTGCTGGTTTCATGAGACGGCGATGCGTTTGCCAGCCTGTCCAGCGATAAAAATAACTTAAGGCAAAAGCTGCAAACATTAATAACAGTAATGCCAGCGCGATCACAAAACGTCCGACCAAGTAAAAATTAGAAATAAGAAACAGTGAGATAACAGCGAAATTAATGACAATAAAGCCCATTATGATCTGATACTGCTGCACCTGTTGACGTATTTTACGCCCAAAGGCCGTCGCAAATAACAACAACAAGGCCAGCCAGCCGGTCATATCCAGTATTTTCATCACCAGGATAGTCAGCAATAAGGCCCACACACCATAGATACCATAGCTCTCAGAGTAGCGGTTAAGAATTACATCACTAAGTTGATCTGCCTTTGCTGGTATCGTTGTCAGGATGGTATCAATGAAAAACTGTATCTTTTGTACTGGCTCAATCAGCCTGCCAAATTCAGTAAAACCACTCTGTGACAACATGACCCACAACAGGCTAGTCACCATTACAACAATCGTCAGGCTATAACATTTCACGGTGGCACTGAAACGACCCTGACCATGTGTATCAACAAACAACAGAATCAGTGGTGCAAATAACAGGAATACCAGCCCTTCAACACGAAATAATGACGCCAGTATAATGGCGAGGTTCCAGCCTAGCGCATAGCGCAAATGACCTGACGTCTTAAAACGTATCATTAACCAGATAGCAGTGAGATACATACCCCAGTAGCCAAAGTCACGAATAATGTAATCGCGGTATTCATTCAGGTTAACATTTGCTAGCAATAACACGGCACCCGCAATTAATACCTGTTTTGATGCGCCGAGTTCCTTAAGGATAGCGAGAAACATATACACAATGAGACACTGGAAGAAAACATTAATAGTGAAAGCAGAATGTTCGAGCGATAATGGCGTAATAGCAGAGACTAGCGCAATCAATGCCGAGTAGAATGGCCAGTTGTAATGCTGATAGGCAGCCGCCCAGTTACCCTCAAGAAAATAGCGTGCTGTTTCCAGGTAGAGGATGCCATCACTATTGATGACATCATCAACAACAATACACCAAATGCTAAAGACAAGACTGATCAGTACCGCAAACTGAGTGACATCCAGTTTTTTAAAAAATGTATTGTCGCCGACATTACTCATACATGAGTCAGGCCATTACCCTGCATTTGCAGTTTGATATCCTGCAGGTAGTTTTTAATGAGCTCCTCATTCTCAATGAGCTGCAGCATCTCACCTGTCAGATACTCCTGCCAACGTGTGTCCAGGCTAATGCCTTCTTTGTGCAAAAGCTCCGAGGTTTTACCACTAGCATGTTGCTGTGTATTCCAGTATTCCAGTTGCTGTGGCTCGAAATCTATACCAATAAAGTCGCTCAGACTGGTTAACTGTTGTTGCAGGTCTGTCACCAGATCATGATAAGTCAGCACGTAGGATGTGAGCTGGTTGTTACTTAAATACTTACTAATAATACGATTCTGACATAGCCATTTATAGGCATACAGCTGCGTGGTATTACAGAACGGCGCACGTAGAAGCATATCAGCTGATTTGCGCATGAGTTTCCAGCGCTGTACAGGTTTGGGTTTATCACCAAAACTCAGATACCAGCGTCTAATCAGTGCACGCGGATCACGCAACAGGTGAATAAACTTGATGTCATAGCGATCACGCTGTGACAGAAACCGGCTGCTCCAGTCGGTACGCTTTGAGTTATCAACAATAACATCAATATCTGGATTACGTTCGAACAGGGTATCGTATAGCGTATTGACGTTGTCTGGTGTTATTCCCTCAAACAATGAGCAGGGTTTGCCGGTATTACACAATACACAGGCTTCCTGCTTGTGATTATTGCGACGTAGTCGTTTTGCTTCACCTATCTGTAAGACACGCGAATGCGCACCGAGCATCAGGTTCAACATAGTGGAACCCGAGTAGTTGCTAGAAAGAATATAAACGATTGTTTTTTTCATGCTCAGTTGTGATGCCCACTGTCACAGATTGAACTAGCTAACCCCTTCACTACCGACAACCACAATGCCGATACCGATCTGCTTACCACTGCCGTCTGGCCCGATAAATTCATACGCCTCATATTTTTGTTTTATTTCATCCCAGAAGCGATTTACTTCAAGACCAGGCACATCAGGACGATCGACAATATCGTGAAAGCCAATGATGCCACCGGGTCTGACCAGGGGGCCATACATTTCGAAGTCCTGTTTCACACCTTCATAGGTATGGTCACCGTCAATAAAGGCAAAATCGATTTCATGCTCACCGAACAGTGATGTTACCTGTTCCAGTGTTGTTGTCTGATGTGAGTCTTCACGCAGTAGATGCATATGCTGCTGTTCACGCGCAAAGGCCTGATAAAATGGCACGCGTGCCTGAGGATAGGCACCACCGAAATCACCGCCAGGCAGGTCAACACTCACCAGCGTCGCATCTTCCGCGGCAGCCTGCGCCCACAAATAGAGCGTACCGCCACGCGCTGTGCCAATTTCCAGCACGCGTCGTGGATTGAGTTCACAGACTCTTTTATAGAGTGCTTCGATTTCGTACGGATTCTGCCTGGGCTCAATAATACGAAAATAGCCTTTGCCACGAAATGCAAACGGCACGGCAAAGCGCATCTCTTTGCTGATCAGTTTGCGTTCCATATCACGCAAACGTTTCAGACTATATGCCATGTGTTTACTGGCCAGCGAATTGTAAAATAACTGCTTTAACATATTGGTATCTATTACATCATTTAAGTTTAACGCGATCTTTATGGATAAAAATCGCATTCGCCCACAACAGCATGCCGTCGTCATCAACCTTGGGCTTGTAGAGATTATAAAGCTGGAAGCCATGTTCGCGCAGGCAGGCATCGATATCACCAAATACCGCACCACCCTCATACAGTGGATTAAACAGGACCTCGGTGTAAATCAGTAAAGTTGAATTCGTCAGCGTGTTGCTCGCACCCTGTAGTGCATTTAACTCGCCACCCTGAATATCAAACTTCATAACATCAATGCCACCAAGTCCCTGTTGTGTAACCCACTCATCGATGGTCACAACAGGCACGGTCTCGACATCTTTGATCTTTGAGGCATCAGGGTAGAGATCCTGCATGCTCTCACTCGGCTTAAATACCGAGGTGCACCCCGGTGAGCTGGTTACCTGCAAGGCGATTTCACCGGATTCATTACCGAGTGCCATAAACTGTGGATGTGCACGCGTTTCTTTTTCTGCAAAGGCCAGCAATTTTTCGCGATACATGCCCTGTGGTTCAAACAGGTAGACATTTGCCTTCGGAAAGTACGGCAGAATCTTGCGCGTGATGCGGCCATCACTGGCTCCGGCATCGATAATTGTCTTCACTTCATGATTAACTAACAATCGATCGATCGTTTCATAATGATCATCCAGTGAGACCAGATTGCCATGCTTGGCAAGCAGGTTATTACGCACGAATGATTTTAGGTATTTGGCCATGATTCCTTATTCCCCGGTCAACAGCCGGTATAAATCCTTCGCTACTATATCAAGGTTATGCTGTCGTTCAATAAATAATCGTGCCGCCTGGCGCATATCAGCCAGCCCGTTCGGGTTATCAAGTAACTGTTTGATTGCTCCCACCCAGTCACCATCCGTAGCCACATCGAGCGTGTAATCAGGATCGAACAGTTCTGCCGATGCACCGATGCTATTACCGACTAGCGGCACACCACAGGACAGGTATTGCAATGCCTTGATCGGTGACTTGCCTCTGGAGAAAGGCTCATCTGACAGAGGCAACAAACCAATATCTAGCTGCTGTACGAAAGCTGCCTCGCTACCCGGTGAGAACGGCGTGTAATCAAACTCAAACGGTAATGTGGGCCGTTCGCCACAGTACAGCGCAAAACGACAGTCTTCTCTACTGGCTAACAGCTCTGCCAACTGTTCTCCTATCGCCTGCAGTTTGGGTAAATTAGCCGGTGAACCGGTCCAGCCGATGGTTAACCCATGCTGCTGTTGCTTTGCTGCTGGTTGCCAGACATTCAGATCAAGTGCCATCGGAACTATTGCCACATGCGAGGTGAACTGGCTGATATAATCGGCAAGAAAACGATTTGCCGGCATCACCAGGTCGACATGCCGTAACCACCAGTGCAGACGGCGGCGTACACGCCAGCCCGTCAACCAGCCATAGGGTTTGCCGGGGCGGGTATAGACAGCATCATCGATATCAAACAACAGACGCCGACTCTGCTTACGAATCTTTTTTGCGAGACCAATCGGTAATAGGCATTTCTGATTTATGACGACGTCGTATTCGTGCAAGCGTTGCAAGGTGTTTGCATCAATGTCTTTACGATGAATATAACTGAGCTGTAAACCCTGCTCGGCCAGCGCTTGTTCATACTGCACAAACCGATACTGCGTACTACCCTTGTTCAAATCACGGCTTATGATAACCAGCGCGCGTTTCATTATTATGCGGGCGTATAGGGCTGCTTGGTGACCAGGATGTCTTCCATGATCAGGAATTCGAGATCAGACCCATAGAACATATTTAAGGCGTCGGTTGGACTACATACCATTGGTTCACCACGACGGTTCAGCGAGGTATTTAACACCACCGCGTGGCCGGTATGTTGTTCAAGCGCCTGAATGAGTGCGTAGTAACGCGGGTTGGTATCATTACTAACCACCTGCACGCGCGCCGTGCCGTCTTCATGCACTACTTCCGGGATGCGTGTCTTCCAGGCATCATTCACATCAAAGGTGAACGTCATATAGGGTGCGGGGTGGTCGGTCTGAATAATGTCCTTAGCCACTGTATCCAGCACACTTGGACAAAACGGACGCCAGCGTTCGCGGTATTTAATCTGTTCATTAATGCGATCGGCAACACCGCTATGACTCGGGTTACCGAGGATACTGCGATTACCCAATGCACGCGGCCCAAATTCCATACGTCCCTGAAACCACGCTAATGGGTTGCCATCTGCGAGAATCTTCGCTGCCACTTGCGGCGTGTTCTCAAGCTGTTGATACTGTGGTTGCTGCACATGTGACTCACAGGCTGCGATACACTGTTCATTAGTATAATGCGGGCCGAGATAGACATGCTGCATCTTTTCAACTTGCTCACCCTGCTGCGCCGCAACATATGAAGCTGCACCGATCGCCGTGCCGGCATCACTTGCGGCAGGTTGAACGAACAGCTCATCGACATCATCGCGATCAATAATACGCTGATTCAGTTTAACGTTTAGTGCGACACCGCCCGCCAGACAAATCTTGCCAGTGTCTTTCAGAATATCACCGACATAATGATCAATCAGACCAAGTGATGCTTCTTCTAACAGTTTCTGCATACTCGCTGCATAATCGATATAGGGATCATCAATCTCATCACCCTCGCGTTTTGGGCCAAGCCAGTCAATCAGATCTTTACTGAAGTAGTAGCCACGCTTGTCATCTTTATAGCGACGTAGACCTATCGTATTAGCTAGACGATTATTGACCTTAAAGGTTCGCTCATTGAATTCGAGTAACGGTGACAGATCAAAACGATCTGGATTACCATAGGGCGCCATACCCATGACCTTGAATTCACCATCGAGCATTTCAAAACCGAGGTACTCGGTCATCGCACCGTATAGGCCACCGAGTGAATCAGGATCGTAAAATTCCTTGATCTTGTGAATGCGACCATTCTCACCATAGGCAAACATCGTGGTGGCATATTCACCCTTGCCATCGATGGTCACAATGGCCGTCTTTTCTTTAAAACCACTCAAATGGTAAGCACTACTGGCATGCGCGAGGTGATGCTCAACTGGTACGAATTTGACACGCTTTGCACCTATGCCAAGCACATCGAGCATTTTCATCAGGTGGCGAACATTACGACGATAACGACGGTTACCATTGAAGAGTGCGGTTAACGCACGATCCGGGGCATACCAGTGTCGCATGGCAAAATGCCAGCGCGCGGGAGATAGCAGACTGATATTCGCATAAGGAAAGGCGACGATATCAATTTCTTCTGGTCGAATCCCTGCATCTTCCAGGCAGAAGCGCGTTGACTCGTATGGAAACTGTCCCTTGGCGTGCTTGTCACGCAAAAAACGCTCTTCTTCTGCCGCGGCGACCAGCTTGCCATCGACATACAGTGCTGCGGAGGGATCATGGTGCACAGCACCTGAAACGCCAAGAATAATCATGTAGCGGAAAAACCTGAGTTAAAGACTAAAACGCTGATTATACCTGAAAATTTGGCTATTTGAGGACTAATTAGGTGCCTGAAAACAGGGCCTTAGTGCATCCTGTGCAAGCACCTCGATAAACATGCTTGTGAGCTCAGCAGAATGCTGCCAGTTCTTCATAAATCGTTGTAGATCACGGCGAAAGCTTGATTGAAAGGCCGCCGCATTGTCATGTTGCTTCATGCCATCCAGGTCAATGAGGAAGAATTGCTCATCTTTAAACAGGAAATTGGTCGCCTTCATATCACCATGACTGATCTGGAAGCGTGCCATACGCATGAAGATTGCAGCTAGCTGCTCAGCATAGTTACGTTTCATCTCCAGCGAGAGGTCATTATTGTTAAACAGCTCATGTGCACTGACGCCTTCGATATGCTGCATGACAAACCATGACGTGAGTCGCAGTGGACCAAAACGCTTTTCAATCAAGGCCAGTGGCTGCGCGGTAGGAATTCCATAGACCGCTGTCAACATATGGGCGTTACGCCACGAATGTGAGGCACGTGTCGGACGCCAGAGTCGCTTCAAGGCATGCAGGACTCCTTTAATGTTGTAACGCTTGATGATGACATCATGACCATCTACCTGGCAGGAAATCACCGTGCAGGTATTACCATCCTTCTGCATGTTGGCCGTAGAAGGATTGAACATCGCATTCGGGTTGTGGACAAACTGCTCAAACTGATCGCTCTGCAGGCGACGTAGATAAACGTAGTACCAGCCAAAACGTTTCTGACTGATAAATTCGCTACAGTCTCGATAGATTTTCTTTAGATAGCTATGCTGCTGTGCAAGCAACGATATGCGCATGGCAGACTTGACTTTATCGACATCATTAGTAGTTGCTGACAGATCTCTCAGTTGCAGATATTGCTGCAGGTATTTCTGGATTTGTTCATCTTTTTCTACTCTGAACAAACTTAATGCCTGCGCAAGTTGTTGCAAGCCCTGCTGCTTCGTGATCGCCTGTGGATGAAAATCCATATCCACCGTATCCAGCGTATAGATACGACCTGCGGAGAGCAGAAAATTATTCAGATGCATATCCTGATGCAGAACACCGGCAACATGATGCTGTGCAAGCAACTCTACAAACTGTGAAATGATTGCCTCATCTTTCTGTTGTTGCCATGCATCACGTATAGTCTGTGCATCCGCTATTTTCTTATAAACGATTATACTGAAACGCCCGTCTTCACTCTGGCCTTTATGGATAATCGTAGCTGTCAGAACCTTTCTCAATATCAGCTCGATTATGCCCCCAGCTTCGAGTTGCGCCTGCTTTTCACCATCGGCATGACGATCAAAAATTTTTGCTATTACTGGCTCTTCATTGACAAAGGCATCACAGACAATACGGCGCTCTGGGAAAATACGCAGCCCCTGATGGCATTTAATCACAACGTTACCTACATCTGTGAGGCATGTCACCTCAAATGGGAAACGGGTTGTATGCGATATCGTTTTCATTCCTTGGTTTTCTTCGCTGATTTTTTCTCAAGCGAATACCAGAGTTTTTTTACATCATCTGTCAGAGTATTCGTATCTAAATACGCTAGCAGGAATCGCATTCTGTCGGTCAGGGAGCAATTGGTGATATGCCGATTGAGCGTATCAAGATCACGCATCATGGCAGAGTTTCGCATTCTTTTCTTTTTAACTTTTTCAAGATCAATAACCCGTGTATCAACCTCATCAGCAACTTTTACAAACAAATGCTTTGGATAAAAACAGTTATGCTGAAACTTATGTTCATGCATCTTACTTGTCAGATGGGCAATGCTCTGTGCAATATTTTTTCTTGTTTTAATATCTGGCCAGCCTTGCTGTTGCCAGATCTCTATTAACTCATCAAGCGGGAAGTACTCGTCCAGTCCATTAGTAACTAGTACGGCTAAATGATCATCATTTTCTTTTTTCAGACCGTAATAAACCGGCTCCAGAGTTGGAATACCAATCTCACGAAATGACATAATGGCTTCAAATTCTATCGAAAAAGTAAGATTACCCTTGAATGAGTTTTTGATATTCTTACGGAAATGGTTTTTCTGACGTTTGATAAAAACAGCTTTTTTCGTACCATCACCCATCATAAGGTGACTACGTGTCACGCCACTCCAGCCACCACGTCGATAGTTTGGTGACTCAAACCATTTTTCATCGATCTTCCAGAAATCTTCGAAACTGCTCAGTGCATTGTTCTGCAGATCCTCTTGCCAGTCTTTATTAATATACTCATCCATATAGTTTAATGTATCCAGGCATTGTTAATATTCACACAGCATATGCATAGGTTCAGATAGCACTCTCTTTACGTACGGTTCGCCTGGCGATCTTCTTCCAGACTTTTCTGGCAACCGGGTTCAACCTGGGTATCTGCATGTACACAAGCAAGAAACGTAGTCTGTCGGTCGCTGACCAGCTACCAAGGTGACGACTCAATGTATAGAGATCACGAATAGTTGCCGTCGTGCGCAAGCAACGACGCTTTACCTTTTCCAGATCAATAATACGCACATCAATGTCATTATCAACAAACTTCAATAGCACATGCTTTGCATAAAAACAGTTATGCTGCAGTTTATGTTTGTGCATTTCACGTAAAACATTAGCAACACTAATAATAATACGTTTTCTTTCAGCTACCGATGGCCAGCCTTTATCATCCCACTCATGTGTTAGATCTTCCAGCGAGATATAATCTTTCAATTCTGCGGTAATCAATATGCTACGACGGTCGCCATCGATAGTACGCTGCGCAAAATACAATGGTTTTAACGTTGGTATGTTGCAGGCACGTAATTGCTGGATGGCCTTCATTTCAATCTCAAAGGTCATCTTGCCTCTGAATGGATACCAGATAGTTTTGGTAACGTGGTTTTCCTGACGCTTCAGAAAAATCACCCGTTCAGTATCATCGGGTGATTCCAGCACGACCCGCATAACACCACTCCAGCCACCACGTCGCACATTGGGTTCTTCAAACCACTCGGCTTCGTACTCCCAGAAGTCCTGGAATGATTTCATATCATTGTATTCGAAGACTGCTCGCCAGTCTTCTGAAAGGAAATCGTTCATTTATTAATTTTTAAAACGAATACAGTCCACATAGAATAAAATTTCAGCGCATCCAGACGCTTCATTATTGTTAACCCTGCCTGCTCACATTCCGCTCTAAATGTTTTCGCTGGTATTACAAAGCGGTTACGAAATGTTCCCGGTGGATCCTTTTTCTCGTGGGCACGCTGGCGCACAGATTTCCAGTTACCATCAGACCACATGGATATACATATCGTGTCGCGTGCGACTCGCGCAAATTCCTTCAGCATAGCAACACGATCTTCAGACTGCCCAATATGATGTATCAGGCGCATACAAAAAATATTTTCTACAAAATTATCCGGTTTGGGAATATCAAAAGCCGAAGCCTGAAAGGCATCCGCAACTCGAGAGGTGATCGATTGTGGGCGTAACTCCAGGCCAACGCTATACATATGCGGACTATTGTCGGCGGCATAAATCACTCGACGTGGATCCTCTGCCAGCATTTCCCAGAATCGACCAGTGCCACTTGGTATATCCAGCACCGTTTGGGGATTACCAGCAATCTGCAGAGCCTTGCGTGCGATGACAATTTCACGACGGCTGGTTAACTTGCGTTTTAGATTTGCTTCATGCTTGTAGTAATAATGCCTGGCATGTTCATAATCGTATTTTTCAGAAAACTCGAGCTCGGTGACCTGTTTTTCTGCCTGCTGGCTACTCTCTGGCATCTATATACTCACAATCAACTGCTAATAGCTTAGCGATCATACGGATTTATGCGTTATGATGAAACCGCTGTAAAATAACAGGTAAGTTATTAATATCTATACCATCTTTTTCTATCATACGGATAGCACGGCGCAGTACCTTACGCCAGAAGTCGGAATGACGACTAATCGCCTGTTTGCATGACATACCCGTATAGGTTTCGATAAAGCGCAGTATTATCCCTGAACCAAGTCGACAGCCTTCACAGGCCGCTACCGCCGAATACAACAAGGCAGCGATATCTTTCACTAGCCAGCGTTCCGGAGTCTGTTTACGTATTTGCATACGATGCAGATCCATCAAATAGATGGGCATACCGTCAAGAATATCCACTGATGCTTCATCTGACAGACCGATACGTAGATGGCACAGATAGAAATCACGATGATTCAGGCCATTGCTGTGCATCATGCGCGCAATCTGCGCAACCTTATCTGTTATTGCATAGTGCAGGCGACGTGCCGTACTAACAGGCTGCTTTGCATAGAGTCGTGGAAAAAAGTTATCCAGTGATACGGTGTTTTCCAGACTATCGGTGATTAAAAACGAATGTCGTGTTGCCGGATTCCAGCCTCGCTCACCAAAGGCCGCGATTTGCATGGTCTCAATACCGAGACGATGGCAGGCCTGTATCGCGAGCCACTCATCGCGCGCCCCGAGCACAGGCTTTTTCAGCTGACTCAGGTTTTTAAATATCTCGCGCCAGCCAACGCCCATATGCGCCTTGAGATAAAAGCTACGTCCATCACGCTGAAAGCTGGATGTACGCCGATCAGCCACAACATGTTTCACCGTGACGCTATCAATATGCATAAATTCATCGACGGTTTTTTCGGGAAACAGCGTTTTGAGATCGTCACGTACGCGAATCATAATGCCTCCCGATTTCTTAACGCACGTGCAATAACCACATCGGTAGCGTGATCAATCAGACTATACAGATCCGTACGCTGACAATATTGCGGCCCTTTCCTGTGCCAGTCGACACGCTCCCCCGAGGTAAGTATCTTCACCAGTTGCTCATTGAAGACAGACTGCTTGAACGGCTCCGGTGTAATCAACCCGGCTTCCGCTTCAATAACGTGGTACGCAAAACCACAGGCACCACTCGCTACCTGTGGCAGACCACACAGCATGGCTTCTATTAATATCGTACCAGTGTTTTCACTATAGGCCGGGTGTACCAGTGCATCTGCGGTCGCATAAAAACGCACCAGGTCGTCACGTGCACCGGTAAAGACAAGCTGCTCTGCTATACCAAGCTGTTTCGCCTGTTTTATATACGGCCCCTGTTTATCGCCACCGACAACCACCAGTTTGCTGGTGTTGCGCAGTTCATCGGGCAATGCCGCAAACGCGATCAATGCACGATCCAGCCCCTTGGTTTTAAAACGTGAACCGACAAGAAGAATAAAGTTTTCATAAAGACTAATGTTTAGCTCGGCACGTAAGGCCCGGCGATCATCGCCTTTCGGCAACTGCGCAAAACGTTCGACATTGATACCCGGCGGTAATAAATGAAAGCGCAATTCTTCTGTTTTGTAATAATGCTGAAATTTTGCCTTTTCCTGATGCGCAATCAGCATGATCTGTGTGTTCAGGCCTTTCGCAAAAACGGCTGCTTCCTGGCGGCGAAAGCCACGATAACGTGGTGTCCACTTGTACCAGAAGGGGCGTGAATATTCGACACGTGCGGCATAACAGGGGTCACCCGCATAATACACATCCAGGCCTGGTAACTTGGTAAAGCCCACCAGGCAATCATATTGCTGCTTACTGACAGCGGCATGAAATTTTTCTGCCAGCACATCATTACTTTTTACATTGGTAGAAGCCTGCGTATCCAGTTCAATGACATTGATGTCCTGCGGATGCTCACCCTGCCAACCACCGGTATAGATATCAACCTGGTGCCCGCGTGCGACGCAGTTCTGTGCGATACGCAACATCGTGCGTTGCATACCGCCATATTCAAAATACAGTGACACGACAAATGCCAGTTTCATGCTTGTTTCACTCATAGCTAAGCAAATACTCTCATCAGGTGAGTCAGAACTTCATCGCTACTGATACAGCGCATCGCATCATCATCATGCACACGTGTGCCCCATTCTAGTTCCTCTGGACGCTTGCCGAGTATCTGCTGACAGGCCATTGGATAGGCATTAATAACACGTGCCATATCATTATACGGTGCCGACAGCTCGGGTGGTGCCACGGCATACAGTCCGATAACAGGAGTACCCACCGCATTAGCGATATGTACCGGACCAGTATCGGGTGCTAGCACACAGTCGGCGCGCTGAATAAGTGCTGCCAACTGTTTCGGACTCGTCTGGCCCTGCAGGTTTACCGCTTGCTCGACGAGTGCCTGCTGTATTTGCGCGCAGATGTCTTTATCCTCTTTCGCCGGACCACCGGTTAGAATGACTTGCACAGGCTTTTCCTGTGTCAGTCTATTGAGCACATCGATATAGCGTTCGCCAGGCCAGTTGCGCTCTGTCTTACTGGCAACGGGATTGACGACTAATATTGATTTATCCGTGTTAACAGACTGCTCTGCCCATTGGATATCAGCATCTGTCAGTGGCAGGCTCCAGTCCATATGGCGTTCCTGAATACCGATGGCTTCAATGAAGGCAAAAAAGCTGTCCACCAGGTGCTGTGGTTTAAAGGGTATGCGTTCATTAATAAAGATACCCTGGGCATCTTTGGCACGCTGCGAGTCATAGCCAATCTTGCGTGCAGCGCTAATAAACGGATAGATCAGGTTCACTCGCAGACTGGCCTGCATGGCCAGGCAAATATCAAAACGTCGGCCAGACAGCTGGCGACGTAATTTCAGATAATCGCTTAACGAATGCGGCTTATCAATAACGATAAACTCAACGCCTTCAAGCCCTTCGACAATATCATAGGCGGGACGACTGATGAGCCAGGTAATCTCGGCATCAGGCAAAGCCTGGCGCAGCGTTTTAATGACCGGCACCATCATGACAACATCACCCAGGGCGGACAGTCGCACGATAATAATCTTGTTAGCTGCCTTATTATTCATGCCTGCATACTTTCCAGTACACTTTCTGGTGTCAGCTTTGTCAGACAATCGGTATGCCCAAGTGGGCAGTCTCTTTTAAAGCAGGGGCTACATGGCAGGCCGAGTCGCATTACCTGTGCCTGGGCATTCAATGGTGGTGTAAAGCCTGGATCAGACGATCCATACAGTGCCACCAGTGGCCGATCCAGACTGGCGGCGATATGCATCAGACCGGAATCATTACTAATGACATAGTTCGCCAGCGACATCAGGTCGATAACTTCACTTAAACTGGTCTTGCCAGCAAGGTTGATCGTGCGTTGCTGACATCCCTGATGAATGGCATCACACTGTTCAACATCTTTATGCGAACCAAATAACCAGACCTGCCAGCCTTGCTCGAGATAATGATTAGCGACCGTACTAAAATGCGCGGCAGGCCAACGCTTCGCAGGGCCATACTCAGCACCGGGGCATAACACCAGTATGGGTTTGTCTGTGTTCAACTGATGATTGGCAAGTGCGGCATCAACCCCTTGCTGCTGTATCGATAACGCCGGTGTGGCATAGTCGGGTGTGCTGAGTGGGGGCGTAGCCGAGGCAAGTGCCACAAAGCGCTGCACCGTCATCGGTAAATTCTGCTTGTCGAGTGCATGCATCTGGTTAATTAGGCCATAGCGCATCTCGCCACGGTAACCCCGACGCTGTGGGATGCTGGCCCAGAACGGTACCAGTGCCGACTTCAGTGAGTTAGGTAAAACGATGGCAAGCTGGTAGTGACGTGAGCGCAGTGATTTACCGAGCTGGTAACGCTGACGTAACTGCAACTGGCCATGCCCGAGAGGCATTTCAATTGAGCGACTTACCTCTGGCATGCGCGCCAGTAGTGGCTCACTCCAGCCGGGCGCAAGTACATCGATCGGCTGCTCTGGTGACTGCTGTTTTAAAGCAATAAACAGACTTTGTGCCATGACCATATCACCGACCCAGGAAGGACCAATAACAAGGGTATGTGAATCAGCAGTCACGTGGTATTACGACGCATACGCGCCTTATTTTTTCAGTACGAAATCGGCGCCGCAGTAAGGGCACTTCGCCTCTCCGGTTTTTTCAATGGGCAAATAGACGCGAGGGTGTGAATTCCATAATGTCATGTTGTCCATTGGGCAATGTAATGGCAAATCAGACTCACTCACTTCGTAACGACTTGCGGCATTCGCCTGAACAGGTTTTGCGTTATCAGACACGTTTCTCTCCTAACAATAATTTACACATGCGTTAACCAGTCCGTATGCGTACCGGTACGACCATGAACAATATCAAAATACAGTGACTGCAATTTCTCAGTAATCGGCCCACGTGTGCCACTGCCAATCTGGCGATTATCCAGCATGCGTATCGGCGTAACCTCAGCCGCAGTGCCGGTAAAAAAGGCCTCATCGGCGACATAGACTTCATCGCGGGTAATACGCTTCTCGATAACCTGCAGACCCTGCTCTTCGGCAAGCTGCATAATGGTGGCACGAGTAATACCTTCAAGTGCAGATGTCAGATCCGGCGTATACAGTTTGCCATCTCGCACGATAAAAATATTTTCACCACTGCCTTCGGCAACAAAGCCCTGCGCGTCGAGCAGCAGTGCTTCATCACAGCCACACTGCTGTGCTTCCTGTAGTGCCATCATCGAATTAATATAGTTACCGTTCGACTTGGCCTTGCACATGGTGATGTTGACGTGATGCCGCGTGAACGATGACGTGCGAATCTTCAGACCATGCTGCATGGCCTCATCACCCAGATAGGCGCCCCATTCCCAGGCCGCAACGATGACGTGCACCTTCAGGTTATCGGCGCGTAGTCCCATACCCTCTGATCCATAAAACACCATTGGGCGGATATAACCGGAATCAAGACCGTTTTCTTTCACCGCGGCGCGGGTCGCCGCATTAATTGTGTCTTTGTCATACGGCATTGGCATTGCCAGAATGTGTGCTGAGCGAAACAGACGATCGGTGTGCTCCTCTAGACGGAACACCGCCGCCCCTTTATCCGTATGATAGGCGCGCACGCCTTCAAACACACCCATGCCATAATGCAGCGTGTGCGTTAATACATGTGTCTTGGCCTCACGCCAATCCACAAGTTCACCATCCATCCAGATGACACCGTCGCGGTCATCCATCGACATAATATTTACTCCTGATCGGAAATAGACTGCTAGTGCGTTCTATTATAATTGTTTCACGTTACTCTATGGTCTCTGCAAACAGACGCTGCCACATTTTTTTTACGTGGTTACGCTCGTCATTAAAGCATGACGCGTCTGCCATGGGCTTTTGCCCCTGCAAAGACAGGTGGTGTGCGGCCGTGCGATAAGCCATATAGGCTTTAGTAATGCCTGCTACATCGCGCGTTGTCCATAAGCCTAGTTCGGCCAGCGCTTCGAGTAGACAGTAATTATCTGTAAACTGTAGCAATTTACTGTGCGCACACGCCCACCGTAGAACGCTATATTGAACCATAAACTCAATATCAGCGATACCGCCCGCGGCCTGTTTCAGGTCAAATTTCCCGCTTTGCTGCTTACACAGCTCTGTGCGCATGCGCTGACGCATAGCGCTGACATCCTGGCGTAATGTGTCTTTATCTCTCTGTATTGAAAGGATATTTTCTCTAATATGCTGAAATCCGCTGGCAACATCGGGGTGTCCTGCGACCACTCTGGCGCGTACCAGTGCCTGATGCTCCCAGGTCCAGGCCGATTGTCGCTGATAATCTTCAAATGCGGCCAGGCTATTGACCAACATGCCGGAAGCACCGTTCGGTCGCAGGCGGATATCTACCTCATAGAGCACACCGGATGTCGTCTGTGTCGTCAGCAGCGTGACAATGCGCTGACTTAGGCGTGTGAAAAATACCTGATTATGGATCGACTGCCTGCCATCTGTGACACCATCTTCCTCAGCATCATGCAGAAAAATGATATCCAGGTCAGAACCATAACCAAGTTCACGCCCACCGAGTTTGCCATAAGCCACAATGGCGTAACGAACCTGTTTGCCGGTACCTTTGCGCTGTGCTGGTCGGCCATAACGCTTCACCATCTCACGCATGGACATCTCCAGCACCTGATTCAGCATGACCTCGGCAAAATCCACCAGCCGATCACTGACCTTCATGATGGGATAATCAACGCCGAGGTCAGCAATCGCTACGCGCAGGTCATGCACCAGTTTACATTCACGCAATACATCCAGCATGCGTTCAACATTGTCTTCATGCACATCATTTAACTGGCGTGAAATATCCGCTGCCAGTGCTGGCTTACTCATCACTTCCTGCAACTGCCTCAGGTCCAGTAGTTCATCAAGTAGCATGGGATGCTCGGCAATCGTATTGGCAATCCATTCACTGCGTGAACACAGATCCACCAGATGCGTTAACGCAATGGGATACTCGATCAGAAACATCAGATAAACACTACGCTGCACAACCTTTTCAACAATATGCAAAACGCGATGAAAAGTGATTTCTGGCTTGTTTTTTACACTGACTGCACTCAACAATATTGGCAACAAACGTAGCAGTCGTTGGCGACTCTCATCGCCCATGACACGACAAACATAACTGCCTCTAAAAGCATTCAGGGTTTCCATAACCCTCTCTGGTTCGTCATAGCCAAGCCCCTTAAGCATCGCTAACGCATTTGTCTCAGAGAGATTAGCGTCCCAGAACTGTGAGACAAACTGGGTCGCCGGATCAGACTCATCTTCAACGCTCGCCATAATGGAGGACTCAAACTGCTCATGTACAAACTGCATGTATTTAGTCAGTCGCGCATAAAAAGATTTCCATCCCTGATAGCCCATCGACATCGCCAGCATGAGACGTCGCTCACTGGTGTCGGGTAACTGGTGTGTTTGCCCATCACGATACATTTGCAAACGATTTTCAACATCACGTAAAAAACAATAGGCCTCTTTGAGCCTGCTAATGATGTATTCTGGCAGTAGGGACAACTCCAGCAAGGTATCAAGAATGTTTAATATCTCACGTTGTCTTAAAGAAGGCTCACGACCACCACGGATTAACTGATAGACCTGGCCAAGGAACTCAACTTCACGAATCCCGCCCGCACCTAACTTGACATTGTTTTTCATACCCTTGCGGGCAACCTGGCGACTGATCATATTTTTCATATCACGCAAGGATTCAATCGCACTAAAATCAAGATAGCGTCGATAAATAAAAGGCGACATGATTGCCTGCAACTGGTCAGCCATGAACTGTGGGCCGGTCACGACACGCGCCTTGATCAAGGCATAACGTTCCCAGTCGCGACCATGTGCCTGATAATAATTTTCCATTGCGTCAAAATTGAGTACCAGCGGTCCACTCTCACCAAATGGACGCAGCCGCATATCAACACGAAAGACAAAGCCATCAGCAGTATTATTATCCAGCGCCTGAATCAGGGCGCGACTCAGGCGTTCAAAATATTCTTCATTCTCGATACTGTCTGGCTTGCCTCTGGTTTTACCTGATTCGGGGAAGGTAAATATGAGATCAATATCCGAGGAAAAATTCAGTTCGCCAGCCCCCATCTTACCCATCGCTAAAACGAGCAGTTTTTGCTGCTTACCATAACGATTACAGGGACGGCCATATTCCTGTTTCAACCAGGCGTCATGCATTGACGCCGCCACCTGAATCGTTGCATCTGCCACGGCGGTGGTATCCCGCATGGTTTCATGCACATTTGCCCAACCTGCTAAATCGCGCCAGGCGATGCGTAGCATTTCACGCTGCCGAAACTGGCGAAGAATACGCGCCAGATCCTCGGCACTCATTTTTGGGAACAACTGCTCGCGCAGCAGATCCAGATGTGTCCCGACGGGGTAGCTACGTAACAAATCACCACCCTCGATGAGTTGTTGCAGCAAAAGAGGTTCTCTGATGCAGGCGCGCATCACAAAGTCGCTATACGACCAGACACGATATAGCACGCCACGCAGATCAGGATCAGACAGAGCTGTGACTCCTTCGTCCTGACAAACATCAAGATACTGCTGCCATGCTGGCAACACACGTGTGGTGATAATCGGGCAATAGCGCCGGGTTTGCGGAGGATTAATGACTGCGTTCACTGACGCAATATTACAACAACACCTCTGCCAGACGCACCTTTATCTACCATTGAGCGACTCGCGTCGATCCCAATTTATCAATAACTTCATTCGCATAGCACTGGCATACGATTAAACCGTATATCAGTCTTAGTTAATATGCCTGTGAAACACAGAAACATTAAAGCCCAGCTGTCTCACGTCCGAAATATAAAGAAGTGGGTTACGCAGCTATAAAAACACGGAGTTATTATGGAATTTAAAGACTATCTGAAAATCATGGTCATGAAAGATGCCTCTGATATTTACCTGTCTACCGGTGCGCCACCGAGTGCCAAAATTCAGGGCCAGCTAACACCACTGGAAAATGCCTCTCTGTCTGCTGGCAAAACAAAAGAAATCGCCTATGCCATCATGGATGACGAACAGATTGCTGAGTTTGAAACCAAGCCAGAAATGAACCTGGCCTTATCCGAGCCCGGTGTCGGTCGCTTCCGTGTCAATATTTTCAAACAGCGTAATGAAATTTCCATGGTGATTCGAAATATTGTTACCGAGATTCCACAAATGGAAAACCTTGGTCTGCCGGACACACTCAAGGAAGTCATCATGTCGAAGCGCGGCCTGGTGTTATTCGTCGGTGCAACCGGTTCGGGTAAATCTACTTCACTGGCATCACTGATTGACTATCGCAATAGCAACAGTGCCGGGCATATCATTACTATCGAAGACCCGATTGAATTCGTGCACTCACACAAGAAGAGTATTGTGAATCAACGTGAAGTCGGCATGGATACTGACAGTTATGAAGATGCACTGAAAAACACACTGCGTCAGGCACCCGATGTTATCCTGATTGGTGAGATTCGTGATCGCGAAACCATGGAGCATGCCATCGCGTTTGCCGAGACAGGTCATCTGGCTATTTCAACGTTACATGCCAACAACGCCAACCAGGCGATGGATCGTATTATTAACTTTTTTCCGGAAGAACGTCGCAATCAGCTATTGCTGGATCTATCACTCAACCTGCGCGCTTTTATATCACAGCGTCTGGTTCCCACTGTTGATAATAAACGCTGTGCGGCGATTGAAATCCTGCTGGGCACACCACTGGTGTGTGAAAGCATCAAGCGTGGTGAAGTCGGTGAGATCAAAGAGATCATGGAAAAATCTGTCAACCTTGGTATGAAGACCTTTGATATCGCGCTGTTTGAGTTATATAAGGCTGGCAAAATCACTATGGAAGAGGCACTGCGCAATGCGGATTCAGCGAACAACCTGCGTCTGAAGATCAACCTGTCTGAAGGTGAAGGTGCAGCAACCTCGGCTGCAAAGGCAACGGCAAGTACATCGAGTGAGGAAACCGAAGACGGTGGTCTAAGCCTGGTGCAGGATGAACCTGAGGAAGAAGCCGAAGAAGAGTTCAGTGCAAATACGGCAAGTTTCTCAATCGCTGACTAGAAACCACTTTCACGTAATAGTACCGAAACTGAATTACGCCAGGCCTTGAGTAACAGGCTTTCGGCGCCGACACCGATCTGTACTTCACCGCGCATGATACTGTTCAGATCTGGTGCCGGTTGTTTCACTGCCAGTTGCACCCGGTAAACAGCGCCATGACTTGTCAGCGTGCCATCCGGCTCAGCTGTTACCGCGACATCACCACCATACATCGATGCCAGCCAGGGGCTGTCTAAAGATGTTGTACTGGCATTATCAATACTCGTGACCTCGGCATCAATCGGATCAGCAACATCTGCATAAGGATAAAATCGCGCGCCCTCAGGACGAATGCGTGTCACCACATCTTCCGGGACGAAGGTCTCGATAATAATCGTTGCCGGATCGCCCAGTTGTGCCAGCGGCTGATCCTTGTTTAACCAACGGCCTGGCCGTAATGTCTCATCGAGTTGTAACACCTTGCCATCGAGTGGTGATAACAGGATAAGAGCTTCTCGACGTGCCTCGATACTGCGCAACTCGGCAAGTGCCTCGGCAAGTTTTTCTTCGGTAAGCTCACCATACTCGATCAGGTTTTCAACTGCCTTGTTACGTGCCAGCTGCCACTGCAGCGTACGCACCTGAATACTGGCCTTTTTGTAATCGGCTTCAAGCTCGGGCGATTCCAGTTGCATCATCACCTGGCCCTTGGTGATTGTGTCTCCACGTTTGACCAGTACCGCCTTCACCTGGGCTGACTCTGGGCTAAACAACTGTGTAAACGCAGCGGGTCGAATCACCGCATCACGCTCTACATTTTGTTTCCACGGGATCGCTAGTAATACCAGGACGATGGATAAAAATATCAGAGTTCTTCGCATAGCCGAATTCCAGTGCATTTTGTCTTTTAACTCATACCATGCGCGCATTTCGTTAATGGCAGGTCTTGCCAGAAACACGCCCAGCTCCACTAACATCAGGAATAAGCCAAGAGGTTTGAAGAATAAATAATACACCAGTACCGCGATACCCAGAAACAGAAAGGTACGATATATCCAGGTACCGAAAGCATAGGCAATCAGTAGACGCGTACGCGATACGGGCAGCCGCTCTGGAACGGGCTCACCCAGCGCGAACAGTTTTTCACGCAGCCACCAGCGCCCCAGTGCAAAAGAACGATCCTGCAGATTCGGCGTTTCCAGATAATCCGATAACAGGTAATAGCCATCGAAACGCATGAATGGGTTCAGGTTAATAAACAAGGTCATTACCCAACTCACGGTAGCAACCATGAAGGCTGCACTACGTAGAGGGCCATCGGGTAGAAAACTCCACAGCAACGTTGCCACCGCCGCAAGCGCCAGCTCTACTAGCATCCCCGCTGCGACAATATTCAGGCGCTCACGTCGCGATGATAACTTCCAGGCATCGGTGGTATCGGTGTACAACACTGGCCATAACACCAGAAATGCGACCCCCATCGTCGGTACATGCAAATTATAATGCTTGGCGGTATAGGCATGCCCTAGCTCATGCGCAACTTTTACCACGGCCAGCGCCACGCCATACCAGAACAGGCCTTCCCACGAGAAAAAATAGAGAAAGGTGGACTGAAAACTTTCCCATTGGCGAGATATCAAAAAAAGCCCTGCCACAAATGCCAGCACCAATAGTGTAATGATCATGCGACTAGCAAAAAACTCGGCTATCGATAGCGTCGCCGTTAAAAACCGATCGGGTTTTACCAATGGAATGCGGAAAAACAGATACTGATGAATAAGCCGTTTAAAGAACTTCTGTTTACGTGCACGTGCCTGATTGAGCAGGAACTCTGTGTATTTCACATCTGATACATGCAACAGCTGATTCTCAAGCAGGAAGGCCTGAAAATTTTTCACATCGTCCTGGTCAATTTTCAATAACGTTGCTGCATTCACATTCTCGCAGAGCTCATCAAAACTTATGCCTGACTGCCAGCGTGACAACATGGAAAATTCCAGCCAGCCAATGCGAAAAAACGACTGCCGTGCCGGGTCATTCAACGACCATGCAGGTGAACCATCTTCGTTTGCTGGCGCGGGATGTAGTTTGAGTTCCTGACGTAAGGGCAACAGACGTTGCGCCTCTTCATTGGCTTCTTCTACAGCACGCAGGTTTTCAGCGACCTGTTCCATAGCGTTTTACCAGCCAATATAGCGTCGTGCCGCAGCAAGTGGACGACGAAAAATATAATAAAATAAACTAACTTTCTCGCCGTATACCTTGGCTGTCGCCTTCAAACCAATACGTGGCCGTTGTACATTCTCTACAAATCGTGCACGCAACTGAAACGACAACACATCTTCTGGGGAGGGTTGTGCTTCGTAACTGAACTGGCGCAGACCTGCTTCGAGTGGACTCGTTGGATCAACATTGAGAAAGGCACTCACTTCAGCCTGCTGAGGAAAGCTAATCGCATCATCAACAGGTAACCACACCAGTAATTCTGTTTTATCAGGATCGGCCAGCGTGATAATCCGTTCACCCACGCGCACCGGTTTCCCTAGCCAGTCGTTTTCATTGCTATAGACTGCAAGACCATCTCGACTGGCTTTCACTTTAATACGATTCAGCAGGTCTCGTGCATATTTGACCTCTTCCGCCTTTTGCTCGGCAACCGCTTTAAGTAGATTCACTTCTGCCTTACTGCGTTCATCACTAAATGCCTTGGCAATCGCACGACGATAGTCTGCCTGCGCTACCGACAATGCTTTCAGACCCACCTCGTAACGATTGCGTATCACACTGTCTTCAAGTTCAAACAACACCTGGCCGCTTTTCACGGCCTCATTCGGTTTGACATAAAAACGTTTCACCACGCCATCAACCGGAGGGCTAATAATCGTCGGCTGTTCTGCAACGACTTCTGCCGGTGCTGTGACGGTTTGCGATACGGGAATGAGCATGACTAGTACTATCGCAATAATACTTAGTAACTGATACTTACGTTGTCGCGCACGTTCCTTAAAGGCACTCACACGAGCACGCCAGGTAATGCGTTGGCGTGTCAGGGCAAGCCAGCTCTGCGCATAGGCATCAATAAGAAAATCCAGACGGGTTGTATCTGCCTGTGTCCATGGATCACGCCTTGTTAGTACCAGCACAGCCTGTAGAATGCCGGCGTTATCAACAAATGGGCACCATAGCGGATTCTGTATGTTAATCGCCTGCCAGTCGGCCTGCAGTTTTTCAGAAAGGCTCTCTGGATTAATGGCATGCAACTGGCTGGCATTCTCAGTAGCAAAAACACCACGTAATACACGTTGTAAATGTTGCAGATAAGGTGAAGCGTTATCAGGTTGAGCAACACCCGAAACCGCTTCAACACGTAATTGATCATTGGCATTGAAGCTACATAAAAATGCCTGTTCGTACTTTGCCGTGCGATGTGTGTCATTGACTATCAGGAAGGCAAGTTCATCATGTTTGCTTGCTGCTCGAGCGAGTTTACCAAGTTGCAGAACAGCGATCAGATCACGTAGGGCACGCTGATTATCATCGACCACCTCATTCATTATTTTGGCAGCTCAAATAATGCCTGGCCACTCATACCGGGTAACAGGTCATCGTAGTTGGTAGTGAATTCTGCATGTACTTCTATCGTCTGACTAACCGGATCAACCTGGCCGACCAGGCGCTTCACTCTCGCCGTGTAGGATTGTTGTGTCTCATCAATCTTGATCGTAAAAGAGGTCTTCGGCTTTAACCACGTAACCCACTGAGACGGTATGAAGAGCTGAATCTTCGGTTTACCGCCTGAAACAATATCAAGCAGCTGCTGACCCTGGGAAACATTTTCACGCTCATTCACATAGCTCTTTACAACATAACCATCATAGGGTGCTTTTACATAGCAATAGCGATTACGCGCCGCTACCACACCCACTTCGGCCTGTGCTTTGTTTACTTCTGCGGCGGAAATCTGCAGCTCTAGTTCACTAACTGAGTCGAGGGCTTTCAGTTTTTTGTTGGATTCATGATTGGCTTGGGCAATATCAAGCTCTGCATTCGCCTTGCGTAACTCCTGCACTAACACCGAACAGTCAAACTCAGCCAGACGTTTGCCTTTCTTGAATAACTCGCCGCTTTCGTATGGCAATTTTTTTAAATTCGCGTTTATCTGGCTCGACAGGGTAGCCTTTGATTTTGGCAAAAGTAGTACGCGTACTGCGTTGTTCTCGGCAACGGGTGCACCTAGAGCAGCACCGTTCTCGTGTGCCGCAGAGAATACTGTTGTGGCATACAGACAAGTCAGTAATGGAAGAATAAAAGTGTGTCGCATCATGAACTTAGTGTAGCTCAAGATTCAGGTAAATGTCTCTGCCAGCGGTATAATTACCACTGACAGAGTAGAATAAGCGGTTATTTTGAAAGTGCTGACGTCTTTTTCACAAGATGTGAGGCAATCGCCGTTGACAGTGTACTAATATCACGCGCCTTCACCTGTGCTGGTATCGGATCCGAACCAAGACTGTTATGAATTCTCGCAATAGCTGACTGCAATTCAGCGTATGCCAGACCACGGCGTAGACGACTATTGACTGCTGCCGCGCGGCTCATGACAACCTCACTGGCATCGACACGATTTGCCTTTCTGGCGGCAACCACATTCTCTGCGATACGTTGTTCGACATCACTAAGGTCGCGTGACAATTTGTAATCTTCGAGTGATTCCTGATAACGCTGCCAGGCAACATTTACCTGCGCTAGCACGGCGGCACTCAGTGCCAGACGTCGTGCATCAGCCAGATCAACCTGACTCTGTGCCTGTTTCTGCGCCGCTGGACCAGAAAAGACATTAAATACATTCCAGGTAATCTGTAGACCAAACTCAGACCAGGAATTGTTAAAGAGGAATTTGTTGGTATCGTGATTACGTCCAAAGCTGACTTCCAGGCCGGGGAACATGCGCAGCAGCGCCTTGCGTACCTCTAGCGTACTGATACGTTTGCGATAATCCTCTTCGCGTAATTCTGGACGAGTCAGAAGCGCACTTTGTTCAAGATCAGATAACGTAGGTTTGATATCTGGAATAGCTTCATCACTAACCTGTGCGATAGTGTACTGCGTACCGGGACGCAGGTTCATCAGGTTGGCCAGATCCAGTTTCGCCTGACTCATTTCTTTTCTTAGCTGTAGCAGACGATCAATCAGTTCGAGCAAGCTACGCTGGCGCTGTAATGCTTCAAGCGGCTGCTTCAGACGCTTGGTTTCCAACTCACGACTGCGTGCAATAGCATCTTTTGCCTGCTGCAGCATAACTTCTATTTCAGCTGCCATGCGATCGGCCACGGCTGCGCGCCACCATGCCGCCTGTACATCCTGCACAATGTTCTGGATAACGCGACGGCGCAGTTCATTGCTGATATTAACTTCATCGGCGAGTTGTTTAGCTGTAGCGTAACTGACGCCAAAATCCAAGACATTCCAGACCAGGTTAGCACTGTAGATCTTGCGCGAACGCTGCTGTGAAGTAGAAGGTTCCAGTGACTGCTGGCCAGTGATCAACGACTCACTGACGGCACCCGCCTGATTCGAACGATGGTTATAACCAGCATTCAGGGCCAGCGTTGGTAACAGATCAAAGTGCGCAACATCCAGTGTATCGATCGCAACGCCCTGCTCCATCAGCTTGACGCGTTGGTCGAGATTATATTTCAGCGCACGTGCAATTGCCTCGGCAACGGTAATGGGTTTGCTTACCTCTTCCTGACCTTTATATAGGTCGATCAAATCTGTCTTAACGCGGCTCTGTCTGGCTTTGTCAGAAAAGGCAACCGGGTCGATAGAGCAGCCACCAAGAATAACCGCGCCCGCCAGTACAAGCGTCAGAGATAGCTTTCTAAAAAGTGAGAATGTCACGTCTATGTCCCTTGAGTTAAATATTATTTTTCGTTATTTAACCGACTTATATTATTGTAATCGGTCAATTATTAAGCTGAATTTTACGCGCAAATGCCCCCATCTGTCAGGTTTTTGATCACTTCTTCAGCTTCTTCTTTGGTAATGCCAGCCTTGATGGCTTCGATAGCCACCGCCTTGATTTCTGTCTGAGTCGGGTTGACCAGTCCGAAAACAACGGCCTGAAATGCCTCTGCTGCAGGAACGCCTGCTTTCACCGCAGTTCGTAGCAAGATCGGCGCACGTTCGCGTGTAACCGAGGTCGCAACCAGTAGAATTGCCGGCGCTGCCGATGGATCAACTGCCAGAATCCCTTCAATTACACCCAGCGATTGATCACCCTTCATGCCAGGAACCTGCTCGAGCATGGCAATCAGTAATACCTGATTTGCACGCGTCATGTTGGCAACCATTTGCTCTGCCAACTCACGCGCCTGCTCAGGGCTTAGCTCACCAACCTTCCGTGCAACGCTCGCCGCATCCCATGGCCCGCGTGGTGGAGGTATAAATGAAAAAGGAATATTGGTGACACTCAGTACTTTTGCGGCCTTACCGGTGCCGATTTCAAATCTACCGCCATTGTTACTGGCAAAACCTGAACCAAAATCAAAAATTGCACCGACACTGCCATCCTCATACAGGATGATCTGCAAGGCCGTACCACGAATACCCATGGTTGCGACCGCTGTATTAAGAGAGACATCGTCTTTACTGCGTTTGCCTATAACACCTGTCAGGGAGCGCAGACTGCCTTTCAGCACACTGATGCTCATTTTGTCCTGTGCGGGAGCCTTAGGCTTATATTGATAGTTATCAATCTTCATGCTGGCGCTGGCATCCAGTGACAACATACTGCGATCTGACATGACCAGTCGCAATGAGGATTTGGCCGCGGTGTTAAGTGTTTCACCGGTATAGACGCGTAGACCACGGCGCAACAGGCGCTTTTTGCCTTTGGCATCAACCGCTTCAACCTTGCCTTTGACCATGATGACGCGACCCGCATAGGGCAAATCGACATCAGCAGCATACAAAGTGCTGGGGGGCACCATAAATGCAAGCGCGACAAAGGCCAAACCAATGAACTGCAAAATTGCTGGCATTTTTATTTTTGTTATCACCGTGAATTATCCTTCACACAACATGACTTCTTCTGCGTTCAGCAGGATCTCCAGTATCTCTCGTTGACTATCATCAAAGCGGCGCGCTTCTTCATCAAGCTCTTCTTCGAGGCTCTTTTCATAAGAACCCGCTGCAGATGGATTATCTCTCAACAGGCTTTCAAACTGCGCCAGGTAATCGTAACTGTTAGTGTTTAATGCTACAACCAGGCTCTGCAGAATCTGCGACCAGTTTGTACTGTAAAAGAATGGGTTGCCCGGTTCATCCAGAAAGTTATTCAGAATGCGCGAGTTACCCAGCAATGACAGATCGAAACCGTTCTGCTCTAGTGATGGAGTCACATCACCCGTGGTCTGTACATTGCCGAAACCTGACGTTCCACCACTACCCGTATCGGCATCATTAAAGGGTGAAACACCGCCGGTATCTCCGCCGCCTGTGCCGCCACCCGTCATACCATCAGTACCAGGACCGCCAGCATTAAAGCTCACCTGGCCGGTAAAGATATTCAGGCTCAGGCCATCGGGAAGAATCAGTGTTGGGTTACCAACAATCGAACCTGCCTGTAACAGCTGCAGGTTGGTGCCATCAGGTATGGAATTTACGCCATCAATAAAGCGCACGACAATTGTACCATTTAATGTCGCTGTGCCACTGGCAAAGATCTGGTCAAAACCTGTTCTTGGGGCAAAGCCACCAATTTCAAAATCGATCGTGCCTGATTCGGTTAAGGTCACATCACCATTAATACTCAAACGACCAGGTGAGTTACCCGGACCCAGCAGACCATTATTAATAAGGTTCGCATTGACACTGACATCAATACCACCCTGCCCCTGAATCGTGCCATTATTGGTTAGCGTGCCATCGCTTACCGTAATCGTTTGTCCTGCACCAATATCCAGCACTCCGCCCGGTTGAATCGTCATATCACCAGTCACTGTCATGCTGGCGCCACTAAGGAACAATGTATCTGACAACGTCAGTGTTTCTAACGTGATATCACTTCCCGTCAGCGTAATGTCACCTGGCTGATCTGGAATAATAACGCTATCACCATCGGCAGGTGAAAGGTTTAGATCCCAGTTATCCGGGTTAAAGAAATCACCGTCTCCGGCAGCGCCAGTCCACACCTGTGTAACAATCTGCGGAAAGACATTTACCGTCACCAGGGTCGTAAATTGATTGCCCTGCTGATCGAGTACGGTATAGGTATAGGAATCTGTACCGACAAAACCGGTATTCGGTGTATACGACAAAGTATCATCGTCGACCTGAGTCACAGAACCATTCTGACCCTGAGTAAAACTGATAATCGTGCCAAAAGGAACTTCCGTATCGGTTGATAAAGTATCAGTTGTACGGGTGCTGCCATCCTGGGTTATCACAGGATCAATATTCAGTGTGACCGTGGCGGTATCCATGGCGCCATTGCCATCGCTGATAGTATATGTGAACGTATCAGTGCCACTAAAATCGACTGATGCGGTGTAGGTAAAGGTGCCATCGCTATTAAAGGTTAAAATACCATTTTCAGGCGCACTCTGTAGTGACGCCGTTAGTGCATCACCATCAACATCGAAATCATTCGTAATAACATTATCAGACAACTGTGTGCCGGCCGCCATCATAAAGCTATCATCGACAGCTACTGGCGCATCATTCACGGCGTTCACACTGATCATTGCAGTTGCGGTAGCCGTTGCACCATCAGCATCCACTATCTGGTAAATGAAACTGTCGGTGCCATTGAAATCATCATTCGGCGTATAGGTAAATGAACCGTCTGCATTCAGCGTTAATGCACCATTTGCCGGGCCTGAGACCAGGCTAGCAGTTAACACTTCTGAATCAGGGTCGCTATCATTTGCCAGCACGCCTGCAGCAGCAGAAACAGAAAGGCTACTGTCTTCATTTGTGGTGTAAGTGTCATTCTGAGCGACGGGTGTCTGGTTAACACGATCAACGGTTAAGGTAACCATTGCCGCAGCCATACCACCATTGCCATCGTCAGCCTGATAAGTAAATGAGTCTGTACCAGAAAAACCTGCGACCGGTGTATAGCTAAACGAACCATCATCATTAAATGATAATTCGCCATTAGCAGGGCCTTCTAAAAGCATTGCTGTCAGCATATCGCCATCGATATCAGCGTCGTTACTCAGCACACCAGAGGCAGCATCGACGTTTAATGTCGTGTCCTGATTAAACTGATAGATATCATCGTTGGCAACCGGGTCATCATTCACAGGATTGACTACCAAAGTCACTGTTGCTGAGGCCATACCACCATTGCCGTCATCGATCTGATAGACAAAACTGTCTTCACCGTTGAAATTCAGGACCGGTGTATACGTAAATGAGCCACCCTCGTTCATCAACAGCTGACCATTCGCAGGACCTGTGACAACAGATGCCGTTAACATATCACCGTCGACATCCATATCATTTTCCAGGACATCAAAGGTTGCTGATGTGTCTTCATCAAGCATGATACTGTCATCAGCAGCAATGGGATCATCATTGACTGGATCAACCGTGATCGTTGCTGTCGCGGTTGCAATACCGCCATTACCATCATCTACCTGGTAAACAAAGCTATCGGTACCATTGAAATCCTGATTCGGTGTATAGGTAAATGAACCATCGTCATTCAGCATTAGCATGCCATTTGCTGGACCATCCACTAGCGAGACTGTCAGTGCATCTTCATCAACATCGCTATCATTTGCCCGCACATCAACAGTAATAGCGGTGTCTTCTAATGTTTCCACAAAGTCGTCATTAGCAACCGGTGCAGTATTCTCAACGATGGTAAAAATACCAACATCTGAGCCACCATTACCATCCGAGACCGTGTATTCGATCGATGCCTGATCAGTAAAATTTTGATTAGGAATAAAACTAATTGTGTTGTCATCATTAAAGATAAATGTACCCAGTTCATCTTCAATGACACCTGTAGGACTATCCTGAACAAAAAGATAATTGCCATTGTTATCTGGCACAGGTATTTCAGTTAGTGGCATTGACAGCTGTGAACCATCGGAAAATGAGACTGTCACTGTAGAGTTATTGGCATCCCCGTTATTGAAAAAAATGTTCTGAAAATCAGTTACAATATCTACTGAATCCGGGTCAACATCCGCAGTAAACTGAAAACTGTTACCCGCATCAAAGCCTTCAAAACTAATATCCAGCATTTCTGTACGCAGGCCACCATTACCTGAATTGTTTTGTGACAACTCAAGTCCATTCGCAGTAAAGATGATTCCAGATGAGATAACATCCTGAATAAAGTCGAAATTGAAATTCGAATCACCGACGGTAAATGTAAAGTTGGTAATACTTGCCGACGTCGTAGAAGTGTTCGTCAAAACAAAAGTAGGAATATTATTGTCAGGTCCACCAATTTGTAGCGTATAGCCTGTACCTGCACCAAAACCATTTAGCATTAGTGCATCACCATCCACATCAATATCATTGGCAATAACATCTACAGTGATGACACCTTCTACTGCTTCAGAAAAGGAAGCAATATCATCAACCGCGACCGGCGCATCATTCACTGGTAAAATATTCAGGTTGACTGTCGCAGTTGACTCAACGTCTTCTGCATCGATGATGGTGTATGTGAAAGAATCCATGCCGTTAAAATTACTAGTGGGTGTATATGTTAATGTCTGATCAGCATTAAGAACGACAACACCGTTCATAGGCTGTTGCACAGATACGACCGTCAATTCGTCACCATCTACATCTATATCATTAGCAAGAACATCAAGTGTGACTGGCGTATCTTCATTCAGCGTAACACTTTCATCATTTGCCACAGGTGCATCGTTTACGGGTAGCACTTCAATACTAATTTGTGCTGTGGAGATAAACCCTTCAGTATCGGCAACATCGTATTCAAGAATTGCTGTGCCATTAAAATCCGGGGCCGGAGTAAATGTAATAGTATTATCATCATTGATGACTGCTGTGCCATTTGCCCCAACATCCTGGCTGAATAAATAATTGCCGTTGTTATCAGCCACTGGCATTTCGCTGATTGCGGTGGATAGCTGCGAGCCATTTGAAAAGTTCACCGTAATGACTGAATTCTGAGCATCACCATTGTTGAAAAATACTGTCTGGAAATCGACCGCTATATCAACAGAATCGGGATCAACATCTGCAGTAAACTGAAAACTATTGCCCGCATCAAAGCCTTCAAAACTAACATCTAGCATTTCTGTACGAAGGCCACCATTACCTGAATTATTTTGTGACAGCTCTAGTCCATTCACACTGAAGATGATATCTGACTCCACAACATCCTGAATAAAATCGAAGTTAAAATTCGAATCACCGACGGTAAACGTAAACCCTGTGATTTCGACATTAGTTGACGTGTTTGTCAGAACAAAGGTGGGAATATTATTGTCAGGTCCACCAATCTGCAGTGTATAACCAATAATACCCTCGCTACGAACATCTACCACTGTTAAAGCATCACCATCGGTATCAGTATCGTTGGCAAGTACATCTATCGTGATGGGGGTATCTTCATTTGTTGTGACCTGATCATTCATTGCAACCGGTGCAACCACACGTTCAGTGACTCCTGATGTCGGAGCAGTTAGAGTATCGACGAGCTTTTGTGTCGCCTGCTCGGTCGAGCCATTTGCAAGATCGGATGAAAGGGTATCCAGTGCCGTATCATCAACAACAGCACTAGCCTCCATTGCAGTCGAGACTGCAGCGGCATCAAAGACAATACGCTTTTCTAATGCGTAACGTGTGTTTCTACTATCCATTTAATGGATACCCCCGTGTTATTCATCACCCGAAGCTGTTGTTGTTATTGAGTCGTGATGAATGTCGTATCAGAGCACATCTCTAATACATATTTATATATAAGTACCTTCTAATTATATATGATCAATGGTACATATACACAGTAAAAATTACACAAAATCAATGAGATACGCTATATTTTTGGCGTAGACCCCAAAAAACGTCAAAAATTTGCCGTATCAATAATGCGGAAATTATGAGTGTATTCCACCTTATCTGATTATTTTTTATACTGTTTCTTACTTACAACCTATCACCGATTCCACACCGGAAATAATGCTGTTCAATATTCTGGTTTGCTGAGCATCAAATTTGCTGATCTCTGCATTGAGCTGTTGCTCGAGTGTTTGATCATCCACCGCAGCCTGTGATTCTTCGACCACCTCAACAACTTCTTTTTCTACCTCGGCGATAGTTTCTTCCGTATCACCCTGGTTCTGATTATCATCACCCGCCGCTGTCGGATTTTCCTCAAGCAATTGCTCTATCTTGGCAATCTCCTGCTCGACTTCAGGATCATTCGCCGCACCTTCGCGGTCATCTTCAACTCGCGGTAACAGCTCGTCAGGAATCTCAAACGTCGCTGGCTCATCCGAGGTCAATAGAGGCGTATCACCTGAGCTACCTGTATCACCTGGCTGGTTTCCAGAGTCAGACTGAGTAACCGGTGTTAAATCGACCACTGGCGCAACATCAATCAATGTCACAGGGGGAGCATTATTATCCTGAGAATCACCATTGCCTGCATCGGGTAGTGGAGGAACAACTGGCGTGATGGTGGAAACACCACTAATTGGATCATAATCCAGTCCAGCAACAGTCGTTACCGCAGGTGTACCGCTGCGCGAACCATCTACGCTAATCGGGTTAAAGCCGTCAATTTCAGGTGTTGAGGTCAGGCCATTAATCAGTGCAAAGTTAATCGTACCGTTGAACTCAGCATCGCCCGAGACATTCAGCACATCATAGCCATCTCCTGGCGTAGTGCCACCAATTTCAAGAATGAGCACACCGCTTTCGGTCTGAATAAAATCACCAGACACCTGCAAGACACCTGGAGAGTTACCCGGGCTAATCGCACCATTATTAACAAAGGTACCATCAGTAACCTGAAGGGTACCCTTACCCTGCACGGTACCGTTATTCTGAAAATCACCACTCTGAACAACGAAGGTTTCACCCTGACCAATATCCAGTACACCATCATTGGAAATTGTGGTGTCGCCGCTGACTGTAACCGACGCACCTGCAAGTACAAGCGTATCAGACAGGCTAAAGCTATTCAGACTGACATCATCATTACTAAAGGTAATAACATCATTGCCAGTTGGAATTGTGACATCATCACCATCGGCCGGAGCCAGACCCAGGCTCCAGTTATCCGGATTAGACCAGTTACCATCACCGGCAGCACCCGTCCATGACTGTGCAACAACTTGTGGAAAGACTTCAACGTTCACAACAATGGTTGTTTGTGAACCATCGCCATTATTCACGGTATAGGTGTAGCTGTCTGTACCGGTGAAACCATCGTTCGCCGTATAGGTGACAGTCGTATCATTGACCTGAGTGACCGAACCATTCTGTCCCTGGGTGAACGAATCAACCGTACCCGCATCATCATTGGCATCATTTTCAGTAGCGATGCCAGTACGCACCACCTCGTCATCCATCTCGACTGCCGCAGGTTCTACCGTAATCATGACATCAGCAGAATCCGAGTTACCAGCAGGATCAGACACGCTATAGCTGAATGCATCGTCGCCGGCGAAACCATCATTTGCTGTGTAAGTCAGTGTGCCATCACCATTGTTAACGACTGTACCATTGGCAGGCTGGACAATCGTGACGGTGAGTGCATCGCCATCGACATCAGTCAGTGGTACTTCGATTACAGCCGGTACACCTTGTGCAACAGTGATGCTGGCATCTTCAACAACGGGGGCATCTTCAACCGGGTTAATTTCAATCGTGACTGTAGCCGTATTGCTGTTTTCAGTACCGTCATTGACAAGATAGGTAAAACTATCACTGCCATTAAAATCAGCATTCGGCGTATACGTGAACGTTCCATCAGCATTAAACTGCAGGCTGCCATTTGCAGTAGAACTTTGCAGTGTAGCAGTCAGTGCATCGCCGTCATTGTCGAAATCGTTATCGATAAGACTACCGTTCAGCGCGTTATCTTCATCGACACTGAAACTGTCGTCCATTGCTACAGGCGCATCGTTATCCGGTGTAACGGTAATCGTTACAGTGGCAAGGTTACTATCTACAGTGCCGTCATTGATGCTATAGGTGAAGCTATCGGTACCACTAAAATCCGCATCCGGCACATAATTAAAACTACCATCCGCATTGAATGTCAGCATGCCATTTGATGTTGTATCAACAAGTGTTGCAGAAAGCGCATCACCATCGGCATCAATATCATTTGTCAGGACATTAGCTTCTATTGCGATATCTTCTGGAGTGGTAAAAGAATCATTCACTGCGATTGGTGCAGCATTATCAGTAACACCCGTAATCGTAACTGTCACTGATGCTGAGTCAGTACCACCAAAGCCATCAGAGATTGTATAACTAAAGGTATCTGTAGCTGTCTCGCCATCATCCAGGAATTCAAATGCACCATTCGGGTTGTAAACAAAGCCACCGGTAGGTGACACCGAAACGGTTCCACCATTAACGGGTTGTGTAAAACTGATAACGGAAAGTGACTGACCCTCTGGATCCGAGTCATTACTAAGCAGGTTACCGTCACTACCAAGCGACTGGATACTGATATTATCAACACCCAAATTGAAGAAGCCCTGATTATCAGTTTCAGCAAAACGCAGAATATAGGAGCCACCCGGAACAACAATACCACTAATGTCAAAACTGTATGGGGTATAACCATTGGTGGTATTAAAATTACCATCATCACCTAAGAAGAAATTTGCCAATACTGCTGCATCAGTCGCAAATGGATCAGAACCTGCAGCAAGGATATCTACACGGCCATGCTGGTTAGATGGGCCAGTATGATCAAGACCAATGGGATCAACAATTGTCGTTCCACCCGAATTATTGACAAACTGATCGAAGCTTAATGTGACAGTCTGTGCCCCATCAGGAATCGTAAACGCCTGACTAAGAACATGTGTGCCTGGGCCTCCTTGATCACTCACAGCATAGAAGTCACCATCAGAAGCACCAACGGTTGATTGTCCACTCGAGGGTGTTGAGCCATCATTATCATCAATAAAAAATGAACCTGAACCATTCGGCAAATCAGAAATAGTAAAGCCGGTAAAATCACCTGTTTCAAAACCACCATTAGTGATTAGCTCGGAATCAAGTAATCCTCCAATTGTGATTGCAGTGTCTTCATCTGTTGTAAAGGCATCATCTACGGCAATCGGATCATTGTTGGCAACGCTAATGACCGGGGCAAACTGATTGGTGAATTCCCACTGCAGGATGTCATGATCGTTACTCGCTGCACCGGTACCCGAAGTGAAGCCAACAAACGCATCCGGTGTGCCAAGAATGCTGACAAGATCAATCGTTGCTGAAACAGTCGCAGCATCAGGGCGTATGTTCGTGGTTGAGAAGCGCACTTCGAGAGACTGAGTTTCACCGTTGTAGTCGACCCAGGCAAAGTAAACATTGCCGTCATTGAGTCGTGTTACGTTAGGGTCAATATTGGTACGTGCTATCGAATTGATATTTCCGTTGACGTTAATACCGATGTGGTTGCCACTGTTACCATCGATACCACCATTATTAAAGGTATCAAATTCAATACCAACACTATTAGGTATGCCGTTGTAACCAATGCCAACACCGCCGCCACCAACACTGCTTGAGTTGGTCTGAACGACAAATACAAAGCCATCGGCGCCCTGACCATCGTTATCACTGATACCAGCGGGGTCCGTCAGCTGGAATGAAAACGCTGAGCTGAATGATGCATTAAAACCACTGGCATCCTGCAAACTAATCTGGTCTGTCAGGAAGGCACTACCACCCTGACCATTGGCATTTGTCAGGCGCAGTACCGCATCACCGGCATCGTTAATAACAGGGGTACCATTCGGATGTATCCCCGCAGTGGCACCATTGAGCTGGAACCCACTCAGGTCTGAGAAATCAGCAAACACGATATTGGCAGTATTGACCGCATCAATCGTCACCATGCCTTCATCAATACCACCGTTACCATCATCGACCTGGTAAGTGAAACTGTCGCCGGTAAAATTCACTGGGTCAGCAGGTGTGTAAGTAAACGAGCCGTCTGAATTCAGAACAACTGTGCCGTTGGCAGGCTCCGTCAACAAGCTTGCTGTTAAGGCATCTTGTTCGGCATCGGTATCATTGGCCAGTACGCCATTCGCCGCGTCCACATTAATGGCAGCGCCATCAAATACTGTGTAAGTATCATCAACTGCAACAGGTGGCGTATTATTAATGACGGCATTTACAGTAATAGCCACGGTTGCGGTATCAAAGCCACCATTGCCATCAGTGATGGTGTAAGTGAATGAATCTTCGCCAGTAAAATCGGTATCAGACGTGTAAATAACATCGCCATTATCCAGCAGTGTTGCTACGCCATTTGATGGCTGAGTAATGCTATCGATAACCAGCGTGTCACCATCGACATCAGAGTCATTAACCAACAACGATGCTGAGCTTAAGACTAAATCTGCACCGGCATCGGTAGTGAAGCTGTCATCGACTGCAATTGGATCATCATTCACAGGGTCAACAGTTATTGTGACAGTTGCCGTATCAGATGCGCCATTTCCATCACTAATGGTATACGTAAAGGTGTCGGTACCATTGAAATCCTGATTTGGTGTATAGGTGAAAGCCCCGTCTGAATTTACCGCCACAGCACCATTTGCTGGCTGTGTGAAACTGGATACAGTTAGAGCATCGCCGTTTGGATCAGAGTCATTCCCAAGTACGTTCCCCGCAATAACAGTATCTTCGTTGACAGTGAAACTGTCATCAACCGCAACTGGTGGGCTATTATCACTGCCTGCACCCAGCACATTGATACTAAATGTCTGCGCACTAATCGTATCGACACTATCTGTAACACTAAAACCGAAATTATCAGAGACAGTATCTGAACCATCATGCTGGTAGTTCAGCGTGTTATTCGCCGGCTGGCCGGTAACAGACTGGCTGAAGGAAATATTATCAATACCAGAGTTCCAGCTTGGGCCATATTGAATGCGAATCAGGCCATCATGAGTCAGATTTGGCGCAAAATCACTGTGTGGTGGTCCAGTAAAATCACCCTGCACATCGACAGGTGTGTAATCGAGGAGCACATTAAAATTTTCATCGAGAATACGCACTGTCTGGCCAAGCTGATCGGCTCTATTCCAGCCACCCAGATCAAAACTGTTTAAGGTGATTGAGAACCCTGCATCAGGCGTCAGGATAACTTCGCCAAGAAAACCATTCTGCACAGGGAAGGCAACACCTAGTAAATCACCATAACCCGTGGTCCAGTAATCGAGATTATTGGCAAGTGTGATCGAGTTATCCGTGGCATCTACTGTACGGTAATCCACCTGAACATTGGGTGTGAACGCACCAGAGCCATCATAACTACCAACGGCATCAGTAAAGTCGGTAACGTTATCACCATAGGTTGTCGGAATATCACCGAAGTCGGCTAGCCCTAATCCGCCAAAGGTTAAGATTGTGCTATTGGCATTATTGAGGTCTGCCTGGGTAAAGCTATCACCGGCAGCTAGTTCTGTGTTGCCGAGGAACAGTGTGCCGTTTTCAGGTGCATTATCTAGCGTGAAGACAATATCACTCGGTGGTGTATCGCTATCGATATCCATTGTATCGAGTGAAACAGTCGAGATATCGGTGCGCCCCCCCTGTGACACTTCGAGTGGCGCATTGGTATCAACAACAAATTCATCATCAACAGGATTAATCGTTATCGTGACTGTGGCCGTATTACTGTCAGCAATGCCGTCATTCGCGACATAGGTAAATGAATCAGTGCCATTAAAATCGGCATTCGGTGTGTAGCTAAAACTACCATCACTGTTAAGCGTCAGTGAACCATTTGTCGGACCAGTAACAAGAGAAGCAGTTAAATCCGCTGCAGGGTTAACAGCTGCTGCTACAATACTGCTATCGAAGATGCCTGTACTGTTATCCTGAACTATACCGCCATCAGAACCCTGTGGACCCTGACCAGTTTCATAAGTAAACAGTGTGCCAGTAGCACCGATGCCTTCAACATCAAGCGTCAGACCATCACCAAGGAACGGCGTACCGAGGTCATACACCAGCCCGAACAGATCGGTAAAACTAAGCGTAAAGTCACTGACAATCGAATTGCCACTAAAAATAGCAGAGAAATCAGTAATCTCATCATTGAAGGAGCTTAACTGGCCATCCTGATTATTATCAGTACCAGTAAACATACCTGTAATGAATGCGCCTTCAGCAAAACCGGTTTGTGTGAAGCTAAATACATTTGCAACAGTACTATCTACATCGGTGTCATTAAGCAGCACATTACCCATTGTCAGTGTGACATCTTCATCCGTTGTGAAGGCATCATCGTTCGCGACAGGTGCAATATTGCCGGCACCCATGATATTGCCATACTGAAGATGATCGACTTCGATGCCACCAGCGGTATTACTGATATGAATCCTGGAGATGCCTGATAAGTTACTCGCACCGAAAAAGCGATCTTCAGCGGTGGTGCCTGAACTGGAATTATCTGCAATTGTTACTGGACCAACCACCCCTAAACTCGTGCCATTCGCATCGAATGCTTCAAATGTGACGTCACCAGAACCATCGGTCCACACGATTCCGGCATGCGTCGGTAACCCGCCCAATGCCTGAGCGTCAAATGTGAAAGATATCCCCGCTGCACCGCTACCTGAAAAGAACGAATCGCCGTTGAGACCACTGCCATCAATAACACCGTCATCGGCATCCACCGAATCATGATTAGAAGGACCAAACACAACACTTGTAACACCACCTGCTGATGCCGTCACACCAGGCACATTGAGTAACCCGTCTTCAAAATCTTCAAGGTGAAACTCGGGCAAGTTTAGTCCGACAAATGGGCTATCACTGGTTTGTAAATATGGCGAAGGACCAAAGAAGGTGGCCGCATTATTGTTAGCCTCATTGACAGTGATCGTGACAGTCGCTGTATCAACACCACCACTGCCATCGCTGGCCTGATAAGTAAAGGTATCGGAACCGCTAAATCCCTGATTCGGTGTATAGGTAAAACTACCATCACTATTAAAAGTGGTTAAGGTACCATTCGCTGGCCCTGTTACTAACGAAGCGCTTAATGCATCACCATCAATATCCGTATCGTTATCCAGCACGTTGGCTGTGGCACCAAGCACTACATTATCGAGATCAGCAAAATCACCACCATTGATAAACTCACCACGTATGCGTAGTGCAGTTAATGAACCAAGTACTGACTGGAAGTCAGCCTGAGACACCGCCTGCCCGGTAGTGGCATCAACCCAACCAGCGGTTTCATTCAGTAGCACTTCATAGTTAGTGAAATCCGTGCCAGGGTTATTAGGAAAATCAAAGCGCAGGGTCATTCCATTACCAATCAGCACCACATCATCATTGGTTGTGAACTGGCTGTTCAGGCTGGACTGGCGCAAATCAAAAGCAAAGGTCTGGTTATAGGACGAGGACTGATCACCCAGATACTCGGCAGGCGCATTGAAGAACCAGATTTGACCAGTGCCAAGATCAGTTGCTCGAATAAACCCATTGCCATTGGTATCAGTCATATGCACAGGGCCAGAGGCGTCATTAAAGACGGTCCAGCCTTCCGTGTCATTATCAAATGTCGATGACACCTGGCCATTTGTTGTGAGTATCGAATCTTGTTCAACGTTGTAACTGTCGTTAACGGCAAGCGGTGCATCGTTGACGGCATTTACTGTTACAACTGCAATGCCTGTATCAGTGCCACCATTACCATCCGTGACGGTGTATTGCAGGCGTGCCGTGCCATTTTGATCTGCAGCAGGTGTGAAGGTAATGGTGTTATCGGTATTGATGACAGCCGTACCCTGAACATTATTTGAATTCTGACTGACGAGATACGTAGAACCAGATATTGGTTGCAGATTTTCATCCAGCGTCATGGTTAGCACTGCGCCATCAGAGAAGGTGACCGTTACGGTTGAGTTATCAGCGGCGCCATTGTTAAAGAATACTGTCTGGAAATTTTCCGTCGTGTTGCCGGCATCGCTATCAACATCGGCATTAAAACTAAACGTCTGGCCAGCACCAAAGTTCTGAAAATCAATATCGATGACATCACTACGTACACCACCACCTGTATTGGTATCAGGTGTATTTAACGCAAAACCAATGCCATTAGAAACAATACTTTCAAGACCATCAAAATTACGCGAGGTATCACCAATGGTGAAACTCAGATTGGTAATCTGTGCCGAATCCGAAGTGTTTGTTAACGTGAACGTTGGTACATTGGTGTTACCACTCAACTGCAGATCATAGGCAGTGTCGCCTAAAACATTTACGCTTGACACAAACAGGTTGTCATTATCAGCGTCAGTATCGTTTGCCAGTACATCAATGGTAACCGCAGTATCTTCGTTGGTCGTCGCAACATCATCAACTGCGACTGGCGCTACATTATTGATAGCATTCAGGTCAGTCACTGTCAGTACAAACTGACCGACGAAATCATTCACACCATTTGTAACGCTGTCTCTACCAGAAACAACATCAACATTCTGCACATCAGGGCGGGCAAATGAATAATCCGTCAATGTCACCAGGTAGCTACCGGTAACGTCGGTAAAGGTAAGCGGTGTTGGATCAGCACCAAGAATATTTGAGCCACCCTCGAGTCCTAAAATAGACTGTGAAGCATTACCAAAAAAACCAGGATCTGTTGCGTTCGTTTGTAGCGGCGCAAACACGGAAATATCTGGGTTAGCACTATTCTGGAAGAACAGATTAAGCCCGAAATGACTTAACGCTGCGCCTGGCTCACCATAAATAGTAAAGGCATTGTCACCAACCGACAGTGGTATATCGATGGCAGTATCGGCAGCATTGCCCATATTAATCAGACTACCCTGCTGATCCTCGAGATACAGATTAAAAGGAAAATCACCACCGATAGTATTCCACACCTGTCCACCACTAAAATCACCTGAAGCATTGGTAGAAAATTCAATTGCACCGGTTAAGGATGGTGGCGGTGGCGTACCAATCACCAGTTGCAGTGAGGTACCGGTATCATTCAGATAGGCATCAACACCCCGAGGAGCATTTAGCGTAATATTCTCTACACTATCGGCGCTTGAGGCATAGGTCAGAATGGTAAAGACATCGCCAACCTGTGGTGTAAACTGATTAATAAAACTAACATCGACTGTTGCGCCATTGGAAAAATCAACCCCACCCGTTAGCGCAATGAGATCATAATCAACACCGGCAGCACCTGTGCCACCAACTTCAACGCTAATACTCTGTGAGGTATCGAGAACTAAAGGGTTATTCCTTGAGCTATTATCAATATTGATAACACCGGCAGAGAAGCCAGCTGACAAATTACCTAACGTTGCAATAGTGTCTGCATCTGATCCATCGAAAAATGTCGCATTTAGAATATCAAATGTGCCAGTCCCAGTAATCATGCCTAGTGAGCCATCGAAGCGATCGTCGACATTCAGGACACTACCATTTGCCAGATTAATTTCACCGGTATTATTCAGATCTGCTGCTGTTCGTTGCACAACACCTGTGTTCAGCACTTCTAAACGACCACCGGCAAGGTTATTAAATATACCGCCGCCAGCAATTCCCAGATTCAAGGTCGTCACACCCAGTCGAAATACGCCACCAGATTGGTTATTGAATACAGCACCGCTGTTAACTACGAAATTATTGTTGTTAGAACTAAAATTTATTTCGCCCTGATTATTCCACGTGAATGCACCACTGGTTTGTACAAAGCTAGTACTTATTTGAGTGACTGAATTTGGGCCAGTAATTAAGACGCCTGAACCTGTAGCAGATCGCAGAGTTGCACTTGTCAAAATCAGATTGTCGTTGACGGTAACCGTGCCCTCAGTGATCAATTGTGTCGTCAGAGTCAGGTTTGTAAAACTAACACCATCTTCTACAGTAAAATTGCCTCTAGAAGCTTCTACACTGACCGGTAAGACTGTGCCACTACCAATGGTGTAACTGTTAGCAAACTCCAGTACACCGCCATTCGTCGCAGCAAAGCTACCACTACTGGTACCACCTTCGCGTTGAAAAATAAAACGACTGCCCGCATAACTAAAGGCACCGTCATTGTTAAACGCGTTAAACACTTCATGCACGATGCCATTGTCCGCCGCCGTGAACGTCGCGCCGGCCAGGTTATTAAACGTACCACCAGAGATAAACGAGGTCGTGCGGCCATTGCCGTCCACACCGGTCGTCGCCAGCGTAAAGCTCGCGCCTGCCTGGTTGTTGAACACCGCACGCGCGCCAAAATTAAAATCCGAGCCGTTAGCAGAGGCAAACGTCACATCACCAAAGTTGTTCCAGGTGAAGTCCGCGGTCATCGATATCCCGCCGGTGCTCGCCAGTTGCGTCGCGCCATTCGTTACCAGCACACCCGTGTCCAAATCCGTGAAAAATATTGAGCCATCAATGACCGCATCGCCGTTCAGCGTGAAGGTGCCTTCGGTGTTCAATGTTGAGGACGTCAGACTGGTTGTGCCCGCCACTGTGGTGTTGCCTTGGATATCCAGCGTCGCGCGATGAAAACTCAGATTACCATCAACGCTCAGGCTGCCTTCGACATCCAGGGTGCCCAGGTCCTGGTTGACATCCCCCGTCACCATCAGGTCGCCAGCCGCGCGTAACGTGCCTCTCGTCTGCGTCAGGTTCGTCAGGGTATAACTGTCGGTCAGCTCCAGCGTGGCATTCGTCACCAGAATCTCTGTCGGCAAGGCCACGCCACTCGCCACCGTAAACGTGCTACCACCAAACTGCAGTACACCATTGTTACTGGCAACGATATCGGTACTGCTCGTACCACCGCGCACGAACACAAACCGACTGCCCGCAAAACTAAACGCACCGTCATTGTTAAAGACGGTGAACACCTCGTGCACGACACCGTTGTCCGCCGCCGTGAACGTCGCGCCACTGAGGTTGTTGAACGTACCACTAGAAATAAACGAGGTCGTGCGGCCGTTGTTGTCCACACCGCTGGTCGCCAGCGTAAAACTCGCGCCAGACTGGTTATTAAACACCGCCCGGGCACCAAAATTAAAATCCGCACCGTTGCTGGAGGCAAAGGTGATATCGCCAAAGTTGTTCCAGGTAAAATCCGCGTTGAGTGTTGTGGTACCTGTGCTCGCCAACTGCGTCGCGCCGTTCGTCACCAGCACACCGGTATCCAGATCGGTCAGTATATTCGTGCCATCGATCACGGCCGCGCCGTTGATCGTGAAGGTACCTTCGGTGTCCACGGTCGAGAACGTCAGGCTCACATCGCCCATCACGGTGGTGTTACCTTCGATATCCAACACGCCGCGGTCGACACTCAGTGCCCCATTCACCGTGAGTGTGCCTTCAATATCCAGCGTCCCGCGGTCTTGATTGACATCGCCCGTCACCATCAGGTCACCGGCTGCACGTAAGGTGCCACCCGTTTGTGTCAGGTTCGTCAGGGTATAACTGTCGGTCAGCACCAGCGTCGCATTCGTCACCAGAATGTCGGTCGGCAAGGCCACACCACCCGCCACCGTAAACGTGCTGCCACCAAACTGCAGCACACCGTTGTTACTGGCAACAATATCGGTACTGCTCGTACCGCCGCGCACAAATGCAAAACGACTACCCGCAAACGAGAACGCACCGTCATTATTAAACGCTGAGAAGATCTCATGCACGACACCGTTATCCGCCGCCGTGAACGATGCGCCCGCCAGGTTGTTGAACGTACCATTAGAGATAAACGAGGTCGTGCGGCCGTTGTTGTCCACACCGCTGGTCGCCAGCGTAAAACTCGCGCCAGACTGGTTATTAAACACCGCCCGGGCACCAAAATTAA
>Ga0316207_10000633_pt1 | contig 52937 bp, 47 predicted proteins | sample 6weekpyrite_MG_FD_204943 | JGI IMG/M metagenome (GOLD analysis project Ga0316207, IMG submission 204943) | Microbial mat bacterial communities from mineral coupon in-situ incubated in ocean water Damariscotta River, Maine, United States -... | ecosystem: Environmental > Aquatic > Marine >...
GAGCTGGTCACCTTGCATACGCATCTCGTGGTGCGCGAAGATGCGCACCTACTATACGGATTCGCCTCGCTGGCCGAGCGAGGTCTGTTTCGTACCCTGATCAAAATTAATGGCGTGGGTGCCAAGCTGGCATTGACTATTTTATCCGGCATGAATGCCAATGAGTTTATTGCCTGTGTGCAGGATAATGATACGGCGGCGCTGGTGAGGTTACCGGGGGTTGGCAAGAAAACCGCGGAGCGGCTGATTATTGAGCTGCGTGACAAATTAAAAGATCAGTTGCCGGATGGTGTGACGAGCCCTGGCGGCTCCAGTGAGGCGTTTGTGGTGGCTGCCAGTTCGCCAGTTGCAGATGCGGTAAGTGCGCTGATATCACTGGGCTATAAAGCAGTGGAAGCCAGTCGTATGGTCAGAGCGATAGAAACGACTGGCCTCGATACAGAAGATATTATTCGCCTGAGCCTGCAGGCGGCAGCCAAAAAATAATGATATAAATGGTGTCAGCTGAGGCGGCCCTGAAAGGTAGAAAAATGAGTGATCGAATAATTACAGCACAGGCATCTCGCGATGATGAGGCGATTGATCATGCTATTCGCCCTAAATTGCTGGCCGATTACTCTGGTCAGCCGGTGGCATCCGAACAGCTGGATATTTTTATTCCGGCAGCACGTAACCGGGGTGAAGCGCTGGATCACGTGCTCATCTTTGGCCCCCCGGGGCTGGGTAAAACCACGCTGGCGCATATTATTGCCAATGAAATGGGGGTGAATCTACGCCAGACGTCTGGTCCGGTGCTGGAAAAGCCGGGTGATCTGGCGGCATTACTCACTAACCTGGAGCCCCATGATGTGCTGTTTGTTGATGAAATACACCGTTTAAGTCCGGTTGTCGAAGAAGTGCTGTACCCTGCGATGGAAGATTACCAGCTGGATATCATGATTGGAGAAGGCCCGGCCGCGCGTTCGATTAAACTCGACTTACCGCCCTTTACGCTGGTTGGTGCAACCACTCGAGCGGGTTCTTTAACCTCTCCATTGCGTGATCGTTTTGGTATTGTATTGCGTCTGGAGTTTTACAATATTGCAGACTTAAGTGCGATTGTGAAGCGCTCTGCACATATACTCGGTGTGGAGCTAGACGCCGAAGGAGCGCTAGAAATTGCACATCGTGCACGTGGTACACCCCGTATTGCCAATCGCCTGTTAAGGCGTGTACGTGATTATGCAGAAGTAAAAGCAGACGGTAAGGTGGACAAAAACATTGCTGCACAAGCACTGGATATGCTGAAAGTGGATTCCTATGGCTTTGATAATATGGATCGCAATCTACTGACGACGATTATTGAAAAATTTAGTGGTGGCCCGGTGGGCGTGGAAAATCTGGCGGCAGCCATTGGTGAAGAGCGTGACACGATTGAAGATGTGATCGAACCCTATTTAATTCAGCAGGGTTTTTTAATGCGCACACCGCGTGGGCGAGTTGCTACTGCGAATGCTTATCGCCACTTTGGTTTGAAACCACCGGCGAGTAATACGGCAGATGATTTATTTGCAGATGACACGCAGGAGTCATAGTAAATAGAATCTCTATCACAATATTGTTTTATTGAATTATTAAAATGATGACAGGCTTTCAGGATACATCCAGGGCAAAATTAAAAATGAACTTTGAATGGCCAGTCCGCGTCTATTACGAAGATACTGACTCGGGTGGTGTGGTTTATTACGCGAACTATCTAAAGTTTATGGAACGGGCACGCAGCGAGTTTTTGCGTCATCTGGGCTTTGAGCAGGATCAACTGATCTCTCAGGAAAATATAATTTTTGCCGTGCGTTCAGTACAGCTAGATTACTTAAGTCCTGCACGATTTAATGATCAGCTGATTTGCACTGCGCAACTCACTGAGCTTAAAAAAGCCAGTATGTTATTCAAACAAATGATTTATCGCGAACAGCAGATGGAAAGCATTCTTTGTCAGGGCGAAATTCGTATTGCCTGTATTAACGCCGAAACCTTTAAGCCGACGGCTATCCCTCATTCTATAGCAATGCCTGCTAAGGAGACTTTATAGTGTCGACTGACTTATCACTCATTACACTTATTTTAGAAGCCAGTATCCTGGTGCAGCTGGTGATGCTAGCGCTGCTGCTGGCTTCAGTTATTTCCTGGTTTATTATTTTTCAGAAAAATAAATTACTTAAAACGGTTGATGTCGAAGCCAGGCGCTTCGAAGACGAGTTCTGGTCAGGCGGTGACTTAAGTGAACTGTATACCAGTTTAGGGCGGCGTCGACTGGAGCGCGAAGGCCTGGAAAAAATATTTGAAACCGGTTTTGCCGAGTTTGCCCGTTCCTATAAAACAACCACTGATCCGGCGTTTATGATGGCAAGCATTCAGCGCAGTATGAAAGTCGTGCTATCCAGAGAAGAAGATAAACTCGAAGCGAATCTGTCATTACTGGCCACCATTGGTTCCACTAGTCCCTATGTGGGTTTGTTTGGTACGGTGTGGGGTATTATGAACTCATTCACTGCACTGGGTGCGGTACAGAATGCATCTTTAAATATGGTCGCGCCGGGGATTGCCGAAGCCTTAATCGCCACGGCGATGGGGCTGTTTGCGGCGATTCCAGCGGTTGTTGCCTATAACCGTTACTCAGACAAAGTTGATCGCTTATTAGGGCGTTATGAAAACTTTATGGAAGAGTTCACCACGGTGTTGCAACGACAGTCGCAGAAGCAGCTTGCACAGAAAAAACCCGTAGAACAATCTGCAGCAAAAACTGAAGCAGTGAGTGAAATAGAGGAAGCTGGTTAATGGCATCAGGACGTAAACATCGCCCGATGTCTGACATCAATGTAGTGCCCTATATTGATGTGATGCTGGTACTGCTGATTATTTTTATGATTACTGCACCGATAGTACAGCAGGGGGTAGAAATCGACCTGCCTCAGGCCGCAGCAAAACCGATGTCGCCTGATAAAGATGAACCAGTTGTGGTATCGGTGGATAAAAAAGGTGACTTTTATCTGGATATTGGCGATCAGCCGGATAAACCCATTGATGCACAGTTAATGGTGAATCGTGTTGCCGCCGTGCGTCAGTTGAAACCGAATATTCCCGTGCTGGTTAGAGGTGATCGTGATGTGGGTTATGGTCGTGTCGTAGATGCGATGGTATTACTGCAAAAAGCCGGTGTAGAAAAAGTGGGTTTAATGACAGATCAGCCAGAAAATTAATATGAATGCCAGTCTGATCTCGCAAATAAAAAAACATCCTCGTCTGTTTGTCTTCTCGATAGGCCTGCATCTGCTGTTGTTAATTATTTTAACCGTGAGCCTGAGCCATACATCGGTTCCGAAAATGCCACCTGCAAAAAAAGTGGATACGGTGAAGGCGGTGATTATTGATGCGAGTGTGGTTGAACAGGAGGTTCAGAAACTGAAGCAGGCAGAAGATAAGCAACGTCAGCAGAAAGTTGCGCAGCAGAAAAAGCTTGAAAGAGAAGCACAGCAGGCACTGGAAAAACGCAAAAAGGAAGAAAAGCGACTGGCTGATTTAAAACGCAAGGAACAACAGCGTAAGAATGATCTGGCAAAAAAGGAAAAAGCCGAGCAGGAAAAAAAGAAAAAAGAACTGGCCTTGCTGAAAAAACAGCAACAGGAACTGGAGAAAAAAAACCAGGCAGAAAAACAACGGCTGGCTGAGTTAGAAAAAAAGCGTAAAGCTGAAGAAGCCGCTGCACTGAAAAAGAAACAGCAGGCCGAAGCCGAGGCGCTGCGTAAAAAACAGGCGGCAGAAGCAGAAGCACGTCGTAAGGAGCAGGAAGCGGAAATGCGCCAGCAAATGCTGGCAGAAGAACGGCGCATGGCAAAACAGAGCGCAGAGAACCAGCGGTTACTGGCGCAGTATCTTTATAACATTCAGCGTAAAGTGACAGCTAACTGGCAGGCGCCGGTGAATATGACGGCTGGCTGGTCCTGTGATGTAATAGTGGAACAGGACCGCTTTGGAGAAGTACGCAGTGTACAGATGAAGACCTGCAACGGCAGTGAAGCATTTAGAAGTACGGTAGAACGCGCCGTGCGCAAGGCATCTCCTCTACCAGAAGCACCTAACAATGATATTTTTGAAAAGAAACTGATTTTTACTTTCCGGCCTGATGTATGAAAAAACTAATAAGTCTTATTTTATTTTTTACCCTGTCTGCAACTTCACATGCGGCGCTTCGAGTTGAAATAACCAGAGGCGCAGAAGGTGCGTTGCCGATTGCGATTATTCCCTTTCAACAGGTAACCGCAGCGGGAGCAGCTGATGTAAATGTGTCAGATATTGTTACGGCTGATCTGTTACGCAGTGGTCGTTTCTCGCCCATTGAACAGGATAAACTCATCGCCCGGCCTCGCAGCCTGGAAGATGTTAATTACAAGCTATGGCGGATTGCCAGTATTGATCACCTGGTGATCGGTGAAGTCAGACAAATTAAAAATAAACAGTACGAAATTAGCTTCCGTTTGCTGGATGTGTTTAAGGGCGTTCAGGTTTTAGGTTATCAGTTTGTTGCCACAGACAGTACCCTGCGCAGTGTGAGTCACCATATTAGTGATTTGATTTACGAAAAGATTACTGGGCAGAAAGGCGCTTTTGATACCAAGATTGCCTACATTACCACGCTGCGTAAGCAGGGTATGCAGCCGACATATAAGCTTCAGGTTGCCGATACGGATGGATATAATCCGCAGTCTGTTCTGAGTTCAGTGCAGCCTATTATGTCCCCCTCCTGGTCACCGGATGGAAGCAAGCTGGCCTATGTCAGTTTCGAAAAACGTAAATCTGAAATTTACGTGCAGAACCTGTATACCCAGCAGCGGGTTAAGGTCGCTTCTTTTAATGGAATTAATGGCGCGCCGGTATGGTCACCCGATGGCAGCAGGCTGGCACTGACACTTTCAAAAAATGGCAACCCGGATATTTTTGTACTTGATATTGCATCTAAGAAGCTGACTCAGGTGACACGCCACTGGGGTATCGATACCGAGCCTTCATGGATGCCAGACGGTAACGAGCTGGTATTTACATCGAGCCGTACGGGCAAACCGCAGATTTATCGCGTGGCTCTAAATGGAGCTAATGAAGCAAAACGAATTACGTTTAGTGGTAAATATAACGCCAGTCCGGAAGTTTCCAGTGATGGCCGTACCCTGGTTTTTGTGCAGGGTGAGGGCAATATATTTAAAATTGCCACGCAGGATTTGCAAACAGGCTTTACACAAATCTTAACCGATGGCCCACTGGATGAGTCCCCCAGTTTTGCACCGAATGGGGGCATGATTTTATACGCTTCAACGGATAAATATCAGGGCGTGCTATCAGCAATTTCAACTGATGGGCGTTTTAAACAAAAACTGGTACTCACCGAAGGTGATGTAAGAGAGCCGACATGGGGGCCTTTTAAACAATAGGCTGAGAGATTGCTTTTGTGAAGTGGTATGAGTTTAAACCAGAACAGTCTGGTGATAATTGACGATAACTTTTAGCATGTTTATTGCTAGTTGTATCACTAACGTCTGGTGATTCAGGCGGATAACAAATGATTTAATTAATGAGAGGAAGACATGAGTGCGAATAAAATAGTTTCAGCCTTGTTGCTATCGGGTCTGCTGGCCGCATGTGCACCACAGAATGTAAAAGAAGGTGAGCAGGGTGCTAGTGGTAATGGCCTTACATCAGGTGAAACAGAGGCCGGAGTAGAAACCGGTGGCTTGAGTGGCCTGGGCACTGAAGGTGGAACACTGCTATCAGGGCTTGATGTGTCTTATGAAAAATCAGCCATTAACGATGCCAATAATGTACTGGTAGAAAAAGTTATTTATTTCGAGTATGACAGTGACCAGATTGGTACAGAGTACCAGACCCTGATTGCTCATCATGGCAAATATCTGGCAGCAAATGCGGATATGAGCGTCCGTATTGAAGGCCATGCCGACGAGCGTGGCAGTCGAGAGTATAATGTGGCGCTTGCCAATCGTCGTGCACAGTCTGTGCGTCGCCTGATTTTATTTCAGGGTGCAGCAGCTGAGCAGGTTGATGTGATTAGCTACGGTGAAGAGAAACCGGTTGCGCTGGGGCATGATGATGAGTCATGGCGTTTAAATCGTCGTGTTGAGCTGGTGTACGAAGCACGTTAATATTGCGCTATGAATGCCATGTGCTTTTACATCGCACGGGCGTGATGAGAATGAGTTTGCTCAGGTGAACTCATTCTTTTTTTGTTTAGGTTAAAATCCATCACTGAGTTATCTCCTGTAAACACATAGCCCGTAGGCCATATATATGTCATTGAAATCTGTAAAACTGCCTTTGAAATCTGCTGTTCTCGCTACTGTATTGCTGACTTTTACTGTTACAGCTGCGGCAGAATCCTTAACGGCTGAGCAGCGTCTTGTGCGGCTGGAAAACATGTTAAGCAGTCAGGTGCTAATGGAACAGTCGCAAAGACTGGAGCAGATACAGCAGGAGCTGGCAAATCTGCGCGGTATGGTTGAAGCGCAGGATAATCAGCTGAACTTGATTAAACAGCGTCAGCGTAATCTGTATCAGGATATGGATCGACGATTAAATGACCTTGAAATAACCGGTGGGGCAGGAATCGGTGCGGATAAATCCGATGCGTCCTCTATAGCTATGCCGGTGGCGGGCGGTTCATCTATTGCACCACCGGGTGCGGCGATAACGACTGATGTGGCAGCAAGTGATTCATCTTCTATGACTTCCATGGTTGTGCCCGGTGATAAGAATGGAAAATCGGCCTATACACAGGCCTTTAACACGCTTAAAGAAGGGCGCTATCAGGATGCTATTCAGGCATTTAGAGCATTTCAGAAAAATTATCCAGAAAGCCCCTATGCGGCAAATGCCCAATACTGGCTGGGTGAGACTTATTCTGTTTCCAGAGAATACAAAACGGCACTACAGGAATTTCAGTCGGTCGTTAAACAATACCCGGAAAGTAATAAAGTGGAAGGTGCGATGCTGAAAATTGGCTATACCTACTACGAAATGCAGGACTGGGCCGCTGCAAAGACGGCACTGGAGCAGGTAATGACAAAGTTTCCCGGCACCTCGGTGGCACGCAAAGCACAGGAGCGACTGGAACGTATTAAGCGTGAAGGCCATTAGTATTCTGGCGCAGCTTCGCCTCGTTACGAGAAATACATATGTCATCTGAGCCGCAGACTACGCAATCGCGTTTGCGTATTACTGAAATTTTCTATTCCCTGCAGGGCGAATCATCCTATGTTGGTCTGCCAACCGTGTTTATTCGGCTTACGGGCTGTCCGTTGCGCTGTGTTTATTGTGATACCAGCTATGCCTTTAGCGGTGGCGAGTGGATGACACCTGGCGCCATTATGCAGCAGGTTGATTCGTATGGCGCAAAACAGGTTTGTGTGACCGGTGGTGAGCCGCTTGCGCAGAAAGCCTGTACTGAGCTTTTAACCGAGCTATGTGATGCAGGATACGGTGTCTCGCTTGAAACCTCGGGAGCGATGGATGTCTGTGAAGTGGACTCACGGGTAAGTCGGATTATGGACATCAAAACACCGGCTTCCGGTGAGGAATCTAAAAACCGTTACGAAAATATAGCCTGTCTGAGCGATAAAGATGAAGTTAAGTTTGTGGTGTGTGATCGTGCAGATTATGAATGGATGAAAACGGTGATTGTGCAATATCAGTTAACGGAGAAAGTGCCGATACTGGTTTCTCCCGAACATCAGCATGTGTCCGCCAGGCAGTTGGCTGACTGGCTGCTGGAAGACCGACTAAATGTACGGTTTCAGCTACAGCTGCATAAATATTTATGGGAAAACGAGCCGGGCAGATAGAGCCGAAGGCTGGATAGTAAGAGATATTCGTAATGAATCAGCAGAATAAAAAAGCGGTGGTGCTGGTATCAGGAGGGCTAGACTCTGCAACTGTGCTGGCGATGGCACAGGCTGATGGCTTTGACTGTTATGCCCTGAGTTTTGACTATGGTCAGCGGCACTGCGCAGAACTCAACGCGGCACATAATATTGCACTGTCATTCAAGGCAAAAGAACATCAGGTGCTTCACCTGGATCTGAATAAACTGGGTGGCTCTGCCCTAACTGACACCAGTATTGCCGTGCCGACACAGCTGGCAGAGGGCATCCCTGTTACTTATGTGCCTGCAAGAAATACCATCTTTCTGTCAATGGCACTGGCGTGGGCTGAGGTTCTACAGGCGGACGATATTTTTATTGGTGTGAATGCAGTGGATTATTCTGGTTATCCTGATTGTCGTCCTGAGTTTATTAGCGCATTCGAGCAGATGGCGAATCTGGCGACTAAGGCGGGTGTCGAAGGGCATCGGATGAAAATACATACACCGCTGATAAACCTGAGCAAGGCGCAAATTATTCAGCAAGGCGGTCGGCTCGGAGTCGACTACTCGCTGACTGTCTCCTGCTATGCAGCAGATGCAGATGGCAGAGCCTGTGGTGAATGCGATTCCTGTCGTCTGAGAAAAAAAGGCTTTGAAGACGCAGAGCTTGCAGATCCCACGCGTTATCGTTAGCAGCAATGCACTAAATATTACGATTTTTTGACTTGTAATTTTAGTCGGATAAGGTAATATACGCGCCTTCCTGAAGAGGCAAACTTAAACCGTTTGAAATAATACATCCCAGTTTATGGGCCGTAGCTCAGTTGGGTGAACGGAGGGCAAGGAGCCGTGAACGCCTGACAGGAGTCAGGCAGGCAAAACTTCAATGCGAAGTGAGGGCAGGAGCCCGAATGCCAGTACAAACAGTTTTTAAAATTATGGGCCGTTAGCTCAGTTGGTAGAGCAGTGGACTTTTAATCCATTGGTCCCGCGTTCGAGTCGCGGACGGCCCACCATATATAGAAAGCCTGTCAGACATGACAGGCTTTTTTTATTCTTCAAAAAATATAGTTTTAATTCTCATTGTGCTCAGTTGAAATAAATGTGGATGAGTCATGTACACATGTACATAAGTCACGCGCATAAAAAAACCCGGCATTGCCGGGTTTTTAAACTCAGGGGAGTTACAGGCTTACTTACGTACGCCCGGGCCGTTTAATACCAGGCCGTTACTCATGTAAGTATGGAAGTACTCCAGAGCACGATATTCTTCGCTCTGTGCCTTGAATGGCTTGGCACGTACCTGCTTGTTACAACCACCATAGCGACGGTGCAGTGTACCCATGCCATCGCCAGAGCTGCTAGCTAGAGACCACTTGTTACGATATACAGGGAAGTGAGACGTGTGACCAAGCGCTGGGCTCAGAATGTCAGCACGAATCTGGTTGCCCGCATTGTAGTAGTGACAATCTGCACATGACATATTTAGCTGGCCACGTTTCGCATAGAAATGCTTTTTGCCACGCTCATACCACTGCATTGACTCTGGTGTATTAACAATTTGTACATTGCCTTTTTTACCACGAGATTTATAAGCAATGTAAGCTGCGAGGTGCGCTATTTTACCTGTCTTATATTTGTATGGTTTTTCACCATTACTCTTCAGGCATTCGTTAATAGCCAGCTCAACCGTAATCACTTCGCCTCGACTCTTATCGAAGTATGGGTAGTTTTGCTTCATGCCTTTGCTTGCTGTTGGGAAACAGCTTGCAAAGCTTTTGCCATTTTTAAATGATTTATTGAACAGCTCTTCGCCTTTATCTACATAGATTTCATAAGGAGGGAACTCTTCAAACGCTTCCCACTGTTCGCGAGATGCTTTATCGACTGAGTAAACGCCATTGGTGAAATCCTGTAGTGGTGTAGCAGGAAAACGTTCGGTGTAATACTTTCTGAAATCTTTCAGATCCTGATCCGGGTTTGCTGCAATGCCGAGTAAAGGAGCGGCTAGCATGCAAATCGCAGATACAATGACTGCAAATTTTTTCATAATCGGTACCTTTATAATTTTGTTATGACGTGACGTCTAAAGCCTACTTGATTTTAGCTTCTATCGAGTCACTCTCACCTTTATTATCAACCCAGCTCATCTTGAGTGTGTCGCCAGATTTGGCGCCATTGAATTTGAAAGAGAGGTAAGGATTTTTGGAAATTGCAGTGCCCCAGTCAGCCGTCAAAACATCTGCGCCATTGTGGGTACAGGTGATTTCCTGAATGAAGTGGGCGGGGAATTTCTTACCCGTTTTTTTGTTTTTGCGCTGGCCAGTTTCCATAGGGTGACTGATAAGTGCTTTAACGACAGTTTCGCCGTTTTTAACTTTAGCGCGAACTTTAATTGATTTAGCCATAGTAATATTCCTCTAAACTTGATTAGCCGCCACAGCCGCCGATAGTCACTTTAACAGTCAGCTTGGTGCTGTAAAGCTTGCCGCCAGATTTCACAACTGCAACAACATCTGATGTTTTGCTCATTTTTACACGAGTAGAAACAAAGCCCGCTGTGTTGCTGCCGAGATTAAACGTAGCAGTTAAAGGCGTTGGGTTTTCAGGAATCAGAATGCTAATAGATTCTGTGTTAGGGATATTACTGGTTACTGTGATGGGTACCACGGCACCATTTTCTGCAATTTCGGGTGCTTTTAGTGCGATGTCAGAGCTATCAGTCATCGCGCCATCACCTAGTGCGCCTTTTACGGCTGTGTCCAGATCAGTTGCTTCAAAAGCAGCTTTTGGCCATGCAGCCATGACTGCGCGAGGTGTAACTAGTCCTGCACTTACTGCTACGCCAAATGCGCCAGCCGCTGCAGAACTCTTAATAAAAGATCTACGTTTGTTATTCATTGTCTCTACCTTAATTTATAGCGTGTGGATAAACTCAACAACTTTGTCGACTTCAGATGCACTGAGAATTTCATGTGCACCGAACGGCGGCATAATTGTGTTTGGATTAGCCATGCGTGGATCAGCAATCTGTGCACGGAGTTTATCCTTATCGGGGAATCTCGCTTTCATTGCTACAAGCGGGGGCCCAATGTTCCCGGGCAGGCTTCCACCTTCGATCTGGTGACAAGCCAGGCAGTTGCCTTTCTTTCGGTCAAAGGCAATTGTTTTGCCTTCGGCAACGGCTGCAGCATCCGCATTGGATATTGCCGGCATTGCGAAAGAAAGAGTGCCCAATAATGCAGCAACTGATGTTGCTGTAGAGATGGCTTTAGCGGTGTACCGCATGTTTCTCTCCTCAATTCATTTTGATTACGTGGAATTTTAAGAACCAATCTATAGATAGTAGTCAGATTTATAATATTCCATACTTTCTGCAGTTTTTTGATAAAAATCTAGTCTCTTTCGAGTTCTATATTTAAGCCAAACGACTGTGTTACTAGCTTGTTATAGTTGTATTAGACTGGATATCAATAGGATACCCAAAAGATTTCTGATAGCAAGAAAAAACTCTAATAGCTTCAAAGTATTAGTATTTGTATTTCCTAATAAACTTATACAGCTTATAGTTTGCTTTCTTTCAAAACCTGTTCCATTAAAACCTGTTTTCTGGCTTGAAGTCTCTGCACTGTCAGAGGCTTTAGGTTCTCCTGTTGCAGGGCATTTTCAATTTGTTGTGCAGCCTGTTTTATATAGCCTTCTAATTCATATTCATAGCTGGTTGCTTCTAAGGCCAGTGATATATTTTTTTCCGCAAAATAAGCTTTTGCTAATGTGCTATAGATGACGGGTTTTTTCTGCGAACGTAGCAGTTGATTAAGCAGGTTAATAGCTTCAATATTCTGTTTGTCATCAATGAGTGCGCGAGCCAGGCGGATTGAAACAGGTAAGTAGTTTGGGTAAAGCGTGTGCAGTGATTGCAGAATTTTCATTGCAGGTTCAGCCTGGTTACTGGCGCTGTATGCATCCGAAAGCGCAAGTTTGACCCAGGGGTGTGATTCTTTATGGGTTAATGCGGTTAGCGTTTTAATAGCCTGTTGCGGCTTTCTGTTTCTAATATAGGCAAGCCCTAACGTGTATTCTGAAACACTGTCGGTGTTTTCGCGCTGTTCTAACTGCGTTAACAGCTGCTCCGGGTTGGTATGTGTTTGTACAAGCACTCTGGCTTTTGTAAATTGAAAATCCAGACTATCGCTTCTTAATTCCCTGTTTTCGGTGTTAATCCGGTTTCTGGCTTCTGCTACGCGCGTGCTATTGAGTGGGTGAGTTCTCAGGTATTCAATTTGCGACAGGATGTTGTTGGCATCGGCATATTTCAGTAGTGTCTCAAAAAAACTTGCCATACCTTCCGGGTTTATCTGTGCGTTTTTTAATATGTTGATGCCAATTCTGTCGGCCTCGTGTTCATTTGCTCGGGTGAAGTTTATCTGTGATTGAATCAGCGCCGCCTGGCCGCCATATATAAGTGCAGCGCCTGCATCCGGGTTTTGTGAAGCAAGTAAAATGCCTGCCAGTATTGTGGCAAACATTGCAGCGGGGCTGCTGCTTGAGTCAGTCAGTGCTCTGGCCAGATGGCGTTGGGTTACATGGGCTATTTCGTGTGCCATGACACCGGCAAATTCGCTTTCGTTTTTTGCAGCGAGAATTAACCCGGTGTGAAATCCCAGGTAGGCATCTGGCCCGGCGAATGCATTAATACTATTTATTTTGATGACGAAAAACTTGAATTGTTTATCGGGGAAATCACTGTAGGAAACCAGTGTTTTACCGAGGTTGGTTACAAAGTCATTCACTTCAAGATCATCGATAAATGGCACATTTGCTTTTAGCGTGAGGTAAAACTGTTTTCCCATGAGGTATTCATTAAAGGGGGTAAAGTTTTGCTGGGTTGGGTCACCCAGAGTGGGGAGCTCTGCATGTCCAGAGGCTGTTATTAATAGTGCGAGGAATAGTGCAGTGAATTTGCCTGAGATGGATCGTGTCAGAGACGACTTTTTCATTGCTGAGTTTATTTACCGTTTATGTATGTGTCGTGAGCGAAATGCTTTGACCACCAGTTTTGTATATAGTGCGATGAATGGCAAGGCAAGAAAAAAGCCACTTAAGTAATTAAGTGGCTTTTTTGTGTCTGTAACAGGCTGTGGGCCTGTATTTATTTAGCTAGATGCTTAGATAAACAGAGACTGCGTTGCATCAGAAGACTCTTCAAAGTAAGTTGCCGCACCAACATACTCTACGCCATCAATAAACTGATCATGATTGTAACCAAACAGCTCTACTGTCATCTGGCAGGCAAGGAACTTAACTTCTGCTTCCTGGCAAAGATCGCGCAGTTCATCGATTGTGGCAACACCGCAGTTAGAGATGGTTTTCTTCATTAGCGTTGTCGCAATGCTATCCATGAAAGGAATGTTCCACATTACATTAGGAATTTTAGGACCAAAGTCGATGCTTTTCAGCCATTTTGGACCCATTGGCATTTTCATTGGCATAGAAGGGTTACCCGTTGGGGTCACTTTCAGAGCGCTAGTATCTTTCAGTAACAGGTTTAAGCCGTAGAATGTGAAAAATACTGAAGATTCCATACCCAGTGCTGCAGCTGTGCTCGCAAGAATGTATGGAGGGTAGGCCCAGTCTAGTGTGCCTTTAGTTGCGATAATAGTCAGCTTTGGATCGCTCATTTGAATTCTCTCCTCGATTATTGGCTGGGTAGCTGTGTTTTTGCTGATGCTATAAACGCCACTTTGCTTCCGCTAAAACCAAATTATAAAAAATTAGTCGATCGTATTAGTTTTTAAAGTTTAACAATACCTTCGAATGTGAATAAAAGGCAAGTATTAGAATAAGTTTTTTTTTATATACTAGATAGATGGTTAATGACTAATCAGGCGCATTTTGTTGTTACAATAATTATATTGTTGATTTATCAGGAGATATTTATAATTTCTAGCTTGTTTTTTTGTTTATTAGCCGCTTCTTATTAACCGGTACAAGTGTATTCAAATCACCCTGGAATCGGTTACAATCCGTATATTAATAATGTCTTATATGGGTTTTAAGGATATGTACGGTATTAAAGAACTAGATGTGGACACGCTTCAGTCTTATCTCGATGAGGGCAAGGCATTACGTCTAATTGATGTGAGGGGAGTCGCTGAAATGGCGCAAGGGATGATTCCGAATGCTGAAAAATTACCGCTGCATACATTGCCGGCCAGGCTCCATGAAATTGATACGGACGAGCTCACCATCCTTTACTGTCGAAGTGGGGCGAGATCTGCGCAGGGTGTTGGGTACATGGCGCAGCAAGGGTTTGAAAATGTATATAACCTGAGAGGGGGTATCATTGCCTGGGCTCAGAAAGGTATGCCATTAACGGCCTGATTTTTGTACTACATTCACTGCCTGGAGCACTGCTATGCGCAGCGTTCCAGGTACGTTTACATAAGTTAGCATCTTTGCGTTAGCAGCATATCTTGCAACGCATTATTTATTTCCATCATTCCTGCCCCTGCGATTAAGTTCTCTATTTTAAATTACTGCATACACCCGTGATGAGTAATGATGAGGCTGAATATCCCTCTGCGTTTTAAGCCTGTATTCAAGTCTATAAATGTATCTCTAAAAAAATGTATCAATGAAATAGCAATATTAGTTATTGGTTAAATGCTTAATTTGTTGTTTTTATACATATAAATATTGATTAATGCTCATTAGTCTACTAAAACACTTTAAAAGTATGCGCGAAGTTGTTAATTCATTGACTTTAATCGCCTGTTTTGAGAATGTTTGCGCCTCGCTAGGGCAAGCTAAAAATAAGATGCCGGGAAGCAGCATCATAAACTATAAATTACGCGTTGCTACAATAACGTATAACTCATTTGAGGATCACAATTATGTCACGTGGTATTAAGAAGTCCTTAATCGCCCTGTCTATTTCAGGTGTACTGACGGCACCATCAGCATTTGCTACAAACGGTTATTTTTCACATGGTTACAGCACGGCAGAGAAAGGTCTTGCCGGTGCGGGTGTTGCTTATTCGCATGATTCATTAGCGTCAGCAACCAACCCGGCTGGTCTGGTTAAAGTGGGTGAGCGAATGGATGTGGGTGCGGCCCTTTTCAATCCGAATCGTCAGTATACTGCCAGTGCCCCAAGTGGTGATGCGACTATCGGCAATACAGGTTTTCCAGCATTCCCTCTAAGCCCTGGAACCTATGAAAGCTCACATGATATTTTCCTGATTCCTCATTTTGGCTATAACTGGATGCTTGACTCAACCACTGCGGTTGGTGTCGCTGCTTATGGTAACGGTGGTATGAACACTGATTATCAGACGGTCGTTAATCGTAATCCAGCGACGGGTGCTGTTGTGTCAACAGGTACTTTTGGTGGTGGTAATGTTGGTATCGACTTAAAGCAGTTATTTATCAATGCGTCCTATGCTAAACAGATTGATGATAAAAACGCTGTGGGTGCAAGTCTGATACTTGCATATCAGACTTTCAAAGCGACAGGTTTGGGTGCATTTGGGCAGTTAGGGTTCTCAACTGCGCCAACAAAGTTGACAGATAATGGTGATGATACCTCAACTGGTTTCGGTGTTAAGCTGGGCTGGCAGGGTGATGTATCAAAGGATGTTTCTCTGGGTGTTTCATATCAGTCTAAAATGTCTATGAGCGAATTTGACGATTATGCCGGTTTATTTGCAGAGCAAGGTGGCTTTGATATTCCAGCAACAGCGATTCTTGGTCTGGCCTGGAAAACATCAGATCGCTCAACATTAGTGGTTGATATTCAGCAAATTTACTACAGCGATGTGTCTTCAATAGGTAATGATGGCGTAAACAATCTGTTTGCCTGTGGCGGCGGTTCTGCTGCTTCATGCCTGGGTGGATCTAATGGTGCGGGCTTTGGTTATGATGACATGACTGTTATCAAAATTGGTTATGAGTGGCAACAGAATGATATGACCTGGCGTGTAGGTGTGAGTGATGGTGATCAGCCTGTTTCAGATAAAGAGACACTGTTTAACATTCTGGCACCCGCGATTATTGATACGCATCTGACTTTTGGTTTCACGATGCCTATAGACTCAAGCTCTGAGTTTACCTTTGCGGGTATGTATGCGCTAAGCAACTCTGTTGAAGGGCCAACTCAGTTCGATAACACACAAACTGTTGAGCTTGAAATGGATCAGTTTGAACTGCAGGGAACATACACCATGAAATTCTAATCCTGAATTAGATTTCTGGCTATATAAAAAGGGCCGCGTATTGATACGCGGCCTTTTTTGTCTGGTTTGATATCAATAGAAAAATCAATCTGATATCTATGATTGAATACCATCAATATAAGAATTTAATAATAATCTTAAATATATTTATAAAAGATTTTTACGTTGACAAGCATAGTGGCTCACGTTTATTTTTACCCCGCGTTACTTATGCGTGGTTCTAAAATAAAATACCTTTTGAAAGGGGATGGAGTAATAAAATGAATATCAAATCACTAACTACAGTTGCGATGGTTATGTTAGTCAGCCTGGCAGCTGCGACTGCGCAAGCTGCACAAACTTACCTTCCATTTGCGCTGGCTTCAAATGATGCGGGCAAAATTGCAGATAAACTGGATTCAACCAAGAAAGCATTAACAGACAATGGTTTTGAGATTGCGGGTGAATATTCACCATATGCGGGCGCGCATATTATTGTTGTTACAAATAACGAGCTGAAAAAAGCAGCGACTGCTCATGATCGTGGTGGCTATATCGCAGCACAGCGTATTTCATTGACTGAAATGGGCGGCAAGGTACAGGTTTCATATACAAACCCTGTATATATGTCATATGCATATCGTGTAAATTCTAAATTGCCTCAAACAGCGGCAGCGCTGAAAAAAGCACTGGGCCATGTTCAGGATTTTGGTCCTAAAGAAGCGATGGATGCAGAAGACCTGAATGAGTACCACTATACATTCGGTATGGAATATTTTGATGAGCCTTTAGAGCTGGCATCAAAAGGGAGTCATGATGCGATGGTTGCCGAGATTGAAAAGAATCTGGGTGCAAAAAAATCAGGTGCTGCCCAGGTTTACAGAATTGATATTCCTGGTACTTCACAGACATTATTCGGTGTTTCTATGAAAGCACCTAATGAAGGTAAAAAGTACATGGACGAAACCTTCATTATGGGTGAAATCGACTTTAAACCACTGCGCTCAACTGCTCACCTGCCATATGAAATTCTGGTAAATGGTAAAGAGGCAGAAGCCTTGCATGCTCGTTTCCGTATTGCTATTAACTTCCCTGATCTTGCGATGATGGGTGATAACAGCTTTATGAACATCATGCCGACACCTGATGCGATTCGCGCTACATTAACTTCCGTAGCGGGTGGCACAGTCAGTGATGATTCTTTCTAATTAGTTAGAATTTTCATGAATACCAGAAAGCCCGGTTTTGCCGGGCTTTTTGTATTTGAGCGGGATAAAGAGGCTTCAGTCGCTTTGGGGTGTGCAAAGGGTGATGACCTTGGTCAGAATATAGGTTACACTTTGCGGCTTGCATATTCCTATGCGATATCAAAAGTATATGATTTATAAGGTTTTTTAAGGTTTGGAGACATCTAAGGTGGAAATGACCGGTGCTGAAATTATTGTTCAGAGCCTGATTGAAGAGGGTGTAGAGCATCTGTTTGGTTATCCAGGCGGTGCGGTTCTGCATATATATGACGCCCTGTATAAACAGGAACAGGTTCAGCATATCCTTGTGCGCCATGAACAGGCAGCAACTCATGCTGCGGATGGCTATGCGCGTAGCACAGGTAAGCCGGGTGTTGTGCTGGTCACCTCGGGCCCGGGTGCCACGAATGCAGTCACCGGTATTGCAACAGCCTATATGGATTCCATCCCGATGGTTGTCTTGACCGGCCAGGTGCCCAGAGCCTTAATTGGGAATGATGCTTTCCAGGAAGTCGATTCTGTGGGTATTACACGTCCCGTGGTGAAGCATAATTTCCTCGTTGAAGACATAAACGATCTGGCAAAAACTATTAAGAAAGCCTTTTACGTTGCGACAACGGGTCGCCCGGGGCCTGTCGTTGTTGATATACCCAAAGACATTACTGCGCATAAAACAGAATTTTCGTACCCGCGTGAGATCAAAATGCGCTCGTATCATCCTGAGTTGCCGCCTGCAAAAAGCTATGCGGGCCAGCTGAAGCAGGCCTATGAGCTGATTATGGAAGCCAAAAAGCCGATGGTTTACACCGGTGGCGGCGTGATTCTAAGTAATGCCAGTGATCAGTTAATCAAGTTCGCGCAGCTGCTGGGCACACCGGTGACCAATACGTTAATGGGGCTTGGTGCCTATCCTGCAAACGATAAGCAGTTTGTCGGCATGCTGGGTATGCATGGTACCTATGAAGCCAATATGGGTATGCATCATTCAGATGTACTGATTGCAATCGGCGCGCGGTTTGATGATCGTGTTACCGGTAATCTGGAAAAATTCTGTCCAGATGCACGCATCGTACATGTTGATATTGACCCGGCATCTATTTCGAAAAACGTAAAAGTAGATGTGCCGATAGTGGGTGATGTTGGTGAAGTGCTTGATGGCTTGAATAAGCTGATTGAAGCATCAGATCAGCGACTGGAAAGTGGCGCAATGACGTCATGGTGGCAACAGATTGAAGAATGGCGTGCGCAGGATTGCCTTAAATACAATGCAAATACTGGCACCATCAAGCCGCAGTTTGTTATCGAAAAACTGCATGAAGTGACTCAGGGCGATGCCTTTGTCACGTCTGATGTAGGTCAGCATCAAATGTTCGCCGCACAGTACTATGGTTTTAACAAGCCGCGTCGCTGGATCAACTCGGGCGGGCTTGGCACGATGGGCTTTGGCCTGCCGGCGGCTATGGGCGTGCAACTGGCACACCCCGGTGCACAGGTGGCCTGTGTCACGGGTGAAGGCAGTATCCAGATGTGTATTCAGGAGCTATCGACCTGTACACAGTATCAGTTACCGGTGAAGATTATTAATCTGAATAACGGCTACCTCGGTATGGTGCGACAGTGGCAGGAGTTTTTCTATGAGAAACGTTATGCCAGTTCGTATATGGATTCATTGCCAGATTTCGTTGCCCTGGCAGAAGCTTATGGACATGTGGGTATTCGCATAGACAAGCCTGAAGATGTAGAGCAGGCACTGCAAGATGCCTATGGCAAATATAAAGATCGTGTGGTTTTTCTCGACTTTATGATTGACCGTGAAGAAAATGTTTATCCTATGATTCCTGCCGGTGCAGGGCTTAACGAGATGATCCTGATCTAGTATGAAAAAACACATAATATCTCTTTTGCTGGAAAACGAATCAGGTGCCCTGTCACGGGTGGCGGGTCTGTTTTCAGCCCGTGCATACAATATTGAATCACTCTCTGTTGCGCCAACAGATGATGAGACGCTGTCACGTATGACTATTGTTACTTCGGGTACCGATGAAATCGTCGAGCAGATCCAGAAACAGCTGAACAAGCTGATTGATGTAGTGAAGCTGATTGATCTTACGGAATGTGCGCACATTGAGCGTGAGCTTATGTTAACCAAGGTTGAGGCCGTGGGTGCTGCACGTGACGAAGTGAAACGTCTGGTTGATATATTCAACGGCAATATAGTGGATGTTACTGACACCACATATACCGTCGAGTTGACAGATACGGGTGAAAAGCTGGATAACTTTCTGGCGTCATTATCCAGTATAAAAATTCATGAAGTGGTGCGCTCTGGCGCAATTGGTATTTCTAGTGGCGATAATATATTCGCCTGTTAACGCATTTATTTAATTCGAGAACAAACTAATGAGCTTAAATATTTTTTACGATAAAGACTGTAATCTTTCTTTAATTCAAGGCAAAAAAGTAACCATCGTGGGTTATGGTTCACAGGGTCATGCTCATGCGCTGAACCTGAAAGATTCGGGTGTTGATGTAACCGTTGCCTTACGCGCCGGTTCAAGTTCAGCGGCGAAAGCTGAGAACGAAGGCTTAAAAGTTTCATCTGTAGCAGATGCGGTTAAATCTGCTGATGTGGTTATGATCTTAACGCCAGATGAATTCCAGTCTTCATTATATAAAGATGAAATTGAACCTAACTTAAAGCAGGGTGCTACTCTGGCATTCGCACATGGTTTTGCGATTCACTATAACCAGATCGTGCCACGCGCTGATCTTGACGTTATTATGGTTGCACCGAAAGCACCAGGCCACACAGTACGCAGTGAGTTTGTTCGTGGCGGTGGTGTTCCAGACTTAATTGCGATTTATCAGGATGCATCGGGTAAGGCCAAAGAGCTTGCGCTTTCTTATGCGTCAGGTGTTGGCGGTGGTCGTACAGCCATTATCGAAACGACCTTTAAAGATGAAACTGAAACGGATCTGTTCGGTGAGCAGGCTGTATTATGCGGTGGTGCAGTTGAGCTGGTTAAGATGGGTTTTGAAACATTAACTGAAGCGGGTTATGCACCTGAAATGGCTTACTTCGAATGTTTGCATGAGCTGAAACTGATTGTTGATTTAATGTTCGAAGGCGGTATCGCGAACATGAATTACTCAATCTCAAATAATGCCGAGTATGGTGAGTATGTAACTGGCGATAAAGTGATTAACGATGAAAGTCGTAAAGCGATGCGTCAGGCGCTGAAAGATATCCAGAATGGTGAATATGCGAAGAAATTCATCCTTGAGGGGATGAGTAACTACCCAGAAATGACAGCACGTCGTCGTAACAATGCAGCTCACCCAATTGAAGTGGTGGGTGGCAAGTTACGTGAAATGATGCCATGGATCAAAGCCAATCAAATTGTTGATAAAACCAAGAACTAATGGCTTAATCGACTGAAACAACAAAGGGGCTTATGGCCCCTTTGTTGTTTCAGGTGCTCTTGCAAGGCAAACTATCAATTGGAAATTGCTGCGTTGTCTTTTACACTTGGGCCTACATTTTTGAGAGATATCAGAACTCGCTATGAATCAGAAATCTAAAGTGGCTTTTCGTCGTCGGGGTATTTATTTATTACCGAACATTTTTACCACGGCGGCCATGTTCGGTGGTTTCTATGCCATTGTTGCTTCAATGAACGGGCATTTTGAAAAAGCCGCGATTGCGATTTTTATTGCCATGATTCTCGATGGTGTCGATGGTCGTGTGGCACGTATGACCAATACTCAAAGTGAGTTCGGTGCAGAATACGATAGCCTGTCCGATATGGTGTCATTTGGTATTGCGCCAGCGTTGGTCATGTATCAATGGTCATTATCAAGCATGGTTGACCTGGGTGGGGAGTGGGGCCGACTCGGCTGGCTTGCCGCTTTTATATATACGGCCTGTGCGGCGATGCGCCTGGCTCGCTTTAATACACAGATTGGTCTGGCTGATAAACGTTATTTTCAGGGTTTACCCAGTCCTTCAGCGGCGGCTGTTGTCGCAGGTCTGGTATGGGTCGGTGTTGATAACTCTATTCCCGGGGCAGATGTAGCCAAGTTCGCACTGGTATTGATGGTGGCACTGGGTCTGTTAATGATGAGTAATATTCTGTTTTACAGCTTTAAGGAAGTGCACTTTAAAGGCAAAGTGCCCTTTATTTCGCTGGCCGTTGTGGTGTTGTTACTGGCACTGGCGGCAATAGATACATCTAAAGTTCTATTTCTTGTGTTTGGCCTGTATACCCTGTCTGGGCCGGTATTGAGCCTGTTACGCAAGGCACGAAAGTTTGGGCGTAACAAAACACTGTAAAAAACTCTTGGCAAGACCAGTCGAAATCGCTATAGTTTTGACAGTAGAAAACAACTTTAAGATTATGAATCCAAACAGAGTAAACAATGCGTTTCCGCTAGAGGCTTGCAATTCTATTGCAGGTTCTACTCTGTCCTGCCTGTTTCTACTTCCTTTACTCGCGCTCTCACTGCTACTGCCGTAAGGCAGATAATAAGTTCTGGCGAGGCGAAATACGCATTACAATACCCGAATTCCACAGGATAACCTCTATAAACTATGAGGATCCGGCTGATTTGCAGGACAGATCATGAGTAAAGATAAATTAATTATATTTGATACAACCTTGCGTGATGGTGAGCAGAGTCCCGGCGCGTCTATGACCAAAGACGAGAAAGTGCATATTGCCAAAGCACTTGAGCGGATGAAGGTTGATATTATTGAAGCAGGTTTCCCGATTGCCTCTCAGGGTGATTTTGAAGCAGTGCAGGCAGTGGCTGAAGCGGTAAAAGACAGCACCGTATGTGGCTTATCTCGTGCACTGGCACGTGATATTAGTCGTGCAGGCGAAGCACTGAAAAAAGCCAACTCATCTCGCATTCATACCTTTATTGCCACCTCGCCTATACACATGGAAATGAAGCTGCGAATGCAGCCAGATGCTGTGTTAAAGCAGGCGATTGATGCGGTGAAATTAGCTCGACAGTTCACTGACAACGTTGAATTTTCGCCAGAAGATGCCGGACGTTCCGAGCTGGATTTCTTATGCCGCATTATTGAAGCGGTGATTGATGCGGGTGCCAGAACCATCAATATTCCAGATACGGTAGGTTATAACCTGCCGAATCAGTTTGGCGATTTAATTAAAAACCTGATCGAGCGAATTCCCAATTCAGATAAGGCGATTTTCTCGGTGCATTGCCATAACGATTTAGGTCTTGCTGTGGCAAACTCTTTATCTGCAGTACAAAATGGTGCGCGTCAGGTGGAGTGCACAATCAATGGATTAGGTGAGCGTGCGGGCAATGCTTCGCTGGAAGAAATTGTGATGGCGGTGCGTACGCGTCAGGATTTATTTGATTGTGATACCACGCTCGATACGACGCAGATTATGTCCTGCTCGAAACTGGTGTCAGGCGTTACCGGGTTCCCGGTGCAACCAAACAAGGCCATTGTCGGGGCGAATGCATTTGCCCATGAGTCCGGTATTCATCAGGACGGCGTACTAAAGAACCGTGAAACCTACGAAATTATGCGGGCACAGGATGTCGGCTGGAATGAAAACCAGATTGTGCTGGGTAAACATTCGGGGCGTAATGCCTTGCGTAGTCGATTAGCCGAGCTGAATATTGCTGTGGAATCAGAAGATGAGCTGAATCTAGTGTTCACCCGCTTTAAAGAGCTGGCAGATAAAAAGCATGAAATCTTCGATGAAGATTTACAGGCATTGATGGCAGATTCCAGCTGGAGCAACGATAACGAACAGTTCAAGCTGGTGAGTTTGAAAGTGTGTTCTGAAACCGGTGAAACACCGCAGGCTGATGTTGTAGTGCAGGTCAATGGCAAAGAGCAAAGCGCCACTGAATCAGGTAGCGGTCCGGTGGATGCGGCCTTTAAAGCCATTGAAAACATTGTGCATAGTCACGCAGAGCTTAAACTTTATTCGGTGAATAATATTACCAGTGGTACAGACTCACAGGGTGAAGTATCCGTACGTTTGTCCAAGGCGGGTAAGATCGTCAATGGTCAGGGAGCCGATACGGATATCGTTATTGCCTCTGCCAAGGCATATATTAATGCACTGAATCGCATTATTGTTTCAGAAAAAGAACGCGAGCATCCTCAGCTGGGTGATGTGTAAGCTGTGAGTGAATCTCTCAATCGTTCGCCAACTCCGGTAGCTCAGGCAGATGCTGTGCTACCGGAAACTTTGCGAGCACAATATCTGTCTGCTATGGGTATACAAACCTGGTATGACCCGAGCAACATGGCCGCTCAGTCTGATTCTACAGAAGCGCAAATTGAAACTGCTTTAACGGATACGCCAGCAGATCATTCTCAAAATGCAAACGTTGCAGAACAGACAGAAGTTGCGACTTCGGTTGAGCCCGTGCAATCTGCAGCTGTTGATCCACTAGCGGTAACTGTCGATAGCTTAGAAACGCCAGCAGATCTCTCAGCACTCAATGCACAAATGCAGCAATGTCAGTTGTGCGAACTACATGCAACCCGAAAACAGGTGGTCTGTGGTGAAGGCGCTGATACGGCAAAGTTAATGATCATTAGCGATGCACCTGTGAATGACGCCGCTGAAAACGCGTTATATGAAGCAGCTGATAAACAGATGTTACTGGCGATGCTAAAGGCCATTGGACTTGATCTGTCATCGGTGTACTTAACCAGCCTGGTGAAATGTCGGCCCCCGGAACAGCGTGCCCCTCATACCTCAGAAATGATCTGCTGCGATGATCATCTAAGTCAGCAGATTAAACTGATTCAGCCAGCGGCGATTATGATTCTGGGCGAGCAGGCCAGTCGTCAGTTACTGCTGAGCCAGAAATCCTTAATGGATTTACGCTTGCGACATCATCAGCATCTGGATGTCCCTGTGTTCGCCTCCTATCACCCGGGTGATTTATATCATTCTGCCGAGACCAAGCGCAAAGTGTGGCAGGATCTACTACAAATAAAACATCAGTTAAGTAAACCATAGAACGTGTAATAAATTCATGGCAGTAAACCCTGAAATAGATCTGGCGAGTGGCTTTCGTGAAATGCAGGCGGAAGATGTGCCAGCCATTTTGCAAATTGAAGAATCTATCTACACGCACCCCTGGACCGAAGGTATTTTTAAAGATTGTATTCGCGTTGCTTATAACAACTGGGTGTATACCGAAAATGACACTGTTTTTGCATATGGACTGGTGTCTGTTGCAGCCAACGAGGCGCATATCCTGAATCTCTGCGTCAGTCCAGAAAAGCAGGGGCAGGGGCTGGGTAAGCGTATGCTGCATAAACTGATGCAAACAGCAGAAGCCCGTGGAGCGGATTCCATCTTTCTCGAAGTTCGAGTCTCTAATGTTATTGCGCAAAACCTGTATGAGCAGGAAGGTTTCAATCGAATCGGCATGAGAAAGGCTTATTATCCCTCGTCTGAAGGCAGAGAAGATGCGCTGGTATTTGCCAAAGCGCTGAACCTGGATTCCGAGCATCAGTTTAAAAGCTAAGGCGAATTTATAAATCCACCTGTCGTTAGCGGCCAGCTGAACGTGTGCTCGGCAGAGCATACCTTGCCATGCAAGATCATGTATAATTTGCCGATTATTTTTAGCCTTCATCGAAATACATATTATGTCTGAACTCATTCAGCAAATGCAGCGTCGTCGCACCTTTGCCATTATCTCTCACCCGGATGCGGGTAAAACCACGTTAACTGAAAAACTGCTGCTGTTTAGTGGCGCGATTCAGCTGGCGGGTACGGTAAAAGGTCGTAAAGCGGCTCGACACGCAACCTCAGACTGGATGGAGCTGGAGAAACAGCGTGGAATCTCTGTCACCTCATCAGTCATGCAGTTCCCGCATAATGACTGCATTATTAATCTACTCGATACGCCGGGCCATGCCGATTTCTCTGAAGATACGTATCGCACCCTGACGGCGGTTGATTCTGCATTAATGGTGATCGATGCCGCAAAAGGTGTCGAAGAACGTACCATTAAATTAATGGATGTCTGTCGTCTGCGTGATACGCCGATTATTACCTTTGTAAACAAGATGGACCGTGAGGCGCGCGAGCCGATTGATCTGCTGGATGATGTTGAAAATATTCTGGATATTCAATGTGCACCGATGACCTGGCCGATTGGCATGGGCAAAAGTTTTAAAGGTGTGTTTCATTTATATAATGACTGTGTGCATTTATTTAGCGCAACTCACGGTGGAAAAATTCAGCAGGGCGCCATAATTAATGGGCTGGATAACCCGGAGCTGGATGAAAAGCTTGGCAGCATGGCGCAGGATTTACGTGATGAAATTGAGCTGGTTAAGGGTGCGAGTCATGAATTTGATTTGCAGGCATATCGCGAAGGCAAGTTAACCCCGGTATTTTTTGGTTCAGCGATTAATAACTTTGGTATTAAAGAGCTTCTGGATTCACTGGATGATTTCGCACCACCACCTAAATCACGTGATGCAGGTGCGCGTATAGTCGAAGCCGATGAAGAAAAATTTACCGGCTTTGTGTTTAAAATTCAGGCAAATATGGATCCACAACACCGCGATAGAGTGGCTTTCATGCGCGTCTGTTCCGGCAAGTTTGAAAAAGGCATGAAAGTTAAGCATGTGCGCATTCAGAAAGAAATTAAACTGAATGATGCGGTTACCTTTATGGCGTCTGATCGTGGCCATGCAGATGAAGCCTATGCGGGTGATATTATTGGTATTCACAATCATGGCACGATTCGCATTGGTGATACTTTCACCAAAGGTGAAGATTTACAGTTTGCGGGTATTCCAAACTTTGCGCCAGAATTATTCAGGCGTGCACAGTTGCGTGATCCGCTTAAAATGAAAGCACTGCAAAAAGGCCTGATTCAGTTATGTGAAGAAGGTGCAACACAGTTATATCGCCCGTTAAATAATAATGATCTGATACTCGGCGCGGTGGGTGTGCTGCAGTTTGATGTGGTGGCGCACCGCCTGCAGCATGAATACAATGTTGAATGCAGCTTTGAGAATGTTAGTGTAACCACGGCACGCTGGGTTGAGTGTGATGATGAAAAAATGTTGAGCCAGTTCAAACAGAAAGCCTCAACCAACCTGGCCCTGGATCATGCCGGAGACCTGGTATACATTGCGCCAACGCGAGTTAATTTAGATATGACGCAGGAGCGTTGGCCAGATATTCGCTTCCTGGCGACACGAGAGCATGGAGTGTATGAAATTTAATTGAGAATACTATTCTTGCGTTATCGGACTGTAGATAAACTGTTCTGGCTGGTCGTTAAATAATTTTATCAACAGACCAGATTGCGGATAGAGCCAGTGACGTTCGCTATCACTGATTACAATGGCATTCTGTGGGGCCCCAAAATGCTGGGTAATAATTTCTTCGCCAAAGCGTATGTAGGGTATATAACGAATGCGCTTAATTGTTGTTGCGAGGAAATCCGCCTCCCTGTCAGCGGGTATGTCGTATTTAGTTTCTTCGGCTGTCATGCCATCTTTAGAGCGCGGTATAATGATGCCTGAGCTTAGATCATTTAAAGTCTGCTTATCCAGCTGGTAACTCAGGTACAGGTCGCCAATTATTCCATTCATATTCAGTTCACTGTAATGGGCTTCTAACTCAGGTGCTTCTTGCGGGTTTATGACGAGCTGGGTTTTTGCGAAACGGGCAAATATCTGATTCGCTTCCTGAATATTTGTTTTTTCGAGTGTGATGCCAAACACTCGACTTGCGCCATTCTGCTGAATACGTATATCCCAGGGTGCGTAATTCAAGTGAGTCGTTGGCTTGTACTGCCCGAGTACAGCAATCATTAATGCTGAGCCGACCATCAGGAATATTAGAAAAGTGCGATTCATTATGTGGTTTTATTGTTAGCGTTCTATGAAAATAGACTATATTTGTTGGTTATACAAAATATATACATTGAGTGCATTTTGCCATTTCTTTGGACAACTAGATACAGGCTGTTAGTTTGCTGACAATAAATGAGCAATCAATATGTCCGCTAGTCTAAATTGCCAATATGCATACCCAGTTATTTCTTCTGTCATTATAACGATTATTTTGCTGGTGGCTTTATTTAGTGGGTCGAGTACGTTAGAAACAGTTCAGTTGAGTGGCAGTTTTACGCTTTATAGCCACTCTTTTTAAAAATTCTTAAAAGCACAGGTCATGTTAAAAAATAAATCAGTCCTCGGGTGGGCACTTTACGACTGGGCCAACTCCGTTTTTGTGACGGTAGTGATAGCCGGTTTTTTTCCAATTGTCTTTAAATCATACTGGTCTGCCGATTTAACACATTCCGAAAGCACTTTCTGGTTAGGGGTTGGCAATGCATTCGCCAGCCTGAGTGTTGTCATTATGGCGCCACTACTGGGGACGTTGGGTGACAAATATAATCTACGCAAAGCTTTGTTGCTCAGCTTTATGATGCTCGGTGTGATAGCCACACTTATTGTGAGTCAGGTATCAGAGGGAAAGTGGCAACTGGTGCTGGTGTTTTATATTCTGGCAAGTATTGGTTTTATGGCGGCTAATGTGTTTTATGATGCGTTACTGGTCCCCTTAAGTAAAACCGTACAGGTCGATAAGGCTTCAGGTCTGGGGTATGGTCTGGGGTATCTGGGAGGAGGGTTATCATTAGCCGCCTGCGTGTATATCAGCCAGAATCCGCAGATGCTCGGCTACACGCAAACGATTAATGCGGTAATGCTGTGTTTTGTGCTGGTGGCAGTGTGGTGGTTTGTATTTAGCCTGCCCCTGGCCATGTGGACTGAAGACAAAGCATTGCCGATCGGTTCTACGCGGGGTTCGATTATTGCGGATACTGTAAAAGTATTTAAAATGGCGTTTGCGAATAAGCAGGTGCGACTATTTCTGATAGCCTACTGGATATACATTGATGGTGTAGATACGATTATTCGTATGGCAGTAGATTATGGTATGGCGCTGGGGTTTGAGTCTGATGACCTGATCGTCGCACTGCTAATCACTCAATTTGTCGGCTTTCCTGCCGCTATCGTTTATGGATATATCGGTGCAAAAGTCGGTGTTAAAACATCACTGATGGCCGGTATTGGCATTTACGCCATTATTACCTGGCTTGGCTACTCTATGACTACAGTTGAAGATTTCTATATGCTTGCCGTGCTTATTGGTCTGGTGCAGGGTGGAGTTCAGGCGATGAGTCGGTCACTGTTTGTCAGAATGGTACCCGCAGATAAGTCAGCCGAGTATTTTGGCATTTATAATATGCTGGGTAAGTCGGCGGCTATTATTGGGCCACTGCTGATGGGGCTGGTTGCACTGCTGACAGATAATCATCGATACTCTATCCTTTCTATTATGTTGTTATTTGTTATAGGTGCCCTAGTGTTGTCTCAGGTAAAGTATTCAGAAAAAACTGAAGATACAGGTAAGCAGGTTTCATGATATTAATCGTTGACCCAGATAAAGAAGCAAACCAGAACGTCGTACAGTCGTTTAAAAATTATGGTTTTAAAAATATAGAAATAGCAAAATCTGCTGCAGCAGCAAAAGAAGTTGTTGTACAGGCGGACAGGGTAACGCTGATTATTATTAATCACGAGCTGGATGATGGAGACGCATATCATTTATCACGTGAGCTAAGAGACATGGAAGCAGCTAAGGAAGCCTATATTTATATTGTCATTAGCAGCCTGAACAACAAAACAGCGATCGAGAAAATAAAACACAGTAGTGCGGATAACTACATTGTAAAACCCTATATGTCTGCAGGTTTCCAGAAATTACTCCTGCCTTTTATGCTCTCCAGAGTTGTTCTAGTGATAGAAGATGACCCTGTCATACAGATGATGGTGGTGAATATTCTCTCCAGATACCCGGTTGAGGTTATAGCGATTGATGATGGTATGTCAGCGCGTAATCATATAAACACCACGTTGCCGGTGAAGCTAACTTTACTGGATATTAAATTGCCCAATATGAACGGTATTCAGTTATTAAAACAGATTCGAAGTAAATCAGCCTGGCGCAATACATCGGTCGTCATGTTAACCAGCAGTAGTGACTCTGCAGATGTGAAAACATCCCTCAGTTCTGGTGCAAATGACTATATTACAAAACCTTTTAAAGTAGACCAGTTCGTTTCCCGGATTAATCGGTTTCTAGGCAATGAAGACTGAGTCATCACTTGCGATTGTAGATGTCAGAGATGAGTACCTTAAATGGAACAGCTTGCGGGTCGCCAGCTTAGATGAAGAACTAGGCGAGAACAAAGCCTCTCTGCTACAGCTATTACCGTTACTGCTACAGATCAATCACCGAATGTTGCCCGGCTATATTGCACCCGATGTGCCTGTGGGGGTTTATCTCTATAAACCTGATAATGATGTGTTGAATGTTGCGCGGAAACTTAATGATAAGTTTAGATATCAGCAGGATGAAATAGTTAGATCTTATGTTATTGATGCTATCTACGTGCAGATCTCTGCACTGGAAAAGCAGTTGACATGCTGGGTTTTCAGGCGCGATGGATTAACGGACATCCAGCTTCAGTTGCTAACTGAAAAATTGTCTAAAATCGAAACATGGCTCAACAGCCATGGCCTTGAAATGCGCTTTAACTTTCTGACAGAGTCAACGTTCAAATCCGATGCTGGGTTTAATGGCAACATACCTAAATCTATTTTCCTGGATTATTTCTATGCGGAAGCTGTTTTTCTGGCGGGAAAATATCCTGTCTGGTGGCTGGTGCCGCCACAAAATGATAATGCTTATCATGCCTTTGTAGAGCATATACGTGAAGCGCGTTTTGTTGAAGGTGAGTATATCGATCTGGGTAGTACGCACGAGCTGACGTATGAGCTTGCACTTCAGTATGCAGTTGCTCAGGCACAACAGGTAAAAAAAGAGCCTGAGCTCTGTCTGGTTAAATTGTTAATTGCTGATCAGAAGTGTCGAACCCTGCCATCGTTAGATGGGCTTTCTATTCGAATTAAGCAGGCAATATATAATCAGCAGAAGGTAACTCATATCTATGAAATATTTGCAGCTATTATTGACACAGCCTTTGAATACTACAGAAATAAACAGCATGTGTATGCGCCGTCGAGAATATTTTCAAATCTGAAAAATTCACCCGGTAAATTAAATCCGAAAATACTTGATGCCTGTCTTGGTGGCACCGTTCGTCATGAGACTGTCCATAGCGGTATTGATAACATTATTTCTTATCTGAATTTATTTAAAGCTGTATCCCATGAAATTCGTCAGTTGTTTTCATCTATATACGGGCATTTTTCCGAGCATAATAAACAGAATGTAGCGCTTGATCGAGTTGCGCGAAATATGCTGGTGTTTCTGTCAGAGAGTTCAGATCGTGTTCCGCTATATAATAATAAAAACAAAACAGAAATTATCTTTGATCGTATTCAGTTAAGGCACAAAATTGAAGGTGAGCATGAGCTGTGGAGTCTTGTGCTTTATCAGAGTGAAGGCGATGAAAAAACAATAGAAGGCTTTAATAGTCTGCTTGGCTTGTTAGCATGGTGCTGGCTTAACAGGCTGGTTAATCACTCTACGCAGGTTTCCATCGACTGCCCAAAACAGCAGATAAGGCAAACAGAAGCGCGCTATGTTCTTGAGATTTTGATGCAGAAAATTAATCCACAAGCCATCTCGGATATTCCAGCTGAAGCGTTTGAGAATCCAGTACGTCCATTACAGTCACTGTTGTTCATAAATTTTACGGCAAATAAGAACTTTTTCTATGAGCTTTCTTCCCGTGATGATCCTTTGAGCTTTGGAGAAAACTCAAACAATCTGATTACACATTGTGAGCAGCTTATCCTTAACAGTTGGGGGGATGTGTATACAAAACAATATGCTGGAAACAGGGGTGTTGTGCAGTGCCTGTGTGACTGGATGCACTATGCGCCGATAAATGATCTATCCAGGCCGCCACCGCTGGAAAGTTTCGGGCATGGTACTGGCGATAGTACACATATGGCGCAACGTGTTATGCAGGTATATGCTGAAATGCTTGATTTTTTCTACAACAGGCGGCCCGATTCAGGACGCTTTCTGTTAAGACTGGGGAATGATTACTATCAGGTTCAGCAACAGGATAACAGGCTACAGCCGCAGAAAGTGGGGGACAGGGAGAAGCTGCTGCAGTATCTGGAGTCATCATCTGATCACTATGTATCAACACAGTTTGAAAGCCTTGCATACCCGGAAGAGCCTTTAAAGGATATTTACCAGCGTAACAAGCCCGATGTGTTTCAGGTGTTTTATCGAATAAACGGAAGGGGTTGTACATGCTGGGTGCTCGATGAAAAAGGCAGCTTGTGGAGAAATACGGTAAAAAATTATGATCGTGAAAGCTTTATTACACACTGGTTATATTTATATCGTAATATGCAGCAACGCCTCAACGCCTTGCAATCGGCAGCTATTTCTTCGCCAGCATTTGAAATGCAGCAAATCAGTTTTAATCAGTTAGGTGGTATTGAGTTTTATACCATTGGGGTAGAGGGTATATCAGGCAATAAAACATTTTTTGATATTCAGATTCACATTGATGTCATAGATACGCATGAACAGTTAAGTCTTGTTTGTGACGAGAAAAACTTTAGCTATAAGATTTACCGACAGAATGCGCTGATTGAATGTGTACAGTATTTAGCCGCACGCATGCTGACTAATAAAAATACACCAGTGTATGTTACTGATATGTCTGCACCGCTGAAAACATTTGATGTTAATAATCCTGATGATTTGCAGACAACTCATCTGTTAAAGCTTAAGCGTAGTATCGAGCGGAAGATGCTTAAGTTACTTGCCGGGTAATATTGCTTTCTGTATTGTTAGTTTCAATAATCTGCATTACATTCTTCTAGTTAATGTTTCGCCTTTCTGGCGACTCATTGATATCTAAAATCACAATATTTATGGTTAGCCCAGTACTTCACAACGAGATTAATCTTTTAGTGCTGCAGCGAAAAAAGTAAGTAAAAACGCCGCGGCCTCAGTGCCTGCTCCTGATTAAACAGCCAATCAGGATACCTGAAAACTGTGCCGGGCTTCGTTCAATTACATCTTGAATCATTGAGTACACTAAGACATTTCCGGGTCGTGTCGATGCGCCGTCCGGGCTTATCGCCACTCGATTTTACATCCCTGTAAAATCGCCCCTACGGATATACAGTTTTCAGTCAGTCACAGGGCGATGTGTCACTCTGAAGTTTTATTATCTAACTTTACTATTCTCAAAAGCATAAAGTCTTGTAACAACCTTCCCTGTTGCCTGCCGAAAATGCCTTTGCCGTAGGGGTAAAATTACAGGGATGTAATTTTAAGTGATGATAAGCCTGGACGGCGCATCAGCACGACCCGGCAACGAAGTGTTGAAATAATAGATTACCAATTCACGAAATAGTCTAATACGGTATTTTCGGGAACCCTCATCGCTTGTTATGAGGGCAGGCAACTGAGGAGCGGCATTCTTTTGCTTACTTTTCTTATGCTGCTGTAAGAAAAGTAAGTCGCCAAAAAGGCGAAACTTACAACTTCAGAATAAAGTAATGTTTCAGTAAACATAACAACACTGAGTTGCAAAGAAATCGATATTGATGAGGCTAGTCAATCGTCACAACATATTAATGCGAATCAAGCTTACCCAGCTCATTCAAAATAGACACCACCAGTGATTCACCCTGTGGACCAATTTTATCGCACAGTTTGTCAACGTCACGTTCACCATCGACCATCGGTTTTATCAGAGTGCTGAAACGGGCAAGGTTGCCCTGGGTGCTTGCCATAGATTCCGCCATTTGCCCCAGTACACTGAGTGCGCTTGCATCGCCTTTGGAGGCACTATTAATCAGCTGAGCCAGCATTGGTGCGGCGAGTGTGGGGTCTGCTTCCTGATTGGGGTCTGGTAATGTGGCCGGGTTCTGAATGCCGCGTAGTATCGCATCCACAATAATCTGATCTTCATCATCCAGTCCATTGAGAATGCTGCTGTCTCTCTGTCCTTTAAGTACCTTGCGAATCGCCGTAACCAGATTACCCCAGCCATTTTCTTCGGAGGCTTTTAATACCTGCTCAAGGCCGGGGCGAAGTGAGGTGTCACTGATAGAGTTCACCACATTAACAATTAATGGCGCATGAAAGGTGGTGATCTGCTGTTTTTTTTCTATATCAACATTCATGACTGTCTCACTTTATCTGATTTATTAAAGGGCTGAAATTTTTTCCCGTTGTTCTTTAAGTTTAGCAACAGCGGATTCCATTTCAGCTGCACGGTCTTTTTCCTTGTTAACGACCGCTTCAGGTGCTTTATCGACAAAACCGGGGTTGCCAAGTTTGGCACTGGTTTTTTCAAGATTGCTTTCGATCTTGGTAATTTCTTTATCCAGGCGTGCAAGTTCTGCGTCCTTGTCAATCAGGCCTGCCAGCGGAATAAGAATTTTCATTTCACCGACCAGTGCCGTGGATGATTCAGGCGCAACTTCGGTATCACTTATAAAGTTTACCGATTCCAGCTTGGCGAGGAAAAAGATGAATGACTGATTTTTTTCGTAGCGTTGCTTATCCGCATCACTGGCGTTCTGTAAAATAACGGGCAGTGCCTTGCCAGGAGCAATGTCACTTTCAGAACGAATACGACGCACACCCATAATGAAGTTCTTCACCCATTCCAGTTCTTCCTCGGCTGCTGTGTCCAGCATGTCTGCTGAGGAAACAGGATAGGCCTGTTGCATAATGGTTTCGCCCTGAATACCCGCAAGTGGTGCAACGCGTTGCCACAGTTCTTCAGTAATAAACGGCATGATTGGGTGAATCAGACGTAAAATGGTTTCCAGTACCTGCACTAAAGTCTGGCGCGTGCCACGTTTATCGGCTTCACTGAAATGTTCTTTTAAGAGGACCGGTTTTGACAGTTCTAAATACCAGTCGCAGTAATCGTCCCAGATAAACGCATATAAATCCTGCGCGGCAAGATCAAAACGATAACTGTTAAAATGGCGATGCACATTATCTTCTAACTGTTGCAGGCGTGAGCGAATCCAGCGATCGGCCAGCGAGTATTCGCAGTCGGTGTTGTTAATCCCCGTGTCCTGATCTTCTGTGTTCATTAATACGTAACGCGTGGCATTCCATATTTTATTGCAGAAGTTTCGGTTACCGGCGATACGCTCGGGAGATAGCACCACATCGCGGCCGCTGGTTGCCTGTGAGGCAAACGTAAACCGTAGCGCATCTGTGCCCAGTGCGGGAATGCCCTCGGGGAACTGTTTGCGTGTGGCCTTTTCAATTTTTGGCGCCATCTTTGGCTGCATTAAACCACGGGTTCGTTTGGCGACCAGCGATTCCAGATCAATGCCATCAATGATGTCGATAGGGTCAAGCACATTGCCTTTGGACTTCGACATTTTCTGTCCATCGGCATCACGCACCAGGCCATGAATATAAATTTCCTTGAACGGCACATCATCCATAAACTTCAGGCCGAACATAATCATTCGAGCGACCCAGAAGAAAATAATATCGAAGCCGGTCACCAGTACACTGGTTGGGTAGAACTGTTTCAGTCTTTCTGTATTTTCGGGCCAGCCAAGGGTCGAGAATGGCCACAGCGCAGAAGAGAACCAGGTGTCGAGTACGTCGTTATCCTGTGTTAAAACCAGCTCAGCAGACAGTTTGTATTTTTCACGTGCGGCAGCTTCATTGTCGGCAACGTAAATATTGCCGTCTGCATCGTACCAGGCGGGAATCCGATGCCCCCACCAGATCTGTCGTGAGATACACCAGTCCTGAATATTGTTCATCCATTCGTAATAGGTTTTATTCCAGTTTTCCGGAACAAATTTAATATCACCGTTCTTCACGGCTTCAATAGCCGGTTCAGCCAGTGGCGCAATTTTTACATACCACTGATCTGTCAGGTATGGCTCTACAACAGAGCCTGAACGGTCACCACGAGGTACCATGAGTTTGTGATCTTTAATTTCTGCCAGCAGATCCAGCTCTTTTAAATCGTGGATGATCATGTCACGCGCTTCATAGCGATCAAAGCCGCGATACTTCTGCGGCGCTTCATCGTTTATACAGGCATCTACGGTAAAGATATTGTGCATCGGCAGATCGTGACGCTTGCCCATTTCGTAGTCATTGAAATCGTGTGCCGGGGTAATTTTTACGCAACCGGTGCCAAATTCCATATCCACATAATCATCGGCAATAATCGGAATTTCACGGCCCACCAGTGGCAGGGTGATGGTCTTGCCGATCATTTCTTTATAGCGGTCGTCATCCGGGTGTACGGCAACGGCGGAGTCGCCGAGCATGGTTTCGGGGCGGGTAGTGGCGACAACCAGCTCACCTGAACCATCGGTTAATGGGTATTTGAAATGCCATAAATGGCCAGATTCTTCCTCGGAAATGACTTCCAGATCAGACAGGGCAGTGTGGAGTACCGGATCCCAGTTTACCAGGCGCTTGCCACGGTAAATCAGGCCCTCGTCATACAGCTGGATAAACACTTTATGTACGGCATCCGAGAGGCCATCATCCATGGTAAAGCGTTCATGTTCCCAGTCGAGTGAGCCACCCATGCGACGTAACTGCTGGGTGATGGTGCCGCCCGATTGCCGTTTCCAGTCCCATACTTTGTCGATAAAGGCATCACGACCTAAATCATGACGCGTTTTGCCGTCTGCAGCTAACTGGCGTTCCACCACCATTTGCGTGGCAATGCCCGCATGATCGGTGCCGGGCTGCCACAGTGTGTTATCACCCTGCATGCGGTGATAACGGGTCAGGGCATCCATTATCGTGTCCTGAAAAGCATGCCCCATGTGCAGTGTGCCGGTGACATTGGGCGGTGGAATCATAATGCAGTAGTTATCTGCATCCGCTTTGTTCTGGGCGGCAAAATAGCCTTTGTTTTCCCAGGTTTGATACCACTTCTGTTCGATTGACTGCGGGTTGTAGGTTGTTTCCATGGATAATCTGAAAATAGCTAGCAAAAAGAAGGCGAATTATAGCCTAAGTGGGCATCAGAGCGTAGGCGCTTGAGCGATTTCAGGTATGTTAAGATCAGCTAATGAGCTTCCAGATATCTAACCTGCTAAAGCCTGAAGTATTCACTCATCCCGTTGAGCAACTGGAGCTGGTCGAAACCCATATTTCCTGGGTTATTCTTACGGGGCTATATGCCTATAAAATTCTAAAGCCGGCGATTTTTACTGATAACTACGTGGAATCTTCTCTTTCAGCTGTTGATAGCTGTATGTATTGATCTCGAATACTAGACTACATACATCTAATTTCATGTCACACCTAATCGCATATCGAAGTTATTAGGTTTTTACCAATACATTATATCCATTAAGTGTTATATCACGCCAATCGCTACCGAGAGTAAGAATAGTTCGTATTACATCGGTATTGCAAAGTGTGGGGTATATAACTAATTGCATGTTTGGCCAAATATCTCTGCTCAATAATTTATTGATATTACTAAAATCACAGGACTCTAGAGCTATGCCAAGATCGGCTCGTTGCTTACCATCCGCCCATCGGCCAATATGATTAAAATAAGAAAATGTTTCTCCAGGTCGCGCAACTATAAATTTTATATCAGGACGTAATAACCCAAGTGAAGGAACTATGCTCACAGGTGCTAGTACGATAGCACCTACATCTGCTAATTTTGATATGTGATAAGACTGAGTCATTGCATTTCGATTAAACTTCGCTCCTGGTAGAGAAATGACCTGCTGATTGATTGCAGGTTTTTTAATAGCCCATGTTGCTATGATTAGTGTAGATAGCCAAGCTATACCTATGAGTCGAACTGTACCTGATTTTTTGATATATCTACTTGCCCCTGCAATAGCTAGTCCGACAAAAACTGGAACAAACAAAGCATATGAAAAGCGCCAATAGGCTCCAGGAGTTACAATGCTCATAAGTAAATTATTGATGCCTGGTATCGTAAGAAACATAATGGCAATAGTTATATAAGCAAGAAGAGATATCAATTCCGTTTTTTTTCTTAGTAAAAAAGCAGTGATCAGATATGCTAGATACAGTGGCAAGCTATTTTCGTGAAAGACTAAGCCTAGATTTTTTGCAATGTCAGTGTGCCAGCCACCTGTTTTAAACCATGAGATATCCCCGAGTGGAGGTAGTAATCCAATCCAGGGTAAAACTGATACAAAAATTATTTGTATTAAGATGCTAGATGAAATTGCCGCACGGAGTAAAGAACGCCGACAGAAACCTGTTGACACCCATACAGCAACTGCTGAAGTACCTATAATAAAAGGTACTAAAAAAAGTGCCGTACCTGATAGGCCAATTCCACAACATGTCACTGCATGTAGTCGATAAATGTCACTGCGTCGTCCGTAAAGAAAAAATCTTAACGAATATAGAAGAGTAATGGGCAGTATAAGTTCCATGAGTATACACTTGCCTTGCCAGCTACGCATAATCGTAAAATTTCCCCAATCCCTATGAACGTTGCCGCTCATCATAAAGAAAGCTATTGTCCCAATAGTTCCAATAACGGCATAAGGAATTGGAACGCGAAAAAACCTGAGAAGTAAAAAATAAATTGCTGGTAACATGAAATTTACTAGTGATCCCAGGCCCATATGTAGTGCTAATATTTGTGATACACCTAGTGCCTTTGCAACTAAAGATGTAGTTACTTCTATAGATGTGAAAATTTTCAATGGCATTATGGGTGGTATGTTATCAACATCAAGAGCTGTTTCGGTCATGGCGAACGGCATAGATAAATTTGAAGCGGCAACAACAGCTCTATGTGAGAAAGCGATATCATCACTATCAGGACGGTTAGTGAAAATATTAGTAGATGCAGATACAATACATGTAAGTAAGAGAGCTATAGCCCACTTTTTGGATGTTGAAATAAATTTCAAATTAAAGGTATAACGCCTCGACAAAAAGTGCAGGCATGTAATCAAAATAATGGTAATGCTAGGGTACCAGACCCAAGCTGGTAGCCTTAGTAATAAAACAAACCAATATGCAAGACTTGCAGACACCCCCCAAATTAACATGAAGTCAACTATTGTCATTATGACTCGATCAAGATTGTTGATTGAGGTAGGTTTCCTAGGTTCAAAGATTATAGGAATAGAATTAGATCTCAGGCGATTAGTTTTCATAATAATTTGAAATTTCTCAATAAATATTTCTAAGGAGATTAACTGATTAACTGTATGGGGCGTTCGATATTTGCAAGTTATGCATAGCTCTATAAATAAATGATGATAAACGAATTACATTAAATTGTTATTATATCTATAAGTATAGAATTTTTAGCAACACTATAATATCTTAAATCAAATATATTAACTTGTGTATGGGGGCTAATGCCTGATAAGTTATTAAAAATATTAACATTAGATTAACGCAGATATTTATACATTCCATCCACATAGAGGGATTATCAATAAACATACTATTTGTGTAAGAGATACTCAATTATGGCTTTTGCGCAACTGTGGAAACAGAAAAATAATCCATATGCAAACATTTCTTAATCAATTGTCCTTGTATGGAAGTTATTGATATAAAAGCCGCGACCCAGAGGCCGCGACTTTATACTTCCCTGTTATTGCATAGAGTTTCACTTAATATAATGTGTCATCTAGTGGCGACACCGCTTGTTCTCGTGGTGATGACCATCGCGACGCTTGTTTTGCTAATCGCCCATGTGCTTTCGCTATCTTCAGCTGCTGAATGCTGAATATTTACATATAGTGTGTGAGGACCTGTTGAGCTAAAGTAAATGCCTGTACCTGGTTCAGTCAGAGAAACAAACAGTTTTACTTTCTTAGATGCGCCAAATTCATCTATACGCCTGGTAGAAGCAAACCAGATATCAGATGGCTTTCTATCATGATCAGGTCACCATTTGGTGCTTCAGCAAGATTATCAACACTGTCAAAGCCTGTTTGATGGCCTTCATCACCTGGCTTACCAGTTTCAACTGGTGCATTCACGCCAGGCTTAACAAAGTTGCTTGCCTGCATCGTGTTCAAGTCAACAACGATAACACGATCTTTGTATAGCTCACTATTGAATTCCATCTGCCGCTAGTTGACGTACCACCACCATTTGCGTGGCGATGCCCGCATGATCGGTGCCGGGCTGCCACAGTGTGTTATCACCCTGCATGCGGTGATAACGGGTCAGGGCATCCATTATCGTGTCCTGAAAAGCATGCCCCATGTGCAGTGTGCCGGTGACATTGGGCGGTGGAATCATAATGCAGTAGTTATCTGCATCCGCTTTGTTCTGGGCGGCAAAATAGCCTTTGTTTTCCCAGGTTTGATACCACTTCTGTTCGATTGACTGCGGGTTGTAGGTTGTTTCCATGGATAATCTGAAAATAGCTAGCAAAAAGAAGGCGAATTATAGCCTAAGTGGGCATCAGAGCGTAGGCGCTTGAGCGATTTCAGGTATGTTAAGATCAGCTAATGAGCTTCCAGATATCTAACCTGCTAAAGCCTGAAGTATTCACTCATCCCGTTGAGCAACTGGAGCTGGTCGAAACCCATATTTCCTGGGTTATTCTTACCGGGCAATATGCCTATAAAATTAAAAAGCCGGTGAATTTTGGCTTTCTTGATTTTTCTACCCTGGAGAAACGTAAAAATCTCTGTGAACAGGAAGTTCGACTCAATCGTCGTTTGGCGCAATCTGTTTATCTTGCTGTTGTGCCGGTGACGGGACGCCCGGAAAAACCTGTTGTTGATGGTGAAGGCGAAGCTTTTGAATATGCAGTGAAAATGTCACAGTTTCCACAATCAGCTCAGCTAGACCATATGCTAGAGGCAGGTGAATTGCAGTTGGAACATGTGGATGCACTGGCAAACCTTGTCGCGAGCTTTCATCAGTCTGCGCAGGTCGCTAATCATGAGCAACGCTTTGGCGATAGTGAGCTTGTTAAGTACCCAGTAGACGAAAATTTTCGGCAGATACGTGAACACCTGGATACAGATGAATATGAAGCTGACCTTGTATTACTCGAACAATGGAGCGATACAGAATTCATTAAATTGAAAGACACTATCCAGCAAAGAAAGCAGGATGGTTTTGTGCGTGAATGCCATGGGGACATGCATTTGCGGAATCTGGTCTGGATCGACAATCAGCCGATGGCATTTGACTGTATCGAGTTTAATCCGAGTTTAAGCTGGATAGATGTTATTAGTGAAATTGCATTTCTGATTATGGACTTACACAGTCGAAATCAACAGGGCCTGGCGAATCGTTTTTTAAATGGTTATCTCGAAGCAACGGGAGATTATCCGGGACTAAAATTACTGCACTTTTATTTATCTTACCGGGCGCTGGTACGGGCAAAAGTGAGTGTGTTACGCCTGGGACAAACAGATCTATCAGAGGAAGAAAAGCAACAGGTGAAAACAGAGTTTGAACAATATTTACACCTGGCACTTAACTATATACAAACAAAAAAACCACAGATAATTCTTATGCAGGGGTTTTCGGCTTCGGGAAAGAGTACTGTTTCGCAGAAGATTATCGATCACTCATCCGTCATTCGTATCCGATCAGATGTTGAGCGTAAGCGGTTATTCAACAAAATAAATCAGCCTGACTCTAAAGAAACAATTAATGAGGGAATATATAATCCCCGGGTATCAGAAAAGGTGTATCAGTTTTTATCAGAACAGGTTCAGGTAATTACGGGTTCTGGATTTAGCGTTATCGTTGATGCTGCATTTCTTAAATACTGGCAGCGTGAAATATTTCAACAGCTTGCGTCTTCTTTGAATGTCTCATACACCATTCTTCAGCTTGTGGCATCTGAGAATGTATTGCGCAAGAGAATCGTGCAAAGAAAAAAATCTGTTTCAGATGCAGACTTAACAGTTCTCGAATATCAGTTAGACAACTGGCAGCCATTTCTGCCCAATGAGGTGTCTAGTGTGATTACAGTAGACACCGAAAAAAATCTGGATGTGAATCAATTGTTGAAACAGCTGGTGTTGAAGTAAAACGATGAAGCAAAAAAAACCGCGACCTGAGTCGCGGTTTTTATACGTCCCTGCTTTGCCTGGCTTATAAAGCCAGTGCAAGGCAACTATTCGTCACGATCACGCTTGTGATTATCGCGATCTCCATGGTGGCCACGCTTTTTGCCTTTGCTAATCGCCCATGTGCCGTCACCATCTTCAGCGGCTGAATGCTGAATATTTACATATAGTGTATTAGGATCAGTTGGGCTGAAGTAAATGCCTGTGCCTTCTGCACCTGGATCAGTCAGGGACGCAAACAGTTTTACTTTTTTAGATGCGCCAAGTTCATCTACACGTTTGGTAGAAGCAAACCAGATATCAGATGGCTTATTATCTTCTATCATGATCAGGTCACCATTTGGTGCTTCAGCAAGATTATCAACACTGTCAAAGCCTGTTTGATGGCCTTCATCACCTGGCTTACCAATTTCAACCGGTGCATTCACGCCAGGCTTAACAAAGTTGCTTACCTGCATCGTGTTCAAGTTTACAGCGATAACGCGACCTTCGTATAGCTCACTCTTAAATTCAAGCTGGCCATAGTTGGCCTGTGTCATATCTGTTTCAGTTGCAACATCACGTGGACCTTCAGTGATGGCAACGTATAGAGTGTCACCGATAATTTCCAGATCTTCCGGACGCTGGTAGCTCTGGCCACCGAACTCAGTGCCTGAGGTGCGTGCATTTAACGGATCAATCGGGCCAGCCCATTCAGCAGAACCTACACCATCTGCACCATTGACTTTGAGTACGTACAGCTCACCAGAAGAAAGGTCTCCGAAAGAGTTTGGTATGAACTTGTAAACACCACCGCCACATGGAACTACGTTCTCACAACCTTGAGAACGACCGCGGTATTCGTCAACAACGTAAACGTTACCTTGCGAATCCAGATCGATACCTTCATGAGCCAGGCGACCCACCATTGGGCGATCAATAATTTCAGCAGCTGACATCATGTCATCATTTAATACCATTTCAAACAGGCGACCACCCGTTGTTTCTTCTGCGAATAATACAGTGCCCCATGGCGTCCAGCGAATACCGTCCAGTGCAGTGTAACCATCTTCCAGGCCGCCTTTCTGTGCGAGAATTCTTGACTCACCCGTTTTCAGGTCAACAACAGAAACGGTTCCACCGATAGCGTCTACAACAGCATCTCCACGACCCAGGCGAACTTCATGGGTACGGTACATAAAACGACCAGCCTGTGGGCCAGTTTCATTAACCACATTCATATCATGCCAGTCGTCACGACCGTCGGGATAGATGTTAAGGTCTGATTCATCAGAAATAACGGTTTGTGTGAAACCTTTTGGTAGTTTCCATGGAGATTCTGCATTCCAGTTAGCTGAGTTCGCAGATTCATCCAGGGATTTAAAATTGAATGTTTTATAACCGTCTGCATATAACTGTGCTGACGTAGAGCAGCTTGCTGCAATAACAGCAACCAGTAGAGTTTTTTTCATGTGTAGCTCCAGTTTAAGATAGAGGACTAAATAGGCCATATAAGACTGTGCTTATACTGGTGTCAGAAGATGAAGTTATTGTTAAAAGCTTGTGAAATATTTATTAATAATTCAAACAGGCACTATGACAAGAAGGCTAAACTAGACCCTGTATAAGGTATTAACAATCGCAATGATGATTTTAAAGTGCAGCGTCAATTGAAATATTCTGCTGCCGTAAATCTGATAGTTAGATGCATGTGATACATGTAGAAGTTATATGTTTTATTAATCCTGGATGTTTGTTAACGATTGCATCGAGACAGTAAATGCAATTATACGTGTCTATAAAAATCAGCATGATGCATTAATTTACGGCGGACAATACGCGTAAGATATTACAGTTTTAATAATCCGTATTCGACTGCACGATAATATGGCGGGAAAATGAAACCTGTAATGATCATGGTGTAAAGTGTACTAACTGTATGACTTCGAACTGGTCGGTAGCGTTAACGTTTGCATGAGACTGGTTATAGGGATGAGATAGAGCAGAAGTATTTTAATTTTTTGTGCGTATTACGTATTGAGTTAAAAACTATAAGTATACTGAATATAGCTCGAGAAACCAGCGCCTCCGGGAATCTCGCTGACTTTCCGTCGCACTGGCTCAGGATAAGTGTAATCTTCATCGGTTATGTTATTGAGAATTAAACGTATTTCATGCTCTTTCATGCGATAAGTGGTGGATGCATTCAATAATGTGTAGCTATCAATTGTAGATCGCACATTGGTGTCTGTTAGCATTTCTTTTTCACCTACATGTTGCATGATAAAGTTGATATTCCAGTTACTCGTTGCATAGTAGGTCAAAATAGAATTTAAAGTTTGTTTAGCAATAAATGGCGCATCATCTTCGTTCAGTGATTTGTCTTTTCCGCCAAGATAAGAGGTGTTAATTATTAACTCAACGTTATCGGTAAGAACTGACTTCCATTCAACTTCTATGCCGTGCATTTTTTTCCCATCTCCATTTAGGTATTCAGTGGCAGGGTTTGGTGCCGGAAGTGGGAATCTGAGAATTTCATCCTGTAAATTTGTACTATATAACGAAATTTGCAGATGATTGTCGGCATTAAGCTGTGACTCTAATCCCAGTTCATAGGTTTGAATGGTTTCCCTTTTCAGGTTTTCATTGCCGATTAATACATTGGTTAACTGGACATACTTTTCAATAAACATCGGGGTTCTAAAGGCTTTGCTGTAGAGCATTTTCAGGTAGGTCCCTGGCATGATCTGTCGTGTAACTCCCAGTCGAGGCATGATGTCACTGCTACCGGATTCCGAGTTATTTTCACCACGTGCCCCCGCGATTACTATCGTGTCATCGTCTGGTTGATATTTTATTTGTGTGTAGAGGGCTGATGTCTGTGTGTTCTGTTTATCTGAGTAGGCTGGTTGATTTAATGAATCATCCAGATCATAAATAAATAATAACGGATCAGACGTCTGTTCTTCATAGGTGGCACCAATAATGTAATTGAGTTGCTCATTAATTTTATACTTATACTGTGTTTCTATGCTGTAACGTTGAACCGTGTTTATTACGGTTGATGCTGTATCGCTTATGTTTGATGGGTTGGTGCCGATACACTGATTCGTTGGGATGCTAAAAGATGTGCACTCATTAATATCGGCAGGAAATGGAAATGCGCCTACATGAATATTTTTATCGCTGATGTCATAGCGTAGCCAGATATTTAATTCGCCCTTATTAATATCAAACGATTTGTTGGCGTCAAAATATCCCACATAAGTTTCAAAGTTGCCATTTTGCCAAACCCAGGGGTTGATGCCAAAGAGCGCCTTGTTTCGGTCAAAAAAAGCGGCGTTTACGCGCCAGTCATCGCCGTAGCCATCAATAAAAACATTTTCCAGATTGTAGTGATATTTCAGGTCTACCTCGTTGCCAAATTCATCCAGTGTGCCGCTATAGTCATATCCATTATCACGCTGTTTACTGGCAGCAATGCTTAGCCCATCGCTATGATGAACAATGCTGCCGTATTTATGTGAATTACTGCCTGCGCGGAGCGATATCAGGTTTGGGTTGTCATCGCCCTGTTTGGTGATGATATTGATGACGCCACTCATCGCATTGGTGCCGTAGAGCACAGAAGCAGGGCTGCGCACAACCTCCAGACGCTCGACAATTTCTATCGGTATGTAATCGAGGAGTGTTGAGCCGAACAGGCTTTCATAGGTAGGGTGCCCATTAATGAGATAGAGTGATTTGTTATTAAATATACCGGGTGTGATACCTCTGAATGTTTGACTGGTCTGACCAATATAGCTTTCGTTTTTTACAATGCCAGGTAGCAGGCTAATGGCATCATGCAGGCTGATAATGCCCCATTGTTTAAGCTGTTTAGCGGTAATAACTGAAATGGTTGCGGGTGACTGTGCAGCGCTTTCGTTTTCCTGAGATGCAGTATAAATTTCTATCTGCATGAGCTCTTCTAATGATAGCGAAAATAAGTCATCGGGCAGTCGGTCAGAAGCATAAGTATTTGGCGATATACATATACTGGTAATTAGAACGGATATGCTGCGGAGTTTGGTCTTGATCACTGACGCCCGGTTCATGAACACTTGTTATCATTACAGGCAAGTATAGACAAATATTAGGGTTTTTGACTGTGAAATTTATCGCTTAAGGCAATTGTACAGGCTGTTTTGTAACTGTAATTTGATATCGGGTAATATGGCGTCAACAGCCGCGTCTATTTGCTGCCTTATTTCCTCGTTTAACTCGTCTTCACTCACGTCTGCGGTTGATGTCTCTTCGCTGCTCTGGTAATTGCGTTGCATCGCTTCTGAAAAATCTTCATCAGAGATATCTAGCTGTGTTTCACTCATCATCGTGATCGAGGGAATAGAATTGATATCGTCATCTTCACCCTCATCCTCACCTTCATCTGTTTCACTTGAGTTCAGATTATCCAGGGGGTTCTCAGTGCTGAAGCCTGTTGAGGAACTAGAGATATCTTCGGCCTCTTCAAAGCTATTTTCAGAAAGTATCGAGACATCTTCGCTGCTTTCGCTTCGTTGCGTAAACTGCTCAGCACTAAAGTGATTGAGCATGTCTTCATCGCCGATAGAAATGATATCTGTCAGTGTGGGAATGTTTTCATTTATATCGTTCATCGGCTGCTCAATTAAACGTTGTCCAGAGTATGGTGTTGAAGTTGATAGCCAAGCGCGCGGTAAGTTTTGTAAAGCTGGCGGCCGGTCTGTTTACGATCTTCATTCTGATTAAGAATCTCATCAATTTTGAGTGATTTTTCAGGCATATTCTCCGGCGTAATATCTGCCGGACGGGATGAAATATTCACGACATAGTGAAATTGTGTGTCATTTACTTTCTGATGTGAAATGAGTATTGGCTGCTGTTGATCTACCGCTTCCAGTGTTGCAATGCCGTGTGGAATAAAACTATCACTGCGTATACTCCACAGCAGTTCATCGAGTTGCTGACTATCATTTGCCGAGTCGGTTTGTATCAATACCCGCTGTCCAGCTAACCAGGCCTGCTCAGCCAGCTTGCAGACATAGTGCTGCAAGCTGGCTGGCTGATCATCGGGCAGAATATAAAAATCGACCTGTGCCATAACGATTTATTTCTCAACTTCGTTGAGGCGGTCAAACAGGTACTGCATTAACAGAGGAACCGGGCGACCCGTTGCGCCTTTTGCCTTGCCAGATTTCCAGGCGACACCCGCAATATCCAGATGTGCCCAGCGATACTTTTTGGTAAAGCGTGAAAGGAAACAGGCCGCCGTAATGGTGCCGGCTTCTCGGCCACCAATGTTTGCGACATCGGCAAAGTTACTGTCCAGCTGTTCCTGATAATCATCCCATAACGGCAGTTCCCAGCATCTGTCTCCTGCATCACGTCCTGCACTGAGCAGGTCATTGATTAATGGATTATGATTACCCAGTAAACCGGCAGGGTGATTACCCAGAGCCACAATACAGGCACCGGTAAGAGTGGCAATATCAATCACTACATCAGGGTCAAATTTCTGTGCGTAGGTGAGTGCATCACAGAGAATCAGGCGGCCTTCTGCATCGGTATTTAATACTTCAATGGTTAAACCCGACATGCTAGTTACTATGTCACCGGGTTTAGTTGCCAGTCCATCAGGCAAATTTTCAGTGGCAGGCACTATGCCTACGACATTGCAGGGTAGCTGTAAATCTGCACAGGCGCTCATTACGCCCATAACACTGGCTGCACCACACATGTCGTATTTCATTTCATCCATTGCAGCACCGGGCTTTAAACTGATGCCGCCCGAGTCGAAGGTGACGCCTTTACCAACCAGCACGATGGGCTTCTGATCAGCCGGGCCGCCCTTGTGCTCCATGGCAATGAGTTTTGCGGGTTGTCTTGAACCACGCGAAACAGAAAGGAATGAACCCATGCCGAGCTTTTCCATATCCGCTTCTTCGAGTATATCTGTATGGAAGTTGCGGTGTGTTTTTGCCAGTGAACGTGCCTGCTCAGCCAGATAAGTTGGGGTGCAGATATTGCCCGGTAAATTAGATAGATCGCGAGTCAGTTTTATGCCAGATGAAATAGCCATGCCTTCACGAACCGCTTTTTCGCCCTCGGGTAATTCGCGGCGACTGGGTACACTGAAAATAACTTTGCGCAGAGGGCGTCGAGTATTTTCCTTTTTGCTTTTCATCTGATCAAAACGATACAGGGCGTCTTCGGTGGCCTGTACGGCGTGGCTTACTTTCCAGTAAGAGTCGCGATTTTTTACATTTAGTTCGCTAATGCAGGAAAATACTTCTGTCGCACCACGATCATCCAGAAATGTTGCAACAACACTATTGGCTTTTTGAAACGCTTTAATATCAAAATGCTTTTCACGGCCACAACCAATCAGTAATATGCGATCACACAGTGTATTGGGTACGTTATGCAGGAGTAAAGTCTGGCCGAGTTTGCCTTCACACTCGCCACGACGAATCAGGTTGGAAATGAAACCATCGCTGGCGTCATCCAGTATTTGTGCAGAGGGTGAAAGCTTGCGGGAATCAAAAACACCGACGGCAACACAGGAAATACGTTGTTTCTCGGGGCTTCCACTCTTGACGGAAAATTCCATAGATACTCCATTTGATAAAGGTGATACTGCATACAGACAATTCCCGATAAAATAAATTCAGGCAAGTTGTCTGTAGATAAAATGTATACTGGCTCATCAATACTGATGGCAGCCACTAAATAGAACCGGATTTTATGCAATCCTGTGGCTGATATATAGCGTTATTTGCTTAAAATAATGATTTATTTTAAATATGAGCTTTTTTGTTGCTCAGATAGCGCTAAATGTACTTAAGTGCCTCATAAATGTGCACTTAAGTTAGGGTAGAATGCCCACATAATCACTAACAAAATAATAAGATAGCAAGCTTAATTTATGCTCAGACGCCATTTCACCATAATTGATCGCTATATATCAAAAGAGCTACTCCTGACCTGGCTTGCTGTGACGTTGGTGCTGATGTTGATTTTACTCAGTGGAACGCTCGCTCGGCTATTAGGTAAAGCCGCCGATGGCAGTATACCGAGTGATGCCGTGTGGCCTTTATTAATGTTCACCGGTGCTCGCTACCTTATACTGCTGATTCCCCTCAGTTTATATCTTGGTGTATTGCTTAATTTTAGTCGCCTCTATAAAGATAATGAAATGGCTGCTATGGGAGCCTGTGGCATTGGCCTTAAGCGTCTTTATCGGCCATTATTAATGGTCACTATTCCGGCAACTGTGGTGCTGGCATACCTCACGCTGTTTGTTATGCCATGGGTGTCGCAACAGGCCGAGTTACTGAAGCTGGAAATTGAAAACAAATCACAGTTAAGTGGGTTGACGGCAGGGCGTTTTAATCAGGCTAATAATGGCGAAACCATTATGTTCCTGCAACGTCAATCGGATGATGGCCATGTGATGCATAATGTGTTTTTGCATCAGTCTGCAGCGCAGAAAAAACAGCAGCAAGCGCTGGAAAATGTTGAGTCGGCGAATACAGCTAAACGTTACCGTGATAGTCAGGGGCGACAGTTTATACTGTTTGAAGGTGGACAGTCTTATGAAGGGCTGCCCGGGCAGGCGGATTTTCGTATTACCCAGTATGCGAAAAAAGGTGTTTATTTACCCGAAGGCGAGGTGGTGACGACAAGTAGCCGTAAACAGTCACTTGATTCCCTGAGCCTGTTAAACTCCACACGGGCGGATTACCGAGCCGAGTTTCACTGGCGATTATCATTGCCTATAGGCGCTTTTTTGCTGGCCATTCTGGCTCTACCTCTGAGTTACACCACGCCACGTAAAGGGCGCTATTCAAAGCTGGCTATTGCTATTTTAATTTATCTTATTTACTCGAATTTACTGGGGGTTGCACAAACCTGGGTTGAGAAACAGAGCGTGCCGCAGAGCCTGGGCCTGTGGTGGGTGCATGGCATAATTGTTCTGCTGATTTTTTACTGGTGGATAAAACGTGCGGGCGGATTGCAGCCGTTTTTCAGGCAATATAAAGCGGTGAAGTCGAGATGAACATTCTCGATCGCTATATTGCACGTACCGTGATTAGTGGCACTTTAATGGTGTTGCTGGTGTTAGGTTCACTGCTCGCATTTGTCGATTTTGTGGCGGAGCTGGATGATGTCGGTAAAGGCCATTACAGTATGCTGGAAGCGGCCATTTATGTTTTTCTCAGCCTGCCAAAACGACTCTATGAACTTTTTCCAACAGCAGTATTAATAGGTAGTTTATTAAGTCTGGGAGCGCTTGCGGGGAATAGTGAGCTGACCGTAATGCGTGCAGCAGGTATTTCGATTATGCGTATTGTGCTTTCGGTATTACGTGCAGGGCTTATCTTATTACTGTTTGTGGCGATTATTGGCGAGTTTGTTGTGCCACTGAGTGAGCGCCAGGCACAAACTGTTCGTGCGAAAGAGCTTAAACAGAATATTACGCTGGGTGGTGAGGGTGGTTTCTGGGCACGAGATGGTCTGCGTTTTATTTATGTGAGCCATGTGTATCCGGGAATGAATCTGGGGCGCATTAATGTCTATGAATTCGATGAAGCCAATCAGCTTAAGCAGATAACTCAGGCGCGAGCGGCACGTTTAGTAAAGGATAAATGGCAGCTTGAGAGAGTGCAGAAGACAGATTTCAGCGATCTGCAGACGACAAGCGAACTGAAACAGTTTGAAATCTGGGATAGCTTGCTAAACCCCGATTTATTTGATGTGGTGAGTGTAAAACCCGAGAATATGTCGGCCATCGATCTATATCAGTACAGTAACTATCTACAGGATAATGATCTCGAATCCAGCCATTATGATCTGGCTTTCTGGATAAAAATATTTACCCCAATTTCAACACTGGTCATGCTGCTTATTGCATTACCCTTCGTGTTTGGTTCGCAACGTGCTGCAGGTACGGGTGGTCGAGTGCTGTTTGGACTGCTGCTGGGGATAGGTTTCTTCCTGCTCAATCGAACCATGAATCATCTTGGGCAGGTATATAATGTATATCCTTTTATTAGTGCCTCTGCGCCGGTATTCATGGTTGCACTGCTGAGTCTGTATGCGCTACGCAAAGTGAAATAATCAGCGGAATTATTTTTTTTCAATCTGAACCAGGTGTGATTTAGACATAATGTCATGCCAGCAACGTTTTTTACGATCACTTAAACTCCATAAAAAGCCTATACCAAATACAAGCCAGGATAAAAGCGCTGAAAAATAGCGAATCAGTGACTGTTTTAAATTCATTTGATGGCCTTCATCAGTAACGAGCATGATGCGCCATGTTTTCATACCAAGCGTTTGCCCGCCGTGTATCCAGAACCAGCAATAAAAAATAACACTGCTAATAAATAGTGCGCAAAGAATAATGACCTGATTAAGTAAATACAGCGGGTGATCTTCAGTAATCGCATTACCTGAATTGAATAAAAAGGTCGTCAGAATGCTTACCGGTATGCCAACAGAAAAGAAAATGGCGATTAAGAGTAGTTGGTCATAAATAATTGAAATCAGACGTTTAATCAGGGAAACCGGAGCGTAATTGTCAGTTGCTGTCATAAAGGGCCAAAAGAGCGATAGAAAGGCGTAAATTGTAATGGAATACGCATTTTCATGCACCTTATCGCTTTCACACGCACTATATAGAGTAGATTTCTTGTTTTCGGAACTTTTTGATATAGACTCAGTTTATTACATACAATGCTCGGAGAAGATTATGAATAAACGCAGCCTGCTTTTTGCTGGAATAATGCTATCAGGTGTTACACAGGTACAGGCCTTACCTTATGGATTTTACGATGCCCGTTCAGTAGCGATGGGTAATGTCAGTGTAGCAACGGGTGGTATCACCACTGCTGCCTTTTCTAATCCCGGCATGCTTACGGTGAATGAAAATGACGATACATTTGCCTTGTTATTACCGGCCATTGGTGTGCAGGGCATCGATGATGGCGATGTTATCGACAGTATTGACGAGTTCCAGGAGATTGAAGATCAGATAGCCCGTCAGGGTGGTGTCGCAACATTTTCACAGCGTTCACGTCAGATTGCATTAGTTGAAGGTCTGGAAAACTCCAGTTTATTGTTAAATGTGACGCCTGCTACAGCGGTTGTCTATTCTGGAGACAACTATACCTGGGGCGTTACCTTGCGTGGTGATGCGGTGGCCACAGTTGCTGTAACCAATATCGATACCAGTATCTTTAATCCCGATGCAACGGTACAGGCACTGGGTGTATTAACCACAGAAGTGGGTTTGCCTATTGGAACTGATTTTTCAGTAGCAGGTATGCAGCTATCAGTCGGTATCATTCCCAAACTGGTCAATGTCGATGGTCTTTCATATGCAAGAAGTATTTCGGATGCAGATGTTGAAGATGCATTTGATGAAGATTCTGATTTAGGTAGTTTTACAACGCTGGATGCAGGTATTGCATTGAATATACTGGACAGTCTTCGTGTCGGTATTGTCGCAAAAAACCTGATTGAACAGAAAAAAACGATCACAAAGAACGTTGATACACCTCTAGATATCAGTTTTGATACCCAATTACGTGCAGGTGTTGCATTTGATGCAGGATTTGCGACCCTCGCAGCAGATATGGATTTGCTCGAGATAGACCCTATTGGTTTTGAAAGTCCGTCCCAAATGTTATCAGTTGGTGCAGAATTGAATACATTTGATGTGTTCCAGTTGCGCGCGGGTTATCAGTCAAATATGGCAAGTGGGTCAAATGATCCTGATTTATTGTCCGTTGGTTTTGGTTTATGGCTTGGTTTTCATCTTGATGCAGCCGTTGTTGTTGGTGATGATTCATCTTTAGGAGGATTTGTGCAAACGGGATTCCGTTTCTAAGATATAAAATTCATGAGTGTTAATTTGAGCGAAGTGTAAAAAAGTTCGACCAAATTCATAAATTAAAGCCGTTATAAAACGTTTAAAGGAACAAATTATTTAAATATTTTTGTTTCGCGTAATTACTAAAAATTTACAAATTTTCAGAAAAAATTAAAACCTGGACCCTGTTCCAGGTTTTTTTTGCAAAAAAACTTAAAAAACGTGAAAAAAATGCACTTTAAAGCCTTGATTTATTTGTAAAACAGAAAATACGAATTATAATCTGTGCATCAACCCGTCAAAGAGGAATAAACACATGGCACGTCCAAAGAAAAAAACAGCAAAAAAAGCAGTAGCAACTAAGAAGAAGTCTGTTGCAAAGAAAAAAGTAGTAAAAAAAGCAGCACCTGGTGCAGCAGCAAAGAAAAAAGCAGCAGCCGCTAAAAAGAAAGCAGCCGCCGCTAAGAAAAAAGCAGCAGCAGCAGCAAAAAGAAAAGCAGCAGCAGCAAAAAGAAAAGCAGTAGCCGCTAAGAAAAAAGAAGCCGCAGCAAAGAAAAAA
>Ga0316207_10000634_pt1 | contig 52886 bp, 48 predicted proteins | sample 6weekpyrite_MG_FD_204943 | JGI IMG/M metagenome (GOLD analysis project Ga0316207, IMG submission 204943) | Microbial mat bacterial communities from mineral coupon in-situ incubated in ocean water Damariscotta River, Maine, United States -... | ecosystem: Environmental > Aquatic > Marine >...
CCAAGGCATTAAAAGCTGCTGGCGAAGATATTATTAATCTTGGTGCCGGTGAGCCCGATTTTGATACCCCCGAACACATTAAAGCCGCTGCGGTTCAAGCGATTGCCGAGGGTCAGACTAAATATCCCCCTGTTGATGGCACAGCAGGCCTAAAACAAGCTGTTATTAGTAAGTTTAAACACGATAACGGCCTTGATTATGCGCCTGAGCAAGTTTTAGTCTCTGCCGGTGGCAAACAGAGTTTTTATAACTTAGCCCAAGCGCTGCTAGACGATGACGACGAGGTTATTATTCCTGCGCCTTACTGGGTTTCATACCCTGATATGGTCTTGCTAGCTAATGGTAAACCGGTTGTTGTCAGCGCTGGAATCGAACAAGGCTTTAAACTCCAAGCAGACCAGCTTGAAGCAGCTATTACCGACAAAACTCGCTTATTGGTGTTGAATAGCCCTTCTAATCCTACGGGTGTTTCCTATCGTCGTGCCGAATTGAAAGCGCTCGCCGACGTATTATTGCGTCATCCTCATGTTTTGATTGCAACGGATGACATGTACGAACACATTTTGTGGACTGATGAAGCCTTCTGCAACATTGTCACCGTTTGCCCTGAATTATATGACCGTACTATTGTGTTAAATGGTGTTTCTAAGGCCTATTCTATGACCGGTTGGCGCATTGGTTATGCTGCAGGGCCTGCCGATCTCATTAAAGCCATGAAAAAGGTGCAATCACAAAGCACATCTGGCGCTTGTTCAATCGCTCAAGCCGCAGCCCAAGCTGCGCTTGAAGGCAACCAACAATGTGTAGCTGACATGGCTCATGCCTTTAAAGAACGCCACGATTGGCTACTTGATGCCCTGAATGCCTTACCCGGTGTAACTTGCCTTCCCTCCGATGGGACTTTTTATGCTTTCCCTGATATGCGTGAAGCCATGAAAACACTGGGCTGTAGCGACGATATCGCCTTTACAGAGCGACTTCTCAAGGAAGCTAAAGTAGCCTTAGTGCCAGGCTCTGCCTTCGGTGCGCCCGGCCATATGCGCCTTTCTTACGCGACCAGCATGGAAATGCTGGAATCTGCTGTCAGTAGAATGAGCGAATTGCTTAGGTAAATATAAGCCTCATCCTACAAACAATCCATTACCAACACCGTATTATTAAGGCTGTCCAAGGATTAGGACGCTTCAAATGGAACGGGAGAGGATATGGATATCCACACTTATCGTTCCCAGCGCGCATTTACCCTGTTGGAAATGCTTACTGGGCTTAGTATTGCTGCCGTTTTGACTGCTAGCGGCATACCTGCTTTTCATGAGCTGGTTCAACGTACTCGGCTCACCACTGAAATCAACACCTTTGTCACTCACCTGCACTATACACGTAGTATCGCCATCAAACGTGGCGTAAGAGCCGTTATGTGTCGCAGCGAAGACGGTCAGAACTGTAGCCGTACCGATGGCTGGGAAGAAGGCTGGATTATCTTTGCCGATAAAAACGCTAATCGTGAATATGATGGCGACGATGATCTGCTATTTGTCGAGAAAGGTGAAGAAAATGGCATTAACATCACTTCCAGTAGACGCAGACGCATTGTCTATCAAAGTACAGGCCAGTCACCAGGCAGCAACGGCACTTACATATTTTGTGCACCTGACTACCCTGAGCACGCAAAAGCCGTGATTATTTCCAATACAGGCAGAGCACGGCTATCAACCGTAAGACCTGATGGAAGTGATTTGGGGTGTGGGAATGGTTAGTTCAGGCTAGAAATGAAAAAAGGTGCTTAATAATTAAGCACCTTTTTATCAATATGGCTCCTCGGGACGGGCTCGAACCGCCGACCTAGTGATTAACAGTCACCCGCTCTACCAACTGAGCTACCGAGGAATTGTTGAGGCGCGTATGTTACTGACACCCATAGTTTTGGTCAAGCACGAACTGCCGCTAATTAGAGATTATTATTAACTTTTTTCTTTTCTAGTACGGTTTCTAACCAATTAGAAAATTGCCCTCCTACTTCATGGTGCTTAATCGCAAATTCAACAGATGCTTGCATATAACCTAATTTACTCCCACAGTCATAACGATGACCTTTATATTTGCAGGCTAGTACTTTTTCCGCAGAGAGCATCGCCGAAATAGCATCGGTTAATTGAATTTCACCACCTGCTCCAGAGGATGTGGATTCCAAATAAGTAAATATCTTCGGTGATAATATGTATCGACCGACAACTGCTAACGTTGATGGCGCATTATCAATCTCGGGTTTTTCAACAATACTACTTATATAATTATTATCATCTTCTTGAACAATTCCATAGTGAGATACTTCTTCCCTTGGCACATTCTCAACGGCCAGCACGCCACATTGATGTTCATCATAAATACCCATCATTTGCGACAAACAATCTGGTTCCGCATCAATTAAATCATCCGCAAGCAATATGGCAAACGGTTCATCGCCTACCACTGATTTTGCTTTAAGCACCGCATGCCCTAATCCCAATGCTTCATTCTGTCTAATATAAATACATGAAACATAATCAGGAATAATGTTTTTTAAAGTCGCAAGCAACTCATTCTTCCCTTGATCGGCTAATTTAGATTCAAGCTCATAAGCCTTATCAAAATGATCCGGGATTGCTCGCTTGTTGCGGCCAGTAATAAAAATTAACTCAGTCATACCTGCAGCAATTGCTTCTTCAACCGCGTATTGAATCAAAGGCTTGTCAACAATTGGAAGCATTTCTTTAGGATTTGCTTTCGTTGCAGGTAAGAATCTTGTGCCCATACCTGCTACAGGAAATACTGCTTTTGTTATTTTTTTTATTCATAAATATTATCTTAAGAACCTATGTAAAATTTAGCACGAAATATTATGTAATATTTTTAGCCTTTTCAAAATCAACCACATTATCTTTAGCTGGTGATTCTGTCATTTCTGGGACCAATTTTTTAATCAGCAACTTTAGAGTTTCCTCATCAAATAGTTCACTGGCTTTATCCATAGCCAAGAAATCATCTTGTAGTTCTTTCCAATCAACAATACGCGTTTTTGCTAATAATATTTTCTCATGTGTCGTGGCACTTAATTGCTCTTGCTCATGAAAAAGCTCTTCATATAGCTTTTCACCAGGACGTAATCCCGTGTATTTAATTTCTATATCCTCGCCTGGTGTTTTACCAGAAAGAATAATCATCTGCTCTGCGAGATATGCAATTTTCACTGGCTCACTCATATCTAAAACAAATATTTCGCCGCCCTCTCCTTGAACTGCAGCCTGCATAATCAACTGACATGCCTCAGGAATCGTCATGAAGTAACGCGTTATTTCTGGATGAGTAACAGTAACAGGACCGCCCTTTGCAATTTGTTCTTTAAACAAAGGCACAACACTACCAGCTGATCCCAACACATTACCGAAACGAACAGTTATATAGTTTGTTTGAGAACGTTGATTTAGGTTTTGACAGAAAATTTCTGCAATACGTTTACTTGCACCCATGTTATTAGTTGGGTTAACCGCTTTATCAGTCGAGATCATGACAAAACTATTACAGCCATGTTTATCTGCCGCGAGAGCCATGTTGCGGGTACCAAGAATATTATTACGCACCGCTTGTCTTGATTGGTGTTGTAATAAAGGTACATGTTTATAAGCCGCGGCATGAAAAATGACACTAGGTTTATGTTCATTCATGCAATATTCTATTGCACTAACATCACAAACATCCCCTAATAAAACAGTTAAATCAACATCCGAATACTTCCCCGCCAATTCGCGATCAATCTGATAAAGGTTAAACTCACTATTATCAAAAACCACTAGTTTCGCTGGTTTAAAAAGCAATATTTGGCGACACAATTCTGAGCCAATGGAACCACCTGCTCCTGTTACCATGACGTTTTTTCTATAAATAGATTGATTGATTGAGTCAGTACTTAAAGAGACTGGATCACGCCCAAGCAAATCATCAATCGATACTTCTCGTAATGAACTAATTTCCGCTCGACCCGATACAAGATCGGCTACATTCGGCAATGTTCGAAATGGTATATCTGCTTTCTCACAGAGACCTACAATTTTTCTCATTTGAGAGCCAGTTGCAGTCGGTACAGCAATCACTATCAACTCTGCAGCTACTTTCTCTATTGATGTAGCTAATTTCTCTATATTCCCCAGAACAGGAAGGCCATGCACTCTAGAGCCTCGCAACTGAGGGTCATCATCTAAAAAAGCAACTGGGGTATACTCATTACCGCGTAACATTTCACGTGCAACTAAATCACCCGCTTGGCCCGCCCCCAAAATAATTACGCGAACGCCATTAAATGTGTTTTCTGTGTGTAATTGATGATCCCTCCAAATACGATATAACAACCGTGGTGAGCCTAATAAAAACACCAACAATAAAGGATAAAGTACTAATGATGATCTTGGTACACCTTCTACACGATTCATTAAAAATAAAACTGTAACCAATAGCGCAATACCGATAAACACTACTTTGATAATGTTCCATAAATCTGGGATACTAGCGAATCTCCATAGACCTCGGTAGAGCCCAAAGCCCCATGAAACAAACAAATGAATAGGAAGCGCCAACATTAACACTTGCCAATAAAACACACTTTCTAACGCTTCAAAATTAAATTCAAAACGCAACCAAAAAGCTAATGTCCATGCTGCTGTCGCCATCAGCATGTCATGGAATATGACTATTGCTTTCCGTTGCATACTTGTTATTTGCACTCTAATTGCCCTATATTATTACAACTAGCCATATCTCGTTACAAACATCTTTTCATAAACAGGAAGCCATTACTAAAGACTATACTACTAATAGTTTTCAACTTTGTTAGTTAAACTAGCAACATACCAATCCATTGCCTCGTCGAGACCCTCGGAAATTCTATGTGTTGGTTGATAACCAAGAAGCTTCTTAGCTTTAGTTATATCCGCTAAAGAATGCATCACATCACCAGCACGAAAATCCCGATATACTGGTGCATTCTTAGATAAACCATCAACACGCTGGATTAACCGCTCCTCTATCATCTGATAAAGCCTATTTAAACTTGTGCGATCATTAAGTGCAACATTATAAACTTGATTAGTTGCATCACCATTTTCCACTAGCGCAGCAAGAATATTCATCTGTACTGTATTATCGATATAGCAGAAATCACGACTAGTCTCACCATCACCATTAATAAATACTTCTTCGTCATTTATAATACTCGATACCCACTTAGGAATAACGGCTGCGTAGGCGCCATTTGGATTTTGCCTTTTCCCGAAAATATTAAAGTAACGTAGACCTATAGTTTTAAACCCGTAGGTCTTCGCAAACACATCTGCGTACAGCTCATTGACCACCTTTGTTACCGAATAAGGACTAAGTGGCTTACCAATTTTATCCTCAACCTTTGGTAAATCAGGATGATCACCATAAGTTGAACTTGATGCGGCATAGACGAAACGCTTTACCTTTGCATCCTTAGCTGCAACCAACATATTTAAAAAGCCATCTATATTTGCCTTATTTGTATGAATAGGATTTTCAATAGATCTAGGAACAGAGCCTAATGCGGCTTCATGCAATACATAATCAATGCCTTTGCAAGCTTGCTGACAATCCTCTAGCACCCTAATGTCACCATTTATTAATTTAAAATTAGACTCTTCGAATTCCTTACCATCAATTTCCAATTTTTCTCGGGCATCATCTAGCGCTTGATCAATATTATATTGAAAGCCAGTTTCAAAATTATCTAAGCCGATAACCTTTTGATTAAGAATAAGTAATTTTTCTAATAAATTAGAACCAACAAATCCAGCTACGCCCGTGACAAGCCAAGTATATTGATTCGATATTAAATGGCCTTGAAAGTCTTCATATTTTGTCATTACAATCTTCCATCAACTTCACTTGCATCTAAAACATATTTAATATCATATAAAATATGGTTTTCTCTGCCTAGCTCCCTTAATTTCTTTTCACCTATCACTTTAAATTCATTATGAGCCACCGCAAGCACAATAGCATCGTACTTTCCTTTTCCTAGAATATTGATTGGTGTAATTGCATATTCTTGTTTAGCTTCATTTTTATCTACCCACGGATCATAAACATCGACGTTGCATTTACGATCTTTAAACTCTTTTACAATATCAACAACACGTGTGTTACGAATGTCAGGACAATTTTCTTTAAAGGTTAGACCCATAATCAAAATATTTGCACCGGTAACTTCAATATCCTTCTTTGTCATTAATTTTGAAACCTGCTCTACTACATAATATCCCATGCTGTCATTTAACTGCCGACCCGCCAAAATCATTTCTGGACGATAACCGACCTCAATTGCTTTATGTGTCAAATAATAAGGATCGACACCGATACAGTGCCCACCGACTAAACCGGGACGAAACGGCAAAAAATTCCATTTACTACCGGCGGCTTTTAAAATCTCTTCTGTATCAATGTCTAGCTTGTTAAATATCAATGCTAATTCATTAATTAAAGCAATATTAACATCACGTTGTGTGTTCTCAATTACCTTTGCGGCCTCCGCAACTTTAATACTACTCGCCTTATGAGTACCTGCAGTAATAATACTTTTATATAAAGCATCTACTCGATCTGCAATCTCTGAGGTTGAACCAGACGTTACTTTCTTAATAGTAGTAACACGATGCTCTTTATCACCTGGGTTAATCCTCTCAGGACTATACCCACAGTAGAAATCTTTGTTGAATTTCAACCTTGACTGCTTTTCTAGTATCGGAACACATATTTCTTCTGTCGCCCCTGGATATACTGTTGATTCATAAATAACAATGTCATTCTTAGTAAGTAATTTACCAACCATCTCACTCGCCTTTATTAGTGGCGTGAGATCTGGTTTCTTTTCTGTATCAATAGGTGTCGGAACTGTCACTATATAAATATTGCAATCTCGTATCTCATCCAGATTTGCAGAGTAGCTCAACATTGTTGCTTGTTTAAGTTCAGTAGAGTCAACCTCAAGCGTGCTATCCACCCCTCCCATTAATTCCTGAATACGTGCTTGATTAACATCAAATCCAGCCGTCTTATATTTTTTACCGAACTCAACCGCCAAAGGTAGCCCGACGTAACCTAAGCCAATTATAGCTATTTTATTATGTTTAAAATTAATCATTTTAAAGGTAATCAATCCTAGTAAATTATATTTTCATTCTGCTAATTATTATTGATACAACATTTGATATTATACAACGTTTATACTAACTATATTCTCTCGGTTTTATCTACAATTGAATATTCCCATTACAAAATCTATAATGAATATACCCATACCATCAAGCATACCATCAAGAATTTATCCTCATGACCTTTCTTGCTTCTCTAGGTCACCTGCGTGAAAATACCATGCCAACCAAAGCAGGGGAATATACGAACACAATATACCCACAACACCATCAACCAATTCAAAAGCAACCGCTAAAGACCATGGTAATAACCATAATAAATTAATCGCTAAAACAACTAGCGTAACAGGAGAGTGCTTAGTGCATTTTCTCGCTGCATTCTGATAAGCATGACTACAATGTGCCTGATAAATTTTATCCCCACGAAGTAATCGACGAATAAGTGTATACGTCGCATCGACAATAAAAACCCCAAACAGGATAAACCACACCCACAACATTAACGGTTCAATATGGGCACTATATAGGGCAAGAGCTCCTAACATTAAACCAACAAATCCACTGCCAGCATCTCCCATAAAAATTTTTGCTTGCGGAAAATTCCAAATCAAAAAACCTACGACTGCCGCCGACATAAGTATGTGTAAAATAGCAATTTCTTCATGTTTAAATACAAATACAAATATTATCCCCATCGCAACAGTCAAAAAAATCGCCTCAACGCCAGCTATACCATCGATCCCATCCATAAAATTATAAAGATTTATCAACCATACCAATGCAAATACTAATAGCAAATTCCCAACCCACCCCATGTTAAATACTATCCCCATTAGGGGTAGTGGGGGTAATCCTTCAAAAAAAAATGATATCCATACTGCTGCAAAAAAATGAGCTAATAAACGCCAACCTACCGCAACATGGCCGTAATCATCAATAAAACCAATCGCTGCCACTAATAGACCTGCTCCTAATAAACCAACAAAAGGCAAGTTATCCAATAGCAACATGTCCCACAATATGATCAAACCAATCGAATAAGTAATGACAACAGCCACACCACCACCTCGCGGAGTCGGTTTTGAATGTGAACTACGTGCATTTGGTATATCTATTAAACTTTGATTTATAAAATAACGACGCAAAAGACCGGTCATACCCCACGATACGATGCCAACTAATAGAAGTAACCAATATAAGTTCATAACGCCTTTTCCTGACAACGTTCTGAAAATTGTTTTATAAGAGAAATTTGTAGATTAACAATCTTTTTTTCATCGTAATTTTTTGTAGCACGTTGATATCCAGCCATCCCTAAGCTTTTAGCCCACATAGGGTCTTTTATCAATCGAAGAAAAGCATTTGCAAGTTTTTTTGGTTCACCAACTGATACAATCAATCCAGTTTCCTCATGAATAACCTCTTCACGCGAACCACGAATATTTGTTGCAATGACAGGTAAACTAGTTGCCATTGCCTCAATAATGGTGCGAGGCATACCCTCGCGCCATGAGGGCAAGCAAAATACATTCATTAAAGATAGCAAAGCAGGGATATCGTCTCTCAAACCTGTGAGTATAAGTCTAGCTCCTAATGCTTCTTTAGCCATTTCAATTTTATCATCAACCGCAGCAGCATGATCAGACGACAAGCGTTCTCCTATAAGAATAAAATAAACATCTGGGTTACTATTAGCTACCATCATTGCTGCATCTAAAAAATCGACGACACCTTTTTCTTTAACTAAACGACCAATCATGCCAATAACAAAAGCATTTTCCGGAATAGTTAAAGAAGAACGCAGATCGACTTTTACTGATGCAAATTTATATATATCAACACCATTACCAATCGCAAACACACGCTGACTCTGCATAATCCCTAAATCAATAGCAGATTCTGCATCTTCCTGGCTTTGTGTAAACAAAAGATCTGTGAAGTAACTAGCAAATTTCTCCAAACCGATATGAAGTTTTCTTTTAAAAGAAGGCATTTCATCATGAAAATAAAAACCATGTGCTGTGTATACAACTAACGGAACTCTAGCTAAAAATGCAGCGATCCGCCCCAACAATGCTGCTATAGGTGTGTGCACATGAACCACATCAAATGATTCACGTCTAAAGTACCAATAAAGTAGCCAAATTGAATATACATGTTTAAATAAATTCATACTGCGTTCAATCGGAATTACATCTATAGAATAACCATGATTACGCATACCTTCTACATATTTACCATTTGAACAAACAGCCGTGACTTCGTCTCCATTCATTTTTTGCGCATCAACCAACGGTAAAAGAAATTTTTTTAAGGTGAAGTCTACAGCGCAAACTTGGCAAATTTTCATTGTTCTGCCTCAAGCCATGCTTGAAACATCAAAATATTCCACAGGAAATGTTGCCAATTTCTTTTACCGCTTAAATGCTCATCCCATTTTTTTCGAATGACAAGCGGTTGAAAATAACCTTCTTTACGCAAACGAGATTCATTTAATAAGTTCTCAGCCCATTCTCGTAAAGGTCCACGCAACCAGCTATCAATTGGAACCCCAAAACCCATCTTTGGTCGCTCAATTATTTTTCGTGGTACATATTTGTATAATACTTCCCGTAAAGGCCATTTGCTTTGTCCATTACGCATTTTTATAGATAATGGCAATGTCCATGCGAATTCCACAATACGATGATCCAAAAATGGCACCCTTGTTTCTAATGACACGCCCATCGCAGCCCGATCAACTTTAACAAGAATATCATCTGGCAAATAGGTCACTAAATCTAATGCCATCATCCTTTCCACATCATTAAGCCCAACAAGTTCAGGTGTGCTACCCGTTAACAATGTCGGTGACTCATGGCCGTCGATCACTATTTCAGAGGGATCTTGATGATGAGATACTAGTCCACGATAAAGCTCATCAACCGAATGACTAGTTAAGACATTCGCCCCCTTATGGAGCTTATCACCAAAATTGTTAAATCGATTAGAACCAGGGATATATTTACTAATAGCATTCCATCCTTGCGGAGAAATAGAGGTAATTCCTTTCGCCATTATTGCGCGCAACGGAACAGGCAATAAGTTTAACTTTTTCCACATGTTATTAGTCATTTGATAGCGATTATAACCACAAAATAATTCATCACCTCCATCACCTGACAAAGAAACCGTGACATTATGTTTTGCTAATTGTGATATGAGAAATGTAGGTATTTGAGAAGAATCAGAAAAAGGCTCACAGTATAATGAAGATAACTGTGGAATCACATTCATTGCCTCTTTATGCGTGACATATAATTCCGTGTGTTCTGTTCCAATATGCTTGGCAACAACTTTTGCATGTTGCGCCTCATTATATGCTTCCTCATGAAAACCAATCGTAAAAGTTTTTACTTGACGTGATGATTGGCTTTGCATTAATGCTACTACTGTTGATGAATCAATACCGCCAGATAAAAAAGCACCTAAAGGAACATCTGCCACCATTTGTTGCCGAATAGCGCTGACACATAAATTATCAAGTTCATTAACAGCATCTTCTGGCGTGCCAACAAAAGGATTATTTATTCCCTTACTCGCTATATTACTTGCAGACCAATACGATTGTATTTGGGGTTCTTTTTGTTCTGTGGAAATAGTTAGCACGCATCCAGGTTTCAATTTATAGATCCCTTGATAAATTGAATATGGTGAAGGAATGTAATTATGTCTAAGAAAAAGAGTAATTGAATTTCGATCTATCTTAGCCGAAAAAACCGGGTGCAATTTAAGCGCTTTAAGTTCTGAGGAGAATAAAAAACTTCGCTCATCACCTTCACCTTGCCAACCATAATACAATGGTTTTTCACCCACCCTATCACGCGCAAGAGCCAATGTTTTATTTTTATTATCCCATAATGCAAAAGCAAACATCCCTACCGACTTTTTAAGCGTTTTCTCAATCCCCCAAACCTCAATCGCCATCAATAAAGTTTCAGTATCAGAGTGACCGCGCCAGCAAGGTATGTCATTACATTTATTAAGTTCCTCGCGAAGCTTATGGTGGTTATAAATTTCACCATTAAAAGCAATTACAAATTGACCGCTAGAAGAACTCATCGGCTGATGACCCGCTTTGGACAAATCAACAATTGATAATCGACGGTGGGCTAACCCCATACTAGATTTAGAATCAACCCACACACCACCATCATCAGGCCCACGGTGCATCAGAGCATTACTCATATCTAACAATGTATGATACAGATTCCGATCTGTTGTTTTACGCAACACTCCAACAAAACCGCACATACTGCTATTTCCTATCCAAACACATAAAAACTAGTCAATTAATACCAACAAAATTATTTATTCAAACCGTATTTATGCATCAAATTATTTATCCATATAATTTGCTTTCCTTTATACGCAAAAGCTGCAACTAGCAGCAAACCAATACTTGGTAAATGATGGCGTAAAGCTGTTCCCCAATTACTTACCCCCATTGACCAAATGGTTTCCATAGCAATATATGCTAGGAATACAAAAATAATTAACCTACGCTTCTCTCCAGCATCATCCCTACAATATTTAAAAAATCGCCAAATTAACCATATTCGCAAACTATTTTCCAACAAGGCAACAACATCAATCAGTGCAGTTATACGCCAAGGCAACGGCTCAAACAGATAATGAAATATTATACGCGGTGTTGAAATAATCAAATCTAACAAGCTATTTATTTCTAACCCAGTTCTATATGTTGCTCTCGAAATAGGGTATGAAGCTATACCTTTTTGATAACCTTGTACTGCTGCATCTAAACCATTCACCAAATTAATATAAACAGTCGAAAGCAACGCATATCCATAGTAGCCACTTATAATTAGCCCAACTCCTACTAAAAACAATCTAGCTAAAGAAAAACCATTTTCACTATTAAATGACCACAAAATAAAAGCGGCAGGAAGGAAAACAAAAAGCCCCGCGGCTAATAATGCTCCATGCAGAATACCCATTCCCGCAACGGCAAGAATTAACATCAACCAATAACGCTTGGACTTCTGTAAATGTATTTGAAGTACTGCAAAAGCCGCTAAATTAATAAACAGCAATTGATAAGGTTCGCGCAATGTAATACTTGTCAACATAAGTGAAGATGGTAGAAGTGCATAAATAAACATCACTTTACATTGATCAGCATATTCCATTACTAAACTACGCATAATCTGCAACAAAATTAAAGCAGAAAAACACCATATAACGACAGATAACATACTTCCCAAAAATAGAGAATCTGTCGTAATAAAATAAAATATACCTAAAATATATGAATAAATATGTCCTACCACAAAATGGTCTAATACTAAATTATTTGAATATTGGACTGCCGCTTGATGAAAACCAAGAGCATCATACTCAGCACCAAAACTTGGCCCCCAGAAACCATTCCATGCTGCAACACATGATCTTAGAAAAACACCTACCAACAAAGCAACTTTTACATTAAACCACTTCATTTTTGCAATTTTCCATTATTAAACGAAAAACCAATAGAAGAAAACACCCGATCCCATCGTTCTAAAAGAGCTTTTTCACCAAATTTTTTTTCAGCATGCATTTTCCCCTTCTCACCTGCATCTTGGCGCATTGCTGCGTTATCCATCATTTTTCTAATGGCCACGAGCCATTCATCTTCATTCCTACAAGCTAAGCTAGTACACCCTACCTCTTCCATCGCTCGAAGATAAGCAGGTGTAGCTGAAGTAACAACAGGCATTCCCATTCTCCAAAGTAATAATAATTTGTTTTCTGGTTTACCTGTTACAAACTGATCTTCAAGATCGATAGGAATAACTGCAAGATCGCAGCCCTTAATGATATTAGCGCACGTTGATTCATCCCAATCATGAAATTTTACTTTAGAAAATATTTTTTTAACGAAATTATAACTTTTAATTTTCCAAAAACGACCAAGAATACGCGCATACTCTCGATCGGTAACAATATTTAAAACAATGCTTCTTTTCTTATCAACATACTGCAATACATTCTTAAGTTGTTTTAGTTGAGCCAGATTACTAGGCAAACCTTCCCAAACCAAATTAAAAGGCTCACCACATTGATAATCTTCCTTTATCTTTCGTACCACTGAGCTATGCACGTCATGTACGATATGCGTATTATTACAGTAAGGCTGAATATTAATTCTTTGTTCTTCTGTCGTACATACGACGGCATCGGCGCGACAACACATATCCCTCAAAACTGACCAATAATCCAACCGAAGACGACCATGACGTCCTACCATAAAGAAAACCACTCCACGCAACCACTGCTTTAGATTTGTACGTGGAATTTCTAAATATGAATCAATAAAATCAAAAACAAGCTTACCGTGTGGATAATCACACCAAACACTGATATCAGAAACTTCACTCAAAACGACAAGATCATAACACTCATCAGGACGTGCTATCTCAAATTTCAAGTTACGCGCACGTGCATATGCAACAAATCTACGTCTATCTCCAGGTCTATCTAAACTTGTGCTGTATGGAACATAACCTATACGAGGTTGCCTTACAGTCATAAGTTCCTTTCCTTATTATCCAGCCATTCTGCAAATTCACGAATATTATCAACATCTGGAAGTGGCATTAAACCTTGCCAAAGCGTTTCAGCTTGACTCTTTTTCGTAGATTTAAACAAGAGAATAAGGCGTCGCCAACTTTCAGAATCAAATATCGTTGTAAGTAAGCGTAGCCAATTAGCACCCGACAAACTTTTAAAGCGCAAGATCAATTCCTTTGTTGTTATGCCACCATAGCGACGTTGAAGTATCCATGTATGTACCTGCCTTCTAACATAACCATTCCAATCCATATTAGTGCCCTTCAATTCGTCAGGGTATTGCAACTTTAAATCATGTAGCCATGCTCCCATACCATTAAGCAATGCACTACCCGGTAACGCACCAGGGAAATGTGTATCTATACCTAGATATGCAAGACCTTCACTCGCCTTTTGACTATAGAAAAAATGTCCAAAAGATTTTGGAGAAACACCAATAACAACCAACTCTTCAGGTAAATAAACCCATTTATCCGCAGCAATCAGTAAAGCATTAAGTAAATAATGGTCAGGAAATGGTGCCTGAAAGACATCACCACACTCTTGCTCTATAACTCGACGTGAAAACAATGTGGTCTGCATATTAAGAGGGATACGTGTTTTAAAACTAAACATGTCACAAACAATATCCATTCGACGCTCAGGTTCAATAATAGTTTCTTCACCAAAATCAGCCCCGAACTTAAAATGATCCCTTGACCAGAAACTACCTAGATTGCCAGAGATGGCCTTCGGCGACACATATGAGTAACCATTATATAAAATACAATCTGGCTCATTATGCTTCTTCAATACACTATCTAAACGCTTTAAAGTACCCTGCAATAAATAATCATCATCCCCCATCATCAAAACATACTCGCCAGCAGAAGCATGCAATGCTGCAGTCCAATTATCAGATACAGGAATTAGTGAATCTTGATGAACCACTTTTATTCTAGAGTCCGTTAAAAACACACCAATAACATCCGCAGTTGAATCGGTATTAGCGTTATCAGAAATAACTAATTCAAAGTCATCATAATCTTGCTCCAATATTGAACGGATACAATTACCGAGAAACTCGGCACCGTTACGAGTTGGAAGTAGAACAGAAAATCTCATTATTTTATTACCTGCTGTTTTTTAAAACAATTGTGTATGCACTTCCTGTGTTACCAAATGCTTCAAAAGGAAATACTAAAATACTGAAAAAATACCCTATAACAAAGCATATTCTTTCTAACCATTTATTCGACACTCTATTCATAAGAAAACGCTGCCAACCAAATCTATTCCAGCTTCGTACATCAGAGTCAGATGTAGTGTAGTGAATACACTCCAATCCATGCTGCTCTGCATATTTCAATAGTGTTTTCGAAGGCAATAGATAAAGATGCCTTGGGGCATCAACATGCGGCCACCACTTTCTCATAACCTTAAATTGCCAAGAATCTGGATTCGGTGCAGCGATAACAAGAATACCGTTATTTTTTAGATTTTTGGCTGCTGAATCAATTAACGACCAAGGATCTGACAAGTGCTCAATAACATGCCAGAGTGCAATCACATCATGCTTAGGTAATGTAGTCAAAATATCATGCGGTATATTACTGCAAACAGCATTCACCCCAACAATATTTTCTAAGTGCTCACAACACCTTTCATCCATTTCAATAACATCGACATCAAATCCAGCATTCTTTGCCTGCAATGCAAAAACACCGTAAGCAGGACCTATTTCAAGAAGATTCCCTTGTTCTTTAAAACGCTTTATGATTTCTATCTTAAAAGGGTTTGCATTAGCAATTCCAGAGAGTTGCTTTAAGCTGGGTAACTCATAATAATCGCTTGGATAATAATCACCCAAATTAGACGGAACATTATCTAACCGAATTAAACCACAACTATCACATTTTAAATAACGAAATTTTCTAAGATCAACTTTTCGATTCAAGTCGTGTATTTGAAATAATTCATTCTCTTTCCCTTTGCAACTTGGGGTATGATTTGTTTTAAGTGTCATGTTAATTGTTTTCTTTTCCCAATAGACTGGAATAAAAAAACAATATCTGATCGAATTGCTGAACCAATAATAAAGTACCCTATTCCCATATACGCCACTACCGCAGGGATAATTAACAATAATTCAAACACAGCATCAAGTTCTAGGTAATTAGCAATTACCCTTGCACTACCGAATACAAAAACACCAAGTATTGCAAACGGTATTAATATCTCAATAAACCATGGAAAAACAGAAATTTTTAAAATACCTCGATGCACCACTGGTACAATCACACCAACATAGCCTAAGCTTAATAACAACCAAGCAATAGCTGCACCCTCAATCCCCCACCAAGAAATCGAAAAATATAATACAGGAGCATAAATAACTGCACTCAACGCACTAATTTTAAGTAATGGCCCAGGTTGTCGACAAGCAATTCCGACATTATAGGCACTAGATACTGATGCACTTAACCAAAAACCAACTGCCAATATCGCAAGTGCTCGCCAAGCCCCTTCTGCAGCCATCGTGCTAACCCAAACTTCTAACAAAGGTCGACCAAAGAAAACTAGGACGAATAAAATTAGTCCAGTAACAAATAGTGTTACACGACATGCCTTGTAATAACGCTGCACCATTACCTCATGTGCATTCTGTGCATGTGCCGATGCAAATGAAGGCATTAATGCTGAATTAAGTGCGGACAAAACCATGGAGATTGCGGTCGCTGCAACATACGCTAATGAATAGAAACCCAAACTTTCTAATGACAACATTTTACTAATTAAAAGGCGATCAAGCTGTGTAATTCCCATTGCCACTAAACCAAGTCCATTCATGCTCAATGAGAAGCCCCATACGGCCAAAATAGCTGAAAAAGAAAATCCAGGCCGCCAATCCATTTCTGGCATAACTTTACGACATGCGATCTGGAACATCATTACCTCAAACAATGCACTCAACGCTGTCCAATATAAAAAATAACTAAGGTCATGCCATATTATAATTACAAGAATTCCGCCGAGCAGTCGTACTGTAATAACCGAAGCCTTAATTATATTTAATATATCAAGACGTTGAATCCCTGCGAGCGCACCTGAATAAAGTGAAACAGGCCAACGTAGAGCCAAAATAATAGCAATTACCTGTAAACCTTGTTGAAGTACTATCGTGTCAATATCAGTGGAATTAAACCATTCGCGTGCAATAAACTCAGAGGCTGCCGCGATTATCATTCCTATTAAAAATGCCATTGCCCAATAAAAACTTAATGCTGTTCGTAATAATGGGCGACTTGCAATTCGGTCTGGTGATGTATCCCCCGCTAATTCACGAGTAATCGTACTAGACAGACCTAAATCAAGAGCAGCAACTACTATCTGTAAAGTTGCAATAAAACCAATTAAACCAAATGCTTCTACTCCAAGTAAATTAACTTGGATCGGTGTAATAATAAGCGTAAGCGCCGCAATCCAAGCTCCACCTGCTAAATTAGAAAATATATTACGTCTTAATATAGACATTATGATCGTTTTTTATAAATATACTAACGACATACGAATTATTTACGCCACCAACTAATCGCCGAATCCAAACCTTGATCAATATCAAAATACGGTTGCCAACCAAGTTCTTCATTTAAGCGGCTAACATTTGCGAGTAGTACTGGCGGTTCATTAGGTAAAGTTGGCCTTGCTCCTAACTGCAATAATCTAGATTTTCCTAATTTAGCTGCGATTTTCTCAACCACTTCTTTGATAGATACAGCTTCACCAGAAGCGATGTTAATAGGCCCCTGTATTTCAGAATCTAATAACGAAACAAAAGCTGACGCAACATCAGACACATGTAAAAAATCTCGCATCTGTTCACCAGTAGAGCATAATGCCGGTTTACCTTCTAACAGTGAACGAATAACTGAAGATACTAACCGTGATGGATGTTCATGCGGGCCATAAAGGAAAAATATTCTTCCCCATGCAGCGCTCAATCCATACTCAGCAGAATACGATGCTAACATTTCCTGCAAGGAATGCTTACAGACACCGTAAACTGTTGAAGGATTCTTTGGGGTTTCTTCTTCTGAGCAAAGACCATAGCTCCAATCATATTCAGCACAAGTTCCGGCCATCACTACACGCTCACCGCCGTGCAATGAAAAAGTACGCAAAAGCATTAAACTTGCACTGACACATTCAAAATTATCAGGTGCTGTCCAATATTTACCCGGCTCAGCATACCAAGCGAGATGTAATAAATGAGTCGGTTTGACTGTACTAACAATCAACTCCACCTGATTTTTATCCAACAAATCCGCCACATGCCAATTCACATTTATGTGACTTGGATCTGTTGATTTACTCTGCCGTGATAATGCATGAATTTCGAAACCAGCATCAATTAAATAATTTAAACAATGCTGTCCAATAAATCCTGTTGCACCTGTTATCAAAACACGCTTAGTAACAAAATTATCCATTTATATAATTTCTAGCTCAGGCACAGCAACTACAAAGCTCCCACCCCATTGTCGAACATATTCCAATTGCTCAGTAACTTCATTGCGTAAATTCCAGGGCAATATAACTACGTAATCAGGCTGGGTTTCTTTTAATTGGGCTTCAGAAAGGATAGGAATTCTACTGCCAGGTAAAAACTTATCCTGTTTCGCAGGATTACGATCCACAACATAATTCAATAGATCAGCCCTAATACCAGCATAATTCATCAAAGTATTTCCTTTGGCCGCAGCACCATAACCAACAACGGTTTTACCAGATTTTTTCGCTTCAATTAAAAATGACAACAAATTATTCTTAACTCCCTCCGCCTTTGATTGGAACCCCATGTAAAATCTGCTATCAGTCATTCCCATACTTTCTTCTAATTCCAATATTTTTCTAACGTTATCGACTACGTCATGTGCGCCTGCATCTTTGCGCTGTGCAAAAACACGTAGGCTTCCACCATGAGTAGACAAGGTTTCAACATCAAACACATTTAGACCATTGGATTCAAATATTCGTTTTACTGCAGTCAAAGATAAGTAAGAATAGTGCTCATGATAAATAGTATCAAATTGGTTCTCCGCCATTAAACGTAACAAATGCGGGAATTCAAACGTTGCAACACCTTCAGGTTTCAACAGCTCTGCAAACCCTCCAACAAAATCATTAATATCAGGCACATGCGCAAGAACATTATTTGCTGCAGTTAGATCTGCTTGCTTACCTTGAGCTACAAGCTTTTTAGCTAATTCAACGCCAAAAAACTCCTCAACTATCTCTATACCTTTATTTCTTGCTGCTTTAGCTGTACTCGAAGTTGGCTCAACACCTAGGCACGGAATGCTTCTAGCTTTTGCATACTGCAATAAATAACCATCATTGGCGGCCACTTCAACTATATGAGAATTTTCTGATAATAAAAAACGACTAGCCATTTCACCGACATACTCATCGGCATGTTTTAACCACGTCGTTGAAAACGAACTAAAATATGCGTAATCTTCTGCAAATAATTCGTCCGCATCTGCATAATCCTCCGTTTGCACTAAAAAACATTCCTCACATACTAAAACTCGCAAAGGAAAATATTTTTCTGAGGCATGTAATTTATTCTCAGATAGATAAGCATTTGAAGGTGGTGCTGTACCTAAGTCAATTAATGATAATATTAATTCAGTCTGGCAATGACGACACTTCATAAAACAAGCCCTTGATAATTTTCTTTTAAAAATTCATGTCCACGGTCCCTATCTGAAAGTTCTTCTATCGAACAAGGCCACTCAATATCTAGCATCGGATCTTCAACATTCAACCCGCCCTCGGCTTCAGCGCGATAACTCTCTGTGTGCAAATATATTAACTCGCAATCATTCGTCAAAGCCTGAAAACCATGCGCAAAGCCTTCAGGGATCAGCAAACTATGGTGATTTTGCTCTGAAAGAATCTCTCCATGCCACTTAAGGAAAGTAGGTGAACCTTGCCGGATGTCTACAGCCACATCCCATACCTCACCCTTTACACAACTGACAAGTTTTGTCTCTGCATAGGGTGGGTGTTGAAAGTGAAGCCCACGTACAGCTCCTTTTTTTCGGGTAAGAGTATGATTAATTTGTACTATTGGTTTATCCAATCCGACATCAGAAAATTCTTGCACGCAATAAAATCGTGAAAAAAAACCACGATCATCTTCTATCAAACTTCGCTCTACTAATTTCACTCCAGATAATTGTGTGTTAATAAAATTAAAGCGTGACATTACTAATTGTTTCCATTTCCATTCAAATAATCCGTTATTTGTAATAATGATTGTATTCTCATATCTTTACCTTCATGCCAAGCTTCATGCCATTCTAATGTTTTCTGTAATGCGGTTTTTAATTTCCATTGAGGATACCAACTCAGCTGATTACTTGCCTTGCTACTGTCTAATTTAAGATAACCAGCTTCATGCGGCTGAGACGAGTCATCAATTTCCCATTTCAAATCTTTACGCATTCTAGCTATATTCTCAATTATCCATCTAACTGGACGCGCATCAGTATCTGCTGGTCCAAAATTCCAAGCACCAGAAAATATAGTTCCACTTGTGTGTAATTTTTCTGCTAACAGCAAATATCCAGATAGAGGCTCAAGCACGTGCTGCCATGGGCGCGTGGCATCTGGTGAACGTATTATCAATTTCTCACCTGCATCAATGGAACGTAGTAAATCAGGTACTAAGCGATCCTCAGCCCAGTCCCCACCACCAATAACATTCCCTGCCCTTACACTTGCAAGCCCTATATTTGCATCATCAAAAAATGACTGCCGATAAGCAGATGTCACTAACTCAGCACATCCCTTGCTACTCGAGTAAGGATCAAACCCACCCATCGCTTCATTTTCTCGATACCCCCATACCCACTCCCGATTTTCATAACATTTGTCAGTGGTGATATTAACAACAGCTTTAACACTTGGTGTAGCACGTGCTGCCTCAAGCATATGTACCGTACCCATCACATTCACCGAGTAAGTTTCTACTGGGTGCTCATAGGAATACCTAACTAAAGGCTGAGCAGCTAAATGAAAAACAATTTGAGGTTTTGCCAGCTGCATGGATTTAATAAGCTTTTCCATTTCGCGTATATCACCAGTGGTGCTTTTCACCATGCCATCTTGGACATTAGCTGTTGTGAAAATATTCTGTTTAGTTGGTGGTTCAAGTGCAAAGCCATGCACTTCTGCACCCATTGACTGTAACCATAGAGAAAGCCAGCTACCTTTAAAGCCAGTATGACCTGTTAAAAAAACACTTTTACCTCGCCAAAATTCAGCATTCATTTCCATATCTTCCACGGCGCTTTATCGCTTTGCCATAATTCCTCTAGGTGATTCATATCACGTAAAGTATCCATGGGTTGCCAAAAACCATTATGTTCAAAGGCCATTAACTCTCCTTCCTCTGCAAGTATGCTCAAGGGTTCAGATTCCCACGATGTATTATCATCAGTAATTAAATCTATACAGCTAGGAGATAGTATAAAGAAACCACCATTTATCCAGCCACTATCACCTCGTGGTTTTTCAATAAATCCTCGTACAGATCCACTTTTTTCCATATCAAGTGCACCATACCGACCTGGTGGTTGTACCGCTGTTACTGTGGCACGCTTTCCATGTTTTGTATGGAATGCTACTTGTTCTGATATATCAATATCTGACACACCATCGCCATAGGTGAAACAGAAAGCCTCTTCATCTTTTACATAATCGACAACCCTTTTTAATCGACCACCCGTCATACTGTTATCACCTGTATCAATCAATGTAACCCGCCATGGCTCAGCATTTTGATGATGCACTTCCATATTATTATTTTGCATATCAAAAGTGACATCTGACATGTGTAAAAAATAGTTAGCGAAATATTCTTTTATTACATAACCTTTGTAACCACAACAAATAATAAAATCATGGATTCCATGTGCCGAATAAGTTTTCATGATATGCCAAAGAATTGGTTTCCCACCAATTTCCACCATCGGTTTAGGCCGTGTCGATGTCTCTTCACTAATCCGAGTGCCCAATCCACCTGCTAATATAACTGCCTTCATAAGCTGAACCTACCCAAAAATCCATTAATGTTATTAATATATATGTTCAAATTACGCTAGCCCAAAGATTACTATAAGCTCTAATCATTTTGTCTAGAGTATATTTATCACTAATACGTTTTCTGCACCGCTCTTTCCTAGCAAGCCAAGTTGTTTTATTGTCAATACTGTTCAGCGCATCACGCATTGCAACAGCCATGGCATCCGCATCACTCGGAGGAACAACCCAACCCGTATCTCCAATAATCAACGCTGCATCGCCTACATCAGTACTCACACAGGGAACACTACATGCCATGGCTTCAGCAATTACATTAGGAAAAGATTCTGCAACACTTGAAAGAATGTGTAAGTCTAGTGCTGACATAACATTCGGAATATCGTTACGTGGGCCAACCAAAATAGTCACATCATCTGCTTGGTATTTCTTTAAAAGCTGCATAAGAGATTGGTTGTTTTTATCCATGTCCGTACCAACAAGAACACATTTGAACCGCGACTCTTGTTTACGCACAATAGACAATGCTTTAAACAGATTTTCATGATCTTTATACGGATCAAAACGTGCAACCATACCTATCAAAATATAGTCATTACTAATATTACATTCTTGAGTAAAATCGGCTACATCACTACAGGAAGGCTGAAAATCATCTAAAAAGTATCCGTTTGGAATACAGCGCAGTTTATTGGCCGCATAACCTATTTTCTCATGTAGCTCCAAAGCATGTTGTGAATTACTTACAATCACAGATGGGATCCACTTAGAAAGTAATGCGCATAACCAAATTGTTATTTTTGTCTGGAGTATAGTTATATCTTTAATATATGAGCTTCGAATACCCCATACGATAGATTTAATTCCTGCAAAACGAGCAAGAACCCCACCAACCAGATCTGCATGGTACATCCAGGTTTGGACTACATCTGGTTTCATACTCTTTAGAATCTTAAACAATCGAATAAGACCCTTGAATGTTATTCGACCACGCGGCATATCTAACGTATCAACCTGCACCCCCAAATTAACAAGTCGCTCTCCATAAATACCATTTCCCATCATAGAAATAACACAATGAACATTATTCCTATCATTACTTATCAAGCGAAAAAGTACCGCTTCAGCACCGCCATTATTTAAATCAGTTATAATATGAAGGACTTTCAATTAACAACCATATAAATTATATTCACTCAGAAAAGCTCGTTGTTCTTACCAGCGACATGAAAAAATATGACCAATTACGCATTTCATCAATAGTATTTCGTAAATATATCGTGTTTCGGTGGATAAAGACTTGAGTATGTTAAAAACCGGAATGTGAGAGCCAGCCTTTCATTAGAATCACACCTGCTACCATAGTGATAAGCATTTGTGGTATCACAGGCAAACAATGTTCCTTTTGATCCCAGTATTTCGACAACCCCCTCTTCAGGACAAAAATCATCAAAAAAAGAACTGTCGTTCATACCATGTTTTCGAAACCACTTTGGTAAAAATTTTCGCCTATAGAAATGTTTATCCGCAACAACAAATGGTCCGCTACCTTTATCAACATCACTACAATAAAGGAAAAAAGTAACCATTTTTGAATCATCAGCATCCATATGCCACAATTGAGAATGCGTAGGCTGCTTGTTGTTAGGGATAGAATAAAGCAACGACACGTCATTTAAATATGCTTTTTCTTTCAAATAAATAGCAGCAAAATCTATAAAAAAATCATTAAGAACAAAATCACTAACAACTTTATCTTTCAATAATTCTTCATCATTGGAAATTTTATACCAGAAATTTTTCTCTCCCGTCGCTTCTCTACCTGATACAGAAAAATACTTTTCTTTTAAACTTTCACACAAATCAATTATCTGCCGAGAATTAGGAGCATCATTACCCAAAACAGCAAAACCTTTTGAGGAAAAAGAAGGCAATAGGCGTTTAACGATTAACGCATTGCTTTTATTAGGGGTATATATCCTTGATTTTTTTCTAAAAACAAAGTCTATAAAATTAATGAAATATTTTCTAGCATAGTAAACCGGGCTATTTCCACGAAAAAATAATTTAAAAAACACAGATCTTACTAGAGAAATCATCTGCAAAAAAACACACCCAAAGAAAAAATCAACATACTACAAACACTTTAATTGTACCCTGCCATTTCATCGTACGCACCACAATGCTCCAACTGTTCTTCCAAAGAACAAAATTCCTCATCATTACGAGACAAAAATGAATCTACCTGTTTATATAGACCAGGTTTATACTCTGTATCTAACTCACCATCGATATCAATACTTTCAACCTTAACAGTTCCAAGAGGAGTAACATGCAACTGTTCCATTGGCCGGAATATATAACGATTCTTACGTGTAAGAACTTCTAAGCTCCAACGCCCTGGTGCTTCCCAATCGGCTGAGTAACTAAAAAAGACTCCAAGCTCAGTAATACCCGCACCACAAAAACGAGCCGATCTTTTATGCCAATCAAGACTCCCACCATGCCACGATTTCCAATCTTTAGGAAAACCGCATAGGTAAAATGCCAAATCTGCTACATGTGAGGAATTTGCTGTAAACCAAGACTCTTTGACACCTGGACCCTTCTTTGAAGGCCCAATAATGTGAGACCATTCAGTTAACTCAAATATACAACTTGTTGCTCCACCATCTTTTTCGATCAATTCTTTTGCCTTTATAGTGGAAGCATAAAAACGTCTGTTATATGCAACCAGAACTTCCGAATTGTATTCTGAAGCAATATTATTCAATTCATTAACATCATTGGTGCTTAAACCACCAGGCTTTTCAACTAAAATACGACGAACACCGGCTTTAATTAGCTCTATTGCAACATTGCCCAACTGCTCGACACCAACAGCTATAATTGCTTCTGTAGGCGTTGCTAATTTTTCTAATGCTGCTGTTACACCATGTTGATGAACAAATTTTCCAACTTCGGTTTCAAATTTTTTTGCTGAAGCCTCTCCTCGCCCAATTACTTCAAAATCTTTTCCCATTCCAAGAAGAACATGGCTGTAATCTATTGCCATTTGTCCCGCGCCAATTAACCAAACACTCACTATATATTCACCTTTATGTTACGTAATCGGGACAAATGCCGCATTAGCATGCCCTGCCTTTACCCAATGCTCTTGCATACTTTGAAGAAAAATATGGTGATGAGCAATCGAATCTACCAGTAGCGGCAAATCACAAGCTTTACTCTCAATTATTGACTCAACAAAAGCTGCACTCATTTCACTTTGATACATGCAACGACCACGAACTTCGACACCATTCGAACATTTAGCCACACCATCCGTTTCATTAATTTCCCATGAAAAGTCACCACCAATTACCTGTATAGAAGTATTATTTTCACTTTCATCTATAGTTAATTTCGCGATACTGCCATCTGAAAATCGAGCCACTAAAGTCCCTGAAACTTCCCAGAAACCATTTCGTTTACTCTCAAACCATTTGTCATCTAGATTATCAGTAGAAACAGATTCAAGATCTGCTCCAGTCCACCAGGCAAGCAAATCAATAAAATGTATTGAATTACATGCCAAGCCCCAAGAATCACCCTTAACATTTAGAATCAATGGAGTACTAACTCCAAATTTCTCCTTAATTTCTTTATGCCAAGCCATCATGCGACGTGGAGTATTCACCCAAGCAAGTGAGCTATTTTTATTTATCGATTCCTTTATTGTATTCAGCTCTTTTATATTCCTAGCCAACACCTTTTCAAGAACCCAAAATTTAACATCAATAATTTCTGATATATCTTTAACTATTTTTGCCCGTATATCTGAAGAAGTTGCAATAATTGCAATATCAATCGATTGCGGTGTTTCATTAATAGATTCATGGTATGAAACTTCGTGTATAGAATCCTCATTGGCCACTTCTATCCAGCGGGATTCTGCTTGTTCAAGTGATGGCTTGTGTGGATTCTGCACATATATCCGCAATGGAATGTTGCAATCACTCAAACCCTGAAGGTGCCGTGAACCAATCTGCCCTGCACCAACAATAAGTATGGTAGTCATCTCTGTCATATAGGTAATCTTTTACTAATAATAGTTAGTATTTCTATCGGTGGATACTGATACGCATTATCAATTGCCACCAACAATATATTTATCATCATATTTTTCTGGCGTTAACCTAGATGCGTTAACCACCATCACATGTCGTTCGCCAGTTGTGATCTTCGTGACCCCATGAAGTGTAATGTCGCCAAAAAAAAGGTAGAGTGAACCTTCCTTATAACGAACTATCTTCGGTTTAAAAATCATCCTAACCAATGGGATGTGACGTATTAATCTAGCAAATATCTTAGAGACTATTAAAGGTTTTATCCTTTGTCGAAAATTAGGGTACACGAGGAGATTTCCCTCATCTTCTTTTGTTGAAATTTTTAGGGCTAGTAACACGTTAATATATGAATCATCAAAATGAAATGGTGTTGCAGACTGATCTTTAGAGCTTTTGCGAGGAAAACCGACGGCCTGCTGTAATGGGTTAAGATTAACATACTCACTATTTTCAGAATGAAAACGAGCTTTGCAAATTGAGTTAAACATAGCCATAAATTCATCTGATCTTGCAATATCCATGGCCGGTGTACCTGCCTTGCGTTTAATAGCAGGATCATTGAAACCCAAGCTATCTGAATATGAAATCAAATTATCAATTGTCTCCTGATCCACAAATTCAGACAATTCAGCATAACCCTTTGTTAACATATTATCTAAAATAACATTAACAAATTCAGGATCTTTAAAAGACTCGATATATTTTTCATTCATCATATCAATAAGCTCGAATAATAAATTTGTATATAAAAAACATCATTCTTATAACTACAAAGAACGTTTAAACCGCCTATATAAATAACCGGGTAAATTAACTAATTGCTTATACACAACCATCATAGAACAAAAAACACCTATTAGCATCCCGCCTGCTCTAGAACAAGCTAAATACGTGGCCCGAACTAGACCTACTACCGCAAACACTAAATTAAATTTTTCAGAAAAATCTTGCCCTTTCACCCGTTCTAAATTACTTTTAGGTTTTTCCAAGTAATGAAAACGAGTACCTGGCACGTGAGAAAACTCTCCTAAAACCGCTGCCGACAACATCATTGGTAAATCAGGCCACCAAGCACAATAAGCGTAGGGGACACGACGTATGACATCGGTCTTCCATAAACCATAGATGTAATAACATTGCATACGTGACAGCTTTATAAGTCTACGAAAAAGACTCATGCCCGTAGTTTGAAATGGATATATCATAATGTGCCCATTGGAATCATCAGGTGTAATAATATTTAGATCACCAAAAGCTAATACCGATTCAGGGTTATTCTCTAAACCATTTAACAGGCATTCTATGTAATTCAAATCACGAACATCATCATGCGCTGCCCACATAAAATATTCGCCACGAGCATGTTTCAATACATACCTAAAATTATCATAAGCACTAATAGCTGAGGACTGATGAATATATTTTATTCTATCGTCGGATTCAGCCATACTTCTAAGGTATTCACTGCTGCCGTCATCAGAATTATTGTCTGAGATAATAATTTCAATATCTTTTTCCGTTTGCATTAACAAGGACTCAAGTGCGCGTTTTATTTCTTCGCCGCCATTCCTAACGGGCATCCCTACACTAACTTTTACTTCAAATTCACTCACACTATATCCAATAAAAATTATAAATATTTATATCAAGAAAATTTTTATATTTAAACATTGTCTTGTATTGTCGCTGGACAGCCCCAGGCTCTTGAATTAGCAGGTAAATCTTGATTCACAAAGGAACAAGCGCCAATAACAGAACGATCACCGATGTTTACACCCATTTGAATGACTGTCTGCGGTCCAACGTACACTCCAGAACCTATTGTTGTCGAATCAGTATCGATTGGCTCACAGCCCAATGAATTTGCCCATCTAACAGTGTTATGTGTATAAATTTGAACACCGGCACTTATAGAACAATAATCACCAATCACTAATTTCCCACCACTACCATCAAGCACACAATTGGGCCCTATCCAAGTATTCTCACCAACACAGACATCCCCAAGAATCAAGACATTGTCATAACAAGTAGTCCCTTCACCAAAACCATTCGCTCTGGCCGTCTCTTTTCTATCGGTAAACAAATCTCCGAATGAAACATGCCGATTAAATTTTTCCTTCATTCTCGTGCTCAGAATAATATAAGTGGATCTGATATTTTCAATCATATAATTATCCATCTCTGCACCTTAAAATATAATCCAGAAAAATTATTTTATTCTCTTCAAATAACCATCTGGAGCAACGGTTATCAGTAACTTATTTTGAATACTTTTATCAATTTCAAAACCATCATGAGTCTCCAGGAATTTCCATACAGCTGTCTTAGGATTATCACCTAAACCCCATTCACGATTAGGATAAGCATTTTCAGGCATATCTTCTATCAATGTATCAAATACCACACAATAACTATCTTTCGTAACCAAGGGAGCATATGCAATCATTTCATCAATTACATGTTGATATGTATGATTGGAATCTAAGACAACAAGCACCCTTTTTTTACCCTCTGCTATTTTCATAACTTGATCAATAACTGACTTAGAAGTGCTTGAACCTTGAATCATCTCAATATTCTTATACATAGGATGAGATTCAATTTCTTGCCGATTATGATCACGAATATCTATATCAATCCCTAAAACACTACCCTCACCGAGCCCCGACACTGATATCATTTCAAGTAAAGATGCGTAATAGATAAGGGAGCCGCCATGAGCAATTCCTGTCTCGATAATAAGATCTGGTTTCACATCCCAAATAATTTCTTGCATGGCAATCATATCCTGTGGATATTGAATAACTGGCCTTCCCATCCATGAAAAATTATACGAATACTCGGGCTCAATAGATTCGACCATAAATGTATGAGCCGAATTTACTAAGCTAGTATTCGACGCATTTAATCTAATCCTCTCGGCACGTTCACGCATAAAACTTATTATTTTATTTACCATTTTAAAACACCTAATTTATAAATTTTTTAAAATATACTTGAACAAAAAAAACATCAACCACCAACGTGAGATGCGTTATAAAACAAATCATCAACCAAGCATTCTGCCCAAACATCCCCGTTTTCAGGAAAAGGATAAGCAGGCACTATGCCATCAAGATAAGACATCAAAAACTTAAATATTTTTTCCCGTTTATCTGGGATCTTATCGTAGGCATGTTCGATAAGTATGCTTCTCAACACACTAGGCAAGTTTTGGATATTGTTTATAACAAAGAATAAATCACAATAATCAAAAAAATTACTCCCAAGAATAACAGTTGGCTTTTCAAGCACTAATGACTCCAATGCAATAGTTCCCGACACCGCAATAACCGCTTCTACTTTTTTAACTATCTCTTTAGAGTCAGCATTGCAAAACATTACGTTATGCAAGTTAATCATATGCCTATATTGCCAGGCTGGCCTTTTCCCTTGACCAGCAGGGTGTTCTTTTACTATTAATGTATAACCAAGTGGCAATGATTTCGAAATATTCTCAACCAAACTTACTTGGTTCACATGCCAAACCCCCTGAGCAAGAGTCGATTGTTCGGGCTGCATATGTAAAGCATAAAAAATACTCTTTTCAGGGATAGAGCTTAGATCGTTATTCTTAAAATATTTTTTTGTGTAATAGAATCGTATTAATCTCAGTATATTAGCTTTAAACTTCAAATATAAATCCACTTTTGTATATACAATGTTTTTGTCATGTAGATGGTTATTAATAACAAATTTGAATGGTTTTTTTATATTTGGAGATAAAACCTGTGTTGTAGTTACCCAACCTTGCTTCTTGTGAAAATCTGTTGTCCCACTAAAGCCACATATACCACTAATAAGTCCTCTAACTCTTACATTTTCTTCATCCGTAAGTTCCGTATTTTCTCTAGATTTGTAACTGCGTTCCATTGCACTGCAGTGCATAAACTCATCATAAGTATGAAACCCTCCTTCCATACCAGACTCCAGGAGCCATGCTGGAGAAATCACATACAGTGAAACACCTAACTGCTGGGCCACCTTCATAGCAACAAAAGAGATAATAGTATCTGCTGTTTGAGCAACTATAGCGGTTATACTGTGGGTATTAATTATATTTTCATAGTACGTGATCAAGTTACACATTAATCGCATTACATATTCATTATTCTCATGTCTTTCACCAATTGTCCCGAGCAACATGGAATAATCTGTAAAACTCCTCTCGGCGGCTATGACTAAGGACCAATTTGTATCTTTGTATTCAATATTGATTCTCTTTAACTCATTCTCCACATCAATATTATTATTTATTACCCAATCTTCAAATGAAAAAATAGAACTCTTCTTCCATCCTTGGGAAAGTAAGTATTCATTTTCAGCCGCAATCCACGACGAACAAAACGCATTAATCTCGTCAGGCTTACGACTTAATATACCTTTTGATATTCCAGTATAAAAATCAAGCACGTACTTACTTCCCTGGTTCCCGACAAAAAGCACATTCTCTCTAACACCGCTCATAACGATAACTCTGTGAGTTTTTGGGCTATTTGGTAACCAGCGTTACCATTTCCAAATATATCATCTTTTTCATAACGTCCATGTTCAATTTGAATGTGAATTGATGCTGCAATCTCATCGCAATTATAACCGGCAAAAACGACATTACTACCATGTTCTCGGCCTTCTTGCCTATCTCCGACCAAAACTACAGGGACACCTAAAAAAGAACATTCACGAATAAACGAGGATGAATTACCAATACAACAAACTGCATTATTAATTACGCGCGCATAATCTTCTGGAGAGAAATTTTTAAAATACGAAATTTTTTCTGTGGTGTTATTTTCTCGAAAATGCCTAATACCTTTTGACACATCATCACTGCCAGCATCTGAATTAGGCCACATAACAACTTTCTGAACATCTGGAATTAATTTAAGGGCCTGTAATGTTTCACTAATCTCTGCGAATCCATGACCATAATTTGTTGTAACAGGATGTTGGAGCATTAGAGCATAGGGTTTAGTCCAGTCAATATTGCTCCCGACACCCAAATATTTCTTCATTATATTGTTATCAATATCAAGCTCTTCATTAACTAGTACATCCATAGCTGGGCAACCATAATTAAACACGTATTCAGGATCTTCTCCCATAGCAATTACCCGCTTATGCGATTCGATTGACGCCACAAAATGCACATCAGCAAGCTTAGTTATCGCATGTCTTACTCGATCATCAATATTACCACTAACCTCTCCCCCTTGAATATGAACAAGGGGAATATTTAAATATGTAGATGCAATGGCTGTTGCCATCGTTTCAAAACGGTCTGCAACGGTCACAATCATATCTGGAGACAAGTCATCAAATGCAGAAGATAGTTCCACAATTCCCAAACCGGTAGATTTAGCTTGTGTAACTAATGTTTCACCTTCCACAACATAGTGAATCGATCTCAATGGTTTAAATCCATCTTGTTTAATAATGTCTACTGCATTCCCGAATCGCTCTAAAAGAGTTGATGCACCTACAATTAATTGCAATTCAAGTTCTTTATTTTCTTCAATTGCTTTCATCAAGTATTTAACTCGACCATAATTGGCTCTACTTGCCACCACCACACAAATTTTCTTCATCGGATTAGCCCAAAAATAAATACATTGTTATTAAGTAAGATCATTTTCTTCAATAAATTCCCAACGTTTTTTATTAACTGACAATGTTCTACCAAGCACTTCGTTAATTTTTGTAACTGATATACCTGCATTTGCTGGCTTTTTTCCTTCAAGATCATCAAAAGTAATTTCTTCACCTTTAGACATATCCCTATTAACGGCTAGCGCTTTACCAAATATTTTGGCTAATTCAATACTACTATCAGAAATTTCTTTTTTTATATCATTAGTATTTGCTTGGTTTATAAAACGAACACCTATTACGAGCTCTTTAAGTTGATCAAATGTTAATGAGGCCATGCTGTCTGGACCAAACATTCGTTTATCAAAAGTCACGTGAACTTCTATCATGCCAGCATTCAATGCAGCAGCAGCAATGCCCGGAAATATCGTCCCAGAGTGATCCGACAATCCTGTTGCGCAATTATAACGAGTCGATAATTCTGCAATCCATGGCAACCCTATGTTTCTAGCTTCAGTCGGATACTGTGTTGTGCATTGTAATATAGCAATAGGACAATTATGTTTTCTTGCAATTCGTACGGCCGCATCAATATCACTCAATTCACAAAGGCCCGTTGAAATTACAATCTCCTTTCCTGTTAGTGCTACTTTCTCCAATAATAATGGGTTGGTTAAATCACCTGATCCAATTTTATATCTACATACTCCAATCTTTTCGAGTATATCAACTGCAGCATTTGAGAATGGTGTTGCTAAGAACTCAACTCCAAGAGAGTCACATTTTTCCTTAATCCCTCTCCACTCGTCTTCGCTTAACTCCATGCGCTCCCAATATGAAAAACGACTTTTATCTACATATGAAAAATTAATACGAAATGGTTCTAGCTCACAACTCTCTGCCTCTGCAATATGCATCTGAAATTTCACTGCGTCCACACCTGCGCCCGCTGCTGCTTCAATCATTGAGTGCAATATTCCCAAGCTACCATCATGCGCTTGGCCTATTTCAGCGACGATCCAGGTTTTACCCGATTGCTGCATATCACTTATTGTTTTGTATTCAGTCATATCTCATACAACTTCCGGTAATATTTTTAACAATTTAGATACAATGAACTCTTCTGTCGTTCTCATCGATGTCCATGTTGCCCCAGCAATATGAGGGGTTACAATTACATTATTTCTTTCGGTTAATTCAATCCATGAATGAGCGTTATTAATGTTATTTTCTGATGCGATAACATCTGTTGCTACGCCTCTTAAAAAACCATTTCTGATTGCCTCAATCAACGATTCCTCATCAACCAATTCGCCTCTTGCCGTGTTTACAAAATACTTGTCTTTCATTAATTCGATTAACCCCGAATCCAGTATTGGTGATTGATTATTTTCATATGAAGCAGACATCAAAATCATATCAGAAGATATAATTAACTCTTTTAGTGTTCTGAATTTTTTATAACCTTCAACTATGACATCTAAATTCACATCATAATATCCAACATTGGAACCAAATACGTCTAAATATTCTGAAACCTTACATCCAACACGCCCCATTCCAATAACACCAACATTAAGACCATATAACTCTTCACCCCTATAAAGATCTCGATCCCAATTCTGATTGGTCAAATTAATAAAGGCATCCTTGTAGTTTCTTAATATTGCGATCATTAATCCAAGTGTGTGTTCAGGTGTGGCCCTTATATTGTTCAAGAACTCACGTTCATTTCTTAAGCTTACTAATGCAATGCCTCTTGATTCAAGTTGATCTTCATCTATGTGGCTATGCGCCGTTGTAGGGCTACAAAGTATTTTTAAATTAGGCGCTTTATCTAGAAAGTCAGCATCTATTTGATAGGCTAATCTTATAAAGATTATATCTTTACTTTTTAAAAATAACGAAAGCGGACAAGAGTCATAACACTCGATATCCGCAATCTCAGACAAGTCAGACATTGCTTTCTTCGAAAAACCATCAGGTTCTAATATCCCTACTTGCACATCACAGCTCTTAATATTTCAAGATCATCCATCGTATCCACATCAATAGAGCTCTTCTTTGTCATCTCAAGCAACATTGGCTGATCGCAGATTATCCTTTTATGTCTATAGAGATATGAGGTTCGAGTAATATATACAGCACCATTCCGAATATAAGTAGCGCCATGTTCTTGTCGCCGCACACCTTTATTATGATCGTCATTGTGGGGAATCAAATACCCAGCGCCATTTTCTTTATACATGACTAAATCATTAATATATTCTTCGTTATAACAACTTATCAAAGAATTAGAATTACCACTCTTAAAATCATTTACTGCTTTTATAATATCAACGACATCACGCATTGGTGATGTCGGTTGAAGTAACATTACAGCATCATAAATTTCATCTCTTTTTTTCATCCACTCTAATGAATGCAGCATGAAATCAATAGATTTAGATTCATCGGTAGCCAAACATTCAGGACGAATAAATGGGACATCAGCATCATATTCAGTAGCTACATTAGCAATTTCGTTACAATCAGTAGAAACAATACACCGAGATAATGCCCCTTGTGTAACAAGTTCATTACCTATATTAATAGAGTAGGCAATTAAGGGTTTACCGCACACATCTATTATATTTTTACCTGGTATTCCTTTAGAACCGCATCTGGCAGGAATTATTCCTAATATATTCACGTAACGATTCCATTTTCATAATGGCATTCAAAAGTATATTGATGGTATTTGGTATGCATCAGTTCAAATATTCTCTAGCCCAAAGTTCTAAATTAAGCCATTGCCAAATAAAAAAAGAATTTGAATTATCTCCATCAATATATTGATTAAATGCCTTATTTGCTTTATCAGGATCAACCCAACCCCTTTCTAAAAACGATTCAGAATTAATTACATCAGTAACTTTATTTTTCCATTGTTTAGCCAACCATTCGCGCTGAGGTGATTGCACAGATCGTTTCGATGAATACGCGACATTATCTGGTGCGAATTTAGCCAAAATATCACGAAAAATTACCTTAGTACCTTTTTTATTAAGTAGAAACTTATTATCAATTCCAAATGCAAACTCGGCAAGCTTATGATCTAAAAATGGGACCCGCAATTCCTTTGAGTTCGACATAGATACGCGGTCATTAAATCGTAAACCTCGTGGTATTTTTGTATATAAAAGATCAGTGGCAGCATTATTTCGAACTTTACTATCAAAATATTCAATTTTAGGAACAGAATAAGCATTGCATTCTAATAACCGACTCGAAATAACACCCGATTTTACTGGTATCGTGCCATCAATTGCTAAACAATTATTCGAATTGACACCAGATATTTTCTCCGACCAAAATTCCTCATAGTCGTTTTCTCTTTTAGTTCTATCCAAGTCATTATTCGCTTCGTTCACATAAGATTGGTGGTATTTTTTGTAGCCTAAAAATATTTCATCAACTCCATTCCCATCGAGTAATACTGTTATATTATTTTTGTCTGCATTACGATATAAATAATTATAGCCACATACAGTTACACCACCAAATGGTTCCGCTTGAGAAATAACTTCAGCATTCAATACGTCATCAATTAAATCCGAGTCAAGCGTAGAAACATGCAAAGTTCCACCATCGGAAATTTCATTAACCCATGGAAGCTCACTATAACCATCATAATCTTGAGTAAAAAAATGTGCCGTTTTCAACTCTTTCAATGTTTGCTTCACTAACATTGAAGAATCAACCCCACCTGATACATTTAGCCCAACATTCACATCTGAAATAAGGTGGCTGCTAATTGCAGAATTTATTTTTTCTTCAGTTTCAAAAACCAAATCATCGTATGTATATTTACTCAAATCCATAACATGTTCTAAGAAATCATACCACTGTGTTAATTGGAGCTTTCCAGTACTACAATCAAAATCTAAATAATGCCCCGCCTTTAAAGAGTACACGTTGTCGAAAAAAGTATGCTCATCAAAATTGTACATACCGGTTTCCAAATAGGTACGAATCATGGATGAATCTTCATTTACCTGCTCAATAAGCTTGAGTAACGGAGGTATTTCACTGGAAATTGAGAATTGCCCATTTTCATTTGTGAAGTAGGCAGGCTTGATCCCGAATCTATCTCTTGCAATAAATAATGTTTTTTTATGAGTGTCATATATAACAAAAGTGAACATTCCTGAAAGTCGATCGAGACATTTCTTACCATACCGAACATACATTGCGAGCAATACTTCTGTGTCACTTCTGGTGCGCCACTTCCAGTCACTACCAATTTCATTCATTAATTCTTTGAAATTATATATCTCACCATTATAAACCAATAAATATCTACCACATGGTGATACCATCGGTTGATTTGAAGCATCCGATAAATCTATTATTTTTAAACGCACATGACCTAAAAACACCTTGCCATCACAAACTGTTTTATACCCCTGATTGTCTGGCCCACGATGTTTTAGCATTCCTAAAGCCTTTGCTAACAAACCCGTATTTACGCCTAGGGGATTAAATGATGCTACCAACCCACACATTAGATTGTTTTCTTTAAGAAGAAGCCCCCATTTTCCCAGTAAGAACCCTGATAAGAATTATTCATTATTGCATCAAGACACATTTTTATTTGGCCACCACGCTTATAAATAGTATGGTGATTCAGTATCAAATCCCGCCCTTTGCTGGCTATTTCCTGTGCTTTATTAGTGTCATCATTTATTTGACTAATTACACTTGGTAGCTCTTCTGGTTCTGAATGGATATAATGCACATCCTTCTTAAACCCTAAATCACTAAATCCATTGCAAGGACTACAAATCAGTGTTGCACCAGCAGCAGGGATTTCAAAAAACTTTCTAATCGGAATTCCAAAAACACCTCTCGCTGTATACACATATTTTCGAGTCATTAACTTATGACGGAATGCTAGATTATAAAGTTTCTGTAAGTAGAAATCAGAATATACTGGAAACCCAATCTTGTTAGCACCTTTATAGATATTTAAAAGCCAATTTGAATCACACTTTATATTAGATTGCCGCAGTATTTTTTTTGCTTCTTTCCGCAAAAAATATGCTACCCCGGGAACAGATACTTTATCACTGCGTCCGGATATTGGAGAAAAACCTAACTCTTCATCTGCTATAAAATGAAGAGCAGTAATTATTTTTGAAGGGTTCTCTTTAATATACTCTCGCCATACATCTGAAACCCTATCTAACTTTCTCAAATAATGCGGCTCATTTTTAGCAAAATCCGGAAGAGCATCTACTGGCAAAATAAATTGCTCATTTGGTCCTAGTACAATGAGGTTATTATTAAGAAGCATCTCTACTTGCTTTGCTGTGGCAGAGTAATAATCAAAATTCAAGGTAGAAATAATTTTTATTTGAATATCAATATCGGGCACTGACTGATGAATATCATTAAAAAAAGATATTAATATCTGTTTTCTTGATTTCTGGTACGTATATTTACATAAATAGTCAGCTGTAGCGGGTATTCCTGATTTTTTGTTCTCGATCAAGATTGGCGTATTTGCCCCAATGACTAACACATCATATGGGCCCGTTTTCTCTATATATTTCAATATCCCATTAGACAACTCAATATCTGATATAAATCCTGGGCCAAAATAACTTACATCATCAAAGTTTTGCCCAAACAAGATAGGAAGATGCGTTGCTGTAGGATTAAGATGCACTGCATTAACATCAACATACAAAACCTTCATGTTTTTTTCTCGCGATACCATTCTGATATATGTAAACGCAAGTAATCAAGACCATACTTTGCGATACCTAACAAAATAGAATACTGCAGGTCTTTTCCTAAAGCATCTTTACCAATACTATAATCAATTTTTTGCAAAAGAATTCCAGCAGCCTCTATTTTCGCCTCGTTCTGATATCCATCAGCGCCCTGTCCACATAAATATATTGTCGAATTTAACAAATTACACCGTCTAATTAATCGTTCATTACGGTGAAACTCTTCCAAATTCAACTCTGTGCCTAGTTTTGTCGCGGTCGTAATACCAAGCAATGTCGCAATATAGCTATTCATATGAATATTTAATTCTGAGATATTGCCTTTTTTTTGAAATTGAATAGAAAACTCATCTAAAATTGGAATAAGGTCATCAAAAAAATCATAGCTACCTAAATTTATCTTTACTGTTTTAATTATTTTTTTTACTACGCTATCGTCTTTAATATATTGCTTATCAGCTATACGCTGATCATTACCTTTTTTTACTGGCAGAGTAAGATATGATGGCTGTCCTGAAATAGGTATCTCAACTCGATTAACAACCGATTGCTTTGGATATTGAACATCATCAGAAAAGACAAAGACATCAGATTTTAGTATTTTTTCAAAATAACCAAACCATGGGAAGAAATTTGGTTGGTGTCCAGCGACGACAATATTACTCCCAGCCCGCATTAAATATTTTTACCCAAATTTGGTCTTCCATTATCTGACAGTAATTTATCATAATATTCTCCACAGGCTACGGCTCGCCCATCAATACATCTTTGAATTCTATCTCTTGGCAGCATATTAATTGACTGCCACCACTCAGGATGCGTAAGCACATACAAACGCTGCTTAACTGGCTCATTAATCACATCCCAAAGAGTCTTAAATCGCCATAAACCATTACTGTCAGAGCAATACTCTACGCCTTTTTTATCAACGATTGAGCTGGCATTTATCATACCAAAAGCCGTATCCGCATTAAATTCCGTTGACTTGAATGTAGTTGGGTTATGTAATGAAAACATCCTAATATCTGTTTCCGTTAGCTCACTCAATATTCTCGCTTCAGCAATTAATCGATTTCGATTATCTTCTGGGCGTTGTTCATAATGAATCCCGATGGAATGCCCAAGCAAAACAATCTCTTTTATTATTTTTTCAACTTCAGGCTCGAGAACATTATAAAATAATGACGTTACTTGAAAAAAATAGGAACAAGACACACCATGAGTAGCTTCTATTTTTGCTAAAGCCAACGCGCGCTGAGGTGAAAAATCAATATCATGACGCCAAATTACATTACCCTTATTAAATTCATCTCCGGGTGTAATAAACTCATACCGACTGGTCGCCGCCACTAAGATATTTTCATAAATATCGGTTGTAAATGTTTTATTCATTTTAAACGGTTTTAAACCAAACCTTGTGCAAGGGCCAAATTATACAACTGACCTCTTTTCTTAATTAATTCATCCCAATTTCCAGATTCCACAACTTTTCCAGCATCCATAACATGAATGCAATCTGCAGAACGAATCGACGATAACCTGTGTGCAACAGAAACAATACAAATTTCGTCCCGTAATTCATCAATAGTTTGTAATACAGATTCTTCTGATATGGAATCCAGTGCGCTGGTTGCCTCATCAAGAAGCAATAGATTTGGTTTGGTTATTAGTGCTCTTGCTATACTTAATCTTTGCTTTTGACCACCTGACAAGCGGCTACCTTGATCTCCGATTACTGTTGCATATTTTTCTGGAGTTGCATTAATAAATCCGTCTGCATGAGCACGCGAAGCAGCATCTCTTACTTCACCAAGAGAGGCGTCATCGGCACCCCAGGCAATATTTTCGAAAATTGATTTATGAAAGAAGGTTGAGTCCTGAGGAACATATCCGATTGCCTTCCTCCACTGACTAGTAAAAACATCATTTATTGAAGTATTTCCAATACGGATATCACCTTCTCTTAACTCACAAAGACCAAGGATAGTATTTATTAATGTCGATTTTCCTGAACCCGAATCACCAACTATCCCTATAAGACCTTTCGCCGGGAAAATAATTTCAACATCCCTCAATATCTTGGTATCTGTGTATCCAGCATCCATGATATGCACTGATAGTTGTTTGTTTTTTGGTATTTCAACATCATCAACCAGTGGAGATAATTCCTTGTAATAAGACGCACGGTCAAGAATTGAATTAACCTTTGTAATCGCAGGAATATATGATGAAATCAATTGCAAATTTTGTTGCAAAGCATTAAATCTAGGCAATAGCCGTACGAATAATGCAATAATCAGAAGCACCTGAGCTGCAGGAATATCGAAATATTTGAAACCAAAAACGAGTAATAAACACAATGCTATCAATGATAAGAATTCAAACAGTACCTTAACAAGATTTGGTAGAAAGTTAGCCCACGTATTGTTTACACGAAGCTCCTCGACCACTTCATTAACAGATCGTATGGATTTTTCTTCTGTTGACAACGCTTTTATTAATTTAGCTCCACCAAGGAACTCACTTAGCTGTACATTTAGCTCTCCATTTAAATTGCTCAGATTTTTACCAATTAAATGATTCTTTTTTAGGGCGCCCTTTACAGAAAATAATAATACACCACCAAAGATAAAGAGAGAAAGTGTTGCCATTGACGAGACAGTGAATGCAATAAATAAATAAACAATCGTAACAACCAAAGTTGCTACCAATTGAGCAAGAACACTAAAGGCACCAGCCAACCTAGCAGACTCAGCAGTTATTGCATTAACCATGTCTCCAAGTTTTTGCTCTGAAAAAAATGACCATTTTGCCTTAATAAAATCAGAGAACAATTTTTTCTGCCATCTCGCACCATACCGCCTCTGAAAATCTGCCATTAACCAAACTTGCCACAGATTCAGTAATCCGATTAAAAGCAACACAAAAACAATTAAAAAGAGAATTTCAAATATCGAAGGGTCTTCGCCCAAAACAGACATTAGCACTGTCAGCATTTCAACTATTGGGCCAGAATTTGACATACCATCCATTCCAATTGATGAAAGCAGGGGCAATAATAGCGCCATACCAATTCCTTCACCAATTGCAACAATTACCATCAGCGAGAGAAGTAATGGCAATTTAACACCAAACACCCTCCATATATCTTTCGATAATACCGAGAGCTCTGCAAATAACGATCCGTTAATCATTTAAGAGCACCCATAATTAACACGAAACAATACTCAGTAATTATGAAAACACTCCTTCCATATACTCATCTACATTCAATAAAGACCATACCAACAAACGCCGGTTATTTTTTCCTTCTAGATGCTCATTCACAAGGCCTTCTACTACATTTTTATCCATAAACTCATAAATATGTGAGTTATTATCAAAAAGTCTCCTTTTGACAAACTCAATACTTTCACCTTTAAACCAACTCGCATCAGGAGAGCTAAAACCTTGTTTTGCTCCCTTGGTTATGTCATCTGGAATATATCCCTTCATAACATCTCGTAAAATCTGTTTTCCATCATTAGTTTTCTTATAAAATTTATTTTTTTTACTACCTAAATCATTTTCATTAATACGTAAAACTTCATTCAAATTATTTAATTTTAAGCCCACAGGACATTGCATTGCAAAATCAACTAAATCGTTATCCATGAACGGGACTCTTGTTTCTAATCCATGTGCCATACTAAGTTTATCTTCTACAACAAAAAGGCCATGCAAGAAAGTCTTTGCTTCAAAATATAGAGAATGATTAATATAATCTTCCGGCCGCTCAAGATTATTATTGTGGCTCGAAAAAACATCTCGAAATATATCGCGCGTACACACATCTTTCACATCACCCCATATGGGTTCAAAAACATTGTGTATAACTGAGTTAGGGATAAGTCGTTGCCAGAATGAATAATATTGATCAATATAATGTTCAAAATCATTACATGCTGTAGCTCGATAGTATCGCCATGGATAACCAGCAAAAAGCTCATCACCACCAGCACCAGATAAAACAACTTTAGTGAACTTGCTTGCTAATTGGGCGACATAATAATTTGGATAACTTTGCCCGACCCTTGGCTCCTCAAGATGATGACAAAATGTAGGCATACAACGTTCCATATCACCCGCCTTCAGAACCATTTCATAATGCTCTGTTTTGAATAGTGCAGACATCGCTTCAGCCTTGACCCGTTCATCAAAACCATACTCAAAACCAGAAGCGGAGCTAAGATCGAAGCCACAAGTGAATGTCTTTATATAAGGTAATTCTTTTGCTGCAAGCGCGGTTAATGTTCCAGAATCCATTCCCCCTGAAAGATAAGCACCAATTTCAACATCGGTTACTAGTTGGCGTTTAACCGCCTGCTGCATAAGACGATCCAGTTCTTCTTTGTATTCTATTGGGTCTACTGGATTCTTAGGCTCTGAAAAATGATAATCCCAATATTGATTAATATTAATTGCACTATTGGAACCCAACGATATTCGACCAATTGAACCCGCTGGCAATAATTTGATGTTTTTTAATAACGTTCTATCTGTAAATATATTTTGAAAGGTAAAATATTCCAATAAAGCTTTTTTATCCATTTCACGTTTCGCAATTGGATGCTCGAGAATAGCTTTTTGTTCTGACCCAAAAAGAAATGTTTTCCCCCAAACCCCATAATACAAAGGCTTTATTCCATAACGATCTCTAACAAGATAAAGTGACCGATCTCGTTTATCCCAAATAGCAAATGCAAACATGCCATTAAAATGATTAACACACTCAGCCCCCCATTCAACCCATGCATTCAATACAACTTCAGAATCTGTTTTAGAGTGAAATTGATAACCTAACGATTCAAGCTCTGTACGTAACTCTTGAAAATTATATATTTCACCATTATAACAAAGCACCACATTTTTATTTTTATCGATCATTGGCTGGTGGCCAGCTGATGATAAATCAATAATTGAAAGCCGACGATGTCCTAACCCAATGTAACCATCATTATAAAATCCTTCACCATCAGGGCCTCGATGCGCAATAGCATCAGTCATATTTCTTAAAATAACCGGTGATATTGGTTCACCGTTTAAGTTAAATATTCCTGTGATACCACACATTGCTAATAAACTTTAGTAAACCTACCGCTATGGCAGGCCTCTTCGGTGTGAAAATCGCTAACTTCTAAGCCACTTTTCTCAATCATTAATTTAAACTCTTCCTTTGAATAACGTTCAGCATTCGAAGGTGCATACCAGTCATAATTAGTCGAATCTGATGTTGCTCTTCCTAAGTCTTCATTCCAGAAACACTTGAGGAAATTCCAGTAGATAAAACGCTGGATATCCATTTCGCCTCCTTTAATTCCAAGTAATGGAATATCAGGCACATCTATCGAAATATTTAATTCACTAAGGCGTTTGCCAAGTTCTGTTAATTGCTCACTCATTTCCCACATATCATCTTTCGAGATAGCTTTGGTTCCAACACGAAAATAGTCATCAAGAAGTTCCCTAGGCAGGGCCTTCTTAGCGTAAACATAAACTGCCAACGAACCTTTACCACTTAATATTCTAGAAAGCTCAATCATTGTTTCTTGAGGATTCTCTGTGTGGTGAATCACCTGATCACAACTAACATAAGAGATGGCTCCATCCTTTATTTTTGTATCAGCTATATCACCTTTAACAAAGCCAAGATTCGGAGTCTCTATATATTGTTTTGCCGCCACAAATGCCGCATCTGAATAATCCATCCCAATTACCAACGTAGATGGACTAAGATCTGCAAACCATTTAGCCTTATACCCAAGACCACAACCTGCATCAAGAACAACATCTTGTTTCTCTAGAAATAACTTAAGTTCATCTTCCCCAGAAAAACCATATAGTTCCAAATACCATTTTTTCTGGAACTCAAAGAGGCGTTCTTGTTCAGCAACCTGTTCTTTACTATATTTTATCCATTTATCGCTGAAAACCGAATTTGTTTGCGATTGATTTTCAGAATTAGAGCTGCTCGAGACAACTAAAACATCATTAAAATAATCAAAGTCACCCATAAACAAATTTACAATTTTATCAAGACAGTTCATTTTAAACCTTGGATAAATTCCTGATTTTAATCAGCATAAATTTTTAATCGCCAGAACAACGTATTCATAGTCATCTTGGTTCATTCTATTATGAAGCGGAATTGCCATGGTATTAGCATCACAATCTTTTGCCGCCGGATAGTCATCAGGCTTTAAAGAGAAACGATCTTGGTAAAGCCCTAGCATATGCACGGCATGGGTTCCGGGCCTTGTAGAGATACCTTTATCTTGAAGCTTTTCCATGATTTCATTACGAGGCATAGGTGCTTTAATGGGATCGACATAGGTTACAAATGATTGCCATCCATGTTTTCCATTTAATGGCTCTTCAGGTAAATGTAACCACTCAACATCTGCCAATTGTTCACAATACCAACTCGCCCACTTTGTACGCTCATCAATAAAACTATCAAGCTTTACTAACTGAACAACTCCAACTGCTCCTTGCATATCGGTCATTCGGTAATTAAATCCTAGGAGATTAAAATCAGGGAGTATGTATGGCTTTGGTCCATGATGTCGCTGCTCTTCTGAAATAGCCGCCCCATGATTACGCATTTTATTCATGAGTTCTGCAAGTTCAGAATCATTAGTCGTAACCATACCACCTTCACCAGTAGTAATTGATTTTCTTGGGTGAAAGGAAAATGATGCTGCATCACCTAATGAACCTGAACTTTGTCCATCATAAACCGCTCCCGCAGCACATGCAGCATCTTCAATTATTTTAACTTCATTAGGCAAAACTGCTTTTATGGTAGAAATATCTGCACAAAGCCCAAACAAATGAACAAGAATTATTGCCTTGGTTCTCGATGTTACTTTTTCAGAAATTTTCGTAGGATCAATATTGTAGGTTTTTCGATCGACATCAACGAATACTGGTGTAGCACCGCAGTACACAACAACATTTGCTGTAGCAACCCATGTAAAAGCCGGCACAATCACCTCGTCGCCAGGGCCAATTCCCATTGCTGACAAAATCAGGTGTAACCCAGTCGTACATGATGTTACGGCTAATGCATTTTTCACGCTATGTCGTTCAGCGAATTTTTTTTCAAATTCTGCTACTTTAGGCCCTTGTGTGAGCCAACCAGTCATTATTGGTTCACGTACGGCCTGCCACTCTTCTTCCCCCGTTACAGGTAAAGCAATTTGGATATTACGCTTATTTTTCATTATTTAACTTCACCTAATAGCAATTAGATATCTAACTTCAGAGACCAACTTCACGACGACGGCGTTCAACTTCCGCCTTATGGCTAGAACGCCATTCGATAAGTCGTTCAAGTCCATCCCGTAAACCTATAGTAGATGTAAAATCAATTTCTTCACTAGCAAGCTTTGGATCACCAACTCGATTACGGACTAACGTTGCCTGACTACGCTCCGCATAATTAATAGGTTTATCACAACCAGTAATTTCAAGAAGCAGCTCTGCTAGTTCTTTTAATGATGTCCGTGTGCCTGTGCCTACATTGTAATTCTGATCTGTCGCATCTGATTTCATTGCGCATACATTCGCAAGCCCACAATCACTAACTGCCACAAAGTCAAAGGCTTCGGAACCATCTCCCATAATCGTAGGACTTTCACCTTTATCTATTGCATCTAGCATTTTCATAATAACGGCAATATAAGCTCCATGATAATCTTGACGTGGCCCATACACATTCATGTACCTCAACCCGACATATTCAAGTCCATAACGGTGATGAAATGCGCGCATCATTGCTTCACCTGCAATCTTTGTAGCTCCATAAAAATTCTTATTATTATAAGGATGATCTTCATCCATCGGTTCACGTACTGCATCACCGTATACAGATGCTGATGATGATGAAACCAATCGTTTAACACCCATTTTTACACATGCTTCCATTACATTAAATGTGCCTCGAACATTTACATCAAACGCACTTCGTGGAAAATCATGGCATTGTAGTAACCATAATGCAGCAAAATGAAACACCCCATCCGCACCATCAAAGGCTGCTTCCAAAATATCTGTTTGCATAATATCTCCACCAATATCAAATATTTTTACACGAGAGTCTTTTAAGCCGTCACTAAGGTTTTCCATACTACCGCGGACAAAGTTATCGTAAATAAGAATTTCCTTTACATCTTCTTTAACCAGATGATCTACTGTGTGGGAACCAATAAGGCCTGCACCACCAACAAGTACAAGCTTTTTACCTTTTAAGTCCATGAGATACTCCAAGAATCATATTTTATTAACCAAATATTTTGAAAAGCTGAATGCGCTCGTAAATGCAGGTGAAACCGCATTGAGCACATGAATAGAATATTCATTTTTTTCCACAACAAAGTCGTGAATTATTTCCTTATCTTTTTTATCAAATAACTGTGCGCGTATACCCACTTTGCTACTTAGTGACAAATCAGATTCCTTGATTTCTGGAATCAAAACTTTTGCTGCATCTGTAAACTTTGATTTTAAAAAGCGCGCTGCTTCTTCGTGTGCATATCGTCTGAACCCATTTTTATTTACCATGTATTGGCCTGCTAATCTATAAAGTGTAGGTGCAAATTCAAATAATTTAGCCCCATTTAATCCACGATAGTTCTCACGGCCTAGGGCAGGAACTGCCGTTGGACCCACAAATACTTTTCCTGTTATTCCTTTTGTAAAATGCACCCCCAAAAATGGTACACTCATATCAGGAACAGGGTAGATAAGACCGTTGATTTTCAGATCAGTAGTCTTTTGAACGTCATAGTAAAGCCCTTTAAAAGGTAGCATGACGTAATCCATACCGCATTGGCACATTTGCGCAACTCGATCTGCATATAAGCCTGCAGCATTAACCACAAAATTAAATGGTCTAGATTCCTTCGATGTAATAATTTTTTTACTATTCACATCGACATCTTTAACTTCAACCCCGTAGCGTATTGAAACACCTTTAGCAGTGAGCAGCTCAACTAGTTTATTGAGAATGGCACCAGCGTCAACAACAGCGGTATGCGGTGAATACAATGCTCTACCCGTAATCACGCTTACACTAGGTTCAATCTCTAGTAACTGCTTTCCGTCAATAATTTCAACTTTAGCTCCATTGATTTTGGCTCTTTTATCAAGCACATCAATAACTGGATCATCATCCTGTTTAGTGGGAACAATAACTTTGCCGTATTCATTTATGGGAAGATCATGCTCTCTGCAAAACTGCGCCATCTCGCGCGCACCTTCTGCACAAACCCTGGCTTTAAGTGAGTCTTCCTTATAATAAATCCCTGAATGCAAAACGCCGCTATTGCGACCGCTAGCATGTCGCCCTACCCTGTCTTCTTTTTCAAGTATTTCTATTTTCACACTGGGATACTGATTTAATAACTCTTGAGCTACCGACAAACCTAATATTCCGGCACCAATAATTGTAAAGTCTGGGCTCAGCGACATTACTTAATATTTATACTGCTTTGTTAATAACTTCAATGATCTTATCCTGATCTCTTTCACTTAAATAGGGATGCATCGGCAAACTCATTACCTTACCTGTAAGTTCTGTTACAACAGGTACATTAGATAATTCATCCAGCATGGCGGGTTGTTCGTGCAAGGGGATTGGATAGTGAACCGCAGTAGGAATACCAGCCTTCGATAAGGTATTCTGTAATGATGGCCTTTTTTCAACTAAAACTGTGTACTGCGCGTAAACACTGGTATTGCATTTATCTATATAAGGGGTAATCACGTTATCACCTAATAACGCTGAATACCTCGCACCAATTTTCTCGCGTGCAATAACTTCACTATCAAATATATTAAGTTTTTCTAACAGCACTGCTGCCTGGATGGTATCCAGCCTGCCATTTATGCCAATCCTTGCATGGTGGTAACGCTTATCCTGACCGTGTACACGAATCTGCCGCATAATAAGAGCCAGATCGTCATTATTCGTAAAAATAGCACCACCATCACCATAACCACCAAGAGGTTTAGATGGGAAAAAACTTGTACAGCCAATAGTACTTAACCCACATGACCTCTCCTTTTTATAAGTAGCCCCAAAACTTTGTGCGCCATCTTCGATAACGGGGATGTTATGTTTTTTAGCAATTTCATTGATTTCATCAAAATCCGCACACTGCCCATACAGGCTTACAGGCATGATAGCTTTTGTTTTTTTCGTAATAACAGCTTCAATTTTCAGTGGATCAATATTATATGTGTCAGACCTGATGTCTACGTACACTGGCTTAGCACCAAGAAGACAAATAACCTCTGCCGTAGCAACAAAACTAAATGGAGTCGTAATGACTTCGTCACCTTGCCCAACATTTAATGCCATCAAAGCCATCAATAAAGCATCCGTGCCACTCGCAACACCAACACAGTGCTTTACTCCAACATAACCAGCAAGTTTTTCTTCGAGCTCAACTACTTCTGGCCCGAGTATATATTGGCCATGCTCAAGTACCGTTTTAATACGGCGATCAATATCTTCCTTGATTGATGAGTATTGTGTTTTTAAATCGATAAATTGCACTTGTGATTTCCTACTTCACGCACTTTTCAAGCACTTGCCATCGACAAGCCTATAAACTTCGTCAGTGTTTGGGCATTTAACCTCTGCATTTCCTTCTAATGGCAAATCCAGTTGTTCTCCATACTTGCTCATCCAGCCAATTTGCTTTGCGGGCACGCCCACCATTAAGGCGAAATCCGGTACATCATTATTTACTACCGCACCCGCGCCAATAAAGGCGTTCTCCCCAATGGTGACGCCACACACGATAGTGCAGTTGGCGCCCAGAGTTGCCCCCTTTCTAACAAGGGTATCTTTGTAACTATCTTTTCTTGAAATGGCTGAACGCGGATTATAGACATTGGTAAAGACCATGCTTGGCCCACAGAACACATCATCTTCAATAGTAATATTGTCATACACTGAAACATTGTTCTGTATCTTGACGTTATCGCCAATAACAACCTTGTTACCAATAAACACGTTCTGCCCTAATGAGCAACGTTCGCCGATATTCGCTTCTGAACACACATGCACCCAATGCCATACTCTTGTATCAGCTCCAATTCTGGCACCTTCATCAATTATGGCAGTATCGTGTTTTGTGTAATCCATATGCATTTTAATACTCAAGTGGTAACGAGACTTGTTGCCCGTCACGAGATGAAAGATAAGCCGCTATAAGTAATTCTAGTGAATGCAAACCTTCGCGACCATCGGTTTCTGGTTCAACTTCACCGCGCAACACCTGAATGACATTCTCGTAATACAGTGGATGACCAAAACCATACACAGAAGTGGTTTGGTAGCTGGCCTCTTCAATATTCTTGTCAACCTCCTGCTCGTCGTCAAACTCCCAGTGCTGTACTTCATTAACCGCGACACCACCAATTTTCGCAGTTCCCTTTTCACCGAGGATGGTAATAGAACCTTCCAAATTTTTAGGGTACGTCAGCATCGTGACATTCATGGAACCCACTGCGCCTGAACGCCACTTCACATTCATCACTGCGGTATCTTCCACTTCGATGTCACGCGCCAAGGTTTCAGTCATGGCCTGCACGCTGGCAACTGGGCCAATCAACCAGTCCAGCAGATCAATATAATGGCTTGCCTGGTTCATCAGGGCACCACCATCAAATTCCCAGGTACCGCGCCACGCGTCTTGATCATAATATTCCTGTGGGCGCGTCCAGAAGACGTTGATATTCACCATATAGATCTTGCCGAAACGCTTTTCATTAATCGCATTTTTAAGCAGTTGCAGTGTTGCATTACGGCGGTTTTGTTTAACTACAAATAATCTAACGCCCGCCTTATCGCAAGCATCCACCATTGCCACGCCATCTTTCCAACGAGTTGCCATTGGTTTTTCTGTCATCACATGAAAACCAGCCTCTGCTGCAAGAATTGTTTGCTTTGCATGCATACCACTTGGTGTTGTCAGTATCACCATATCTGCGCCACTTTCTGCCAACATAGCAGTGTAAGAATGAAAAGCCTTCGTCCCAGTCTTATCAACCGCTGAAGCAAGACGTTCTGAATCAACATCACAAACTGCTACAAGGTCAATGCTATCCTTATGCGCCTCCAATGACTCAAAATGTTTACCTGCAATCCTTCCGCAACCAACAAGGCATACCTTTATCTTTCTACCCTTAATAGTTTGGAAATTATTTATCATTTTAAAAAGTTCCCTCAACACCTTTCAGACACGCTACCGCCCTGCAGTGCATTTTTCATGCTCCGCATAGGTTGATACAAACACTGAATTTTGGCACTCGCCAGAATAGTAGTGTGCTAGTTTTCTTTTATATCCAAACGTAATACGCTTGGCACGATTATTTTTTCTATGTCAACTTTGCCAGCTAAATATTCATAACTCACTTTAGCTGCATTTAAATCTGTAATTACAAAACCATCATATTCTGGTAATTCATCTAATTCATGATAAATAATATTATTAATAAACCGTTGATGTTCTGTGTGTGGCTCATAAAGACCAACGATCTCTATCTCAACATCGTATGAACGTAATATTGCAATTTCAGCTAGATCAGACACGCCACACAAAATTATTTTTTTCCAACCACTCTCTTTGCATTGTTCATAAGCCTCTAGGCAGGAATCTCCTGCTTCACGATAAAAAGAAAATGAATTTTTTAGGTATCGTGCAGTTAAACGACTTTTTTCAGAAAAACCTTTTGGTGTGAGGTAATACAAATATCGATTGGCTGGTGCATCGCTAATTTTAATAAGCCCTTTACGAACACAACGTTTTAAATAGGAATTTGCCATCCCCAAAGCAACACCGAGTTCCTGCGCTAGATGGCGCTGGCTGATGTCGCTTTTACGCCCTACTGCATCGAGGACTTCTAAAGTCATTTGTTCTTGTTTATGTTCTTTAACATTCATAGCAATAATCAGGTAAGAATTATCCCACAGCCTCAATTGCATCAACGTCTATTTGTACTCGTGTTGTATTGCCCATGATTTCCAGCAACAACATCACTCGCTGTTCGCTGGTTTTAGCAATAAACACGCCTTCAAGGCCCATCATCGGCCCATCAAGTACACGCACATTATCTCCTTTGTTAAGCCCATCCTGTATTTCATGCAACCCTTCTGGATTTTCGCGTTGTTTAATAAATTCAATAACGTCGTCACTAATAGATACGGGCTTCATGCCAAACCGCACAATATTAGACACACCGATCGTTGAGCGAATCGGCGCCCAGTTATCACTGGTCTGATCGAGGTGAATAAATAGATAACGAGGGAAAAAAGGCTCTGTTACGTAGCGCCGACGGCCATTTCGGCGCTTGGCATTCATAATCATAGGGAGATAGGTCACATACCCCTGTCGCTCAAGCTGTTGTTGAGCAACGACCTCCTGATTTGGCTTAGCGTAAATCAAATACCAAGCTTTTTGGCTTTCTTCTTTTAAATCAGTCACTTAAATTATTCTCTGATTATGCAGCTGATATTATTATATTTAGCGTTCAATCTGTGAACACAGCTAATATTAAAGCAAATTATGGTATTAAAGGCAATAGAAATAAGAGCTTAGAAAGGAAATTACACATAGAACCCTGGGGTTTTGTCATGCATACCTTACCCATCTCCGAAGGGTCAAGGCAAAAAAGAACGGGCACCGAGGTGCCCATCCAGATGCTGGAAATAGCAATAAACATCCTTGTCTTACCATTCCAGCGGTTATACCAACAACATAGCATCCTTGCTATTAGTCAGTATGGGGAGAAATTACTGCTTAGTAGTCGAACCAATACTTAGGTTATTCTGGTTTTTAAGTACTGTTTTATCGCCAATACCTTTTACCTTGGAAAGATCAGCAACCGACTGGAATAATCCATTTTTACTGCGATAGTCTACAATCGCTTGCGCTTTAGCCGGTCCAATGCCAGTTATTGATGATGCCAACATTTGTGCATCCGCTGTATTAATGTTGACAGGTTGTGCTGCAAAAACAGACGTTGCGGCAAGCAGTGCGATAGCACCAATAAGATTAGTTAATTTCATGGTTCACCTCCATATTGTGAATAATGTTCATCAGCATCCTAGCCGATGAATTAACAATAGGAGGTCTCGGTTATTTATTCAAGATGCAATCGTGGCAGCAATTGCTGATTTTGCTGTAGGTAATGGACTGATGGTGCATATAAGGAATGCAAGATCGAAAAAGAATTCGTTAGACAGTAAAGACATAGTATTTGTCTAAAAATGGACTGGATTGCCGCGCTCCACTCGCAATGACGGCATTTATTAAAGTTGTGCTGTATTACTTCACTAACATAGAATCTCTACGAGCTTCATTATGTACTTGCTAAACCTGCTCTGCAGGTTCTGGTCGCGTTCGCAATGACGGCCTAATCTATGCCCTCTTTATATAGCAGCTATTTCGGCTTCAGTAGAAACTAAAACATCCATTGGATTATCTGCTTGCGTGATCGGACGCCCCATCACTAAATAACTCGAACCTGATTTGATTGCATCGGCAGGTGTCATGGTGCGACGTTGATCATCTGCAACTGAACCAGCGGGTCGAATACCTGGCGTAACTAAAACAAAATCTTCTGCGAATGATTTTCGTAAACTCACGACTTCTTTTGGTGAACAGACCACACCATCAAGCCCTGATTGTTGGGTTAGACTAGCAAGACTTGCTACATTCTCCGCTGGGCTTCCTTGATAACCAATCTCATGAATATCTTCACTATCCAAACTCGTTAAAATAGTCACTGCAATTAATAATGGTTGATGCGAAGATTTATCAATCGCCTCTTTCGCAGCTTCCATCATTCTACGTCCACCACTGGCATGCACATTCACCATCCAAACACCAAGATCACAAGCGGCGGCACAAGCACCGGCAACTGTATTTGGAATATCATGAAATTTTAAATCTAAAAAAACATCAAAACCTTTTGCAGAAAGTGTTTCAACAAACTTAGGCCCGAGCCTTGTAAACATTTCCTTACCGACTTTAAGCCGACAACTACCTGGCTCAAGTCTATCAACCAGATCCATTGCTGATTTTTCGTCAGCGTAATCTAATGCAACAATGATGTGAGAATGTGTGCTCATTTTCTATTCGGCCTCAACAATATCGTGAATGGGTTTTACCGTATTCCAACGCTTACAACTTGGGCAATGCCAATGCAACGTCTTTCCTTCAAAGCCACATGACTGACATTTATATGAAGATTTAGTTGTTAATAATTTTTTAATCAGATCGCTTAAGATCGTCATGTTATCACGTGCTGATCCTTCGGTGCTTTGCAAATGATAATCGACTAGACGTTCTAGCCCTCTAACAGAGGGGCGTTTACGTAGTTCTCCAATAATAAAATGCACAGCA
>Ga0316207_10000635_pt1 | contig 52800 bp, 51 predicted proteins | sample 6weekpyrite_MG_FD_204943 | JGI IMG/M metagenome (GOLD analysis project Ga0316207, IMG submission 204943) | Microbial mat bacterial communities from mineral coupon in-situ incubated in ocean water Damariscotta River, Maine, United States -... | ecosystem: Environmental > Aquatic > Marine >...
GGCAAACCAGCTTGAATAGCTGCAAGTGCAGGCGGTCCTGGTAGAACCGGCAATATATCGGGCAGGGTACGTAGTGATTCATCACCTAACCATTTTGCAAGTTTTGCGCGTGCGGCTTCCTGTTTTTGCTGAATATCGGTGAGACGATCGTCAAGCAGACCCAGCTCCAGTTCAGCACGTAGCACATCTTGTTGGTTACGTCGTCCGGCTGCATATTGGGCCTCTGTGACTTCAACCATTTCCCTGAAAAGTCTTTTATTGGCATTAATTATTTGTTCTGCTCGCAACCAGTAAAATGTTTCTAACCAGTTTTCACGCACATCACGCTTTATCTTCAATGTTTCATTACTGACCTTGGCACGCTCACCTTGTGCACGCACCCGGGTACGTTTGCTTTTCAGCTCCAGAGTATCGCCACGAGGGATCGTCTGCTGCACACCAAAGCGTATTTGGGTAATGGCTTCCTGGTCACGCTCAAATGTATCGGTAGGAAAACTAAACAAGCTAACCCGGGCCCTCGGATCGGGTAACTGGCCATCAGCAACCGCCGCCTCATCGAGGGCGCGTGCCCGTGCATCAATGTTCCCGAGCATGGGATCACCCTGCAAAGCAATTTGCTCGGCTTCCGCGAGCGATAACGCCTCAGCAAACGCATAGTTGGAAAAGGTCACCAGCAATAACGTACTGGCCGCAAATATTTTAATGATCTGGTTGATTCTCAGATCTTTGGAATAACAGGTATTCATAATCTTGACTCCACAACTCTAAACAGGACATACCACCTACGGCATGCTGCTTGAACACGTCATTCAACGTGTACGGTTATGAAATCAGGCTATAGGGGGGCGTAACTCTGTTAGGCGATGGATGTCATGGATCGCGCGCTCAGGGGCACTCACCTTAACAGAAGAAATAGTACTAGGAAGTTGAAAGAAAGCTGGCATGCCAAGGCTAATATGGGCACTGGCGCAACTGGCCTTACATTGGTCAGGGCATTCACAGGCATCGCCAGCCATATTGCCATGGTCCATTGTACCCGTATGCATGGAATGCTCATTACCCATATCCATCATTTCACACTTTGCATTCGCATGATCCAACACAACCAGGTCCGCCACAGCAAACTGCAGTGGTGCAACCAGCAGCGACAATATCAACCAGCAATGTGCGATGAATCTCAGCATGAATTAATGATAGCCATTCAATGAGTCAGTGTACAGGTATGACTCCTCATGTTTTGAAATGTTCAGACTAAATACCCCCATATAACGTAAGTTTCTCTTCATGGCATCTTTCCCCCTCCCCCCAATGCGCGTTTATTTGCGCCAACAAAGATGATTAATCTGTAACTTTGATATGGTTTTAGACGGTAAAAACCTAGTATTATTCGGCTACCAAAATTGCATGGACAGAAATGAGTATGAACGAACCAACTAACCGTAACGCCTCGATGGCCGTCATGGCACAAATGATTTTCTGGAGCCGCTGGCTACAGGCTCCGCTTTACCTCGGCCTGATCGTCGCACAAGGTGTCTATGTCTTCCTGTTCCTGAAAGAACTGACCCACCTGGTTACGGATGCCAACACCTTCACCGAGACCCAGATCATGCTGATCGTGCTGGGGCTGATTGACGTCGTGATGATTGCCAACCTGTTGATTATGGTCATTATTGGTGGCTACGAGACCTTTGTATCTCGTCTCAACCTGAAAGAGCACCCGGATCAGCCGCAGTGGCTCTCCCATGTCAACGCCACGACCATGAAGATCAAGCTGGCAATGGCCCTGATCGGTATTTCATCGATTCACTTGTTGAAGACCTTTATCAATGCCGACCAGATGGCCTATAACACAATCTTCTGGCAAGTCATGATTCACCTGACCTTTATTGCCTCGGCAATTGCAATGGCCGTCACCGACTACATTATGAACAAGAGCATTGCCGTGGCTCACGGTCAGGAACACTAGGCATTTAGAACATGGTCGACACCATCATCGATCTGATCCGCCACGGTGAACCCGTTGGCGGACGTGCTTACCGTGGTCATAATATTGATGACCCACTGAGCGACAAAGGCTGGCAACAAATGCGTGATGCCGTTGCCGGCCAATGTCCCTGGTCTCACATCATCAGCTCCCCGCTTGTGCGCTGCAAAGCCTTTGCCAATGAGCTTGCCGAGAAGCATGGCCTGGACGTCAATATCGATGAGCGTCTCAAAGAGGTCGGCTTTGGGGAATGGGAAGGCAAAACACCTGACCAGCTCAAGTGCGAGCGATTAGCTGAATACCAGGCCTTTTATGCTGACCCTGTAAACGCCCGGCCACCAGGTGCTGAAGACCTGGCCGAGTTTATCTCTCGCGTATCTGAGGCGTATGATTCGATCACGCATCAACACGCTGGAAACCATGTTCTTATTGTCGCCCATGCGGGCGTCATGCGTGCTGTCATCGCACATGTCCTGCAAGCACCACCACCTGGGCTTTACAAAATCAAAATTGGCAATGCTGGTATTACCCGTATCCGGATTTCTGAACGTGGCCCCATGCTCGAATCGCTCAACCACTCATTCTGAGAAATTGATTCGACTAATTACTCGCTAGGGGAAAGGGAACACCTTCATCGGTGATGCCATGCGATCGACATTGTGTCTCATACTGCCTATGTTCTGGTTCAGGTAATGGACCTGGTTATTCATCGCCGTCATATCCGCACTCATCCGTTGTACTGAGGTAGACATCACAGGGACGGCCTTGATTGACTCCGATATATCCTGCATCAGGAGATTCATTTCCTGAACAGATGCAGACATCTCTGGCATCGCGCTGATCGACGTATTCATTTCCTGCATATACCCTGTCATTTGTTGCATTTGTTTGCTCATACGCGCCATGTCTTCTTTCAGGGCAACGGTCAGGAAGATCACCGCAACACTCAGTAATGCGACAGTAACCGCACCCACTCGAACAACCTGTGTCGTCCTACGTCCAATACGAATACTCATTTCTTCACGCTTACGCATCGCATCATTGAAATCGGCCATGGTATTTTCCACGATCTCAGCTAGTTCTCGCACATTTGACTGTTGGCTACCCACTTTTCCCCCACAACTAACTTAACAACCTACTTAGCCAATTTTACCCGATATGACTTTACTATTTGTACTCATCTTACTATTTCATTATTGATTGAATGCTCAATTTATATAGCTCTCACCTAATAACACTAGAATTAAGAATCTTATTGATGATATAAACATAATTTTATCGGAACATTTCAAAAATATATTTCGACATCCTTTTCAATTAAGGCATTTTTGAAAAAAACACCTCTACAAATCGAGATCCATTTTACTATTAGTGTTTTTTATTACACGATTCTCGATAAGAAACACATTGTATTTTCATAGAGCTAACTATAAACCAGTACACCTTGATATCGGAAAGAATTATAATGGCTAATTTGGATAGCTTAGGAAGGTGAACACCTAAAATCAGGATATATTATTACCCAACCACAATGGTTTTCGTCCATTTGTTCTATGTTAGCATAGAGTACCTATTACCATTTTATAAAGTACTATATACGCTGTCTATATGTCACATTGCAAGAAATTATAGGTCATAACGATGAATTTCATAAAGAATAATTTAGAAAAAAGCCTGATCACTTTCATCTTTATTATTTATGCCATATGGAGTGCTTGCTTTATATATGAAACGTCATTTGTTGCAGTTGATGGTAAACGATATTTTAGCCTATTTGACGATGCAATGATCTCAATGAGATATGCATGGAATTTTTCACATGGAAATGGGTTAGTATGGAATACCGGCGAGTATGTACAAGGCTACACAAATTTACTAATGACACTGGTCATGTCCGTAGTAACTTTTTTTTTAAATAAACCAGATTCCGTACTTACCATACAGATTCTTGGATTACTTTTTATGTTAGCAATAGCATTGCTTAGCATAAAGATAAGCGACCATGTTTTCAAAAAAGACACCTTCTACACTCTCCGCTACAAACACCCGATACGGTTACTTGTTTGTATAAGTGTTTTACTGTACTACCCGCTTAGCTATTGGTCTCTCATGGGTATGGAAACAGGCCTGCTAACATTACTACTATTAGCCGGACTCAATTCAGCACTTATTTACGTTGAAAACAATAATGTACGACACCTATATATGTCAGCAGTATTACTATGTCTGGCATATCTAACTCGCCCCGATTCACTTATATTTTCATTTCTAATTTGGACCTTTGTCTTAATATATATTTATAAGTCGACTCCTGAAAAAACATCTTTCAACAACTTCAAACAATTTCTTTATGCATCTGGTTTTTTCTTTATAGTTATATTTGGACAGGGATTATTTCAATATATCTACTATGGCGAATATGTTGCAAATACATATACACTAAAGTTAGTTGGCATGTCCTTATCAGAGCGCTTAGAAAATGGAACAGGTTTTATTTTACCTTTTTTGCAATCAGTTACGTTGTTATTAGCACTTTCGATTACATTCGTTATTTACAAAACAAACTCTAAAAAGCTTTTACTACTTTCTATAGTGCTTGCCGCAATCAGCTATCAAATATATGTCGGTGGCGACCCATGGGTATATTGGCGAATAATGTCTCCAACTATGCCTCTCGCTATTATCCTGGCAATAGGCGCTACCCTTAATATTGCAAGTTCGGCCAGAATGTCAGAAATATTGGGAAAGAAAAAGAGAGCTGTTGCCTTAGCAATGTTAGTACTTTCAAGTTCTCTTTTTCTGGCTAATCAAACATTTCTTCATGAAATGGTATTTCTTATAAGACCACATAAAGCTATCAATAATGAGCAAAATGTGCGTCTTGCTTTAACACTTAACAAATCAACAACACAAGATGCATCAATAGGTGTATTTTGGGCAGGCGCAATCCCTTTTTACACTGGTCTGCGAGCAATCGACTTCCTTGGTAAATCAGACAAATACATTTCGAATCTTCCACCCGACCTTTCTGGAGATACTGGGTGGAATGGTATGAACAGTGTACCTGGCCATAATAAATATGATTTAACTTATTCAATAATTAAACTAAGGCCAACATTTATTCAGGATAATAAGTGGGGCACACAGGACCTTTCTGATTGGACAAAAAATCATTACAAACATGTATCATCAGGAAAGGTTAAACTTCTTCTTTTGAAGAATTCTCCGCATGTTCATTGGCATAAACTAAATTAATCTCAAAACACCTATGACTACTTTTAATTTTCCCTCATCATTCATAATATGAAAAATAAAAATGATTTCATAAGCTGCCTGCGCGACGATATCAAATTCGATACTGTGCTTTGCAATCACTCTCTCAAGTTCCAGACCACATGGGGGCTGTTCTCGCCACGCGAGATCGATGAGGGCACACAGCTGCTACTCAAGTATATAGACATCGAGAAAAATGCAGATTGTTTTGATCTGGGCTGCGGCTATGGTCCGCTAGGCATCACGCTGGCAAAACTCGCCCCTGAAGGAACAACACTGCTGGCAGATAAAGATTTTGTTGCGGTTGATTATGCTAACAAAAACATTCAGCTGAATAGCCTTTCTAATGCAACCGCTATACTCAGTAATGCCTTTGACCAGGTGGGTGACAAACAGTTTGATTGTATTGTTTCAAATATCCCTGCCAAGGTAGGAAAAGAATTATTACAAATCATTCTTCATGATGCTAAAGCCCATCTCAAGCCGGGTGGACAACTCTATGTGGTCACGATTAATGGCTTGCGCAAATTTATGAAACGTCACTTCGAAGAAGTCTTCGGTAATTACAAAAAACTCAAACAAGGTGCCCATTACACTGTCGCGCGCGCCATCAACGAATAAGCACTCAATAGAGGAAAAGACTATGGCACGAACAGAATCCACCATGCTTGAACTTGGCACACCGGCACCAGATTTCTCGTTACCGGCCCCGGCCAGCGGCAATAACTTTTCGCTCGCAAATTTCACATGCAACGAAGCGCTGCTGGTTATCTTTATGTGTAACCATTGCCCGTATGTATTGCACATCCATAAAGAGTTGAATGAACTGATACGCGAATACCAACCCAAAGGACTTGCGGCAGTCGCTATCAATGCCAATGATGTCAATAATTACCCTGACGATAGTCCTGAAAAGATGGTCGAGCTCAGTAACGAAATGAATTACTGCTTTCCCTACCTATACGATGAAGACCAATCAGTCGCCAAGGCCTATAAGGCGGCATGTACCCCTGATTTTTTCCTGTTTGATAGCGATATGAAACTGGCCTACCGTGGCCAGTTTGATGCATCGCGCCCGCGTAACGATGAGCCTGTTACCGGGGCTGACATGCGTGCAGCCTTTGACGCGGTATTGGCTGGCAGTATCATCGCCGAGACAGACCAAAAACCCAGTATGGGCTGTAACATTAAATGGCAGGCAGGAAACGAGCCTGACTATTTTGGTTGATATTGTTACAAACGTTTACATTTATTGACTGTAATACCCAGTAAACTGCTCGCTTAACATTAGATACTGGGGAACACACAATGAAACACACATCACGAATCCTGGCTATTATGGCATCAGCATTAATGGTAAATACGGCTGTTGCTCACCATCCAGGCGGATTTGTAACAGACAGTAGTGGCATGATTGTTACTGATGGCTTTGGAGGTTGTGTCACATTTGGCGGTGTCCCCTATAATGACGGCCCTTCATCAGAATGCGGTGTTAAACCAACACCCAAAAAGGTCGCTAAACCCGCCCCTGCACCGGCACCTAAGCCCGTTGTACATGAACCGGCAACCCTCTCGGCCCATGCCCTGTTTGATACGGATAAATCAGACCTGCGTCCAAACGTCATTTCTGATTTGAATGGACTGGTTACCAAGATCAAGGCCTTCTTTGCACTCGATAGCATCACGCTCACAGGCCACACCGACAGCCGTGCATCAAATGCCTATAACCAGGCACTGTCTGAGCGCCGTGCGGCAGCTGTGAAGTCTCATCTGGTTGGCAAGGGCATCGACAGCAGCAAGATTATTACACGCGCTAAGGGTGAAGACTCACCCGCTGCTGGCAATGATTCGGCTACCGGTCGCCAGGAAAACCGCCGCGTTGATATTGAGGTCAAGGTTCGTAAATAACCCCAGGTATTTTTTATAGACTACGCAGGCCGGTAGCGGATAACGTTACCGGCCTTTTTTTATGCACACCGTCCTGCATTATCGCCTGCAGGGAAGAGCTCATCAGTAAAGCCGAAGTCGCGCATATCCTGTATCCGTTGAGGGTACAGAATACCATCAAGGTGATCGCACTCATGCTGAACGACACGTGCATGAAATCCATTTACAACACGATCGATTGCATGGCCTTTTTCATCAAACCCGGTATAACGAATCTCCGAATGGCGCGGCACAAGCCCTCGCATACCCGGCACACTCAGGCAGCCTTCCCAGCCCGTATCAAGCTCGTGACCAATCGGTTCAAGCACGGGGTTAATCAATATGGTCTGCGGTACAGGTTCAGCCTCGGGATAACGCGGATTATTCTCTATCCCAAAGATAACCACGCGTAAACTGACGCCTATTTGAGGTGCGGCCAGCCCGGCCCCATCACAAGCCGCCATTGTGTCAAACATATCTTTGATTAAACTGGCCAACTCGGGGGTATTAAATTTTTCCACCTCACTGGCCTGTTCCAGTAATAGCGGGTTGCCGAGACGCAGTACTTCACGAATGGCCATAGAGTTCCTCTGCCCTCACGGATAAGACTCCTTTTTCAAATTTAATCATTAGTTCATCATCAGCAATTTGCCAATCCACGTCCAATTGCATGTTGTCATCTGCAGCAACTGGCCTGGTGATTGCAAAGCGTTGTCCATCTAGCTCCAACCATAGGGGATAACTATCATATACCTTGCTAATAAATGTATGTGCATCGCTTGCCCTACCTGTTAACGAGATGCGCCGATCAGCTAGGGTAGGCATAGGTTGGTAGCTTGCCTGTTGGGCATTCTGCTCATGTTGAATTAACTGGTTTGTTAGTAACCCATTCAATGCCTTAACGATCAGCCTGCCGCCCATCTGGCCAAGCTGCCTTTCCAGTTCGCGCAACGTCATCTGGTCCGTATCCAGGCCTGACTGATTTAGAATCGCACCCTCATCGAAGTCCCCTGTCATACAATGCAAGGTAATCCCAGTCCGCAGCACCTCATCCCGCGCTTGCCAAAATAGCGGTGATGGACCTCTGTAAGCGGGTAGTAGCGATGGATGCAGGTTCCACCAACCATGCCTGGGTATGGTCAATAACGCCATCGTCACACGCCAGGGAAAACAACTGACAATGACACATTCTGGCGCGTACTCAGCCAACACCTGAGCTAACTCATTCTCACGACCTCTTTCCCATGTAATCAATGGCAGGTCATTCTCAATGGCCATGTTTGCAAGATTAGATAACAAGCGAGGGGGCTGGACCGGGAGCAAATTAAGCTTGTGATGGCCAGCATAGACGGGCTTATGAGGCATGAGTACAGCAAGGGGGCGAATACCCGCTTCTAGCAAGCAGCGTAGCGGCTCAACAGATAGCGTCCCGCCCTGACCCGCATAAATAAATCGGGGTATTTGCGTCTTTGCGCCAGTCACGGCACAATCACGCCTCGGTATTTTTCATGATTGGGCTCACCTTTGAACCAAACTTTATACGAATCAGCATTAACCAGCCTACCACTCATAAACCGTGGCAAGGTTCGTGACATCTATGATATCGATGATAACTACATGCTGATAGTCACAACTGACCGTCTATCTGCATTCGATGTCATATTACCCACCCCCATCCCGGGTAAGGGGCGTATTTTGACCGAAATATCGAATTTCTGGTTTGATTATATGCAAGATGTCGTGCCAAGCCAGCTTTCAAGCCTGTCTCTTGAAGATGTGCTTCCCAATGCTGAAGAGCGTGCCCAGGTCGAAGGCCAGGCCGTGGTCGTCAAGAAACTCAAACCGCTGCCTGTCGAAGCGATTGTCCGTGGCTATATCATCGGCTCCGGCTGGAAGGACTACCAAGCAACTGGTGCAATTTGTGGCATCAAGCTACCTGAAGGCCTGCAAATGGCCGACAAGCTCGAACAGGCCATCTATACCCCGTCGTCCAAGGCCGCCGTCGGCGAGCATGACGAAAATATTGATTTCGAAACCACCGTAGAGTTGCTTGGACAGGATATGGCTGAACAGGTCCGTGATGTCAGCCTGCAACTCTATTCAACCGCCCGCGATTATGCGGCAGAGCGCGGCATCATCATCGCAGATACTAAGTTCGAATTTGGCACGGATGCGGACGGCAAACTGGTATTGATTGACGAAGCCCTGACACCGGATTCATCGCGCTTCTGGCCAGTGGACAGTTACGCACCCGGCCAAAGCCCTGAGAGTTATGATAAGCAGTACATCCGGGACTGGCTCGAAACACAGGACTGGGACAAGCAAGCCCCGGCACCTGAGGTGCCTGCAGAGGTGGTTGCGAAAACAACCGAGAAGTACCTCGAGGCCTACGAAAAACTCACCGGCAAGACACTGGACTAACCTAAGGCACTGGATTAACCTGTAGCCATGCTATCCAAACCTGCCATACGCCTGTTTAGTATCCTGCTAGCAGGCTTTTTTATTGCCTCAGCTCAAGCAGGTCCACCTTCCATTCCGCATGGTCTTATTCAAAGTAGCCCGGCCAAGCTTGTCTTTCTGACTGTCGAAGACGATGCCTATATTATCAGTGATATTGGCAGTAATCGTTTTGTCGAATTGCGTCGTAAAGCCAAGGAAAAACTCATCGAAACAGCTGAGGCAAAACAGATCGTGGTTATTGCGACCAACCAACGCATTACGGCATACAGCGCCCTGACCGGAAACTGGAACGAATTGCGCCGACAAGCGAATGAAAAAACACTCTCTATCCGGGCGGAAGATTTTGCGGCCCTGGTGATCACCAACCAGCGTTTGTTGAATTTTAACGGTGTCAGCGGTACCTGGGCGGAACGCGACCGGTAGGGAACCTCTGACTACTTATGCGCGGTTGTGCTCGTCGCGATTTTGTTTCCTGACAAGGCAGAACGAGTGACGTGTCGTCTTTCAACATGAGTAAGTGATAACAATGTCAGGAAACAAAATCCCTCGAGCCCTCAAGGGTTACGCCCAAAATCGCCAATTTCTATGTTAGACGTCTTGGCAAGGACTAAGGCCATTACCTGCGCCTTCTGCCTTGAACTTGGCGATTTTGGTTAGAAACACAATCCGTGCAGAAGTAGTCAGAGGTTCCCTAAAAAAAAGGGGCACGCGGTAGCTGTGCCCCTGTAAAATAGCCCCGAGAGGAATTCGGGAGCTGTCCGTTCTTTAAATGCCTTATCTAGAAGGTATACCGCCAGCTAGCGGTAAGCAGCGTATCCGTTTCCAATTGTGGACCATCCAGGTTTTGATACACCGGCTTACCGACCTCGATGGCTAAGCGATTGCCTTTATGTGTGTCGTAGTTAAGTCCCACCAGTAAATCGACTCGCTTGCCTGAACGAAGCTCGGGATCAGCCGTTGGGATCACGGCCGGGTTCAAATCTGGATCGGCACCATCAATATCACCCCAGCTCTGCGCATTGACTCGTGCAGAAACGCTTAATGAACGGCCTAACTTTCGTTCTACCCAACCATTCAATTCGAGCATGTCACCAAGCGTATAGTCATTGTCATTTTCACCGAGATGAATTGTCGCCGTGGCACTTGCACCCCATGAATAATTTTCCCCCTGTGCACGGTAGGTAATCCCTGGCATCAGATCATAGGTGCCAGACCCCAGCTGCATCGGGTATGGCAGCTTGGCATTCATGGCGGCAGGTGTATCATCCCGTTCATCAATTGAACCTGTTGGTACACTGATGCCAAAATTCAGGTGAAGCATAGACCCGGCCTGCTGGCTGAGCTTGTACATCCCGGTCAGCTTCAAATCACCGATACCTGCAGATTTTGTCGTAAATCGTCCACCCATGCGGGTAAGGTGCTTCATGGATTTTTTTACATAAGGCAACATAACCATCGTCGTGAATGAATCATTCACACCATACATGGCACCAAACATATGCATGTCCATGTCCATGCTTGTTGGCGTAACCATGAAGTCCGCCAGCACCTCGCTGTCGCTGACACGATCTGTTCCGTCACGGCTACCGTCCATATGCATCCCCATGTATCGGTACATGAACATGACGTCACCGGCCTTGTGCATATGTCCAGTCATGCTACCGTGCGACATAGGGTCTTTATGCTGGCCGGCTTTCATATCCTGGGCCTGGGCCATATTCATACAAGCGAGAATCAGGCTACCGGCAATTATTCTTTTCATTAAACAGTCCACTGCTTTATTATTTACGTGCCTGCATCATAGCGAGTACCTGACATAGTGAAAATGTGACAAATTGTCGCAGTTTCATTAAAATCAATAGCTTACCTATACCCTATACCGTTACACAGTTACTTACTGGTCTCGCACAAGGTAAAATAGCGATCGCCTAATAACATCAGAGTCAGTCCATAGTAATGATGCCCAATAGCAAGACACCCGCCATTGACGAAACAGCAGAGTACGTCAATCTTCATCGTCTGTTCATGCTGCGCAATATTGCGATTATCGGGCAACTTATTGCCGTCTACACCACCCAGATTGTTCTGCACATACCACTACCAATTTTGTCTATAAGCCTGGTGATCTTCACGCTTGCACTGTTTAACTTGTTTACTATTTTCAGGCTGCGTTGGGGGGGGCAGGTTACACAGCTTGAGTTTCTTCTCCAGCTACTCGTAGATGTATTGGTATTGACTGCGCTTCTGTACCTGACAGGAGGGGCAACCAACCCGTTTGTATTAATGTTTTTGCTTCCCGTTATTATTGCCACGGCAGTCCTGTCACCACGCTATACCTGGGTACTGACACTTGTCACCGCTGCCTGTTATAGCCTGCTCATGTGGAAATATACGCCTCTAGCGATGGCACACCATTCAGATGATGGATTTTCCCAACATGTCTTTGGTATGTGGGTATCATTTGTCGTCAGTGCAGCCGTCACGGCCTACTTTGTGGTTGCAATGCGCCGGACATTACAAAGTAAGGAACGTGAATTAACCGCTGCACGTGAAAAACAACTCCGTGACGAGCAGTTGATTGTCCTGGGTACACTTGCTGCCAGCACCGCACATGAAATGGGTACACCACTCGGGACGATGCACCTGCTCAGTGACGAGTTAAAAGAAACCGTTAATGACCCGGGTGCGCAACAGCTTATCCAGACCCTTCAGGAACAGATCACACGTTGCAAAGGTGCTCTTGCCAACCTGTCAGTCGCCGCAGGTAGTGTACAGCTGGGCGGTGGAAATATTCTTCCTGTCGATGACTTCCTGGATAATGTCTTGCAGGATTGGCAACAATCCCGCCCATCAATTCAGCTCGACACACAATGGCATGGTCTGGAACCTGCCCCCGGTATTCTTGCAGACCGAACCCTGAACCAGGCAATATGCAATATTCTCGATAATGCTGCTGATGCATCACCCGATGATGTTCAGTGGTTGGCAAACTGGGATCTAAACTGGCTCACCATGGAGATTAATGACCGAGGCAAGGGCTTGAGTATTGATGCAGAACAATTTGTCGGTAACCGCCCTTACAGTGAGAAAGGTGATGGTATGGGACTGGGGCTGTTCCTTGCTGACTCAATCATTAACCGTTTTGGTGGTAATGTACACCTTGTGAACCGTGATGGCGGTGGGGTTACAACACGTATTCACCTACCGTTATCCGATACGTAAAATAAAGCAGGTCATGGCTACTGAAAACGAAATCCTGCTCGTCGATGACGATGATACGTTCCGCGAGACACTTGCGCGCGCGCTTGAACGACGTAACTTGACCGTTCACAAATCACATAACTTCGATACAGCACTACAACTTGCCAGTCGTCACGAGCCACCGCTTGGCATTATTGACCTGTGCATTGGTGAAGAATCAGGCCTACAGGTCATTGCAGCGCTCAAGGCACGTTACCCTGACATGCGCCTGGTAGTTCTGACCGGGTTTGCCAGCATCACTACGGCTGTGGAAGCCATCAAGCTTGGTGCAAAACATTACCTTACCAAACCTGCTGGAGTCGACAGCATCATTGATGCGCTGTATCACGATAAGGGCAATGCCGACCTTGATGCCGCGCAGCAACCCATGTCAGTCAAGCGGCTTGAGTGGGAACACATCCAGAAGGTGCTTGCTGAACACGATGGCAACATTTCTGCGGCAGCACGATCACTGGATATGCATCGGCGTACACTACAAAGAAAATTGCAGAAAAAGCCGGTACGTAACTAGCCGGGTACATGTCTAATGTTAAGCGTTAACATGCAGCCTACACATCAATCCGCGCTGTAAACGAGGCACTTTTATTTACTACGATGACCATTTGCCAATTTTATCAGCGTAATGCCTGCCGACAGAATACCGCGAAAAATTCGCACGAGGATGCTGATAACAACTACCGTAATAAACAGGTACAGGAAATACCTTACTTCGTCTGCCATGTTGATATAAAAATCTGAACCACCGGCATGTCCAAAAAAGGCCCTGTCAGAGATATTCACCTGTTCGGTAAGCATCTGTACCAGTCTGATATTTTCAGGTTCATAAAATAACTGATAAACGAACACACCGGTCATCAGCAATACGACAACGGCAACAAGCACGAGTAGTGCACCGCAAAGTACGAGAAATCGCTGCCCAATGCTTATACCCTGATTATGCTCTTCCATCTTGATTACTGCTCCTCAACACCAACGATACAGATTCTTGTCATGACGCTGTAACTCTATCATAAACCCTTTCAATACAATGGCATTTATATTCTTTTTCACATTTGGTCTATATAAATAACGCTTACTGACGTTAATACTATAATGAGTTGGTCATTCAAGGAATCATTAACATGAAGATGTTTACAATCCTGTTCACACTTTTGTGTTTACTCCCTTATTCATCCATGGCGAAGGCTAATGAAACACTCAGTTTTGGAATTGTTCCTCAGCAATCGGCATCCAAGTTGGCTCGATTATGGAGCCCGATCCTCCGTCACCTTGGCGATAAAATCGGTATCAAGCTCCAATTTAAAACAGCTCCCAATATTCCTGTTTTTGAAAGCCGACTCTACGCCGGAGAGTATGATATCTCCTACATGAACCCATACCACTATATCGTTGCACATGACCGCGCCGGATACCGCGCTATCGCAAGGCAGAAACTCAAGCGTATTGTAGGTATTCTTGTGTCTCACAAAAATGACAATATTTCAGATATACAGGGATTATCTGGCAGGACTCTGGCATTCCCATCACCTGGCGCGTTTGCCGCCAGTATTTTGCCCAGGGCATTTCTTAAACAACGTGGCATCGACTTTACCCCCAAATATGTTTCCTCTCATGACTCCGTGTACCGGAGTGTACAACTGCGCCTCTACCCTGCTGGTGGTGGCATCATTCGTACACTCAGAAGTGCTGATAAAAAGGTCACGAGTGATCTGAAGACCTTGTGGCAAAGCCAAAGCTATACACCACATGCTTTTGCTGTACACCCCAGAGTTAGTGACAGTCGTGTTGATCGACTGAAGCAGGCAATGCTGGATATGGCCAAGGAACCAGCGGGGCAGGCACTACTCGCCAGGATAAAATTTAAAGGTATTGAGAACGGTAAAGATACTGATTGGGATGATATTCGCGCACTTAATATCCAGCAACTAGAATAAACAATACAGTCATTTCAAGATGAAGTTTCGAACCAAGACAATTGTTGGCATTGCAGGTATTCAGGCTGTCTTACTTGGTGTATTGATCTGGAGTAATATATCTAACCTGCGTGATACTAATGAGCAACAGCTGTTTGACCGTGCAGAAACCACATCAGACATTTTTTCTAGCCTCGTTAAAGATGCTGTTATCGCCACTGACCTCGCAACACTCGATGAAATGACAAGTGAGCTAACACTACAGCCGCAGGTCGCCTACGCCACTGTCACCGATGCAGCCGGCAATATACTCTCTGATTACGGTGACCACCCTGTGCTGTCACCAGCTTCTCATATTGATTCAGGCTTTCCTGATATTAAGGACGATTTAACCATTGATACACATAAACCAATTTCTGAAGCGGGTAATGTATTCGGCTACATCTACCTTGGTCTCTCTGTTAATGAGTACATCAGCAAACTCGAAGATACAAAACGTGAGGCCTATTTAATTGCATCGATTGCAATATTCCTGGTTGGACTGTTCTCATTTGTTCTGGGTACTTACCTGACAAAACAAATCATTGGCCTTGTAACAGGTATACAACAAGTCAGTAAGGGCGAACTTGGTCATCAGATCCCTGTACTGGGTAAAGATGAAATTTCCAATGCAAGTCGCGAGTTTAACCTAATGTCGAGTTACCTTAAGGAAGAAGATGCATTAAAGAATGAATTTATCTCAGTTGTCAGCCATGAACTTAGAACGCCTCTTACCGCGATACAAGGCTCAATTGGTCTGTTGATTGGTGGTGCACTGGATGAAACATACTCCGATCAAACAAAACAACTTCTTACTACTGCACAGAATAATTCACTACGTCTCACACACCTGGTGAATGACTTGCTCGATATGCAAAAGATACAATCGGGAAAAATGGAGTTTAACTTCCACCCTTGCTCAATCCGCCGACTCATCATTGACAGTATTGAAGATAATCAATGTTATGCAGAGCAATTCGCTATTCAACTTCATTTTTCTGATAGTGGTTTTGACAAAAAGATTTCTCTTGATGAATTTCGCATTAAACAGGTGATGTCGAACTTGATATCCAATGCAGTCAAGTTTTCACCTAAAAATGGAGTTGTCGATATAACCCTTACCAACATGGATAATTTTGTACGTATCAGTGTATCTGATACGGGTGAGGGGATCCCTGAACATTATCGCGAACATATATTCAAGAAATTCAAACAGATCGATTCGAGTGATCAGCGCTCATATTCCGGTACAGGTCTAGGCTTACCAATAAGTCGGCAAATCATCTCCCAGCATTCAGGAGTACTGGATTTTATCTCTAGCCCAGGTAACGGGACCGAATTCTATTTCGACCTGCCTGTCTGAGGCTAGCCAAGTGCACCATTACCTATAAAAAAAGGGTGCACTAACCGTGCACCCTTTCTCAGAAACCTTTTCAGGTTTTTAGATTACTTAACTTCCTGGTCAAGCTTGCCACTTGCATAGTCTCCAAACATCACTTCAAGACTCAGCGGTGTAATCTTTGAAGCATGTCCCGCACTACCGAAGGCTTCGTAACGTGCCTTACAGATGTCCTTCATGGCTGCAGTAGATGCCTTCAGGAACTTGCGTGGATCGAAGTTTGATGTGTTCTCCGACATGAACTTACGAACCGCACCAGTAGAAGCCATACGCAGGTCAGTATCGATGTTAACCTTGCGAACACCGTTCTTGATACCTTCAAGAATTTCTTCAACGGGTACACCATAGGTCTGACCCATGTCACCACCGTAGTTGTTGATGATTTCCAACCAGTCCTGAGGCACTGATGAAGAACCGTGCATAACCAGGTGAGTGTTAGGCAGGCGTTCGTGGATTTCCTTGATGCGGTCAATACGCAGGATATCGCCAGTTGGCTCCTTGGTGAACTTGTACGCACCGTGTGATGTACCGATTGCAATCGCAAGCGCATCTACACCTGTAGCCTTAACAAAGTCAGCGGCTTCTTCAACACCCGTCAGCAACTGGTCCATGTCCAGCTTGCCTTCAGCACCGTGGCCGTCTTCTTCACCCATTTCACCCGTTTCCAGTGAACCCAGGCAACCCAGTTCGCCTTCAACAGAAACACCGCCGGCGTGAGCCATTTTCACAACTTCACGTGTCACTTCAACGTTGTATTCAAAGCTGGCTGGCGTCTTCATGTCAGCCATCAGGGAACCGTCCATCATGACAGATGTAAAACCGGACTGAATAGAACGCAGACAAACAGCAGGTTCACTACCGTGATCCTGGTGCATAACAACTGGAATGTGTGGGTACATTTCTGTCGCCGCTGTAATCAGGTGGCGCAGGAATGGCTCGCCCGCGTAAGAACGTGCACCTGCACTGCCCTGCATGATAACCGGGCTATCACACTCGTCAGCAGCCTGCATGATGGCATGCACCTGCTCCATGTTGTTAACGTTGAAAGCTGGCATACCGAAATCGTTTTCAGCAGCGTAGTCCAGCAGTTGTCGCATTGAAATAAGGGCCATCTTGACCTCCCGTATATAGTTACTAGTTAGTTATTGATCAAAAAATAATATTTATTAAATTTGCTTATTCGATTATCGAACCTTCCGGATCAGGCATATTGCCGACTTCAACAATCTTCATTGCATTTGTGCCACCGTGGCTCCCCATCAGGTCACCTTTGGTAATGACGACCAGATCGCCATCACGCACTGCACCACGTCGGACAAGTTCATCTATCGCATCTTTATTGACCTGTGCATGGTTTTCAGTGGTCAATTCAAAACTGACAGGGTAAACACCGCGATACAGTGTTACCTTACGACGCGTATCAACCTGACGTGTCATCGCGTAGATCGGGATACCCGAACTAATACGTGACATCCACAATGCTGTTGAACCTGATTCAGTGAGAGCCGCAATAGCCTTTACACCCAAGTGGTTCGCTGTGTACATGGTTGCCATTGCAATGGCTTCGTCAACAAAATCAAACGTTGTATCAATTCGGTGATCTGATTTTGTAACGGCCCGTTGTTCTTCAACACCACGACAAATCCGGTCCATTGCCGCAATCACTTTATCGGGGAATTTGCCCACTGCAGTCTCGGCAGACAACATTACCGCATCTGTACCATCAAGGACCGCGTTAGCGACATCAAATACTTCCGCACGTGTCGGAATCGGATTTTCAATCATCGACTCCATCATTTGCGTGGCAGTAATAACGACGCGGTTCATCGTCCGTGCCTTGGAAATCATATCTTTCTGGACAGGAGGTAAGGCTTCATCACCAATTTCAACGCCCAGGTCACCACGGGCAACCATGATGGCATCACTGGCTTCAATAATATCATCCAGAACATCAAGCGCTTCTGCACGTTCAACCTTGGCAATAATACCGCCCTTGCCACCGGCCTCACGGAACAACCTGCGGGCTTCATAGACATCTTCAGCATTACGGACAAATGAAACGGCAAGATAATCCGCATCAATATCCGCTGCCGCAAGAATATCCTGGCGATCCTTGTCGGTTAGTGCAGGGGCAGACAGTCCACCACCCTGCTTGTTAATACCTTTGCGGTTAGATAACTCACCACCAACAGTTACTCGACAACGGACTTCACAGCCTACAACTTCCTCAACCCATAACACAATACGGCCATCATTGAGGAGCAGCGTATCGCCACGTTGCACATCATTCGGTAATTCTTTATACGCGATACCAACACGTTCAGTACTACCTGCATCCGGGTCGTGATTCGGGTCGAGGATAAACCTGTCGCCATCGTAAAGCTCAACTGAACCATTGGTGAATTTTTCAATACGGATCTTCGGTCCTTGCAGGTCAACCACAATACCGATCTGTCGGCCATGCGCACGCGCACGATTACGGGCTACTTCAGCGCGGTTTTTATGAACCTCGTGAGCATCGTGTGAGAAATTCAGCCGGGCGACATCCAGGCCAGACTCGATCATTTTATCGAGAACCTTGGGGTCATCCGAACTAGGGCCTAAGGTGGCCAAAATTTTTGTGCGTCTCTTCATACCTTGCTTCTATATAATCATCGTTTGATGATGTTTCCCTGATTGCTCAGAGTACTACAGTTTAACGGATATGGCCGGGATAAACCCGGCCATAAATCGTTGACTATTTTGCGCGCGCTTCCAGCATGGCAACAGCTGGCAATGTTTTACCTTCCAGGTACTCAAGGAAGGCACCGCCGGCTGTCGAAATGTACGAGACCTTGTCATAGATATCGTATTTCTGGATGGCAGCAATCGTATCACCACCACCGGCGAGGCTGAAGCCGTCAGCATCAGCAATCGCCATGGATACTGTCTTGGTGCCTTCACCGAACTGGTCAAATTCAAATACGCCAACCGGGCCATTCCAAACGATAGTACCGGCCTTGCTGATGATTTCGGCGAGTTCCTTCGCTGAATCCGGGCCGATATCAAAAATCATATCGTCATCTTCAACGTCGCCCGCGGCCTTCAGAGTCGCTTCGGCAGATTCAGAAAACTCCTTACCACACACAACGTCTGTAGCAATCGGGATATTCGCACCACGCTTTTCCATCTTCTCAACCAGGGCCTTGGCTGTATCAACGAGGTCATCTTCGCAGAGTGACTTACCGACGTTATTACCCATAGCCTTGAGGAAGGTGTTGGCGATACCCCCACCGACTACGAGCTGGTCAACTTTTTCAGACAGTGCTTCAAGCACGGTCAGTTTAGTAGAAACTTTGGAACCACCCACAATCGCAACCATTGGGCGTGCAGGTTCGGCTAATGCTTTCGCAAGACTGTCTAACTCATCTGACAACAACAAGCCGGCACAGGCAACAGGGGCATGAACACCTGCGCCATGGGTAGACGCCTGGGCACGGTGCGCCGTACCAAATGCATCCATCACAAAGATGTCACACAGTGCCGCATACTTCTTGGCCAGGTCTTCGTTGTCTTTCTTTTCACCGGCGTTGAAACGCACATTTTCCAGAAGGACACACTCACCTTCGGCAACATCAAAACCACCGTCGAGGTAGTCTTTGATAAGACGAACATCAGTACCCAGCTTGTCTGACATGTCAGCCGCGATGGGTGCCATTGAATTCTCTTCGTCAACCTTACCTTCTTCAGGGCGGCCACGATGAGACATCACCATCACAGAAGCACCAGCCTTCATGCAATGTTCAACTGTAGGCATTGAAGCAGTAATACGCGCATCAGACGTAACTTTGCCATCTTTAACAGGTACGTTCAGGTCAGCACGAATAAGTACGCGCTTGCCGGCCAGGTCGAGATCAGTCAGCTTGATAAAAGACATGTAAAAACTCCTAACTTAAAATTTTAAAAACCGTTTGGTAAGCAAGCCTGGATTAACAGCAGGCGGACTTAACAAACAATTTTCCAACTAACCGTGAGGTGCGAAGAGTGAGGTGTAAGGGGGGTAAATCCAAACACCCCACTCTTCTAATCACTTCAAAGTGAGCCACATATGTAACTCACTTTGCTAATTAAGTGAGATTTTGTTCGCTGGCCAGGCGCGGTTCGAGTTTCAGCGCGAGCGTACAGTTAAGTACGTGAGCGATTTAAACTCGGGCCGCAACACCGCCTGCGGGCAAAAGAGCCTTAATTAGCAGCTACGTGCTGTACGAAACGCATCATGTTGCAAGTATAGCCGTACTCGTTGTCGTACCAGCTAACCAGCTTGACGAATGTTCCGTCCAGCGCAATACCGGCTTCTGAATCAAAGATTGATGAGTAACCAACACCACGGAAGTCAGTTGAAACAACCTTCTCGTCTGTGTAACCCAGCGTCTTTGAGATATCGCCATTTTCTGACGCATCTTTCATCGCTGCACAGATATCTTCGTATGAAGCTTCGTTGTTCAGTTCAACTGTCAGGTCAACAACAGAAACGTCTGAGGTTGGTACGCGGAAAGCCATACCTGTCAGCTTGCCATTCAGTTCTGGCAATACAACACCCACTGCCTTGGCAGCACCTGTTGATGAAGGAATGATGTTTTCCAGGATACCACGACCACCGCGCCAGTCTTTCTGTGAAGGACCGTCAACAGTTTTCTGAGTCGCTGTAGCAGCGTGAACAGTCGTCATCAGACCACGTTTGATGCCCCACTTGTCATTGATAACTTTAGCCATTGGAGCCAGGCAGTTAGTTGTACAAGACGCAGCAGAAACGATCTTCTGACCAGCATAAGTTTCGTGGTTAACACCGTATACGAACATTGGTGTGCCATCTTTCGAAGGTGCAGACTGAACAACTTTCTTGGCACCGGCGTCGATGTGCTTCTGGCAGCTTTCTTCTGTGAGGAAGAAACCAGTACAATCGATAACGATATCAGCGTCAACATCGCCCCACTTCAGGTCTGACGGATCGCGTTCTGCTGTCAGGCGGATGTTCTTACCGTCGACAACCATGCAACCGTCACCGGCTTCAACTGTACCGCCGAAGCGACCGTGTACTGAGTCATATTTCAGCATGTATGCCAGGTAGTCCGCGTCCAGCAGGTCATTGATTCCGACGATTTCGATGTCCTGGAATTCATTGTAAACGGCACGGAAAACCATGCGGCCAATACGGCCGAAACCGTTAATACCGACTTTAATAGTCATGTGATTATTCTCCTAAGTCTTAATCTAAATATTGATACAAAAATCTTACAAAACTGATTCAACGGCCTTCACAACGTTTTCAACGGTGAAGCCGAATTCTTTGAACAATTCACCTGCTGGTGCTGACTCACCGAAGTGGTCAATACCCACGACTGCGTCGGCGTACTTGTACCAGCTTGCTGTCACGGCTGCTTCAACGGCAACAGTTGGAACACCCTTCGGTAGAACAGCTGCGCGGTAGGCATCGTCCTGTGCTTCGAAGTCGCCAACAGAAGGCATGGAAACAACACGAATGTTCTTGCCACTCATTGCCTCAGCTGCGCCGGTTGCCAGTGCAACTTCAGAACCCGTACCGATGATGATCGCATCAGGTGTACCGTCACAATCCTTAAGAATGTAACCACCCTGACGAATCGCAGCGATCTGGGCGTCCGTACGTTCCTGATGTGGCAGACCCTGGCGTGAGAAAATCAAACAACTTGGGCCGTCTTTACGCTCAATCGCAGATGCCCAGGCAACCGCTGATTCAACGGCATCACATGGGCGCCATACGGCCATGTTCGGAATCATACGCATTGTAGGAATCTGTTCGACCGGCTGGTGAGTTGGACCATCTTCACCCAGACCAATTGAGTCATGCGTGTAAACGAAGATGCTCTGGATCTTCATCAGTGCGGCCATACGCAGGGCGTTACGTGCGTATTCAGAGAACATCAGGAAGGTTGCGCCAAATGGAATCAGGCCGCCATGCAGCGAGATACCGTTCATGATGGCTGACATACCAAACTCACGGACACCGTAGCGAACGTAGTTAGACACTTCGTTAGCATCCATTGGCTTGTAACCCGACCATTCTGTCAGGTTTGAACAACCGAGGTCAGCAGAACCACCAAACAGTTCTTCAACCATTGGTGAGTAGTTTTCGATACAGGCCAGTGATGCCTGGCGAGTCGCCGGGCTCTTGGCATCGGCATTCACCTGTGCAATGTAGGCAGCAGATTTGTCTGCCCAGTCAGCTGGCAGATCGCCATTCATACGGCGTTCAAATTCAGCAGCAAGTTCAGGGTAGGCAGCCTTGTAGGCATCAAACTTTTCGTTCCATGCCTTTTCAGCGTCCGCGCCTTTTTCCTTCGCATCCCAACCATGGTACACATCGTTAGGTACTTCGAAAGCACCGTGATCCCAACCGAGGGCTGCCTTGGTCAGGTTAATTTCTTCTTCACCCAGAGGTGCGCCGTGACAGGCATGTGAACCCGCCTTGTTAGGCGAACCAAAACCGATTGTTGTCTTACAGCAGATCATTGTTGGCTTGTCAGTCATTGACTTGGCCATTTCAATGGCCTTCTGGATAGCTTCAGGATCGTGACCATCAACATCCGCAATCACGTGCCAGCCGTAAGACTCGAAACGTGCTGGTGTGTTATCTGTGAACCAACCTTCAACATGACCGTCGATAGAAATACCGTTGTCATCCCAGAATGCGATCAGCTTGCCAAGACCGAGTGTTCCGGCCAGTGAACAGGCTTCGTGTGAGATACCTTCCATCAAACAACCATCACCCATGAACACGTAGGTGTTGTGGTCTACGATGTTGTGATCTTTCTGGTTGAACTGGCCAGCAAGCGCCTTTTCGGCAATCGCCATACCCACAGCGTTCGTAATACCCTGGCCAAGCGGACCTGTTGTGGTTTCAACACCTGGTGCATACCCGTATTCAGGGTGACCCGGCGTCTTTGAATGAAGCTGGCGGAACTGCTTCAGATCATCAATGCTCAACTCATAACCTGTCAGGTGTAACAATGAGTAGATGAGCATTGAACCATGACCATTCGAAAGGATGAAACGGTCACGGTTGAACCAACCCGGGTTAGTCGGGTTGTGGTTCATGTGGTCGTTCCACAGCACTTCGGCAATATCGGCCATTCCCATAGGCGCACCCGGGTGGCCAGAGTTCGCCTTCTGAACGGCGTCCATACTCAGGGCACGAACAGCATTCGCGAGATTGCGACGGCTAGCAGTTGCAGACATATCAGAGTCCTCTTAAAAAATACAAAATTTACGTAAAGGTTAAAAATCTTTTACTTCATGTATCAACGATACATGCCAGCAATAAAAATTCCGTTCATTCCCTACCAACCCGAGTGACTCAGGGTAAAAAGCGCCCCGGTGCCAGTTGACCTGCAACGACACCCTTTATAGTTAGGGTTCGGGTATATCCCCCTGTCCTGTCAGGGCGAAAAAACCGCCAGATTCCACAGGCCCACTGAAGGGAGGAGGCGTATTCTCTCCTACATACCTCGTTGTAGCAACACTCTGCATGCACCTATTCATAGCCCCAGACCTCTAATTCTATTTAAAACAATAAGTTATAGGTTTTCGGTCAATATCCTTATAAATAGATATAATACTGGCGGGCCAATATCAGCTGATCGGTTAGCTGATTTAGACTCGATATAGCGAGTTTTGGTAGTATCTAGGTCATTTTTGTCCGTCAGTATCTCTGTGTTTGACTTGGACAATGTCATATCTGCTGACTACACTTATCTAATAACTTAATAAAAACACAATGATTTCTCGGCTGTTCGGGGCATGGGCTATTTCCGTAATTTTTAGAGCATGAAGATGAAAAATAACTATATTTCAAAGCCTTACATTATCAGTAAACATTGGCTGAAAGCCGCTGTTTGTGCTGCAAGTTTATTTTCTTCAGCGGCATTTGCCGGGACGTATACCTTTGTTGTACAGCCTATTTTGCCACCGGCTCAAACAGTAAAGGCCTTTTCACCTCTGACTGAATATCTGTCTCAAAAAACCGGGCACACTATCAAATTAGTCACCTCATTGAATTTCCTAAGTTACTGGCAAACAATGAAAAAAGAAGGTAAGTACGATTTTATCCTCGATGCGGCCCACCTCACTGACTACCGCATCAAAAAGATGGGCTACAAGGTGCTCGCCAAGCGTGCTGATGTCGTGTCTTATACGCTCGTCGCTAACCAGGATGCTGATGTTATCGATCCAGAAGAACTCATTGGCAAGTCACTGGCCACAATTGGATCACCGAGTCTTGGTATGTTGCGTCTTGAAGAGATGTTCCCGAACCCTTTGCGCCAACCCGTTATTGTTGAAGTCGATAACTCGCTCGACTCAATAAAAAAGGTCGTTGATGGCAAAGCAAGCAGTGCAATTGTACCAACCCCGCTGGTTGGCGCGTTCCCCGATCTTCTGAGTATTGTCACGACCGAACAGGTGCCACACACCGCAATTTCCGCCGCACCAAACGTGCCTCAGGATGTGCGCAACGCGATCCGTAAGGCCCTGATTGATGCAGATAAGTCAGAAGCCGGTCAAAAAATGCTACAGGACATTAACTTTCCTTCTTTTGAAGCCACTGATGCCAGTGCATACGAAGGCTATGCAACATTACTAGAGGGTGTCTGGGGCTATTAACCCTACTGCACTTTTTAAGCATTATTCAAACACCGCTGCGGCGGTGTTTATGGTTTCAGCCTTGTAAAACCCTTTTAGATGAAAGGAACTGGCATAACATACAGCAGGCCTAAATGTATTGTGCTATCCTCCTGTCTCGTTATGACCTGAGGGACGCTGCAGCGACTCAATTCGCCAGGCTCGGGTTAACGGTATCTGTACAACGGCGTCCACCGACTTTGATCCTTGAAGGAGGTAGACATGAACGCAGTCGTTGATCCAAATTTTACTGACTATAAAGTAGCAGATATCAACCTGGCCGAATGGGGCCAAAAAGAAATCGCCATTGCCGAAGTAGAAATGCCCGGCCTTGTCGCGATTCGCGAAGAATTCAAAGCTGAGCAACCGCTCAAGGGTGCCCGTATCATGGGTAGCCTGCATATGACCATTCAAACCGCCGTACTCATCGAGACGCTTGTTGCGCTTGGTGCCGAGGTACGTTGGGTATCGTGTAACATTTTCTCTACCCAAGACCATGCCGCAGCCGCTATTGCAGCGCAGGGTATCCCTGTCTATGCATGGAAAGGTGAAACCATCGAAGAATACTGGTGGTGTACTGAGCAGGCCTTCAATTGGCCCGATGGTCAACTGCCAAACATGATCCTTGATGATGGCGGCGATGCCACACTGCTTGTGCATAAAGGCGCTGAATTTGAGAAAGCCGGTGCTGTTCCCGCTGCACAAGATGGCGATAACGAAGAATGGGTCGCCATTCTCGACGTACTCCGTCGCAACCTTGGCTCAAACCCAGGCAAATGGCAAGCCATCGCAGAAAGCATTCGTGGTGTAACTGAAGAGACCACAACCGGTGTACACCGCCTTTACCAGATGATGGAAGAAGGCAGCCTGCTATTCCCTGCCATGAACGTGAATGACTCGGTCACCAAATCAAAGTTCGATAATCTGTACGGTTGTCGTGAGTCCCTGCTCGACGGTATCAAGCGTGCAACCGATGTCATGGTTGCCGGCAAGATAGCCGTGGTACTGGGTTATGGTGATGTGGGTAAAGGTTGTGCACAGGCCTTTAAGGGCATGGGTGCGACCGTGCTGGTAACAGAAATCGATCCTATCTGTGCCTTGCAGGCTGCAATGGAAGGTTACCGTGTCGTGAACATGGATGATGCCTGTAAGCTAGGTGATATCTTTGTCACCACTACGGGTAACGTTAATGTCATTGATCATGACCATATGGCTGCCATGAAGAATGAAGCCATTGTTTGTAACATTGGTCACTTCGATTCTGAAATCAACATTGCTTCACTTGAGCAATACGAGTGGGAAGAAATCAAACCACAGGTTGATCATGTCATCTTCCCTGATGGTAAAAAGATCATCGTATTGGCCAAAGGTCGTCTTGTTAACCTTGGTTGTGCAACCGGCCATCCAAGCTTTGTGATGTCTGCATCCTTCACCAACCAAGTGATGGCACAAATAGAGTTCTTCAAGAACGCAGAAAATTACAATAACGAAGTGTACGTATTGCCTAAACTGCTCGATGAAAAAGTTGCTCGCCTCCACCTGGAAAAGATCGGCGCCAACTTGACAGAACTGTCGCAGGAACAAGCTGACTACATTAGTGTACCGGTTGACGGCCCATACAAGCCAAACCACTACCGTTATTAATAACAGTACATGATTCGTGGGTACACCGGGGGTTTCCCCGTGTACCTAACGCATCACTGTGGTAAATAATCATGACAACACAGATACCAACAGTTAGCTGCGAGTTTTTTCCGCCAAAAACAGAGCAGGGGCGAAGTAATCTTGAACAAACACTTGGCTCACTAAAAATACTGAAGCCTGAGTATTTTTCCTGTACCTACGGTGCGGGAGGCACGACGCAGGAAGGAACATTCGAAACGATTCAACAGATACAGAAACATGGTGTACCGGCTGCACCCCATATGACCTGTATTGGTTCCACTAAAGAAAAAATTTCTGGCCTTCTTCAACAATACAAAGATGCCGGTATATCGCGCATTGTTGCCTTGCGTGGTGATTTACCTGATGGCATGGAAGACCCGGGCGAATTCCAGTTTGCTAACGAGCTGGTTAGTTTTATTCGTCAACAAACCGGTGATCATTTTCACATTGAGGTTGCCGCTTATCCGGAAAAGCACCCGCAATCATCCAGCATGCAAGATGAACTTGTAAATTACATTCGTAAGGTAGAGGCTGGTGCTGACTCCGCCATTACCCAGTATTTTTATAATGCTGATGCATGGGTACGATTTGTTGAAGACAGTGAACGTCTCGGGGCCAGGGTTCCAGTTATTCCAGGCATTATGCCGATTACTAACTACAAGCAACTGGCGCGATTTTCTGCTGAATGTGGCGCTGAAATTCCTCGCTGGATTTCCAGTCGCCTGGAAGGTTTTGGTGAAGATATAGATTCGATACGCGCATTTGGTTTCGATGTCACCCTGCAACTCTGCGAACAGTTACTGGATGCTGGTGCAACGGGGCTTCACTTCTATAGCATGAACCGGGCAGAACCCACAGTCCAGTTATGTAATGAGCTTGGATTGTAAATCGATGAATTAGCATTGCAGATTGATGAACGATCCATGAGAATCATAACTCATCAATCTGCATTCACCGATAACAAATGCGATTATCCCGCTTATACATAGACAAACCACTACAGGCCGGCCAAAGCGTTAAGCTTGATGGTGAAGAGCTCAACTATGTATCGCGTGTACTGCGCCTGAAACCCGGCAATGCTGTTACGCTATTCAATGGCCAAGGCGGAGAATATTCTGGAACCATTAGTGAACTGCATAAACGGCAGTGCATTATCGATATCGATGCATTTTCTGATATTGATACTGAATCAACCCTCAACATAACACTTGTCCAGTGTATCTCGCGTGGTGAACGCATGGACATTACCTTGCAGAAAGCCACTGAACTTGGCATTCAGCGCATCCAACCTGTTTTCAGTAAACATTGCACGGTCGTGCTTGAAGGAAAACGACTTGAGAAACGACACAACCACTGGCAGGGTGTTATTCGTAGCGCGTGTGAACAAAGTGGTCGCAACATACTACCCTTACTCGAACCCGCCATTGCACTAAACGACTATCTTGCCACAACGACAAACAACACCTGTCTATTACTGGATCCGCTCGCTAAAACCTCTCTCAAGGATTTACCTGTGCCCGATTCTGATATTCAACTCCTGGTTGGTCCAGAAGGTGGCTTCAGTGAGCAAGAACGCCAATCTGCATACGATAATGGCTACCAGGGGGTGCAACTTGGTCCGCGTGTGTTGCGTACCGAAACAGCCGCCATTGCAGCCATGGCGGCTATACAAGTACTTTGGGGTGATTTTTAGCCTGTGCGTTGCCTGGCTTTATCTTTAATACTTACTTGACGACTATTTAAATAGTTTGCTGATCATGTTTTCTATTTGATCCAGGTCAGGAATAATCGCGACATCACCCTCATGCACAACATGGCAAGCGATGGTCTTATTGGTATCACCTGTCTCTTCTATAACACTCAGTGTATCTGCACTCACCTGTAACAAACGTGGAATGCCCTGAGTCGCGATTGCAAAGAATGGCACACCCTCTATCACATCGGTAGCCGCATTAATGACCGCAATACTCGATCGTACTTCTTGGCTCTCATAATTCCCATCAAACATTGTTTCAAGGGCAAGAACAGGGATAGATAGACCTCGCCATGCATGCATTCCGAGCAGCCACCCGGGTGCTTTTTTCTTTAAGCTACCAGACAGTGCTTCTGGACGTGCATAAGGAATGATTTCAGCTACAGCCGTATTGGGTAAGATAATACGTTCACCATGTAAGGAAAGAACCTGGCTGGCAACGTGTGTAGCAACTTGTGACATGTTACTGTCCTCTCATGATAGCAATTGCTATCGCGTATTTGTTTTAAAATATTCGATCAATTTTTCAGCTAATTCTTCAGGTGTTCCACTGTAACCCACAACACCGGCACGCCTTGACGAGTCTGGCATACTACTTATCACGCAACTCTCAGAATCCTGTGCCCAGATTTTACCACCCCGCGCGGCTATCAATTGAGTACCACGTACACCATCGCTACCCATACCACTGAACATAAGCGCACTGGTTCTCACGCCATAACGCATAGAGATATCAGTCATCACAGTATCAATTGAGGGTGTATAGATGCTGCTATATTCAACAGGTTTAAGTCGAATATAGCCGCGTTTATCAAGCGTCACGCGTTCTGCTGTCGGCGCAATCACGACTTCATTATGTTTCAGAAGGTGACCTTCTTCAGCCGCCATCACCCGCATGCCCGTGACTTTATCGAGCTGCTTAGCAAGTAACGAAACAAAATTACTGCCAATATGCTGGGCAAGTACAAATGCAACAGGTTGTTTTTGTTGAATACCCGTGAGGAAGCGTTTGACAGACTGCGGACCGCCAATCGAAGCGCCGATGACCCAAACATTTCGCGCTGCGACACCTGCAGTACGATGTGATTCAGTTTGCGCTTGCGGGGCTTTAGCCTCTTCATCCTTTTGTTCCTGGATAATTTCAGCTTCAGCATTTTGAATCGCTTGCTGCTCAACCTCTTCCAGGTAGTCCGCCTCTACCAGGTAATCAACCGTATCATCCTCCACGTTTGCGGTATTTGTACTGTCAGCAGAAGCTTTTTTTCCTAACGTGCTGTCAGAATCTTTAGTTTCGTTGGCAATACTTGCAAGCTTACGCGCCAGGTTTCGCCCCCAATCACTGTTTTTTTGTGCCGCTCGCATGCGTGTTGCGCTTGCATCGTTAAACAGTATTGGAATCGTTGAATCCATTAATTCATCAAGAAAATCCAGTTCATGCTCAGCATCATCATCCATGTCGACCAGCAGTACATCTGCCTCTGCCGCATCAAGCGCCTTGATAGAGTCGACACTGAGTAACTCATTCTCAATGACTCGCATGCCTCCCTCTTCGAGAATATGCTTTAGATTTTCACGTTGTCTGTCTGAATCAGAGAGGATTGCTACTCGAAGCCCGGGATTGTCAACAACTGAAGACATTTCTGCATTACTCATCCAGAATCTCTTTAATGTTCTGCAGTAATTCTGCTTCCTGATAAGGTTTACCCAGGTATTGGTTAACCCCGATCTCCATCGCACGCTGGCGGTGCTTTTCACCTGTACGAGAGGTAATCATGATGATGGGAATGTCTTTCATCTGTGAATCATTACGTATGTGTGTCGCAAGTTCGTAACCGTCCATACGCGGCATTTCAATATCCAACAGGAAAATATCCGGGATCTGCTCTTGTAACACCGTCACTGCATCTACACCGTCTTTGGCCGTAATCACATGCATGTTATTACGTTCCAGTAAGCGGGATGTGACCTTGCGAACCGTTATCGAATCATCAACAACCATAACGGTCACCTGACCTCGCTCAACGGGTGCATCTTTACCTGCCTCAGCATCTCCGCTATGCATAGCAGGCTGTGCAATATCCATGTATACGAGTGCACCCACGTCAAGGATTAGGGCAACAGAACCATCACCCAGGATCGTGGCGCCAGATATTGCGCGGACAGAACTGATTTGTGGTCCAACTGACTTGACCACAATTTCACGACTACCCATGAGGGCTTCAACCTGCAAGGCAATACGATGATCGCCGGCACGTGCAAGCAATACCGGCAACTTGCTACCTTTGCCAGGGAGTATTGGTTGAGAAATATTCAACTGTGTTCCAAGGTGCATAAACCGGTATGTATTGCCGGCATAGCGGTAACGCGGTTCATTACTGGAGTAAAATTCCTCAAGCTCCTCATGACTACACCGCACAACACCGTCAACTGATGATAACGGGATCGCGTATATGTCCTCACCAACGTGCACCATTAGCGCCTTGTTGACTGACAGGGTAAGCGGTAATCGAACAGTGAATTTTGTGCCTTGGCCGCGAACAGTGTCGATTTGCAGACTGCCACCCAGCTGCTTGATCTCACTGTTAACCACATCCATACCCACGCCGCGCCCTGATAACTGGGTCACATTACTGGCCGTACTAAACCCTGATTCAAGTATGAAACGAACGACTTCTTTATCCGTTAGATCAGAGGCTGAGCGAAGCAATCCACGCTCATTTGCTTTTTCTCGAATAGCATCGAGATTAATACCTGCGCCATCATCACTGATACGGATAACGACTTCAGTACCTTCTCTCGAAATATCAATCAGGATGACGCCATTTTTCTTCTTACCTGCTTGCTGGCGCTGTTCTGTAGATTCAATGCCATGGTCAACAGCATTACGCAACATATGCTCAAGTGCTGGCAATACCCTGTCGAGTACGCTGCGATCCATTTCGTCATTTTCACCCGTTACAACCAGGTCGACATTCTTTTTCACTTCGTTGCTGGTTTGTCGTACCAGGCGTCGCAAGCGTGGCAGGTGTAGGTTGAATGGCACCATACGTGTGCGCATCAGGCCTTCCTGCAATTCTGTATTCACACGTGATTGTTGGAGTAATAATGTTTCAGCTTCGCGTGTCTGGTTTTCAAGTAAGTTTTGAATACTTCCCAGGTCATTCAGCGACTCAAGCAACGAACGAGAGAGTTGTTGCATATTCGAGAACCTGTCCATTTCAAGTGGATCAAAGTCCTCTCCCGCTTCACCGGTTTCTTCCAGGCGATATATTATCTGGGCTTCTGTTTCAATTTCAAAACGGCGTAACTGCTCCCGGACACGCTCAATGGTTTGATCCATTTCAGTCAGGTTATAAGCAAAGGCGCCGACTTGTTGATCAACACGCGAACGGTAAATACTCACTTCGCCCGCAAAGTTTACCAACTCATCCAACAGGTCAGCACGAACGCGGATCTGTTCATGCTGCATACGCCCCTTTACGTGTTGTTCAGCCTCTGGATCAACCTCGATCTCCTGGGCAGGTATCGTCGGCATGATGACGACGTCTTCCTCAACATCCTGCTCGGGTGTCGGAAACTCACTAACAATATCATCAGCGACCTGGGGAGCTTGCTCACTTTTCGCTAATTGTTGTACCGGCTGTTCTTCCACAGCTGCTTGAACACTACCAGTGTCATCGGCATGTTCTTCTGTTTCTGCCTCAACAGTGACTGTCTCGGGGGCTTCAACAACAATCTCTTCAGATTCACCCTGGGCAGGTGTTTCTGCTTCGACTTCTACTGAGACGTCTGGTTGCTCTTCAACAGATAATGTTTCGGGGGCTTTTGCACTAAGTTCTTCTATCTCGCCCTGATCAACCTCTTCCGCTTCAACAGCCACTGTTTCTTCTGGCTCTGCCTCAACTGTCACTGTGTCGAGTTCTTCAGTCGCTAGCGCTTCAGGTTCAACCTGTTGTTGCTCATCGACTTCACGCTGGTCAACCGTTTTACCCTCGGTCAAGGCATCCATTGTCTCAATCAGTGTCTGCCGAGCATCGACAGGTTGTCTTGCCTTGACCTGGTCAAGCATCCCAACCAAGCTGTCATGAGCCAACTGGACAACATCAAACAACTGAGCCGATATCGTCACACGTCCCTCAACAATGGCGATAATCATTGTTTCAAGGCTATGACTGAGATCACCCATAGGGTCAATGCCAGCCATTCTTGCGCCGCCTTTAAGGGTATGAATTTCTCGTTGTAATTGTTCGACAAGCCCCTTGTCAGCCTGATGATTAATCCAGTTTTGTAGTGTCACCTCACTGGTATCAAGAATCTCAACACCTTCTTCGATAAATATTTCTAACAGCTCTTCATCAAACTCATCATCTGATGCTTCCGCCTCGAAGCTAGCTGACTCGGTAACGGCTTGTAGTACGTCATCTTCAGATTTAGTTGCTCGCTCAGCGGTTGAAGTAGCTGTCAGCTCTTCGGCTTCAACTTCGTGTTCGTACAACGCCGAAATTTTATCCAGCAGGGCGTATTTGTAATCGTCATTTTCTGCTTGATTGGCCAGCTGGCTAACACGCGTCTCAATTTCGGAGGTAAATTCTTGTAAAAGATTGGTGACATCAACCGTCACTGAAGCACTGTTCAGCTTAAGAAGTTTTACATATTTCTCCATCTGGCTACTGACTTCGGCAATATCGGTAATGCCTGCCATATGGGCACTGCCATGCAAAGTATGAATGGCACGAACCAGGTCATCATTAATTCTGCAGTCATCTTGTTGCCCTACACACTGCCCAATAAACGCGCGGGCATCACCTACATGCCTGTTTGATTCCTTGGTAAATATTTCTAACAAGACCGGGTCAATGCCTTCGGGTTCTTCAGCAGCAGTATCCTCATCCTGATTAGACATAACCTGGGTGGCAGCAACACTTTCTTTACTTGCGATTACGGCAGTGTGATCGCCTTTTTCTGGTACATTCATCTCACCCGATTCAAGACGCGACAACTTACCACTCTGACTCATTTGATGACTCGCATCCTGCAATGCATCAATATCAACAAATGGTGCCTCTTCACCTTTGAAACGCGATACAAGGTGCGGTAGTGCATCGAGGGCCCGCTCAATTAACGTAATCAAATCAGCTGAAGCCGGGACAGTATGATCGATAACCCGGTTCAACATGTTTTCGAATGACCAGGCAAATTCACCAATTTCCGAGGCCCCTACCATTCGTCCACTGCCTTTCAAGGTATGGAATGAACGGCGCACTATACCCAGTGAGTCTTCATCTTCCGGGGAGTGCTTCCATTTCGGGAAGTACGTTGCAAGGGTTTCGAGTTCTTCTTCGGCTTCTTCGAGGAAGATATCGATAATTTCCTGGTCGATATCATTATCATCATCCTCAAGAATGGATGCAGTCGTCACAGCAGCTGAGGTAGGTGCTTCTGTAACGGGTGCTTCTGTAACGGGTGCTTCTGTAACGGGTGCTTCTGTAACGGGTGCTTCTGTAACGGGTGCTTCTGTAACGGGTGCTTCTGCAACGGGTGCTTCTGCAACGGGTGTTTCTGTAACGGGTGTTTCTTTATCGCGTGCTTCTGCAACGGGTTCTATATAGCCTTCAACCGGGTAACCGATTTTCGCTACACAGTCTCGCGCCTTGGACAATATCTCGTCGCGATCACTGCGGTCCTCGTCCAGGGCCTCGAGATAATATTCAATACTGGTAATGACATCTGCGAGGTTTTCCAGCGTCTCTTGTGTTGGAATGTCTTTCTTTGCGATCAGCTCATTGCTGATATAATCATTGCAAGCTGAAAGCAGGTCAGCGGCATGGTCAAGCGACAACATAGACATGCTGCCACGTACCTGGCGGTTCAACTGTGGCACATCTGAAAGCAGTTCATGCTCCCAAGGGGCCGTAATAAACGAGACAATCGCATCCTTAACACGTGCCATATCTGTCTTGGCTTCGCGGATAACAATTTTAAGTAATTCACGCTGTTCACTTTCCTGCAAAACACCACTTGCGGCAGGTTGTACCGGCTCATCAAGATCGATACCGTGCAAGCGCTTCAAGGATTGCAGGACAACATTACCCTGCGCATCACCAACCTTACCGCCGTGCATTAACTCATTCAGGCTTGACTCAACAAACAGGAAACCACTCGCCATCTCCATGAAGGCGTCATCACTCGCATCAAGCGTGCCATCGACAATGGCCTTCACTACCTCGGCCTGTTCAACGACTACATTTCTTTGCGTACCGAGACCAAGCATGCCAAGTGTATCTGCAACTTTTTTCAAGGCATCAGAAACCGCGTGCAATGATGACGTGTCCTGCTGCTCGGCACGAATAAAGATATCAATCTCGTCCTTGATGTGAGTCAGGTCTTCCTTCACAGCAGATGTAACCGTTTCCATTACATCACTGTTTACAGCACTCAACCCTTCTTCTGTTCCATCACCTGCAGTACCCGCCAGGAGCTCATCCAGCTTGAATGCGCTTGATAATGATTTTACCAACTCACCCGAACTGGTCGCTGTTGCGACGTAGTAGAGCAGGTTTTTAACCAGGTCAACGGGGCGCTCATCAACCAGTGCCTGCTCACCTGAGTCAATGATCTTCTTGATCTCACGATCGACCTGGCCAAGCAGTAATTTGGACGAAACACTGGCGATAATGCCATTATCGATAAGTGCTTCAATGACACCATCGGCAACCCATAATAATTGTGCAACGTTTTTTTCCTGGGTTACACGCCGTAAGGCCTGTACCACATCGGCAAGCTGTTTTAATGAACTTGCCACATCACGATCTCTAAACCAGCTCACCAACCCCATCTGGTAACGGTGACGCAGCTTCTTTGCCAATTCAGAAATGTTCTTGCCGATTTCAGGGTTATCAACTTGAGGCGTAGTAACAGATAAATCAGGTGAGAAAAACGCGCTTTCTGACAACAGGCTCTGACCACACGTAGCACGCATGTCATTGAGCAATGGTAACAATGCAATGGGCACATCTTTTTGCCCGGATTGGAGGTGCTCGAGGTAATTGGGTAGCTGAAGAATCGCACGCATTAACACTTCGTACGCATCTTCCTTCTTGGTGATTTTCTTTTCCTGCAGGGCACGCGCAACGGTTTCCATTTCCTCGGCAACCATTACTGCACCATACAACTCAACCATCTTCAAGGTACCGTGTACTTGATGGAGATGGTTTACACAGAACTGGAGTTGTATTTCATCCTCAGGATCGTCGACATAAGACTCAAGCGCCTGACGCGCCTGGTCGAGCGTTTCGTCGATCTCTCCCTTAACCCAATTCAGAGTACTGTAGTCGTAAGTTTCAGCCATTCTTAAATGTCTTCTTTCCTGTTCTTTTGCAAATTGCTTAAACGGACTCCAAGCGTCTGAACGCCAAGGTGTCGTTGTAGTCAATCTTCTCGAAACCAGGCGGTTGCCAATTCAAAATTTCGCCCGCCCCCAGGATCAGTACGCCTCCAGGATGAAGATGCTTGATCAGGTTATCCAGTATCTGGACCCTTCGTTCACGATCAAAATAGATCAGCATGTTCTGGCAAAAAATCAGGTGCATCTTGCCAAATGGAACTCGCTCCATCTCCAGCACATTCATCTGTGAGAAGCATACGCGTTTACGTAAATCCGGCGTCACTTCAAAATGTGTATCATTGATACGTTTGAAATACTTTCTTTGTAATATTGCATCGACATCTCTAAGTTTGCGACTGTGATAAACAGCTTTTCGTCCTGTCGCCAAAGATGCCATGCTGATATCAGATGCAGTGATCCCGAAAAAATAATCCTCATTATCCGTTTCGCAAAAATGATCCAGCACCATCGCCAAGGTGTAAGGTTCTTCACCTGTAGAGCATCCCACACTCCAAACATTTACTGTCTTTGGTGGACTCTCTTGCCCCATCATCTCTGGTAACAACAGATCACGAATCATTTCCACTGAGCTCATGTGACGGAAAAAACGTGTCTCATGAACTGTCAGGCGATCAACAAGTGTTGCCCACTCAACAATGCCTTCTCTGCCATTAAGAATATATTTGTAATATTCATCATAATCACTGAAGCCCACCTCACGCATACGAATGCCGAGACTGGTGGCAAGAAAGGAACGTCGTTCATCTGGCAACACCATACCGGTACGCTCTTCCAGTAGTGTCTTCCACTGCTGGTAGCACGCATCTTCCATCATCGGTATCGGGTCAACACCTGACCACGCTGCGTTTGCCATGCTATCGGGCCTCTATCATTAACAACGACAAAACTGCCTTATTCCGGCAACTTGAAGCCGGAGACAGATTTACGCAATTCATTGGCAAGCTCAGCAAGGTTACCAATCGAAGTTGCTGTTTCATTGGTACCGGCTGATGTCTGGGTGGTAATTTCCTGAATAACATTCATGGTCTCTGAAATGTTACTTGCCGCACCCGCCTGTTGATGAGCGGTTTCTGAAATATTGTTAATCAAGTCAGCAAGCTGGTTTGAAACGCCCTCGATCTCGTCAAGTGCCTGACCGGCATCCTCCGCCAGTTTCGCTCCAGACACCACGTTGGCGGTACTTTGCTCCATTGAGATAACCGCTTCGTTGGTATCCGTCTGAATTGTTTTAACCAGTGCTTCAATCTGTTTGGTCGCGTGTGATGAACGTTCAGCAAGGCGCTGAACTTCATCAGCAACCACCGCGAAACCACGACCCTGCTCACCCGCCATCGCCGCCTGGATGGCAGCGTTCAAGGCGAGAATATTAGTCTGGTCGGCAATGTCGTTAATAAGCTCAACGATATCGCCAATTTCCTGAGAACTCTCGCCAAGACGCTTGATACGTTTTGAGGTTTCCTGGATTTGCTCACGAATCGTGTCCATACCCGTGATGGTATCCTGCACTGTTTCCGACCCTGTGCGCGCTGTTTGCACCGAGCGGCGCGCCACATCAGCAGACTCGGCAGCGTTGGTAGACACCTCTTCAATGGACACGGCCATTTCATTAATCGCAGTACTGGCACCGGTAATCTGTTGCGCCTGGTGATCAGAAGCTTCAGCAAGGTGCATCGCCGTGGCTTGCGTTTCCTGTGACGCCGAAGACACCTGCACCGATGCCTCGTTAATCGACGTAACAAGGGTACGCAACGCGTCAGTGGTAAAGTTAATCGAGTCTGCAATCGCGCCAGTAACGTCTTCACTCACCGTTGCTTCAACAGTCAGGTCACCATCCGCCAGGTCACCCATTTCGTTCAGCAGTCGCATAATTGCGTCCTGGTTTCGCTGTGTCTGCTGCTCAGCAGTCGCCTGACGTTTCTTCGCATCATTGGTAATCAGGTAACCAATCAAGCCCAGCAGAACCAGGGTAACAAGACCAAAGAACCCACCCAGTATCAACGCGATACGCGCGCCGATGTAGTTGTTATAACCGTCAATCAGATCGGTGAGATTTGTCAGCAAAACCCCGGCTTTCAGCGAGGCTTGATCAGAGGCGTCCTGAACCAGGAAGAGTTCTGGAGAGGCTTCAAGTACCTGGCCAACCAACTCGTTAATTACTTTAAGGACTTCACCCACTTCCGCGAGTTTGTCGCGTGCATCCTCATCTTCGATACGCTTTGTGCGGCGGTCACCGTTTAACATGCCTCGATAGACGCGCCCAAACAGCGCTGTATCTCGTCCAAAACGGTCGGCTGCGGTTGCCGCGCCCTGACCACCCTGGATGACCTTGGTTACGTTATTTGCAATACGTTGCGTCAACATGAGCTGGCGACTGGCAATGTAAATCTGTTGAGGGTCAGCACCGGTTTCGATCAGGATACCAACCACTTCGTCTGACAGTGCCAACAAGGTAGGAATGTTGTCAGAAATTGCCTGGACTGATTGGCCGAGTGATAGCACAGATTCTTTACCGGCGAGAATCGCATCAACATTATCACGATAAGAGGCCCAGGTAGTCTCGACTGCTGACAGCTCGTTTGCGACGTCTTCAGGTGAAGGGTCAAAACTGCTTTCAAGATCGCCATCACGTAATGTGTTGAAACTTGACTCAAGTTGGTCACGCACACCCTTGAGGCGCCCAAATGCGGTTTCATCACCTTGCGATGCTGCAACCGCAAAGCGCGACATGGTTTGTGACAGTACGCGCTGTTCACCCGCATATCCAAGATAACGCGTATCGTAAGCCGCCTTGTTTGCATTGTACCCAAAGAAGATAAATGCCAATAACACACAGATAACAGCCACAGCACCTAATATCTTGATGATGTCCTGCGTACTGAGGTTATTAAAATCGATCGCGGTCGTGACTTTCTTCATGTCCTATTCTCCTAGACTCCCAAACACTGTGTTAAAACAATTACCTGCCGAAGGTAATCCACAGTTATTTTTCTTACACTGCAACCTGTAAAAACAGCGGGCTTTTTGCCAGTGTATGCATGCTGAAAACCCCCCATTCTTCGTCATCTTTACGATAGACGCCGGTCATGTAACTTTTTATAAATTCATCTGCGCCAGAATACTTATGCGAAAACTCTTCTTCCTGGAAATGTTTCAAGCCCAACACTTCATCAACAAGCAAGCCGGCTAAAACACCCTCATGGTTAATCACCAAGACCCGACTTCGAATGCCAAGTTCGGTCGGCTTACGCGTCAGGTAATCTTTCAAATCCATGATTGGCAGTAGATTACCCCGGACATTCGCCATGCCCCTGACCCAGGTCTTGGTACCCGGCACCCGTGATAGCGACGGGTAGGTCAGTAATTCGGTGACTTCGTCCACCGGGGTGACCATCTGGAAGTCCCCTATCCGGAACCCAATGACCAGCGATGTACCCTTGATTTCTTCCTGCTGCGGCAAACCGCTAGACGCATCGAGGCTGCGCTTCTCCAGACTTCGCAGTAATTCAAGTGGGTCGATTTTTTTAGCTGACGCGGCCATGCCTGACGTTATTCCCCGCTGTTCCCTGTCACTCGCCTAACAGCGCTGCAATTTTTTCAATTAACAAGCTTTCATCGACGGGCTTAGTAAGATAATCCTTTGCCCCCTGTCTCAGCCCCCATACCCGGTCAGTTTCCTGATCTTTTGTCGTCACAATGATGATAGGTATGTCCTTGGTTTCCTCGGTGGAGGAAATTTTTCGGGTCGCCTGAAAACCATTCATGCCAGGCATGACAATATCCATCAGCACCATATCTGGTTTTTCTTCAGCGGCTTTGACAACGCCTTCCTCTCCGCTTTCTGCAGATAGAGTTTCAAAGCCATGCTTCTCAAGCATTGTTTTGAGAACGTGGATCTCGGTCGGTGAGTCATCCACAATCAGTATGCGTGCCATTCCTTCAATCTCCTTAACATATAGTGAGGCTGCATGTATTTTGCTCCGGTTTCTGTCCGCAGCACGTCATGCTTAATTTCTTTCAGGCGCGATGCTCTACAACATGTCTGGTAATCGCACCCAACAATTCATCTTTGGTAAACGGTTTCGTTAAATATTGTTCAGAACCGACGATACGGCCACGCGCCTTATCAAACAGGCCATCTTTACTTGAAAGCATAATGACCGGCGTGGACCTGAAATTATCGTTATTTTTGATCAGTGCGCACGTTTGATAGCCATCAAGTCGTGGCATCATAATGTCAACGAAAATTATATCCGGACGATGATCGGCAATCTTTGCCAACGCCTCAAAGCCATCAATCGCCGTAACAACATCGCAGCCTGCTTTTTTGAGCAGTGTTTCAGCTGTTCGACGGATAGTTTTACTATCATCGATGACCATCACGTTCAGACCGGCAAAATCACCATTATTCTTTTTGTCGCTAGCCACGCGTTCCCCAAGCTCCTTTTACGTCAAACACTTACCACCCTACATATTTCCAAGGGGTAGATTGTCCAATATAAATTATTAACACAAAATCTAGAAGGTATCCATAAGTTATTGCTAATAATATGGTTTCCTAATCAGTTCTATTGGATTTAATGCTTTATTCCCTTACCCCGACTACCGAGCTTGACAGCAAAACAGAAAATCCTTCCAAAGGTAAACCTAATTAAAGACGCATAATGGCGCGGCGTCTAGCTAAACATGCAAGACCGTGTCAAATGACTGCCAATACGCTACGATGGAGGCATAACAACATCAGCCGGACAGAACAGCCGAAATGCCCATTAAACTAGGAATCGTCATGGATCCGATTGGGTCCATCAATATTCTCAAGGACAGTAGTTTCGCCATGTTGCTCGAGGCACAACGACGTGGCTATGAGCTCTACTATATGGAAATGGCCGATCTTGAGCTGCATGGTAGCCAAGCCATGGCCCGCATGCATCCCCTCCAGGTCATGCAAGATCCCGAAAAGTGGTATGAACTCGGCGATGCTATTATCGACCCCCTCAATACCCTTGATATCATCCTGATGCGCAAAGATCCCCCATTCGACACCGAATACGTTTATGCCACCTATCTGCTTGAAAATGCAGAGAAAAAAGGCGCTTTAATCATCAATTCCCCGGCCAGTATACGCAACGCCAATGAGAAGCTGTTTGCCGCCCATTTTGATGATTGTGTGGCCCCTTCACGGGTCACCCGGCGCGCTGACAGCTTGCGCGAATTTCTCGCCGAGCATGGCGACATCATTCTTAAACCCCTCGGTGAAATGGGGGGGGCCTCGATCTTCCGTGTGCGCCAGGACGACCCCAATATTAGTGTCATTATCGAAACACTGACCCAACATGGTAGCCAATACATCATGGCGCAACGTTTTATCCCGGATATCAGTGCCGGCGACAAACGCATACTGCTTATCGATGGTGAGCCAGTTCCCTATGCCCTGGCTCGCATCCCGGCACCGGGTGAAACGCGTGGCAACCTGGCGGCAGGTGGCCGTGGTGAAGGCCTGCCACTCAGTGCGCGTGATTATGAGATTTGTGCCCAGGTCGGCCCGGTATTGAAGGAAATGGGGCTGGTATTTGTTGGTATTGATGTCATTGGTGACTACCTGACTGAAATAAACAGCACCAGCCCGACCTGTATCCGGGAACTCGACAAACAATTTGGCCTGAATATCAGTGGCCAACTGATGGATGTCATCGAGAGAAAACTCGCATGACCCTCCTCAGTATTGCTCGATACTGTCTGTTTGCAGGCATGTTTGCCCTGCTTGTTTCGGTTACAGGCTGCTCCAAGCCACACCGTGAGTTTAATGAAACCGTGTTCACGATGGGCACACTGGTGGAAGTCACGATTATCGGTGAAGAAGAGGCGGTGACTGACAAGGCCTATGCCGCGATCCTCGATGATTTTAGCTATATGCATAACACCTGGCACCCGTGGCAACGCAATGCCCTGGCGCGCCTTAACAGTCTACTGAAAACCGGTGCTGCGTTTTCACTCGCCCCTTCGATTCTGCCTCTGATCGAACATTCAGCAGTATTATCAGAAAAAAGTCATGGCCTGTTTAATCCCGCAATTGGTGGCCTGGTGAAACTGTGGGGCTTTCATCAAGATGACTACGATGCGATTTTTTCTCCACCTGACGAAGATGTCATCGCTGAATTTCTCACCGACTTACCGCAAATGAGCGATATCGAGGTTGATAACCTGACGATGTATGGCAAAAATGCGAACCTGCACCTGGATTTTGGTGGTTTTGCGAAAGGTGTTGCAGTGGATGCTACGATTGAGCACTTGCGCGAATTTGGTATCGAAAATGCAATCATCAATGCCGGCGGCGATCTGCGTGCGATTGGCAAACGCGGTAATCGCCCATGGCGAATCGGCATCCGCGATCCCCGTAGTGACGGCGTGTTTGCATCAATAGACATCAGTGGCGATGAAAGTGTCTTTACCTCTGGCGATTACGAGCGTTATTTCATGTCTCAGAACAAACGTTACCACCATATCATCGATCCACGCACCGGTTACCCTGCGGACCAGACACGCTCAGTCACTGTTGTGCACAGCGACGCGGCCACGGCTGATGCGGCCGCCACGGCCCTGTTTATTGCCGGTCCCGAGCAGTGGCACCGTATTGCAACGTCTATGGGGATCAAGTTCGTAATGCTCATCGACAAGGCAGGTAATGTCCATATGAACCCGGCCATGGCCAGGCGAATCAATTTTACCCAGTCAACACCAGAAATCATCCTCAGTAAGCCGTTATAATTGTCGGTATGGATAACGCCTATCGCATCAAATTTGCAGATAAACTGGTATTTATGGTCTGCGCCTGCCTGGTCGGGGCATCGTATTGGCATTTATGGAGCGATGAGCCCGCTCAATTGGCCATCATCAAGGGCCATCAATCCCAGACACAGGTGATTACCCTTCACCAGGACACCACACTCTCGGTAACGGGTGCGCTGGGCACCAGCAGTCTCGAAATCAAAAACCGGCAACTGCGTTTTACAGATTCCCCATGCAATAGCAAACTCTGCATCCAAAGTGGCTGGCACCAGCGTAGTGGCGACATTGCCGCGTGTCTGCCAAATCGTGTCAGTGTTCAGCTTGCCCGTAATGACGCTGCGCGAGACTACGATGCAATAAACTTTTAATGATGCAACACGAATCCCTGGTTATTCAGACAACTCGCAAAGACCACCTGGTGGCAGGTTTCGCGGCACTTGCGATTTCGATTCACTTGCTGGAGAGCGTCATCCCCAGCCCGGTGCCCGGCATAAAACCCGGGCTGGCAAACTTGATCACACTCTACGTTCTCTTGCGCCATGGTTGGGCCATGGCCGCGAGCGTCAGTATGCTGCGTGTCATCGGTGGCAGCCTGTTACTCGGCACCTTCCTTTCACCCACCTTCATCATGAGTCTGGCTGGGGCATTGGCCAGCCTGCTCGTACTTATCGCCGCTTACCGGCTGCCAGGCAAGCCGCTCGGAGCAATGGGACTCGCGATTCTCGCGGCGCTAGCACATGTACTGGCTCAATTTTTGACCGCCTGGGCACTCTTTATTCCCCACCCATCGCTGTTCACACTTTTGCCAGTTTTGCTGACTGCGGCACTGATTTCCGGCACGCTCGGCGGTATACTGTTGAATAAGATTATGCAGCGAGTCGATACACGTTTAAGTCAATGAACCAGGCGGCCCTGACACATCAGCCACTTCCCTCCGCGCGTATCACGCCCGTGGATCGGCTTGGCCTTACCCTGTTCCTGGCCATTGCCATCCATGCCATTATCATTCTAGGCATTACCTTTGGCCGTGATCTGCTCACGCCCAGCAACCCGGTGCAAACCATGGAGATCACCCTGGTTCAGTCGCGCAGTGAAACGCCGCCAGACGATGATGCACAATACCTTGCGCAGGCAACGCAGAAAGGTAGCGGCAATACTCCTGATACTAAACAACGCACCGCACAGCGCAGTGAAGCCGTTACAACCCCTCACAAGACCGCTGGCACCGCGCCTGAAAACGTTGTCCCCACGCCGCCGCAACAACGGCGCCAACAGCAACGCCAACGCGAGGTGATCACAAGCCCCGATAGCACGATCGCCGCCCCGTCTGCCAAGCAGACCCCGTTGGAAACGGCCACCACACCCCGTGCCAGCACCTTGATTGCCAATGCCCTGCAGATTGCCAGTGCCAGTGCCGAGCTGGAAGCGGCTCGCATCAGCAATAACAGCAAACAACGCAGTAAATTCATCACCGCCAGTACCCGTGAGAATAAATATGCCGCCTACATGGATTCATGGCGCAGCAAGGTCGAGCGAATTGGTCGAATAAACTATCCGGAAGAGGCGCGACGCCGTAACTTGTCCGGCAACCTGTTGATGACCGTGGTGTTACGCCCCGATGGTACCGTTAAGGCGATAGACATCGATCGTTCATCGGGAAATAAATTGCTCGATGATTCTGCGCGCAGGATTGTACGGCTTGCCGCCCCCTACGCCCCCTTCCCGGAGAATATCAGGGCTGAAACGGATCTCTTGCACATCACGCGGACCTGGATTTTCCAGGATGGCAACCGCCTGTCAACGCGATAATCCTGTATAAAAGTAATACAATTTTCAGGGCTTTGTTATTGAACTTGCCAGTTTTGAATCTGTGACCAATACTTGGGTTATGGTCACCTCTACGTATCTGAATAATCACTTTCTCATCGCGATGCCGGCGTTGGAAGACCCCAATTTTTTCCACAGCGTGACCTACATCTGTGAACATAATGACCAGGGCGCGATGGGGCTGGTCATCAACCAGCCACTGGATATTTCCCTCAGTGAAGTCCTGACCCATATGAGTATCGAAATTGCCGACAGTGATATGAGTGTCACCCCGGTCTACCTGGGAGGGCCAGTACAACCTGAACGCGGCTTTGTCCTGCACGAACCACTGGGGCACTGGGACTCCATGCTGGAAATTACCGATTCGGTTGGCATTACGACCTCAAGGGATATTCTACAAGCCATCAACGATGGCAAAGGGCCCGGGCGATCGCTGGTTGCCCTCGGTTATGCGGGTTGGGCAGCGGGGCAGCTTGAGCAGGAGCTGGTTGAGAACACCTGGCTAACCTGCCCGGCTGAAACCGCCATTATCTTTGACACCCCGATTGAAAAACGTTGGACTGCCGCCGCCGCCTCACTCGGCATTGATATCAATACCCTGTCGGATAACTGCGGCCACGCCTGATGTCGAAAACATCGTCCTCCCACGCCCCGCAGACCGTGCTGGGATTTGACTATGGCAAGGTACGTACCGGCATTGCCGTCGGGCAATCTGTTACCGGTACCGCCACGGCCCTGACAACACTCAACAGCCGCAATCTGAAACCTGACTGGGAGGGTATATCCGCACTCATCCATGAATGGCAGCCTGATGCACTTGTCGTCGGTATCCCCGTGCATATGGACGGCACCGAACAGGAAATGACCACTGCGGCTCGCAAGTTTGGCCGGCAACTTAATGGTCGGTTCCAGTTACCCGTCTTTGAAGCAGAAGAACGGCTCAGTTCAATGGAAGCCGAACAATACCTTGTCGATAGCCGCGATAAGGCGGCCATCGACAAGGAAGCCGCACGCCTGATTTTGCAATCCTGGCTTGAGCAACAGACTTAAATTTCTCTAAAAATTTGCAGACAAAATTTCATCCAGCTGCCATAATTGCCGCTGATGTCAATCGAAACGCAAGCCCCGACCCAACCACCGGCCAGAGTCAAACCGGGTAATATCCAGTTGGACCCCAACGGTAAGCTTCGCCATTTCATCGCCATTGAAGGTCTCCCCAAGGCCGTTCTGCAAGAAATTCTTGATACCGCGGATTCGTTTGCCAACGCCCATGACCAGCGTGAAAAAAAGGTCGAGATTCTCAAGGGGCATACGATTGCAAACCTGTTTTTCGAGCCCAGCACGCGTACCCGTACAACCTTTGAGCTCGCAGCCAAGCGCCTGTCAGCGGATGTCCTGAACATCAATATCAGTGCGTCCAGCTCCAGCAAAGGCGAAACCCTGCTGGATATGCTACACAACCTCGAAGCCATGCACATCGATATGTTTGTGGTTCGACATGGCAGCTCAGGTGCCGCGCATTTCATTGCTAACAACGTTGCCCCCCACGTCAGTGTCATCAATGCCGGTGACGGCAGTCACGAGCACCCGACTCAGGCGATGCTCGACATGTATACGATTCGCCAGCACAAACCGGATTTTCCATCCCTGCGCGTGGCGATTGTTGGCGACCTGATGCATTCACGCGTAGCCCGTTCACAAATCCATGCCCTGAATACACTGGGCGTCGGTGAACTGCGTGTCATTGCCCCACAAACCCTGCTGCCGACTGGTATTGAGCAAATGGGTGTGCAGGTCTACCAGGATCTCGAACAAGGTATCAAGGACGTCGACGTCATCATTATGCTGCGGCTGCAACGTGAGCGCATGAACGGTGCCTTTATTCCCAGCCAGGGTGAATATTTCCGGCTCTACGGGATGACCGAGGCCCGCCTTGCCTTGGCAAGGCCCGACGCTATTATCATGCACCCGGGCCCGATCAATCGCGGTGTGGAAATGGATTCGGCTGTCGCCGATGGTCCGCATTCTGTGATCCTTGAGCAGGTCAGTAATGGTATCTCCGTGCGCATGGCCGCGATGGCCATGGCCATGCAGAGCCGTGGCGAAGGTGGCGCAATATGACGCGTTTACGCATTCACATAAAGGGTGGCCACCTCATTGACCCCGCTAACGGCGTTGATGCAGACAGTGATATCTGGGTTGCAGATGGAAAAATTGTTGCGGTAGGTCATTCACCCGATGGGTTTACCGCCGATCAGATCATTGATGCCTCTGGAAAGGTTGTCTGCCCTGGTCTGGTCGACCTGTCTGCCCGCACACGTGAGCCCGGTCAATCAGACAAGGCAACCATTGCCAGTGAGACACGCGCGGCCTCCCGTTCCGGAATCACCACCCTGGTGTGTCCCCCTGATACAAATCCAGTGATTGATTCAACCGCCGTTGTCGAACTTATTCATCATAAGGCGCGCGAAACCCACTGCTCACGGCTGCTGACACTCGGTGCGCTAACGCGAGGTCTGGAAGGTGAAACCATTACCGCCATGCATACCATGAAAGGTGCCGGTGTTGTGGGTATGAGTAATGCAAATCAACCAGTACGAAACGCGCTGGTACTGAGCAGGGCATTTGAATATGCCGCGACACAAGACCTGACTGTTTTTATCCGCCCAAATGAACCCGATCTAAGCCAGGGTGGCTGTGTCCATGAAGGTCCTCTTGCCACCCGTATGGGCCTGCCGGGAATACCCGAAGCGGCTGAGACCGTCGCCGTTGCCAAGACACTTGAACTGATTGAAAAATCAGGCGTACGGGCACACTTCAGTCAACTGTCTACCGCGCGTGCTGCGCATATGATTGCACGCGCCCGTCATGATGGCCTGAAGGTAACCGCCGATGTCGCCGTGCATCATCTCTACCTCACCGAGGTCGATATCCGTAACTTTGATAGTGCCTGTCATGTGTTACCGCCTTTACGAAGTGAACAGGATAGGGATGGTCTACGCGACTGTATTCGCAACGGCATGATCGATGCGATTTGCTCGGACCACCAACCGCATGAGCCGGATGCCAAGCAGGCACCTTTCCCGGATACGGCGCCTGGGCTATCCGGGTTGGACACCCTCTTACCGCTGGCACTGCGACTGGCTAATGAGCGACTCATCAGCCTCTCGGAAGCAATTGAAGTCGTCACCCACAAACCCGCATCGATCCTTGGCCTGGATAGCGGCCAACTGGCCGTCGGCAGTGACGCTGACGTATGCATCTTCAACCCGACTGAAAGCTGGTTTGTCACTACCGATACACTGCAAAGCAATGGTCACAACACGCCGTTTATGGGCTGGGAAATGCATGGTCGCGCCACGCATACACTGGTCGATGGCCGCATTACCTTTACGAATCAACATGACTGACACACATCGCAATACGATCCATGTTGAGGACGCCACGATCCTCAGCCACGACGCCTTCGAGGGCGATCAATTCATCATGCGTCTGCATGCACCGAAAACAGCTGCCGAAGCCTTACCGGGCAGTTTCGTACATATCCGCTGTGCCGAACGCCTGCCCATGCGTCGACCCATTTCGATTATGCGAACGGATCCTCATAAGGGTGAGGTTCATCTACTCTATAAGGCATTGGGTGAAGGCACCCGTGCACTCGGTGAACGCCAGGTTGGTGAGGTTCTCAGTATGATGGGGCCGATTGGCAAACCTTTCGACCTCAATACAGGCCGCAAACGCCCACTCCTGATTGGGGGGGGGGTCGGTATGCCTCCAATGATCTTTATAGCCGAGCACCTACGCAATCGGGCAGAGATGGAACCCTTTGTAATCCTAGGTTCAGAGGTGCCATTCCCGTTTAATGCCCAGCCATCTCAACATATTGTTCAGGGTTTACCTGCAGACGTAACGGGCACAATGCCGATGCTTGAGGGCTGGGGCATTGCCTGCCGACTGGCCAGCCTGCAAGACTACCCGGGTTGTTTCAAAGGCTACGTCACTGACCTGGCCCGTCAATGGCTGGATAGTCTCGATGAAGCCGCACGTAACGAGGTTGAGATATTTTCATGCGGCCCACATCCGATGCTGGAAGCCGTTGCCAAACTGGCTGCCGAATACGACCTACCTTGCCAGGTCTCACTAGAAGAATTTATGGCCTGTGCAGTCGGCGGCTGTGCCGGTTGCGTAGTCAAAGTCGAAACAGAAAATGGTCCTGCAATGCAGCGTGTATGCGTTGATGGGCCCGTCTTTGACGCAAAGACAGTCTTTGGTTAATTAATTTTTACCACGAAGGTTCGCAAGATGAATGGCTGTTAGCGGTTGTGACTTCAACCGTTAACAGCTAGTCGTCATTCCAGCATAAGCTGGAATCTATTTTAATAATCCGACAGGATTTACAGGATGTGATCTGAGTACTGGTTAATCTTGTTTATCATGTCTAATGTTTTTTAGACTGTTTCACTCTGTTCGCAATGACTTAAAATGGCCGTTAGCCAACAGCCATCATTCATAAATCAGCAAACCATTTGTTAGCGCAGATTAAAGCCGTGAGGGTTGTCTTCAACCAGTGACATGGTATCAACAGCGTTATCCATCTTACCAACGGCATCCTTGTCGCCGAGCTTAATCATCAGGCGCAATTCATTTGCAGAATCTGCCGAATGGATGGCATCTTCGTAAGTTATGTCACCCGAGTTATACAGGGCGTACAGGGCTTGGTCGAAGGTCTTCATGCCTTGCTGGTTCGACTTACGCATCAGCTCCTTGAGTTCGTGAATGGCGCCCTTACGTATCACGTCTGCTGCTAGTGGTGTATTGATAAGCACCTCGATCGCGGCACGACGCCCCTTGCCATCCGGCGTCGGGATCAATTGCTGCGCAATAATGCCTTTTAAATTCAGGGACAGATCCATGAGCAACTGGTCACGACGATCTTCAGGGAAAAAGTTGATGATTCGGTCAAGTGCCTGGTTAGCATTATTCGCATGCAAGGTGGCCAGACACAAGTGCCCTGTCTCAGCAAAGGTAATGGCATGTTCCATCGTTTCACGGGTACGGATTTCACCAATCAGGATGACGTCGGGTGCCTGTCGCAGGGTGTTCTTGAGCGCAATTTCAAATGAATCAGTATCCAGGCCGACTTCTCGCTGGGTGATAATACAGCCATCATGATGGTGAATGTATTCAATCGGATCTTCGATGCTGATGATGTGCCCTGTACTATTCTTATTACGGTAGCCGATCATCGCCGCCAGTGATGTCGATTTACCCGTACCTGTTCCACCAACAAACATGACCAGGCCACGCTTGGTCATTGACAGGTTTTTAATAATGGCGGGAAGGTGCAGGTCTTCAAGGGTCGGGATCTGGGTTTCGATCTTACGTAACACCATGCCGGCATGATTACGTTGAATGAAGGCACTGACACGGAAGCGACCGATACCGGATGCAGAAATCGCGAAGTTACACTCATTATGATGCGTAAACTCTTCCTTCTGATCCTCGGTCATGATCCCAAGCACAGTGTCACGTGCCTGCCCCGGTGTTAACGAATTTTTCGTCACTGGCGTAATCTTGCCGTTGATCTTCAGCGACGGCGCCATCCCGGCAGTAACAAACAGGTCGGATGCGTTCTTTTGCACCATCAATTTCAGCAATGACTCAAAATCCATCTACTTTTCCTCTTTACCGGGCCAGTATTGTCTGTCAGTTAAACTGTAAACTGGTCTTTATTGGCTGCGCGTGCGCGCGCATCTTGAACGGTTATCAATCCCTGGGCCACCAGGTCTTTCAGACATTGGTCGAGGGTCTGCATGCCAATCCCCTGACCGGTCTGGATGGCTGAATACATCTGCGCCACCTTGTTTTCACGGATCAGGTTTCGGATCGCGGGCGTACCAATCATGATTTCATGCGCAGCTATGCGGCCACCACCAATCTTCTTCAGCAATGTCTGGGCGATAACGGCGCGCAATGATTCGGATAACATCGAACGCACCATGTCTTTTTCTGCTGCAGGGAACACATCAATAATACGGTCAATGGTCTTTGCAGCTGAGCTGGTATGCAAGGTCCCAAACACAAGGTGGCCGGTTTCCGCAGCCGACAATGCCAGGCGGATGGTTTCCAGGTCACGCATTTCGCCCACCAGGATAATATCCGGGTCTTCACGCAGTGCACTCCGCAGCGCCTCATTAAAGCCAAGTGTATCGCGGTGAACCTCACGCTGATTGACCAGGCATTTCTTGCTTTCGTGCACAAATTCGATGGGGTCCTCAACGGTCAGGATATGCCCAAATTCGTTATCGTTCTTGTAATCCAGCATCGCGGCAAGCGTGGTCGACTTACCTGAACCGGTTGGCCCGGTCACCAATACTATGCCACGCGGTACATCTGAAATTTCCTTAAAAACACTTGGGCATTTAAGCTCTTCGAGAGTCAGGATGCGAGATGGAATGGTACGAAATACCGAGCCTGCCCCACGATTATGATTAAATGCGTTAACACGAAAACGTGCCAGGCCGGGAATCTCGAAGGAAAAGTCTGTCTCGTAAAACTCTTCATAGTCCTTGCGCTGCTTGTCGTTCATGATGTCGTAAATCAGGCTATGCACCTGTTTGTGGTCAAGCGCCGGAAGGTTAATGCGACGAATATCACCGTCGACACGAATCATCGGTGGTAAGCCTGCAGACAAATGTAAATCCGAAGCGTTATTTTTCACACCGAAAGCGAGTAGTTCCGCAATATCCATGTATTCCTCCCATGGGGTCAATCAAGGCTAACAGTCATTATTATTCAACGTATAATAGGGTCTTTGAATCGAGGCTTCAGACCCAACATTTCCAGTATAGCGCACCTGAATACTTTGACATGAGTCGCATTTCACAACAATTAGAACAGGTACAACAGCGAATTACCGAGGTTGCCCGTGCGGCGGGCCGCGATCCGGCCGCGATCCAGTTACTGGCGATCAGTAAAACACGCCCAATTGAAGACATCCAGGCAGCCATAGCCGCCGGACAATATGCATTCGGCGAGAATTACCTGCAGGACGCGTTGCCTAAAATTACGGCACTGGCAGGCACTGAAATGCCCCTCGAGTGGCATTTTATTGGTGCCATTCAATCCAATAAAACCCGAGACATCGCGAGCCATTTTGATTGGGTCCACACGCTGGAGAGAGAGAAAATTGCCCGCCGCCTCAGTGAGCAGCGGCCTGATACACTGCCCCCGCTACAGGTATGCGTACAGGTAAATATCAGTGGCGAAGCCAGCAAATCCGGTATTTCACCTAGCGATGTCGAGGCACTTGCCGCCAGTGTAGCTCATCTCCCCGGCCTGCAGCTTCGCGGGCTAATGGCCATACCGGCGGCGACCCAGGATGTGGCCGAACAACGCGCTGCATTTTCTGCGCTGAACAAACTCTATCAATCCCTGATCAAAAAGGGCTATGAACTGGACACCCTGTCGATGGGAATGAGCAATGACCTGGAAGCCGCCATCCTCGAAGGCAGTACCCAGGTCAGGATAGGTACTGCAATTTTTGGCTCACGGAAGTAATTTAAGGTATGTTGAAACTATGAAAGATTACTCAATCGGTTTTATCGGTGGCGGCAACATGGCAGCCAGTATTATTGGCGGGCTCATTGCCGATGGCTGCCCTGCAGGAAATATTACCATATCAGAGCCGGTCGACGAGGCGCGTGCAGGTCTTGCCGCCCGGTTTGGGGTCCATACTGACACCGATAACGGTGTTGTCGCCAACCAGTCCGACGTATTGGTCCTCGCGGTGAAACCTCAAATCATGCAAGCCGTCACCCTGGATCTCACTAATGCCGTCCAGGCGGGCAAACCCCTGGTGGTATCGATTGCTGCCGGTATCCGCAGTCGTGACCTGGAACGTTGGCTCGGTGGTGACATTGCCCTGGTGCGTTGCATGCCCAATACACCTGCGCTGGTACAAAGTGGCGCAACCGGCCTGTTTGCAAACGAGAAAGTCTCCGCGTTACAAAAACAACGTGCCGAATCAATCTTACGCGCTGTTGGTCTGACCCTCTGGTTGGACGATGAAACTCAACTTGATGCGGTCACCGCCCTTTCAGGAAGTGGCCCTGCCTATATCTTCTATGTCATCGAGGCCATGGAACAGGCGGGTATTAAACTCGGGCTGGATGCACCGACAGCACGCCGACTGTCGGTACAGACGGCCTTTGGCGCATCAAAACTGGCACTGGAGTCTGCCGACGACCCCGCTACACTGCGTGAACGCGTCACATCACCCGGTGGCACAACCGAGCGCGCACTCGATGTCCTGCGCGAAGGAGGGCTCGAAACACTGTTTAAAGAGGCCCTCAAGGCAGCCAGTGACAGGGCAGCTGAATTAGCCGATCAACTCGGTAATTAATCAAAATTAATCAA
>Ga0316207_10000636_pt1 | contig 52680 bp, 67 predicted proteins | sample 6weekpyrite_MG_FD_204943 | JGI IMG/M metagenome (GOLD analysis project Ga0316207, IMG submission 204943) | Microbial mat bacterial communities from mineral coupon in-situ incubated in ocean water Damariscotta River, Maine, United States -... | ecosystem: Environmental > Aquatic > Marine >...
TTTGTTAGGGTTTTTTGATGTGGGGAAATGAATATAACAAATCACTCCATCGGACAAACTTGTCTGTCACGCCTTTTGCGGAGCAAAAGTCTTGCCAGCCTGCGTTCGCCGCTGAGCTCAACCGTTAGATTGCATATGAAAAAAATAGTATTCATATTTGTAGTTGTATTCATCACAGTTGTTTTGATAGTAAATTCTGCTAAGCCTAACGCCCCAGCAGTAAGTGGGCAGGTGAATTATGATGCAGGTGTTGGCTGTTTACGTGAAGTCCCTAAAAAATATAGTAGTGAGTATTTTACATTTAAAGCATGGGTAATGGCTTGGTATGCACATCACGCAGATAAGTGGGGTGTTAATCTGGGTAGAAATTTAAGCAGCTTTTACAAAAGCTATATTAAATTACAGCTTGACGTTGATTGCTATATTTCATTATCGAAAGATAACAGTCTTAATATGGCGCTTTCCCCAACAGAGTTTAAGACTGTTTATAATCTAATTGCAAAAAACCATGAGCTTGAGAAAATTGAATAAAATGCAATCTAACAAATCACTCCATCGGACGCACTTGTCTGTCACGCCTTTTGCAGAGCAAAAGCCTTGCCAGCCTGCGTTCGCCGCTGAGCTCAACCGTTAGGGTTAATGGAAAATATGGCTACATTGGCACGCTATGAGAAAGTGGAAATTCTGATACTAGGGCTTATAGTACCAATTTGCATTCTAATTTGGACAGTTGCACTTCTGTCTGAAGGGAAATCAGTTTTTCCAGGCCGAAGTCAATTGGTTTACTTTTACGGCGCACAGTCTTATTTAATAAGCGCATTATGGTTTGGTGTTTCGTTTGGGTTTATATCAAGGTTTTTTCTCAGGCATACAATCCTAAAGAAACAAAAAAACAAATTAACAGCAAGTTACTGGTTGTCTGTATTTTTAATTATCATTGGTTTAGCGTCTAGTATTTGGGTAACAATTAATGGTTGAGTTAAACCCTAACAAATCACTCCATCGGACAAACTTGTCTGTCACGCCTTTTGCGGAGCAAAAGCCTTGCCAGCCTACGTTCGCCGCTGAGCTCAACCGTTATATGACTACAGGGATAGAAATAAATTAAATGCATATCCTTTTACGAATTCTATTGTTACTTGTGATCGCGCCATCGGTTTTATTTTTTATCTATTGGGTGCCATTTTCTTTAATATCAATGGGAGAAAATGAATTTTTTCGAATGATAGTCTCACTATTATCAGCAGTACTATCTGGTTGGTTTATTTTGTCGGTTACTAAGAGTCCTTCAAAAAATGGTTTATTAGCATCAATAATTTGCTGGTCTTTTATATTCGGTGGGGCTGGATTTTTTATAGGTTTTTTGGGTCCTATAATTTTCACACCCGAAGCAAATCAAGGGCCACTCTTAGGTATTATTATTACAGGACCAGTAGGGTTCTTGCTGGGTGCTGTAGGTGGCTTAATATATTGGTACAGAAATAAACAGACAAAAGAAAATGTATAAAACGTCATATAACAAATCACTCCATCGGACGCACTTGTCTGTCACGCCTTTTGCAGAGCAAAAGTCTTGCCAGCCTTCGTTCGCCGCTGAGCTCAACCGTTATGCGGCTTGACTCCGTTGCGCAACATGCTACACTTAATGAATGATCAAGTCTTTTAAGCATAAAGGCCTAGAAAAATTCTATGCCTCTGGCAGTACAAAAGGGATTCAAGCTAAGCACAGCAGAAAGCTCCGTATGCAACTTGCCGCCCTTGATACAGCACATAGCGTTGAAGACCTTGATATCCCGGGCTATCGATTGCATCAACTTAAAGGCAAGCTTAAAGGGTTATGGTCAATTACTGTAAATGGTAACTGGCGTATTACTTTTGAGTATAGCGATGGCAATGTTTATATCGTCAACTACGAGGATTATCACTAATGGCTATGCATAACCCCCCTCATCCTGGTGAGTTTATTCAGTCTACTTACATGGAGCCTTTTAATTTAAGTTGCCGCTTTCTCGCTACACAACTTAATGTGGCGGCTTCCACGCTTAATCGGGTACTCAAGACACAGAGTGGTATTAGTCCTGAAATGGCACTACGCCTTTCTAAAGCGTTAGGCCGTAGCCCTGAAAGTTGGTTGTCTATGCAAGATGCATACGATCTTTGGCAGGCGAAGAAACATGTAAAGCTTGGGAGTGTTCATAAAGTTAACATAAATGCCGCATAACAAATCACCCCATCGGACAAACTTGTCTGTCACGCCTTTTGCGGGGCAAAAGTCTTGCCAGCCTGCGTTCGCCGCTGAGCTCAACCGTTATGTTCCAGGAAACATGAATTGGTGAATTGGCCTTGTATCATTAAGCATTCAGATGACGCAGAATTAGTTTACGTCGGCGACCAATCTGAGTGGGATAACGATGCTGATTTGTACTACTTTGAATATGACGAGTCTGACCGCCTCATAGACTCTTCAGGCGATATTTATACTCTAGCTAAGCCAATTAATAAACATGTAAAACCGGAGGCCAGTGGGAATTCAATGTCTCTTGTGGAAATTTTGAGTCTAGTAAAAGCTCATGCGGCACAAACGGGGTCTTGTTGTGTTGCTAAGCTATATGCGCCAACAATTAGTGAGGCTTTTAAAATCGTTGAATCATTGAATGAAACATAACAAATCACTCCATCGGGCGCACTTGTCTGTCACGCCTTTTGCGGCGCAAAAGCCTTGCCAGCCTGCGTTCGCCGCTGAGCTCAACCGTTAGCGGCGAACTTAAATAGCAAGCAGGATATTTACAATCTGAATACGACATGCAATATTTCTATCCAAGTTTTATTTTTTCACAGTGTCTGTAGTTATTCCTTAATTGAAGATAAATGATGATGTGTGTAAGTGCAAATACCTGAACCAGAAAGCCTGGAATAATCACAAAAGGAAAAGTAGTCATTAGATCGCTATTCACACCGTTAGCTGGAGCAAGAATGGCTTCACTCCTGGTAAGAATACCCACGCTAACAGCTACAAAGAAATCGACCAAACCAAAGGTATTCCAACGCCAGATAAAGCTTCTTGAAACCCCCTGTTTATTCATGAACAGAGCGTAGGCCAGAAACACTGCTATCATCGCAGTTAGTGCATCCCCAATACCTGCAAGATAAGCAAATAAAGCAGGTAATTTGTCAAAAATATAGAGCATCATAAAACCCACACCTAACATACGCCAGCTATGTAACATGATGAGGAACCGCATATCGAGTTTAAGAATATATTCTCGAAACGCGGGGAGGCTCATATAAGATACTAAAAATACAGAAAATGTAATTACAAATGAAATAAGCATGGCGCGGGGAGCCTCGCCTGGCTCTGAAACAAAGACATCATTTAACGCTAAGCTGATTATGGTGGCCAACCAACTTAAAAGTAATATACCAATGAAAATATGGCGTCGATCCGTTTGCTGATGAATACGCTCACTTTTGATATTCATAGTGTCTCCCTAGTCACTTTTATAATGAAAGTGACTATAGTTTGGACCAGTTACTTTAAAAAAGCAAGTTGCTAATTATTTTGTTATACTCAATCAATGAGTAAACAAGCAAAAAAGACGGTTGAAATTGAGTTTTTCAAACGCTCGCAATGCCCAGTGACAAATACCCTGGAAATCATCGGCGACAAGTGGACCATGGTGATTATTCGCGACCTGATTTTAGGTAAAAAAACCTATGGTGATTTTCAGGATTCTCCGGAAGGAATACCGACAAACATCCTGGCAGACAGGCTTAAACGTCTGGAGAGTTCAGGTATAATTAAAAAAATACCTTACCAGGATAAACCGGTTCGTTATGAATACAGTTTAACGGACAAAGGCAAAGACCTGAGAAAAGTTCTGAAAGCACTAAAAGAATGGGGTCTGAAATATATACCAGGTACGAGCGTTGCGTTTGCCGATAAATTTCTAAAAAAACAAAAATAAGTTTAGACATAACAATTTCAGGCTTAGCCCCAGCATTATGGATGAAATCATGGCTTACCAAGATTATATTTATGGTTGGTTTAATGAAGCAAAGGGAGTGATAGTAAATGCCCGCTAACAAGCCATTCAAACCGACGCCATAAGCGGTGCGGATTAACTAAAACGTTAGATTTAAAATGAACATAAAACAAATATTCATAAATTGGGAAAAACTGAGGTTATTATATAACCTTGTTTTACTTATTATATTTACAGCAATTACAATTTCGTCTGTTTATTATAATACTGGTGAAACAAATATCACCGCTTTACCCATATTTTTAATAAAATCACTCTTTTTAGCATTTGTTGCAAACATTCTCTTTTTTGCAGGTCCAATATTTGATAGTTACTTAACATGGCTAGAAATAAATTATAAATATAAAACACATTTAATTTTTATTACTGGCTTAGTTCTATCTGTTATTTTTGAGTTAATTTATCTTGGCATTGAGTTGTTACAAAGATGAAATCTAACAAGCAAGTCAAGATCGCTCGTTACCACTCGCTGGGGCTTTTAAAAAGCGGCGCTGCGCTACGCTTTTTAAAAGCCCCTTACTTAAGTCGTTAGGGGTGATATGAAAATATTTGCAATTATTCTATTGATGTTTCTATATCATACTAATTTGAATGCAAAAGAAACATTTTTAGAGCATCCGGATTCTTATCGTGGCGCCTTGTATGGGCACTTGCTTGCTGGTTCCATTGTAGTAGAAGGAGTGCAGCTAAATCGTAGTGAGGTAAAGCTAATTTCGATATCACATATGTATATTCCGAAAGATGGTCAGTGGTATCGCTATGTGCAATTAGCAGCAGAATTACAATGTCGTGTTACTTCAATTAAAGCACCATCTCATTATGTTGTGGAGATAAAAATTGCGCTATCTCTGGATGGAAAAAAAATACAGAAAATAATACCTTATAGCTTAACAGCTGAGGCACCCAATGTGCCCGAAAAAACATGTGAAGCATCAAGGGCAGCACAAAACACCCCTAACAAATCACTTCATCGAACGCACTTGTCTGTCACGCCTTTTGCGGAGCAAAAGCCTTGCCAGCCTGCGTTAGCCGCTGAGCTCAACCGTTATGTTTCAGGATTAATGTGAAGTATTTAAAATGGCCGCTGTTTGCAATTGGGTTTCTAGTCACATTGATAGTGACACCAATTATTGTGACTTTTATGCTTAAAGGGTTTTTATGCTGGAAGGAACCTATTGCAGGGCCCGTCACAGCTATCGCTGTTGTATTTTATAGTTACTTATTAGCACCAAAGTATAATGCAATATTCTCTGTAATTGGTTTTTCACTAGGTGCTTTACTAGCAAATGCAATCCCTGATATGCATTGGTATCCTGAGTGTCATGAGCTTGCTTATCAGAGAACCTATATTCCGTTAGCATTTACATATGCTGCAGGTTTAATGGCTCTCGCATATTGCATATATTTGTCAAAGACAAAACATAACAAATCGTTAAACCAGACCGGCGCAAAAAATGCGCCTCCTGGTTAACTCAACCGTTATGTTTCAAGAAGGGAGTACAGATAAAACTAGTCGCTTATTGTAGAATCTAATTAGGAGGAAGAACCATGTCAAATAACGAACTTAAATATTATTCAGTATGGGATCGCACTACGCGCTTGTTTCACTGGATCAATGTAATTTGTATATTTGGTCTGGTCGGTGTTGGAGTAGTAATACTTAACAATAAAGCCTTGGGTGTGAGTGGTGATGGTAAAATCCTACTAAAAACTATTCATGTTTATATTGGTTATGTTTTTGTGCTTAATCTTATCTGGCGATTGGTTTGGGGCTTTATTGGAAATAAATATTCTCGGTGGAAGGCAATATTGCCAATAGGTAAAGGATATTGGCGTTCTGTTAGTAAGTATGTTGCTGGTGCAAAATCTGGTGAGCCACCTCAGTATTTAGGTCATAACCCCGTAGCTAAGCTCATGGTTGGGTTTATGTTCTTGCTTCTTGTAACGCAAGCGACAACAGGTTTAGTCTTGGCAGGAACAGATTTATATCTGCCACCGTTTGGTCATGAAATCGCAGAATGGGTAACAGGGTCAGGCGAGGAGCATGATAAAATTAAAAATCTTAAGCCTGGCTCCAAAGATGATGTGGATTCGGAAGCGTATGCTGAAATGCGTGAATTCAGAAAGCCCTTTATTACAACGCATGTCTATTCTTTTTATATTCTTCTAGTTTCGATTGTTTTACATATTACAGCCGTTATTTTGACAGAAGTGAGGGAAAGAAATGGACTTATTTCTGCAATGTTTACCGGAAATAAAATTGCATCCAAAAAACCTGTAGATCTAAATTAAAGTAGAACGAAGAATAAAAGGGGTAAGAGGTACAAACTATTAGCTAGAGGTTATAGCTATAATGATATGCAAGAAATATAACAAGTCGTTAGAGCGTGACAGCGCAAAAAGATGCGCTGCACCTTAACTCAACTGTTATGTGCCTCTCAATAATTGCCAACACACTTAAATACGGAGATCAGATGTGGAACACGATCTGAAATCAAATAAAGAAAATGCAATTGCATTTTACCGAACAGCATATTTAGGAGATCCATCTAAAGCTGTTGAGAGATATGTGGGATCTGAATACATCCAGCACAATCCAGCAGTAGGTGATGGGAAGCAAGCATTTATCGAATACTTTAATGAAATGGCTCGAGACTACCCGGATAAGAAAATAGAATTTGTGCGGGCCATTGCTGAGGGCGACCTGGTAGCCCTTCATACACACCAAACTTAGCCAGGAAACGAAGAGTATGTAACGATGGATTTTTTCCGATTCGATAATATTGGAAAAATAATTGAGCACTGGGACTCAATACAAGAGGTACCAAGTAAATCAAAAAATGGCAACCCCATGTACTAAAACGGCACATAACAAATCGTTGCAAAGGTTGTTTGACCCGCTGCATATTTTTGCTACCGCAAAAAACGTCATCGCCTCAAACGCCGCTGAGCTCAAGCGTTATGTGAAAAATCATTAATGGAGGAAGTTATGAAAATATTGAAAGTAATATTTTTCAGCATTATATTTCTTGGGGTTTGTATACCTGCATATTCCAGTGATACGCAATTAGAGGAATATATTGCATCCTTTGATTATGCTGCAAGAAAAGAAATGAAAATGGATAGCAAGGGCCTTATTAAGCTGTTGAAGCAAGGAAAGGCGCAATTAATTGACATTAGGTTCCCTGATGAATATTCAGCATGGAAGGTTGGGCCATCAAAGAATATACCATTGAACGAGTTACCTAAAAGAATTTCAGAGATTGATAAGAATAAAATTATTGTAACCGCTTGTCCCCACAAGGACCGTGCAACTATTGCTATGGTTTATCTGCGCTCAAAGGGAATTAAATCAAAATATCTAACTGATGGGTTAATTGGTCTTGCAGAAAACCTTCGTGGTGATAATGCCAAGGAATTCATAGATGCACTTCATAAAGTAAAGTAATAAAAACACATAACAAAGCACTCTAGTTGGCCACCAAAAGCGGCGCTCCTATCGTCGCTCTGCTTTTGGTGCCAACTGAGCTTAAACGTTATATGCAGTCAGCCCATGAAATATTGACAAACATTTAAGTAGATCCAGTATATGAAAAAAATAGCTGTATTTGGGAAGCCAGGAGGAGGAAAGTCAACGCTAAGTAAAGAATTGGCAGCAGTAACAGGCATTGAGTTATATCCTTTAGATTTAATCGAATATCAGAAAAATGGTGAAAGAGTACCAAGATCTGATTACTCTAAGGAGCATGAAAAACTTATAAACGCTGAAAATTGGATTATTGATGGCCTTGGTTATTTGGACTCGTTTTGGCTTCGTATAGATTCCGCAGATACACTCATTTACGTTGATTTACCGTACTATGTTGGCTACTGGTGGGTTACTAAAAGGCTACTAAAGAGCTTATTTGTAAAACCGGAAGGGTGGCCAGAAGGGAGTTCTGTTTTGAAAGGTACATTTGCAGGCTGGAAATATCTGCGATTATCTCCCAAGTTTTGGACTCCTGAGTTTTTCGAGGAGATTCAGTTTCGTGGTAAAGATAAAGATATTTATAGAATCACATCGGTTAAAGAAATTAACAATTTTGCAAAGCAATTTGGTAGTGCTGATGTTCGCATATAACAATGCGTTCAATTTTGACGCGCAATAAAACGCGCTAAAATCAACTTAAACGTTATTCATTCACTTCTAAGGAAAATCTATGAATCATAGTGCTATTTTAATGGTTATCATTTGGGCGTTATGGTTCTTATCTACTCCCTTTGATTATTTCCTAGATGAGCTTCCCTTCTATACGACGTATAATTACACACTAGCGTTTATATCGACTTTGCTTGTGTTTGCCTGGTATTTAGTTGACACCAAAGGCATAGGTGTTCAGTCATCCAAAAAGTTAAATATTGGTGTACTACTCATTCCAATAATATTTATTCCGTATTATCTGGTTAAATATAAAGGCTGGAAGCGGTCAGTTATTTCATTTAGCAAGTTTGCTGGACTGCTTGCTTTACTCATAGCATATAGTGAACTTATAAATTACTACTATTCCTATGAAGCACAATAAATATCATCATCAGGAAAACTTGTCGGCTGCATCGTACTGAATAATTGGGGTCAGAGCACAGATAACGCTAATGTTAGTAAAAACTGTGCTCTAACTAATGTTCCAATTTTCTGAGGCTGATGCTCTACAGTGGCTTAACGTCGTCGTTCGGCTTATTTTTATGGTCTGTGTATTCCCATTTATTTGCTGCGATATTGTTTTTTATCGTATTGTTGATGCTTAATTTTTTTTATATATGCAACGCCCAAGCATGTAAAACCGTAAATAAATTATGGTTTGGTGCTTAAACGTTGATAGTTAAATCCGATTATTATTTTATATATAAACGATTATACAAATCATAAGAAAAGGTTAATAGTAAGAGCATCGGTGCAACATCAAGTTGTACAGAAACAAATTTTTTTAACGTATCAATTTGGAGGTAAGGACGATGTCTACTAATAAATGCCCAGTGATGCACGGTGGTGCTACAGAAAGCAGTATGTCAAACATGGAATGGTGGCCGAAAGCCCTGAACCTCGACATTCTTCATCAACACGATAATAAAACAAACCCGATGGGTGCAGACTTTAATTACCAAGAAGCGCTTAAGAATCTTGATATTGACGCTCTGAAAAAAGACATGCATGCATTGATGACTGACAGCCAAGAATGGTGGCCAGCAGATTGGGGCCACTACGGTGGTTTGATGATCCGTCTGTCTTGGCATGCAGCGGGCAGCTATCGCATCTCTGATGGTCGCGGTGGTGCCGGTACCGGTAACCAGCGTTTTGCACCGCTTAATTCTTGGCCAGACAATGTCAACTTAGACAAAGCGCGCCGTTTACTGTGGCCGATTAAAAAGAAATACGGTAACAACGTGAGTTGGGCTGACTTAATTGCTTACGCCGGCACGATTGCTTATGAATCGATGGGATTAAAGACCTACGGTTTTGCTTTTGGGCGTTCGGATATCTGGCATCCGGAAAAAGATACTTACTGGGGTTCAGAAAAAGAATGGTTGGCTCCAAGTGGTAGCGAAGGTAGCCGTTATTCTGGTGAGCGCGATCTTGAAAACCCGTTAGCATCGGTCATGATGGGATTGATCTACGTTAACCCTGAAGGGGTGGACGGTAAGCCTGACCCGCTTAAAACAGCGCATGATGTACGCGTAACATTTTCGCGAATGGCAATGAACGATGAAGAAACCGTTGCATTAACCGCGGGTGGTCATACCGTGGGTAAAGCGCACGGTAATGCTAGCGCCGATCAATTAGGTGCTGAACCCGAAGGGGCTGAGCTTGAAGATCAAGGCTTTGGTTGGGTTAACAAAAAGAAACGTGGCGTTGGGCGCGACACCATGTCCAGTGGACTGGAAGGTGCGTGGACAACCCATCCTACACAATGGGATAACGGATATTTTCAATTGTTACTTAACTACGACTGGGAGCTGAAAAAGAGTCCAGCCGGTGCATGGCAGTGGGAACCGGTTAACATTAAGGAAGAAGATATGCCGGTTGATGTTGAAGATGGTTCAACACACCAAAACCCCATTATGACCGATGCAGATATGGCAATGAAAATGGATCCGGAATATCGCAAGATCTCTGAACGTTTTTACAATGATCCAGATTACTTCTCTGAGGTTTTTGCCAGAGCTTGGTTCAAATTAACCCATCGCGACATGGGACCAAAAGATCGTTACGTTGGGCCGGATGTACCAGAGGAAGATTTAATTTGGCAAGACCCAATTCCAGCGGGTAGCACTGACTACGATGTGCAAGCAGTAAAAGATAAAATTCTTGCCAGTGGTTTGAGTGTCAGTGACATGGTTTCAACTGCCTGGGACAGTGCCAGAACATTCCGCGGTTCAGACATGCGTGGTGGTGCTAACGGCGCACGTATCCGTCTTACTCCACAAAAAGACTGGGAGGGTAATGAACCTGCACGTTTGTCTAAGGTGTTAAACGTGCTAGAAGAGATTGCCGCAGACAGTGGTGCCAGCGTTGCCGATGTGATTGTACTGGCTGGCAACGTCGGGGTTGAACAGGCAGCAAAAGCAGCCGGTGTTGACGTAAACGTGCCTTTTGCCGCAGGCCGCGGTGATGCTACCGATGAGATGACGGACGTGGAAGCCTTTGAGGTGCTAGAACCAATTCATGACGGTTACCGTAACTGGCTTAAGCAAGATTATGCCGTTAGCGCTGAAGAAATGATGCTTGATCGGACACAACTAATGGGACTAACCGCCCATGAAATGACCGTACTGGTTGGTGGCATGCGTGTGCTGGGAACCAATCATGGTGGTAGTCAACATGGTGTGTTCACAGAACAGGAAGGCATTTTGACGAACGATTTCTTCGTTAATTTAACGGACATGCGTTATACGTGGAAGCCAGCCGGTGACAACTTATATGAAATTCGTGACCGGAAAACAGATGAAGTAAAATGGACAGCAACCAGAGTGGATTTAGTGTTCGGTTCTAACTCAATTTTGCGTGCCTATGCTGAAGTGTATGCGCAAGATGATAACAAGCAGAAGTTTGTGGAGGACTTTGTCGCTGCATGGACAAAGGTAATGAACGCGGATCGCTTCGATTTAGCTTAATGTTCTATCTACCCCTTACGTTGTTTTGACGGCGTAAGGGGTTTCTTTATCTTATTATAATAAACCAAGTACAGAGGTTGTGGGTATAGCCACAGTAAAGCCGATAACGTCACTGCGTTAGAGTTAGTATCCTAGGGTAATACGTTGTGATTTTTGAATACGCAGTGTTTTTAGTGCGAAAAATTATTAGTTTTTGATCTAGATAAAATGGAAGTCATCTTATGAAAGCATCAAGGAATTTGTCAGTAGTATTACTAATTGCGACGCACTGTATAGTAGCAGCGATTGGATTTGCTGGCGGCATCTATGCACTTCCAATTCTTACCGCTCCGCCCGCACCCAGTAATGACGAGATAAAAGAAATGTCATTGCATGCTAAATATACCGCTGAGTTTCAAAGAAACCTGAAAGACAGTGATGCATTGCATTGGGGAGAGGGTCGCGTTTCAGTTGGTAAAGAATCAATTGCATTAATGGGCAAGCTGGCGCCTGGCCCCGATTACAAACTTTATCTTTCGCCGAAATTTGTTGAGACCGAGCATGACTTCAATCGTTTCAAAGCTGAAATGGTTCGTGTCGGTGATGTTAAAACGTTTAAAAATTTTGTTGTGGCTGTTCCACCACATATTGATCCAAATAAATTTAATAGCGTTATTATCTGGTGCGAAGCGTTTGGTCAATTTATAACAGCTGCCAGGTACCAGTAATGTAAGGAAGGCTAGGTAAAAGCAATTGAGCGTAACTTTTGATTAAATTTACTTAAGAAATTTGCGGTATTATTACAAGCTGAGAAATCGAAAAAAGAGGTGGTTAATTATATTCTCCAGGAAGGTCATTTTTTCTAACCGTCACCTTACCTACTTTTTTTCCAGACATTCTTAATAATTCGTCCCCTGAAAATTCAAAACCTAATTTTAGGGCTATACGCGCCACATCATCCGCAGTGGATGTAGCAAGTACTTCCTCTTTAAGCGCAGGCTCAGCCTGCATTTTTTTTAAGAATTCTTTGAGTTGATCTAAAGCCATAATGAAAATTCCTATTCTCCTTAGATACAGGTATATTAATCACAAGGAGGGACATTTAATATTTGACGTGTATTCTACTATTATTTTAGGGTGTAGGCAACGAGAGACTTTACGTTAATAACAATGCCAATGAACTTGCAGTGAACTTAATGGGTTTTTTCCTAACGCCGATGAAGAATTTTTGTTGGTTTGTGATGTCATAAAAAAGGCTGTTAATGAGCTTCACGATTTAATTAACCGGAGAAATTTCTTAATGATATTTAAACAATTATTTGAAGCAGATTCATCCACCTTCACCTATCTTATTGCAGATAGCGACTCTGGTGTTGCTATTTTAATTGATCCGGTGCGTGAAACAGTTGAGCGTGACTTACAAGTTTTAAAAGATATGAACCTGACCCTTACTACAACACTAGAAACACATGTTCATGCTGACCATTTGACGGGTGCAAAATTATTGAAAGCCAAAACGGGCTGTAAAACGGCTTATCCGGCGATGGTGCAATCTTCCTGTATTGATATTGGTATTAAGGAAGGGGAAGCATTTAAAGTTGGTAATATTGAGCTCAACCCGTTATTTACACCAGGACATACGGACCATCACCACGCGTATCTTATTGACACACCAATTCAGAAATTTCTTTTTACTGGAGATGCGTTATTAATTGAGTCTTGTGGCCGAACTGATTTTCAGTCAGGTAGCGCAGAAACACTTTATAACAGTATTCATAACAAAATTTTCTCTTTACCGGATGAAACACTCGTTTACCCTGGCCATGATTATGAAGGGCGTTTTATCACATCCGTTGCTCAAGAAAAATCGCGTAACCCACGATTGGGTGGAGGTAAAACTAAGCAGGAGTTTGTTAAGATAATGGAAGGGCTTGATTTGCCTTATCCGCGAAAGATAGATTTTGCCGTGCCAGGCAATGAGCAATGCGGGGTATGCCCAGATAATGTACCCGATGAATTGAAAGGAAGTTGTGATAATCACGATCAAGGATAGATGCTTTTTCTATTGACTAAATTTTATGACAACTAAAAAAAATAAAACTGTTTCTCTTGTATTAGGTAGCGGGGGTGCGCGTGGCTTAGCTCACGTCGGCGTTATTCGTTGGTTAGAGAAAAATGGTTACAAAATTATCTCGATTTCAGGTTGTTCAATCGGAGCGATTATTGGCGGCGTTTATGCGGCAGGAAAATTAAATGAGTTCGAAGAGTGGGCACTTGCCATTACTAAAATTGAGATGTTGAAGCTATTAGATGCTTCATGGCAAAAGGATGGCCTGGTCAAAGGTGATAAAATAATTAACTCACTGATAGAACTGGTAGGTGATGTAATGATTGAGGATTTACCTATCAAATACACTGCTGTTGCTGCTGATATTATTAACGAGAAAGAAGTATGGATGAATTCAGGGCGTCTTTTTGATGCTATTAGAGCTTCCATGTCCTTACCTCTTTTCTTTACGCCTTTTAATTATAAAGGGATTAACTTGCTTGACGGTGGGATTCTTAATCCTGTACCCATTGCGCCAACGTTTAATGATGAATCTGATTTTATTATCGCGGTCAATTTGGGTGGGCCAAGAGACGTTACGAAGAAGGTTAAAGTAGATAACCAGGAAGTGAATAAAGAGTCGTCTGCGTTAACGGATAAACTTTCTGCATTCATTGATAAGTTCAAGGGTGAAAGCTCGGTTAAAGCAAACAAAGAATGGGGCGCGTACGAGATAGTTAACTCAGCATTTGATGCGATGCAAACTACGATAGCTCGACAAAAGCTTGCCGCGTACCCACCTGATTATTACGTTGAGATTGCTAGTAATGCTTGCGGAATTTTAGAGTTCGACCTAGCATCTGAAATGATAGAGCTCGGCTACCAGAAAGCCGAAGACAGCCTAAGTAAAATACCTACCGATGCAGCCTAGTTAGGCTGCCACATAATTCGAGAATTGATGCCCTCCTGGCGTTAAGCCAGTATCTTGACCCACGATAGTGTTTTACCTTGCGGCAAACACGAATTAACAATATTTGATAAAAAAAGGGGCTATTTAGTTTGTTTTATTATTCAACCATACGGTTGACAATCATGCTGAGCCGGTTATACTAAACCATATGGTTGAATATAAAAAAGATAAAATTCTTTCTGACTTACTTAAAGCGGTGAGTGATACAACACGTCGTTCGCTTTTAACCCAGCTTTGTCAGCAAGGCCCCAGTCGGGTGACAGATTTAGCCAATAATTATGCAATGTCCCTTAATGCTGTTTCAAAACATTTAAAGGCACTTGAACATGCGGGTCTTGTAAAGCGAAAAATGGCAGGCCGCATTCATTGGATAGAAGCTGATTTGGAGAAAGTTAAGCTTATTGAGGCATGGCTTGAGGAACTCACATCGATATGGGATTTACGTTTAGAAAAATTAAACGATCTAATGATTAAAGGAGAACATAATGAGTGATTTAAGTGTAGAAGTAGCTAAGACAATACAGGCGCCCATTGAGAAAGTATTTGATGCTTGGTTAAACCCTGAGATGCTTTCTCAATTCATCCTGCCGATGCCGGGAATGCCGCAACCGCAGACTGAAACAGAAGCTCGAGAGGGCGGGCGGTTTACTATTATCATGCAAGTTGGTGAAGACAAAATACCGCACGCGGGGACTTACCTTGAAATTAACAGGCCTAATAAGCTGGTATTTACATGGGAGTCGCCATTTTCAACAGATGGAAGCACAGTCACAATTGAGTTTAAAGAATTAGCGAATAATAAAACAAATGTTAAGCTCATTCATGTTAAGTTTAAAGATGAAGAAACACGCAACGACCATGAGGGTGGCTGGGTAAATATTTTAGATAGCTTAAATGTTTTGTTTGCGTAACTTATTTAGTTACTCCGCCATCACATAAGATTAATAAAAGGGAATAAGAATGAAAGCAAGAGCAGCGGTAGCTTGGGAAGCAAAAGCCCCATTATGCATTGAAGAAATAGAAGTAATGGGACCCAGAGAAGGCGAGGTGTTGTTAAAGACCATTGCTTCTGGCGTTTGTCATACCGATGCCTTTACTCTTTCTGGCGATGATCCTGAGGGTTCATTTCCTTGTGTGTTAGGTCATGAAGGCGGCTGTGAAGTCGTTGAGTTAGGTGCTGGCGTTAAGAATTTAAATGTCGGGGATCATGTCATTCCACTTTATATTCCTGAGTGTGGTGAATGCGAGTATTGCCGCTCACCAAAAACAAATTTATGCCAATCGATTGCAGGCACCGTTTGGACTGGCTATATGCCTGATGGCACGCGCCGGTTCTCTAAAAATGGCAAAGATATTTTTCATTATATGGGTTGCTCTACTTTTTCTGAATACACGGTAGTCCCTGAAATTGCGCTGGCAAAAATAAATAAGGCGGCGCCACTAGATAAAGTGTGTTTGCTTGGTTGTGGTGTCACAACGGGTATTGGTGCAGTACTTAATACAGCTAAAGTAGAAGCGGGTTCTACTGTTGCGGTGTTTGGTCTAGGCGGTATTGGTTTGTCCTGTGTTCAAGGGGCAGTAATGGCAGGTGCAGAACGTATTATTGGTATTGACATTAATCCAGATAAATTTAAATTTGCGAAGCAACTAGGTTGTACCGACGTGGTTAACCCAAATGAAATTAACGGTTCATTCGTCGAATACATGCAAGACACATTTAACGGCGGCCCAGACTATTCATTTGAATGCATAGGTAATACACACGTTATGCGCGATGCGTTGGAGTGTACGCATATGGGCTGGGGTGTTTCCACTGTTATTGGTGTTGCAGGCAGTGGGCAAACCATTGAAACCCGCCCCTTTAATTTAGTGGTTGGCAGAACCTGGAAAGGCACTGCCTTTGGCGGCGTGAAAGGCCGAACGGAATTGCCGGGTTATGTGGATCGCTATATGGATGGAAAAATTGAGTTAGATTCTTTAGTCACCCATACCATGCCACTTGAAGATATCAATAGGGCATTTGATCTCATGCACAGCGGTGAGAGTATTCGTTCAGTGATCATTTTTTAAGATAAGAATAATGAAACAAATTGAATCGATAAAAGAATTCGGTGGTTTTTTAAATCGTTATCAACACAACTCCATGAGTTGCCATTGCACCATGACGTTTTCGGTTTATCTGCCACCGCAGGCAGAGAGCGGCAATGTCCCTGCATTATATTGGTTATCCGGATTAACCTGTACAGACGATAACGTACGGACTAAGGCCGGTATGCAGCGTTATGCCTCTGAGAAAGGCATTGCATTGATTTTTCCTGATACCAGTCCACGTGGTAATGGCGTGCCAGATAATGAAGAGCGTTACGACTTAGGCAAAGGCGCGGGTTTTTATGTAAATGCAACGCAACCACCATGGCGTGAGCATTATCAGATGTATGAGTATGTAACTAAAGAGCTTCCCGCGCTGGTTGAAAACAACTTGCCAATTTTAGCAAATGTAAAATCTATTTCAGGCCATTCGATGGGTGGTCATGGCGCGTTAATTTGTGCACTGAAAAACCCAAAAAGCTATCGGTCGGTTTCAGCCTTTTCACCTATTTGTCATCCGGTTAAATCAGCGTGGGGTAAAGGGTGTTTTGGCACTTATTTAGGGGATAATAGGCAAACGTGGTTAACATACGATGCGACTGAGCTTATAATCTCGGGTGCCCGTGTTAATGATATTTTCATTGATCAGGGAAGCGCTGATGAGTTTTACGATGAAGGGCAATTGCTGCCAGAAGATCTAAAAGCAGCATGTACTAATGCTGGCCAGCCTTTGGTGCTTAGAATGCAAGAAGGCTATGATCACAGTTATCATTTTATCGCGAGTTTTATTGGTGAGCACATTGCATATCATGCAGCGGCCTTAAAATCACCTCACATTGAAGCCTAAAATTATTGGCAGGGTTACTACGTCAACTTGTTGCAATAATCATGAATAGAAGTGGATTTAAAAATTATGAATAACAGTACTGATAATTTAACCATGGCGAACATAGAGATGGCGATTCACATGTTAAGTGAACACGCCAATGAACCCAATCTTGACCCTTTGATTTCAATACTTGAAGCGTTAAAACAAGACGTAGGTAATGAAGCACTGTTAGCTGAGCTTACTGATACATGGAGAAACCTCGGAATATACCAAGGCGCTGTTCTAACTTATGTACCAAATTTCTACACATTTATTTCTGATGATATTTTCGGGGATGATAGATAAAGAGTTACATATTTAGAGGCGAGTCATCATCGCGCATATATGATGAACGCCAGATTACAATTTTAGCGTTTGGTGGGTAATAGCAATATGCTTACCATTGAGCGTAAAGACTAAACCAATAAAGAAGGCCAAGATGGAAAATGATAAGTTAGAAATAACCCCTGAAAGAATGAATGCCCCTAGTTATAAGTTATTAGTGACAACGCCGATGGCCGCAATCATGGTAAGCGGGAAAAGTAATAGTGAATGGTCAAGTTTATTAGGTTCGATTGCGCCAATCTACGCGGCAGCAGCAGAAAATGTGTCAGGTGAGGTAAAAGAGGCGCTTTTAACCGTATCATCCTTGATGAAAGCTGGCGATAGTCAAATTCGTCAATTTTTTGAAGGTGGAAATTTAAACTTTGAACTGATGGTGGAGCTTTCGGCGACAGGTGCAGACGTGTGGATGTGCAAACTTAGCGATGGTGAGGTTGAAAAATCGGATTTAATTAAGTTGTTTGAAGCGATACAAGCCGGTTTAATTGAAACGGTGGGCGATACGCGTGGGGATAATGAAATGGTTGAACAGCTCATTCAAGTTCAAGGTAAAGTAATTGAGCATGTTATGTCTCTAAATTAATATTGTCTTTTTAAATATATGTAATGGTTGTTATTACGCGGAGCAACGAAAGTAGTAACAATATTTTTAACGTGATTGAGTGCGCGGTTTTTAGAAACCTATAATGTACACTTTGCTTAATACTAAACTTTTAATTTTCTTGCTTTGATTATTTCGTTTGGTTTATTTATCCATGATTTGAATTTTTTTCATTTAAACTAAGGAGAACAAAATGAAAGTCGCTTATATTTTTTCAACCCAAGGTCATTCAGTCTCTTACAAATTAGGCCAAATGATCTTACCTCAACTAGAAAATGATGCGCACGGCGTTGAAGTGGTCGGTATGTTCTTTTTTGAAGATAATAATTACGTTTTAGTGGATGGTGATCCGATAGGAAAGCGTTTGGCCAAGGTAGCGAAAGACAAAGGAATGCTTTTAATGGGCTGTGACAAATGTTGCTATGAACGAGAAATCGATAAGAAGCTTGTGTCAGGTGCTGTGATAGGGTGTTTTCCTGATTTATATGGTGCGCTATCCGGGAATATGCCGGACCAAGTTATCACCCTATAAAGCATCTCTGGTGTTTATAATAGTGCTACCAGTAGTTTATAAAAGGATTTTATTATGAAAAAAATATTGCTGTTTTTGCTTCTTATTATTTTGGTTTTTTGTCTTGTACTATGGATGAAAGGCAATACAACCAGAGAAATTAGCACTGAGATTGTTATCCAGGCGCCGGTTGAAAAGGTATGGCAAGTATTAACCGATATTAATGGGTGGAACGACTGGAATCCTATTACCAATCAGGCAAGTGGTGAAGTATTTGTTGGCTCCGAGTTAGCGCTAACCATGCGAGGTGAAGAGGGCGCAGACGGACCTAAGTACAATCCGGCGGTTGTTGCGCTTGAACAACCTAAACTATTTGAATGGCAAGCGACGATGGGACCTGGCTTCGTGTTTACAAATGGGCGAGTTTTTGTTCTTGAAAAGACAAGTAATGGAACTCGGTTAACGAATAAAGAAACTTTTCGGGGTATGTTGGTTCCATTGTTTTGGAGCAAGCTTAACGATCACGTTCCAGCTATGTTGAATGAAATGAACGTAGCACTAAAAAACAAAGTAGAAACAGGTTCGAATTGAACGAGCAAGTTTAACTTACTTTAGCTATGCGCTTATTAACTGGAGCCATGATGTGAATATTCATGAGAAAATAAATTATGTAGAGTTTCCAGCAACAGACCTTTTAGCAACAAAAGCTTTTTTTATCGAAGTATTTGGTTGGACATTTCAGGACTTCGGGCCAGATTATATGGCTTTTTCTGATCATGTTATTGACGGTGGTTTTTATAAATCAGATAAAAATTCATCTACTGACAATGGTGCGGCGCTCGTTGTATTTTATAGCAGCAAGCTTGAAGAAACTATGACGAAAATTGAAAAAGCGGGTGGCAAAATAGTGAAAACTATTTTTACTTTTCCAGGTGGTCGCCGTTTTCATTTTACCGATCCTAACGGTAACGAATTTTCAGTTTGGTCAGATAATATCGAGTAAAAAGCTTTATGCTGCTGTGTTTTCTTTAAATGATCTGTATTAAGCAGATCAAGAGAATTATCTTTTAGTACGCACTTTAGGTTTTTTAGGTTTTACAAATGTGCCATCTCGTTTTGCCTTAGCTTCGCGTTTCGCCTTGGCTTTTTTCTTTTCTGCTGAAGTGTGACGAGGCTTGTCTTTGCGTTTCTTTTTCGCCTTTGATTTTGTTTTGTCCTTATCAGCAGATATTGGCTTAGGCTTACGTTTAACCACTCGCTCTGAAGCGCGAGACGCATTTTTTTCCTTTGTAAACGTAGATAGTTTCAACTGTTGACCGGCAACCCAGACTTTTTTCAGATCATTTACGGTCTCTTTAGAAAGGCCTTCTGGTAAATCGACTAAGCTGTAATCGCCATAAATACTGATCTGACCCATATTCTTACTGTCGATACCGCCTTCATTTGCAATAGCGCCAACAATATTTCCAGGTTTTACTTTATGACTATGACCGACTTCAATACGGTATCTCACCATACCATCTTCTGTTGCCATATCTGGCCGTTCAGTTCGCTTGCTATCATTGCGCTTTCTAGGACTACGATCGCCACGGTCATTCCGGCGAGATGGGCGCGTGTCACTTTCCCAATTTTCTTTCGCGCTACGATGTGGTTTATGTTGTAGCAAAAAGGGCACATCACCTTGTAGCAAATGCGCGAGTGCTGCCGCAATTTCTATCGCAGGAATATTATGTTCTTGCTGGTATTGCTCAATCATTTGATAAAACATACCCAGTTCTTCGGTTGCCATCGTATCTGTAATACGCTGTTGGAACTTGGCAATACGCGCATCATTGATGATTTCGGTTGATGGCAGTTCCATCATTTCAATTTTTTTCTTGGTCGCTTTTTCGATCGAGTGCAATAACCGTTTTTCTCGAGGGGCTACAAATAAAATGGCATCGCCTTCACGTCCTGCCCGACCAGTACGACCAATACGGTGGATGTACGCTTCCGTATCGTACGGAATGTCATAGTTAATAACATGGCTGATACGCTTAACATCAAGGCCACGTGCAGCCACATCGGTGGCCACTAAAATATCAATTTTTTCTTTTTTAAGATCATCAATGGTTTTTTCACGTTGTTTTTGTTGAATGTCACCATTTAACGCAGCTGCAGAATAGCCGCGTGCTTGTAATTTTTCTGCTAGTTCGGCAGTGGCTATTTTGGTGCGAACAAAAATTATTGCCGCATCAAAAGGTTCAGCTTCTAAAATGCGTGTTAACGCATCGAGCTTATGTAAACCACTTACTGGCCAGAAGCGTTGGCGGATAGTGCTCGCCGTCGCTGTTTTATCCTTAATGGTAATTTGTTCAGGTTTATTCAGATACTTGGTCGCAATACGGCGAATTTGTGACGGCATGGTTGCGGAGAACAAAGCAATTTGTCTTTGTTCAGGGAGTTGGTCCATGACCCATTCAACATCATCAATAAAGCCCATACGCAGCATTTCATCAGCTTCGTCTAACACAAGGGCTTTTAGGCCATTTAATTTCATCGTGCCACGGCGCATGTGATCCATTACACGACCAGGAGTACCGACCACGACATGAACACCACGTTGCAGGGCACGGATTTGTAGTCGGTAATCTTGACCGCCATAAACAGGTAATACATGGAAGCCTTTCATGAACTTTGCGTATTTTTGGAATGCTTCTGATACCTGGATAGCCAGCTCGCGCGTTGGTGCTAAGACCAATAACTGAGGGTCTTTTTGTTTAAGATCCAGATTAGAAATAAGCGGAAGCGCAAAGGCGGCTGTTTTACCCGTGCCTGTTTGCGCTTGGCCAATGATGTCTTTGCCTTCCAATAACAGTGGAATTGTCTGTGCCTGAATAGGAGAAGGGCTTTCATAGCCTACTTCATCTAATGCTTTTAGAAGCGATTTATTGAGCGCTAAATCAGTAAAACTGATGCTGCTGTCGGAGGTCATGTGTGTTACCTGAAAAATGCTAAGTTGGAAGCCCCTATCGAAAGGGTGGCGTAGTGTAACGGTTTGTATCACCAGTTGCATGTATTATTTAAGAAAAACCGTTTTATTGTCACGGTTTAGGTTAAGATTATTGGTAATTAGCCGCTATTTTGTTTGCTATTCACTATTTTCATACAAAATCGGATACTTTTATGCAGTTTTTAAAATATTTAATCGCATTAATGCTACTGTCCACTGCTTGTGTATCACATGCAGCATTCTCAGATGCATACTCAAAAGAAGTGAAATCTTGTCTAAACGATGGCTGGAAGCATTTCTCGGTAAAAGCTGCTGGCTTAGAAAGATCAATGTTGTGGAAACGTCCGCGAAGCAAGTGGAAACACGGGAGTATTGTCATATTGCATGGCGGCGGTGGGAGTCATCATCAATTTTGCGCTGGTGGGGGAGTATTTGAACCACAGATTGAGTTTGCAGAAGCGGCAATAAAAGAGGGCTTTGCAGTTTTTTTGTTAGACTCAACGAATGATGTTGTCACCGATGAGAAAGGACAGCAATGCGGAAAGCGATTTGACTTCTCTGTATTAAAAAGACGTAATGTTGACTTACCTTTTATTAGTAAAGTAATTAAGCGGGTTATTCCTCAATTACGCCCAAGCCGTTCCTCTAAGAAAATATTTATGACCGGGTTATCGACAGGTGGCTATATGGCAATTCGTGCCGCGACTCACTTTAACGATAAAGTTACCGCCTTCGCACCAATTTCAGCCGGAGACCCGTACGGTACCAAGACAGATTGCGATGAAAGTTTATCGAAGAAAAAAGTAGCGAAGGGCGTTTTATTGGACAATGAAACAAACAAAGTTATTAATGAAAAATCCGCTTGCCAATCACAAACCTATGCGAATGAAATGACCTGGCCAACATTGCGTAGTGAGGCAGCACCAGCATTTAAACAGTTCCATGATTCGGGTGATGCGATTGTAAATATTTCGTGCATGAAAAAAGCGCAATTACAGCTAAAGAAAAATGGATATAAAGATGCTGGTGAATATATCGTTAATTCTTCTCGACGTAGCGTCAAAAATCATTTATGGAAAGATGAGTATAACGACAAGGTATTTGATTTTTTTAAAAGCCAAAAATAAAAAAGGGGTAGCTTAAAGATGGAATTGAATGAGTTAATTTCATCACCGTACTTTATTGCTACAATTTTCTTTGTTATTGCTTTTGTCTATTCGTCTGTAGGAATGGGTGGGGGATCATCTTATACAGCAATGATGGCTATTTTGGGATTTAGTGCACTCGCTATTCCTATGATTTCTCTGTCGCTTAATCTACTGGTTACAACGATTGGTAGCTTTAATTTTATTCGTAAGAAACATTTGCAGTGGCGTTTGATTATGCCTTTTCTTATCACCTCAATTCCCATGTCCTATCTGGGTGGTTCCTTACAGCTATCAAAAGAATTCTTCTATTGGGTATTATGGGTATCGTTATGCTTTATCGCGGTGCGAATATACTTTTGGAAAGATATAAAACTATCACTTAACCTAACTAATAAAAGCAAGCTGATTATATCCTTGGTAGTAGGAGCGTTATTAGGGTTGGTAGCAGGCATTGCCGGAATTGGCGGTGCAGTATATTTAGTGCCCTTGATTATTCTACTTGGACTTGGGACAGCAAAGCAGGCTGCGGCCTGTGGAGTTGTGTTTGTTTGGTTGAACTCATTGTTTGGTTTACTATCTCGATTACAGTATAACCCAATGGAATTGGGTGTATTTCCTTATTTGGTGGTGGCAGTTGTGGCTGGCGCTTTTTTTGGCTCGTATATGGGGGCGGCAAAATTTTCGGCCAAGAAAATGGAAAAGATATTAGGTGTTATTATTATCGTAGCTATCTTTGCGCTGAGTAGAAAATTATTTCTTCTATAGAATAATGTTCAGGCGAGACCAATATGAAAGTTGTTATTTACAATTCTAAGCAATACGACAAAGACTATTTCAATGCCGCAAATCAGGACGGCCAGCATGATTTGGTTTTTCTTGAAGCTAAATTATCTTATGAGACTGCATTATTGACTGAGAACGCAGAAGCTATCTGTGTTTTTGTGAATGATGCAATTGATGAAAACATTATTATTCGCCTCGCCGAAAGAAAAGTGAGATTGATTGCTTTGCGCTGTGCTGGTTTTAACAACGTAGATTTAGTGGCAGCTAAAAAACATGCTATTAAAGTTGTCCGTGTGCCAGCTTATTCGCCAAATGCCGTAGCAGAATATACGGTAGGGATTATGCTGGCATTAAATCGCAGAATTCACCGTGCCTACTGTCAGGTTAGAGAAGGTAATTTTTCGTTAAAAGGGTTACTCGGTTTTGATATGGCGAATAAAACGGCGGGTATCATCGGCACGGGTAAAATCGGCTCGCTTGTTGTTCGCACTTTACGAGCTATGGGTATGCGTGTTCTTGTTTATGCTCCGCATGTTAATCCAGACTGCATCAAGGACGGAGCAAACTATGTTGATCTCGATACATTATTTTCTGAGTCGGATATTATTTCATTGCATTGCCCACTAATTGCTGACACACATCATATTATTAATGCCCCTGCGATAGAAAAGATGAAATCTGGTGTGATGATTATTAACACAAGTCGAGGAGCGGTGGTTGATACGACTGCTGTAATAGCAGGATTAAAATCTGGTAAAATTGGTATGTTGGGTTTGGATGTCTACGAGCAAGAGGAAGACTTGTTTTTTGAAGACCACTCATACGAAGTGATAACAGATGATGTGTTTGAACGGTTGCTCACGTTTCCGAATACATTGATAACTGCGCATCAGGGATTTTTTACGAGTGATGCAATGACTAATATTGCTGAAACAACGTTGTTTAATATTAGCCAATATGAAAATAATTCAGATAAATTGGATAACGAAGTACTATAGAAAATGGCATAGGTTAATTTATGAAAATTTGGGTCGATGCGGATGCATGTCCGAAACCGGTGAAAGAGATTTTATTTCGTGTCGCTGAGCGTTGTAAGATATTAGTAAGTTTAGTGGCAAACCAACCCTTATACACACCACCTTCAAAATACTTAGCGACAGTACAGGTTCCTGCTGGTTTTGATGTAGCCGATAACGAAATTGTTCAACGTTGTGTCGCGGGTGATCTTGTAGTGACTGCTGATATTCCACTTGCAGCGGAAGTGATTGAAAAACAAGCGATCGCGTTAAATCCACGCGGTGAACTTTATACACCCGAAAACATTCGAGAACGCCTTAATATGCGGGATTTCATGTCGGAGCTACGCGACAGCGGAGTTCAAACCGGCGGTCACGCAACTTATGGAAACAAAGAAAAGCAAGCTTTTGCGAATCAATTAGACAAGCTTATGGCACAGGCAAAAAGGTAGTTATTATGGTGGGCGGATGGTTAGCGGGTCTTGAAGTGATAATGTTGTTTGCATTACTTGGCTTGATTTGGCTGTTTTGGAAGTTTTTGTAACTAATTGATTTTTTTCAATAAGATAAGGCTGTGCTTAATATTTTGAGCAAATAGTCGATACCCTAAGTAATAAAGTTCATTTTAGGGTGTCGAATAGTTATGAGATTCAAAATATTGCTATTTATTGGTGTTTTAATGACCGAGTGGGTAGCGGCGGACTCGGCTGATCTTATTCAGGAATTGAAAGAAATTCCTCCAGAAGTGGAATTATTTGTTAAAGGCGCTCCCGTTGTTTTGCCTCAACCTGTGCAAGAGGAAATAACGACGGGGTTAACCACATTACTAAAGACTTGTCGTGTTGATTCAAAGACTAGCCCACGATTTTTTAAGAAAAGGAACAAGTCAGTTCCCTTTAATTGGGATCGAGCGACAGATCCGCTTCGTAATACGTCATATATATTGGTATCACTGGGAAAATTAGAGAAGTTACGGGCAGGAAGTAAGTTGGTATACGCGCAGCAGCTTTTGTTGGAAACGCCACCCGGAAATTGGCCTAGAAAGTACATGGTTTCGACAGATGGTCGTAGTGCGATACAATTTGGCCGTTGCTCGGGCTTGGTGGTGGTAGATATTATTTGTATTCCTGAGTTATTAGCGAAATTGCCCAAAGATTATGCGCGGGCATGCAGTGTGTTACCTCCTCGAAGCAGTGAACTGGTGCAGTAAGCAATATCGTGTTAGTTTAATTTTTCGATGATTTACAAGGTGCTTAACATGCGGAATTTTTTCATACTAAGTTGGTTTGCTTTTCTATTTGGCGCATCCGTGTCTTATGCAGCGCCGCCGGCGACTGAGCAGGGTGCTTTCAAGGGCGCAACAGTCGTAGAGATGCCATCATGGTTTAAAGCCTCTTTTCTAAATATAAAAGATGACGTTGATGAAGCCACTGAAACGGGTAAGCATGCGATGGTTTATTTTCATCAAAATGGTTGCCCTTATTGTGCGAAATTAGTGAATGATAATTTCAAAGATAAGCAAACAGTTGATTTTATGGCAAAACACTTTGATGCGATTGATATCAATATGTGGGGGGATCGTGAAGTAATTGGGCTGGATGGTAAAAGTTACAATGAGAAATCTTATTCTGCCAGCCAGAAAGTTTGGTTCACACCGACAATCTTATTTTTTGATGAAAAGGGTAATGTTGCCTTGCGAATCAATGGATATTACCCAAAAGATAAATTTTTAATTGCGCTGCGTTTTGTTGCGGAAAAGAAATATTCTAAAATGGCATTCTCAGAGTATTACAAAGAATTTTCAGAGATTAAAAAACCAGGTGCTTTAATCGCAGAAAATATTTTCGTTAAACCGAGTTATGATTTACAAAAGTTGAAGAAAGCCGACAAGCCTTTAGCGATTTTATTTGAGCAAACAGATTGTAAGGACTGTGAACATTTACATAATGTTAGTTTAAAAGATGCAGATACAGTAGCAATTTTAAAACAATTTAATATTGTTCAATTAGACCGCTGGGCAGATACACCTGTTGTCGATTTGGATGGCACACAGACGACAGCAAAAGAATTAGCGGACAAATTAGGCATTACGTTTGCCCCTTCTGCTGTTTTATATGATAAAGGGCTTGAAGTTATCCGCATTGAGGCCTTTTTAAAGAGTTTCCACGTGCAATCTGTATTTGATTATGTGTTATCCGGTGGATATAAAAAAGAAACTAGTTTTCAGCGTTATCTTGAACACCGTGCTTCAGATATACGTAAAACGGGCAAAACAGTGGATATTTGGAAGTAATGGCAAGAGAAGCTATTTCTGCGCCGTTTTCAATAAATCGATAGTTTGAACCATTTGTTGTAATGGCTCTAATTGTTCATCGAGCTCATTGAAATCCCATAAACTACTATCAGCTAATTGGCTGGGTGTAATGTTACCCATCGCGGCATAAATATTGCCGGGGATTTTAGGGTTTTCAGCAGCGAGCTCGGCAATTAAGCCCTTCACTTTCTGACGGGTTAAATTTTCCTGTGAGCCACAAAGGTTACAGGGAATGATTGGAAATTGTTCGCGCTCGGAATATTCTGCAATATCTTCTTCGCGGCAATAGGCTAAAGGCCGAATAACGATATGTTTTTTATTGTCCGTAAGCAACTTAGCCGGCATAGAACGTGTGGCGCCACTAAACATAATCGACATTAATAAACTTTCAATCATGTCATCCCGGTGATGACCAAGTGCGATTTTCACAAATCCGTTTCTTTCCGCCCACGTGTAAATGTTACCGCGCCTAAGTCGAGAACATAGTGAGCAAGTTGTTTTACCTTCTGGTGTTTTATCCATAACAATTGAGTAAGTGTCACGGGTCAAAATTTCAAAGTCATAGTCTCGTTCTGTCAGCCAACTACGCAGGTTTGAATCATCCCAGCCAGGTTGGGACTGATCTAATGTAAATGAAAATACATCGAAGGGAACATGTGCCTTTACTTTTAGCTTGTGTAAAAGTTGTAAAAGCGTAAACGAGTCTTTACCACCAGACAGGCATACCATGATGCGATCGCCAGACTGAATCATTTTATAGTCGGCGATGGCTCGACCTAAATTTCGTAACAGCTTTTTTTCGAGCTTGTCGTGAGCCATGATGGTTCCTAGCGTCGTAGTGGTTAGGCAAAAAAGGCAGCCGAAGCTGCCTTTTTTTACTAACGTAGGTGCAAAGCTTACGCTTTGTGGTCACCCATGCTGTCAGTGTTCTTCTCAGTACCGTTGTCGTAACCAGCCTGGTAAGCGTCAGTGATGCGTTGTTCTTCACGCAGTGGGTTCTGCATGTAGCCATTCATCCAGCCGTCCATGTACTCTTCACTGATACCATCGCTCTCCATCTTAGAGACTGTGTCGTAGTAAGCTTGATCCATAATGTTGCTCCCATTAATGGTGAGTTAATAAATTTGAAACGAGATTGTAGAGATTGATGCGACAACTTGCAATATTAGATATTACATACTTACTAAAATACTTAATAATATCGGTCATTTTAAGTGCATTACATGTAAGTAATTGTTTTAATTAATGAATTATGGTTTTTGTTTCAGAGGCAAGCATTTGCCGCCTATGCTTGCTAGTAAGTAATTGTTTTATATGTGAATTTTCCGGGTAATGGCGCAGGATGGTTAACCCATTTGCTGGCTATTGTTTGCTTTGCTGATGCTTTGAGGCGGGGCAGTGTCTTAGCAATTTGCTGCTACGTTGCCAATAAGCGCAGAGGTGTGGATTGCCAAGCAAAAAAGGGCGGTTATTAACATTGTGATTTAGTATGAATGCTTGCTGAGGGAGCAAGAGTTAGAATTTTGTGGTTAATTTAATAGACGGCTTTAACGGTGTAGCCTTGTTTGGCTAGTAAATTTAGCAGCCCTTTTTTGCCAGCGAGATGCAGTGCGCCAACAGCGATAAAGGCCCGACCTTCATCTAAGCGCGGTTGCATACGTTCCAGCATGGTTTTATTGCGGTCATCAAGAATGCGTTCTTTGAATTTTGGATTGGCTTTAGATGTTTCTAATTGCTGGGTACTCAGCGATTCTAAAAGAGCGAGATCGCTATTCAGCCATGCTTGCTTTAATTGTTTAAATTGTGCGGGTATGTTTTTTAACTCGCGGAGGGTGTGTTTGAGCATTTTAATCTGTTCTTTTCGCGTTAAACTGTTAAACACGGTGATTTGTTCTTCAAAGCTTTCAAGAGCATAAGTTTTTAACCCCCTTACTTTGGCAAGTTTATAAAGTTTCTTGTCGAGAAACTCGCCGGTTTTTGGCGGTGGCAGGCTAAGCATGGTTGATACGGCCCACGGTTTCATAAGCGACACTATTTGTTCAGCCATACCTCTATCTTGCATGGCCTTGACGCTTCGATTATATAAACTTGGCCCAACGACGCTTTTTAAGGTTCGCCCATCGGTGTAGAGCATCGCAAGCATGGATTTTTGCTGTAACTGAGGATCGGGTATTAATTCAAGACTCATGCTTTTACTTTGCTGTATGGCGCGTACAAGTTTGCGATTTAGACGAGTTACTTTTGGATCTTCAACGTGGATAGTGCCAAACAAATAGCTATTTTTGCCGCCAGCAGAGCTTATTTTCCAGAGTATCCCTTTGTCATAGCCGGTTTCAGATAGAAATTCAGCTGTCACCTCCGCATGCAGAACATTGCTGAGTATGAGCGTCAGGCCGAATAAAAAACCTTTAATCATGTTACGCTGTAGCATCATATAGCCCTATAATGCCGTTAGTTAATAAGAATGCCAAGTAAAAAACATGGCCGATGTTCCTGATAACAGATTGATTTTATTTCCGCGCGCGATTGGTGCACGGGCGAGCATGTCTGATTTATTATCAATACTGGAGAAAGCGGGTTTAGTTGGTTCTAAATTGGCGTCTGATATAGGAAATAACAATACGGATAGTTTTTTGGTTGGGAAACGTTTTTTTGAACAGGTGAGCTTCTTAGGTTGCAGCCCATCACTTCAGTTGGAGCCACCAGCTGCGGAATTAAAGGGCGCTGATGCCGAGTTTTGCTATGTCAGTGTTGATTGTTCTGACGAAGTTAAGTTTTTGGGTGGGAATAACGCTCGGCCGCCACAATGTACGCAGTGTAAGGCAGCGGATAACGATTGGCGATATAAATTACCAATGTGGCAAAAAGCACCTGAAGTGTTTACGAGCCAATGTGCTAATTGTGGTGCGACAAAGCCATTACATATGTTTAATTGGCGACGTACAGCAGGTTTTGCAGCAATGAGTATACATATTTGGGGTGTACATCAGAGCGAGGCAGTGCCTAATGAAAAGTTGTTAAAGGATCTTGAAACCTTGACGCGTTGTCCATGGGAATATTTTTATCGAAATTGAAGTTAACGGTGAATTAGAAACAAAGAGTGATAGATACGATGAAGAATTTTTTTGCTGAAATTGGTGCCCTACGAGTAATGATGTTGATAACAACGTTGTTAAGTTTGTCGGCAATATTATTTACAAGTACTGAAGTTCGAATGGAAGGCTGGGGTTTTGTTCCGGATGTGCTTGTACCCGTTGTGTCCTTTCTCTTGCTGTTTATTTTACTCTTGGACATGTTAATGAGCCGTGTGTTTATGATTGAAGCTGATTCAAAAAAACGCAAAAAATTTAACAAGATATTTTTATTAGAGCTAGTGCAAGTATCGTTGCTAATTGGCTTGTGGTCGCCATATTTTATTAGAGTATTATCCTGAAAATAGTTAAATCCAAATATGTCTCGTGAACATTGCCCTTTCCGAAAAGCAATTCTAGGTGGAACATGCTCATGCCACTTGGCGTTAAAAGCGCATTTACCAACCGGGTGTAGTGTAAGTTGTAGTGATGATGAGGCATGGGATCAATGCGACGCCTTATTGTCTGAAATGTTAGGTGCGGCAAGATTTGTTTTACAATTTATAGAAGAGACCGATAGCCTTACCCATGGTAAATTTATGAAGGTGCAGCATGGTGGCTTATTAGGATTAGCTCGACTAATGAGTAACGGCAAATCTACAGATGTGCATGATATCCACGATTTAGTTAATGCCGCAAAGCAGCATTATGGTTCATTACATGATATTCCTTACCAGGAGCTACTTGATGATATCGCGAAATGGAAGTTGAAACGTAGGCGCGATAAATAAACCCAATTTATTTTTTTAACACAGCATGATACGGAGAGTGACGGGTTTTATCATGTTCATGCATACGGTAATGAACAAAATCTTCGGTATTATCAAAATGCATAAAGGGGTTGCCTTCAATTTGTTCATGCATGGTGCACTGGGTTTTATCTGCATAATTATGACCGGGATGAATAACGGTCGAGTCAGGGAGTTGACCAAGTTTATTTAAGGTATGGTGCATCACTTGAGGATCGCCACCACTAAGATCGCAACGACCACATCCATAGACAAACATCGTATCGCCGGTTATTAAATCATTGCCAAGATGATAGCAGGCAGAACCTGGCGTATGGCCCGGCGTATGAAGTATTTTTATTTCCGTTTTACCTAATTTAATAATGTCGCCACCGCGGTGCAGGCTTGGCGTGTTTAGAGATTGCCCCCAAAACCTGGCTTCATCTTTTAGTAAATGGAGTTGTGCATCGTACTGTTCCAAAACATCATTGATGCCGTTGATATGGTCATGGTGGCTGTGCGTGAGGAGAACGTCGGTAATAGTCACGCCGTGTTGTTTTACAAGTTTAATAACTTGTTGTACATCCCATGCAGGATCAACAACGGCTGCACGACCACTGTCATGATCGCGAATTAGATAAACAAAATTTTGCATGGGCCCTAGTTCTAGAGCATCGATACTAAAAGGTGTGTTAGACATTCCTTACCAGCAGGTGGCGCCATTCAGCTGTTGTGTAACAGTTTGCATTCCTTTAGTGCCATGTGCAAGCATAACATCGAGCGGACGCTGCTCTTGTAGGTGAAGATTTGGCGTAGTGACCCAGTAATCAGCCATTTCACTATTGTGTGGAAACATTTGTTGTAATGAATGATCAATGTCAAAAATACACTGAACACGCTCAAGCATTTCTTGGTTTTCTTGAATATCTTGTTCACCACGGTGAAGACGCTTAAGCGCGCGTGGGTGCATGTCTGGTAATTTGAGCAGGTTCATTTGCTCGTCATTATCAATTTTCCAACGATTGAGGATTTGTAATGCCTCAAAGACCGGTGAAGGTGCGTGATTTTTGTTTGACATAATAAGTATGTCCCCGTTCTAAAAACCGTGATTATACGGATATGAAGTGTTTTCTCAATACACCGTTGGAGATGTGTCACTTAGCGTTTGTTGGGAAAAAAGAGATATAAAAATGAATAAAACTGTTGAAAATGAATAAGCTATTGCAAGAGTTATTAGGGCTAATTTTGATTGAAGCGGTCTTCGATGGCGTGAATATAAAAAGGCTTCTCGGCCTGAGCCGAGAAAATATTGCAAAAATAATACGAAAACTGTGTGGTCTGTTAGTTAAAAAGAATTACTTCCCCAACTTGAACGTTTCTTCCAGCGTATGCGAGTGAGTAGAATACCAAACAGGATGCTTCCGATGGTGACGGCAGCACCACTAATAAACCATTGCCGCTGATCGCGATTTTTTAAATTTTGATTTTCTTCAAAAAGTAATTTTGCTTCTGAGGTTTTAGTCGCTAGTTCCATTCGCAATTTTTCATTGGTTTTTTGTATTACAAGTGGTTGAGCAGATACGCGCTTTAGTTTTGTTAGCTCTTGGTCGAGATTTTGCGCACTACTATTTAACTTATCTCGTTGACCGATTAAAGATTTGTTTTCTTCTTCCAGTTTTTTGAGTTGTTCTTTTAGGGCTGCGTGGTTACGAGAAATTTTTTCGGCTTTCGCTTCAATTGAAGCAATGCGATCTCGCGCTATTTTATTTTTTGAGAGATATTGAGAAAGCACCCAGCCGGTAGTGTCGCCAAACTTTATGTAAGCATATTGCTTTCCGTTTTCTTCAAGTTCAGAAAGCACCTCAATTTTTGCACCAGAGTGCAATAACTTAACAATTTGATGAGAGTTAGTGCGACCGCTACGAACAGTAATGGTCAGGTCGTCGATAACATAACGATTATCTGCCGCAACCAGTGAAGTACATACCAATAAAGTAAACAGCAGAATAAATCTGTTCACAGCTTTTTCTCCTTCCCATTACCCGCGTTATTATTTTATATGAGGGGCAATTTTAATGATTATTATGTTCTGAAAGCGTCTATCCAGTCACATTTTATTGTTTTAATACGCCAATTGTTCATCACGATGAAATGCAACCATGTGATCAGCAGCGATACGTATACCTACTTCATCACCAATTTCATGCAGATGGTGTGAGGGGAACATCGACAATACCCGACTACCGGTAGAAAGCTGCAAGGTGTACATGATTTCTGCACCTTTGAATGCTTTATTGATCACTCTTCCCGTTAATTCGCCAGAATCATCCGGCACGATATCATCCGGGCGTAGTAATAAATCGACCGCTGATCCTTCGGGCCATTCGTAAGCACGGTTGCCGGAAACATGGCCAATTTCGGTGTTAATCGTATCTGGTGAAACGAGCGTGCCTTTCATGAATACACCTTGTCCAATAAAGTCAGCAACGAAACGACTGGACGGTTCATGGTAAAGATTATAAGCAGTATCCCATTGCAATATTTGGCCTTGATGCATGACACCAATATGATCGCCTATCGCAAACGCTTCATTTTGATCATGAGTAACGAGTATCGCTGTTATACCCTGACCTTTAAGAATGTTGCGTACGTCAATGCTTAATCGTTCACGTAATTCGATATCAAGATTTGAGAATGGTTCATCAAGCAAAATCACATCAGGATTTGGCGCAAGTGCACGAGCCAGCGCAACGCGTTGTTGTTGACCACCTGATAGTTCATGTGGAAAGCGATCGCCAAACCCGGTCAAGCCAACGACATTAAGCATGTCTTCAGATATGTTTTTCATGGCCAGCCTAGACATATCGCGTAAACCAAAACAAATATTCTGACAAACATTCATATGTGGAAATAATGCGTAGTCCTGAAAAACCATACCTAGGTTGCGTTGGTGCGGAGGACGGGTAAAGCCAGCACGCGAAAGTATCTTGTCGCCAAGACTAATTTCACCTTTATGTATATTTTCAAAGCCAGCTATGGCTCGAAGTACTGTGGTTTTGCCACAGCCACTTGGTCCAAGTAAACAAACGATGCTACCTTCATTGACGTGCAGAGATAAATCGCTAACGATTGTCCTATCTTCGTAGCGGCACTCTATATCTTTGACTTCTAGTAAAGTATTCATAGTTTGTATTGTATGGCGAATGTTTATTATAAAAGTATAGACATTATGCCGGATTTTTCCCGACTAGGAATTCTAACAAGGCTTTTTGCGCATGCAGGCGGTTCTCGGCTTCATCCCAAACGATACTTTGAGGGCCATCAATCACCTCAGCAGTGACTTCTTCACCACGATGTGCAGGTAAGCAATGCATGAAAACGGCGTCATCATTAGCAGCGGCCATGGCCTCAGCATTTACCTGATAGTTAGCGAAGTCCGAGGCGCGACCATCTTGTTCGTCTTCTTGCCCCATACTAGCCCATACATCAGTGACTAATGCATCAGCACCCTGACTGGCAGCTACAGGATCGCGGAAAATCTCAACTCTATCAGTAGCAGGTGCCATGATTGTCGCATCTGGCTCATAACCTTCAGGGCAAGCTACCCGTAACTTAAAATCAAACAAACGTGCGGCATTGATGTACGAATGGCACATGTTATTGCCATCACCAACATAGGTAACCGTTTTCCCTTGAATGCTGCCACGATGTTCAACATAAGTTTGTATGTCAGCAAGCAATTGGCAAGGGTGATAGCTATCAGTTAGCGCATTAATCACCGGCACTTTTGAGTATTCGGCGAACAGTTCAATTTTTTCATGTTCAAACGTACGAATCATGATCACATCGACCATACGTGATAACACGCGTGCGCTGTCTTCAATGGGTTCACCGCGTCCTAATTGGGTATCACGTGGTGAAAGGAAAATGGCATGGCCACCAAAGTGTGCCATACCTGTTTCAAATGAAACACGCGTACGCGTTGAAGATTTTTCAAAAATCATACCCAGCACTTGGTTCTTCATGGGCTCGTAAATTTCACCTGCCTGGTGCATGTGTTTAAGTTCAATTGCACGGGTAATGAGTTGGTTTGCTTCAGCCGGTTCAAGATCAAGTAGAGTGAGGAAATGTCGTACAGTCATGATCTGTCCTTTCCTAAGCCTGTGCAGAAACAGTTTGCGATGAAGTGTGCTGGTCGATCAATGCGCAAAGTTTATTGACTAATATTTCTGCTTCGCCATCGGTCATTACCAAGGGGGGCAATAAACGAATGACGTTTCCAGCCGTAACATTGATTAGTAAGCCATTATCGAGTGCGGCAACAACCAGCTCGGTACAATCGTTGTCGAGTTCAATACCAATTAACAAACCAAGTCCACGAATGTCTGTTACATGCGGGTTACCAGAAAGTTTCGCAGAAAAATTATCAATCAATTGCGTCCCTAATTGCTTAGCGCGCGATACCAGATCATTTTTTTCCATGGTTTCAATCACGGCTAATGCAGCAGCGCTTACTAAGGGGTTACCTCCAAAAGTTGAACCATGATTTCCAGGTTGAAGAACGTCAGTGGCTTTACCACCTACTAAACAAGCACCGATTGGTACACCATTGCCTAAGGCTTTAGCGATAGTCATTACATCAGGTTTAATTTTATTATGCTGGCAGCCAAACCATTGACCACTGCGACCCATACCTGTTTGAATTTCATCAAGCATGAGTAACCAGTTTTGTTCATCACAAATTGAACGTAGTTCGTTAAGGTAGTTGGCATCAGGAATATTAATTCCCCCTTCACCTTGAACAGGTTCAACCAGAATCGCGACGACGTTATCAGTATTTTTTGCAACGGTTTTTACGGCTTCAACATCGTTATAAGGCACACGGATAAAACCTTGTACTAATGGCTCAAAACCAGCTTGTACTTTTCTGTTACCGGTTGCCGATAAAGTCGCCATTGTACGGCCGTGAAAACTGTTATCCATCACAATAATATTTGGTTGCGCAATATCATTATTGTGGCCATAGAGGCGCGCGATTTTGATGGCTGCTTCATTGGCTTCGGCACCGGAGTTACCGAAGAAGACGGACTGCAAGCCAGACAGTGCTGTTAATTTATCTGCTAGTTGTTGCTGTACCGCAATGCCGTAAAGATTTGATGTATGAATTAACTTACCTGCCTGCTCGCTGATTGCGGCAGTCACGGCTGGGTGCGCATGGCCAAGACCACAGACAGCGATACCGCTCAGTGCGTCGAGGTATTTATTGCCCTTGTCATCCCATATCCAGACGCCTTCACCATGATCAAACGTCACGGGAAGTCGCGTATAGGTATTCATAATCGAGTTGTTCTGAGTTTTACTCATGTTTGATGCCGTTAGTCCTTTAAAAACAAAAATGGCAGACCCGTTCAGGGGTGCCGCCATTAGTTAAAAATAGATTTTAACCTTAAATAGCCATAAATCAAGCTATTTACTAAGGATATTGCGAATATTTGAAACTGTTCAAAAAAACAAAACCCGGTGCCGAAGCACCGGGTTCAGAATGTTACTAGTTAAACTACTCTCGTATTAGAACGGGAGTACGTTACCGTGGCCGTATGCAACCATGCACATCAACATTGGAATAGATAGCAATGTGTTGACACGTGAAGCCATCAAAGCAACTGTTTTGGCTTTAGCAATGACTTCAGGGCTGTGTGTTTTACCATCGAGACCTAAAATTTTCTTCTGGTTTCTCCAAATGAGTCCCCAAACGTTTAGCATCATAATTGTGCCAAACCATGCGCCGATACCGATAACAACAAAACCGTCAGCAAGCATAAAGGCAGCTTTTACGTTTGGTCCGAGTAAAGCCATACCTGTTAACCAAGTTCCGAGGGCTGCCCAGCGGAACCAAAGCAGGGCACGGGGGGCAATATACTTGTTAATTGCAGCAGGACCAGGCTCTTTATCGGCTAAAGCTTGGCCAACACCAGGCACTTGAACAAAGTTAAAGTAGTAGAGCAGACCGATCCAGATAACACCGAACATGACATGGAACCAGACTGAAAGAGCCGGCGCATTGAATTGACCCTGACCTATAGCCAGCATAATAACAATGGCGAGCACGAAGCCTGCGATGATGGTACCTAAAACGGATTTTAATGGATTCATGGAGCGATCTCCCCTTTATTATTAAAAATAACTTACTAAATTAGTGCGCCATTATTAAGTATGGCTGAGCCGAATGCAATGTTGTTATATTTTTGTTGCGTTCACCTGCGCTTAAGTCTTTTTTTGCGTAGACTATGCGATGATGAACACGATTGATCTTACACTATTTTCTAGCCGAATTGAGGCTGTTTGCGAAGAAATGGGCACCCGCCTGCAAGGAGCAGCCTTTTCGCCCAATATTAAAGATCGTCTGGATTTTTCATGTGCCGTGTTTGATGCGGCAGGTGAGTTGTGCGCACAAGCCGCTCATATACCGGTACATTTAGGCAGCATGGCCTATGCCATGCGCGATATTGTAGGTATGGTTGAGTGGCAGTCTGGAGATATGGTGGTGCTGAATGATCCATATTTGGGTGGCACCCATTTGCCCGATGTTACGTTGATTGCGCCACTGTTTATTGACGCTAAATTGGTGGCATTTGTTGCTAACCGCGCCCATCATGCAGACATTGGTGCTGATTCTCCGGGTTCGATGCCTATTAGTCGGCACCTTGAAGAAGAAGGTTTGATTATTCCGCCAACTCATCTTATGCGTGATTTCGCGATAGATAAGCGCATTTTCGATACAATTACCAGCAAGTTACAGCATAAAGAGCAAGCAAACGGCGATTTTAGTGCCCAAATATCTGCTAATCAGGCTGGTTTGTCGCGATTGAGCGAGTTGGTTAATAGTTTGGGCGTGTCCATGTTTGATGAGTCGATGGCGGCACTCAATGCTTATGCAGCCACCATCGCGGCGGCGGCATTAGCCGATATTCCTGATGGCCACTATCACTTTAGCGATGTGATGGATGATGATGGCTTAGGTAATAAGGATATCGTTATTCAAGTCAGTATCAATGTGGACGGCAGCAAAATCACTGTCGATTTTTCTGGCACGGCTGCGCAAACACACGGCAACATTAACTGCCCCTTATCTGTCGCTGCGGCTGGTGTGTACTATGTGTTTCGTTGCCTAATGCCATCCCACACGCCAGCATGTGCAGGAAGTTTTCGACACATTGCACTGACAGCTCCCTTAGGCTGTTTACTGAATGCGCAACGGCCGGCTGCGGTGGCGGCTGGAAATGTTGAAACGAGTACGCGAGTGGTGGACGTGGTGATGGGAGCATTAGCCCAAGCAATTCCGACACGCATTCCTGCCGCGAGCCATGGCAGTATGAATAATGTTGCAATGGGATCACGTGGTGAATCGCCATGGGACTATTACGAAACATTGGGTGGAGGTATGGGTGCCGGCGCGTTGGGGAACGGGTTATCTGCCGTACAAACGCATATGACTAATACCTTGAATACACCCATTGAGGTGCTCGAAATGCATTATCCTTTACGCGTTTCGCGCTACGAAGTGCGTCAAGGTTCAGGTGGGCAGGGTAAACATCAGGGTGGCGACGGTTTAATTCGTGAGTATGAATTTTTAGCGTCTGCGCAAGTAACCTTGTTGACAGAGCGTCGATGCCACCAAGCCTGGGGAGTTAATGGTGCTGGCGCAGGTCAAGTAGGAGAAAATCAGCTTAACGGCATGTCGTTAGCTGGAAAAGTTAATCTTGACGTAAAAGAAAATGATCGACTTTTAATCGCAACCCCCGGCGGCGGTGGTTGGAATGAACTCACTAAATAGGTGTTAGTCAGATGAAAAAAATATTTGTAACCACATTAATTCTACAAGTTGTATTGTTATCAGGCTGCGCAGGTGCGCTGCTGGGAAATGGTGGCCGACCTGACAATAGTCAAGTTAAAGAGCAACGAAGTGTTGAGCAAATAAAGGCTGATGGCAAGATCACATCGAACATAAAAGCACGTTACGCAGACGATGTTATTTTACGCAAGTTAAATGTAAGAACCTATCAAGGAGAAGTCACTTTATTGGGTGTCGTACCGACTCGAAATATTATGCAACGGGCAATCAATCTGGCTGCATCAGTTAAAGGTGTGAAAAAAGTAAGATCAGGATTGAGACTTCGGTAAAATAAAGTCGGGTCTGGGTTAGACTGAACATTAAGTGTTTTTTTGATATAAAGGTGATCTCAACGCAAAGACGCGGAGCACGCAAAGATCGCAGAGAAAAATGTAATATTTAAAACCTTTGCGTTCTCTGCGCTCTTTGCGCCTTTGCGTTAAAATACGATAAGAAGTATTGCTCTTAGTTTTAAGACTACTTCTGCGTTTTTTTAATTTGTAAAATCAATATAGCGAGTAATTAATCTGTGTGTGGCATTTGTGGTGAGTTTCGTTTTGATGGTGGTGAACCTGATGTAGCAGCGTTGGATCGTATGATGGCGGTGCTTGTACCCCGTGGCCCCGATTCAGGGGACAAAAAAGTTATTGGCTCTTTGGCATTGGGGCATCGGCGCTTAGCTATTATTGATTTATCCGAGCGCGGTGCACAACCGATGCAGGATAATGAAACTGGTCATTGGTTGGTTTTCAATGGCACGATTTATAACTACAGAGAACTACGCCAGCAGTTGGCAGGGCAAGGACACCGTTTTAAAAGTGAAAGTGATACGGAAGTTATTCTTAAAGCCTACGCACAATGGGGTGAAGACGCGGTTAAACATCTTCATGGAATGTTCGCTTTTGTATTATGGGATGTGAAACAGCAGCGATTGTTTATCGCACGCGATAGACTGGGTATTAAACCGCTTTATTATTCGCGTGATAACAAACGCATTCGTTTTGCTTCTAATCCGCAAGCATTACTTGCGGCTGGCGATATAGATACCTCGTTTGATTCTGTGGCGTTGCATCATCACCTGACACTTCATGCCGTTGTGCCAGCGCCGCGGACAATTTTATCTGGGGTGCGTAAGTTACCACCTGCGACCAGTTTAAGTTTATCGGCAACAGGTCAATCTACTTATAACCAATATTGGGATTTAACGGCGCAACGACCGACTGAAAAAATTGATGAAAAAGAGTGGATAGATCGCGTTCACACGTCATTGCGTCTTGCCGTCGATCGGCGCCGTTTGGCAGCGGATGTGCCTGTTGGGGTTTTATTGTCAGGGGGACTTGATTCAAGTTTGCTTGTCGCACTGTTGTCGGAAGCAGGGCAAGACGATTTACAAACATTTTCTGTTGGTTTTGAAGATCAACCTGAAGAAAAAGGGAATGAATTTGAATTTTCTGATCAGGTAGTAGCGCGTTACGGTACACGCCATCATAAATTCTTGATTCCCAACGAAGGTGTACTGCAACGATTACCGGATGCCGTTGAGCACATGGCAGAGCCGATGGTTAGTCAGGATGTTGTGGCATTTTATTTGTTATCAGAGCGTGTTTCGAAAGAAGTGAAGGTGGTACAAAGCGGACAAGGAGCCGATGAGGTCTTTGGCGGTTATTTTTGGTACCCCCGTATGGCAGCGGAACACGGCTCAGCGCTAGAAAAATTTAGTAAACATTATTTTGATCGCTCACATGATGAATGGCTAGGGGTTGTCGAACCAGCATTACATGGTTTGGATTACACGTCGGGGATGATAAATGAACGTTTGAACCGGCCTGGTGCAGATACGTTTACTGATCAGGTGTTACGTATGGATTCCACGATGTTGATTACGGATGATCCGGTGAAACGCGTTGATAACATGACGATGGCATGGGGGTTGGAAGCACGCGTTCCATTTCTTGATCACGAACTTGTTGAGCTGGCCATGCAAATGCCGCCCGAATTGAAGTTACGTGATGGGGGTAAATATCCGCTGAAAGCCGTTGCGCGAGGATTAATACCCGATGCCGTCATTGATCGGCCTAAAGGCTATTTCCCCGTTCCTGCATTGAAATTTGTACGCGGGGAATTTTATGACTTTATGCACGATATTTTACAATCCACCGCATGCCGAGAACGTGGCATGTTGCAACGCGCTTATATTGATCAACTGCTCGCGGCACCTGAAAAGCATATGACAGCCATTCAAGGCAGTAAATTATGGCACTTGGCATTGCTGGAATTGTGGTGCCAGACGCACCTTGATGCCTAGCTAGGATAAGCCCGATGCTAATACCTTATTGAAACACTGTGGTAATCAGTAGGAAGTATGGGTAGAATTGCCGACCCAATTAGCAAAAATGGCTTGAAAAATGTGCTTCAAGCTCCCATATGTAGAATCATAAATTAATTTTTAACAGATAAATGAAGAGGTTGTAGCGGTATGGATCCATTAGCTCGTATTAAAGAACAGGTCGAAAGTACACCTATTGTCCTGTACATGAAAGGAACACCTCAGCTGCCTCAGTGTGGTTTTTCAAGTCGCACCGCTCAAGCATTACAACAGTGCGAAGTCGAATTTGGTTACGTGAATGTACTGGCAGATCAAGAAGTTTACGAAAATTTACCAAACTACGCGGATTGGCCAACTTTCCCTCAGTTGTACATCAATGGTGAGTTAGTTGGTGGTTGTGATATCGCATTGGAGTTATTCCAGTCAGGCGAGTTACAGAAAATGACCAAAGCTGCTGTTGCTGATAGCGATGCTAGTTAATTAGTTACGCATACAATAGTTGTTTTGAAAAAAGCGATTAACCGAAAGGTTAGTCGCTTTTTTGCTTTTTGAAGTGATAGGCGGTATCAGAACATTATTCCCCTCCACGCCTGCGCTTAATGTCGGTAATTAGTGTTCTGATACCGTAATGTGGAGCGAATGGTCAATGAGTCTTTACTGCTATTTAGTGGGATTATCCAGACTATGCCAGCGATTCATAATGTTGCAAAACAAGGCCGCGGTGCGTTCGGTGTCATAAACAGCAGAATGCGCTTCTTCTTCATTCCACTCAAGGCCGGCAGTTTGTACGATTCTTGCCAGAACAGTTTGGCCGTAGGCAAGTGCGCCTAATGTGGCGGTATCAAAACTACTAAAAGCATGAAAAGGACTTTTTAATTTACATCGTTTGACAGCAGCATTTAGAAAACTCAGATCGAAAAAAGGGTTGTGCCCAACCAAAATAGCTCGAGTGCAACCGGTGTCTTGCAAGGCTATATCAACGGATTCAAAAACCTTTTCAAGCGCTTCTGACTCCGGCAGAGCCATGCGGAAGGGGTGCCATGGATCAATCCCATTAAAAGCTAACGCTTTTTCGTCGAGATTGGCGCCTTTAAAGGGTTCTACATGGGCCGCTGAGGCTTCGCCCTGGTGCAATTTACCCTCGTCATCCATGTCGATAATAACCGCGGCAATTTCTAGCAAGGCATCTTTATCAGCATTAAAACCGGCTGTCTCAACGTCGATGACAACAGGTAAAAAACCACGAAAACGGTTGGCGATGCGGTGTTGACTCTGTTCTTTACTCATCCCCATAGCATATAGCAAAGCAGTGGCAGTGTGAAAATTCATCTTTGAAGGCATGATCGGGCTTTTTGCTATGATAAAAATAGCTTATAATCTTCGCCCCGATTAAGGGTGGTACAGATTTTTCATATTTAGGGGTAAGCATGGCTGATCGTAGATTACAGGTTTTTCATACAGTGGCGCGGCATTTGAGTTTTACCAAAGCTGCTGAAGCGTTGCACATGACGCAACCTGCAGTAACATTTCAAGTTCGTCAGCTAGAAGAATATTTCAATACGCGTTTATTTGATCGTACTCATAACAGAATTAGTTTGACTGATGCGGGCACCCGTGTGTTCGGTTATGCGGACAAAATTTTTGAGCTCTATGGCGAAATGGAAAATGCCGTTCGCGAATTAACTGGTGAAGTGAGTGGCTTGTTGATACTTGGAGCGAGTACAACGATAGCCGAATATATGCTGCCTGCCTTACTTGGCGATTTCAAACGAAAGTACCCTGATGTAAACGTTCGCTTGAAAGTATCAAATACTGAAGGCGTGGTTCAAATGGTTGAAAATAATGTCATTGATTTGGGTGTGGTAGAAGCACCAGTGGGTAATAAGAACCTTGCCGTTGAAGTGTGTCGTGATGATCAATTGGTATTAATTGTGCCTGTTGAGCATGAGCTGGCGAATCGTGAACATGTGCCGATTTCCGAATTGACCGAGTACCCGTATATTTGTCGCGAAGAGGGTTCGGGTACGCGCGAAGTGATTGCTGAATACATGCAAGAAAATAATCTTAAAGGCTCGTTAAACATTAATATGGAATTAGGTAGTCCGGAGGCAGTAAAAGGTGCCGTTGAAGCTGGTATGGGTATTTCAGTTGTATCGCGTGCCACGGTTACTAAAGAGCTAATGTTGGGATCGCTGGTTGCACTTAACCTAGAGCCGCAATTAAAACGACCATTTTCTTTTGTGCACCAAAAACAAAAATTCCGTTTGCGTGCAATGGATGAATTACTAACTTTTGCACGTCAATACTGTGTTGAGCACGCTAAAGATAACCTCTAAGTAAGCTTGATGAGTAAGCTAACGGATAAGTTACAATCACTGGCAGAAAAACTCAGTGATAAAGAACAGCAAACCTTACTCGATTATGCTGAATTTATGGTGTCGCGTTCGACACATGTGCCTGAATCAGTCAGCGAAGTTCCGTTGGATATTTTACGCCCTGCAGAAGAAACAGTCGTTGCTGCTATGCGACGGCTTTCAAAAACCTATCCCATGTTGAATATGGATAAACTGCTTCATGAAGCGTCTGGTTTGATGTCAGAGCATATTATGAAAGGTAAAGCAGCGCTGGAAGTGATTGATGAGCTTCAAGTGTTATTTGAAAAACATTATCAAGATCACATCGACTCTTGAACCAAGATTACCCTATTCTCTATTCATTTAGGCGTTGTCCTTATGCAATGCGTGCACGAATGGCGCTGTTATATGCAGACGTTAAAGTGATCTTGAGAGAAGTGGATTTACGCGATAAGCCCTCTCAAATGTTGCAGGCATCCCCTAAGGCAACAGTACCCGTATTGATCCTTGAAAACGGAGAAGTTATTGAAGAAAGTTTAGATATAATAAACTGGGCATTAACAAAGTCTGATAAAGATGGGTGGTTGTGCAAGTTGGATGAAAAGCAACTACAAATAGCACATAATATTATTAATGAAAATGACGGCGACTTTAAGAAAAACCTAGATCAATATAAGTATGCAGACAGGTTTCCTGAACACTCAATGCAAGATAGCCGAGGTTGTGGCGAGCTTTTTCTTGCAAAGCTAGATGCTCTTTTAAAAAAACATCGATATCTGCTTGGTAGTGAAATTTCTTTCGTTGATGTTGCTGTTTTTCCGTTTGTACGCCAGTTTGCTCATGTTGATAAAGCATGGTTTGATGCCACAGGTTATGCTCATCTACAGCAATGGTTACAACAGCACCTTGATTCGGAATACTTCAAAATCGCGATGAAAAAAACAGATAAATGGGAAGAAGCATCACCGGAGATAATGTTAGGCGATTAATTCTCCAGTTCAGTTTCAGAAATAATTAGCCAACCATCGATGTGTTCTTCAAATAATAATTGTTTGCGTGAAATCTCAGAAAAGCTGTCTGATTGATAGTGCTGGGTGAAGTTGGCAACATATCTATCATCATCATTAATAAAAATCACGATTCCTGATAGCTTTAGTTTTACCCATTGCTGTGACTCAAATCTTTGTTGTCGCTCTTTAATCCAGTCGTCATGATTGGTATCAGGTGAGGGACTATAATTGTGGCTATAAGTCGCAATATATTTTTTTATATTAAGTTGCTGCCAGGCACTTCGCCATCGCTCTACCGCAGTATAAATAGCTTCTGCTTCAGAGATTGGTGGTGGAGCTGCTGACAACAAAGGAGTATGAAATAGACAAAAACTACTGATGGCTATCAGCATAAAAAATTGTTTGCATAGTTGTTTACAATGCATCCGAAGCATAATCAGCCAATCGTGAACGTTCACCCCGTTGCAGCGTAATATGGCCGCTGTGAGGCCAATTTTTAAATCTATCTACAACATAAGTTAATCCGGAAGTCGTTTCTGTTAAATAAGGCGTATCGATTTGCGCAACGTTCCCCAAGCAAACAACTTTTGTTCCTGGGCCAGCGCGGGTAATCAGAGACTTCATTTGTTTAGAGGTTAAGTTCTGAGCTTCATCAATAATGATGTATTTTTTTAGAAAAGTACGTCCGCGCATGAAATTGATAGAGCGTAATTTGATACGATTTTGTAGCAGGGCGCCAGTGGCGGCACGTTCCCATTCGCCTTCAGATTCGACACCTGTTAATACTTCAAGATTATCCATTAACGCACCCATCCAAGGCGTCATTTTTTCTTCTTCAGTACCTGGTAAAAAGCCAATGTCTTCGCCCATAGGTATGGTGACGCGGGTCATAATAATTTCATTATAAAGATTTAGATCGAGCGTTTGATGCATGCCAGCCGCTAATGTTAATAATGTTTTGCCGGTACCGGCCATGCCAAGTAATGATACAAAATCGACATTAGGATCCAGAAGTAAGTTAAGCGCAAAATTTTGTTCACGGTTTCGCGCAGTGATGCCCCATATGGCATTGTTCTTTTGGCGGTAATTTTTAGTGTGCTCAATAATGGCGCTGTCTTTATCTACTTCGCGGATAATGGCCTCAAAGTCATCTCCACCAATGGATAAGCATTGATTGTTATACCAGTCTGACAATTCAGGCCCGGTAATTCGATAAAATGTTCGCCCTTCTTGTTGCCATGATTCCATGTCTTTTTCATGTTTAGTCCAAAAGTCACTATCAAGATCAGTGGTGCCAGAGTAGAGCAAGTCAACATCTTCTAAAACTTGGTCATTATTATAATCTTCGTTGTGTATGCCAAGAATGGATGCTTTGATTCGTAGGTTGATATCCTTGGATACGATGGTTACAGAAAGATCAGGTTGCTTGTGTTTTAAACCAAGTGCGGTGGCAAGAATATGATTGTCAGCTTTATCGCCAGGCAAACTCTCAGGCAAGTCTTCGCGTAACGATTGAGTTTGTAAGAAGAGCCGCCCAATATTTTCTGGCGACTCATCACTACCATGAGGTAACTCGATGCCTTGTTCAATATTGTCAGCATCAACATCGCGGAGTAATTCATCGAGAAAGCGACTTGCTTGGCGTGCATTTCGTGCAACTTCAGATGCGCCGCGTTTATTGTCATCAAGTTCTTCAAGCACGATCATGGGAATATAAATGTTGTGTTCTTGAAAACGGAAGAGTGAAGAAGGATCGTGCATAAGCACATTAGTGTCGAGGACAAAGGTTCGTTTTATTTCGCTTTCTTTAGTGATCATCGTCGCTTGATATCTCTTATATTATGGGGGCAGGTTTACTTCTTACTATTTAGTTCCTTCACTGCGGTTAGAACTTCCTCAACATGGCCATCGACTTTTACTTTTCGCCATTCTTTACGTAGCACGCCTTTTTTATCAATAAGAAAAGTACTGCGTTCGATGCCCAGAACCTTTTTTCCGTACATATTCTTTTCTTTAATGACATCAAATTGTGTGCAAAGTTTTTCTTCGCTGTCAGACAATAAATCAAATGGGAATGCTTGTTTGGTTTTAAAGTTCTCATGTGATTTAACGCTATCACGAGAAACACCAAGTATGACAGTACTTGCACGGCGAAACTTCGCTATATTGTCACGAAAATCCTGGCCTTCTCGAGTACAGCCTGGCGTACTATCTTTGGGGTAAAAATACAGAACAACATTTTTATCTTTAAAGTCAGATATTTTTAATTCTTGCTCGCCTGTTGCGTTCAACTTGGTATCGGTAATTTTTTTTCCAATTTTTGCTTTAGCCATTTTTCGATTAGCCTTTTACAGGTTCCATGATTGCATCGAGATTGAGATTGTCACAGAACTCGGTGAAATTTTCTCGTAAATCACCAAGGTGAGAATCTGCCGGCACGCTAATAACCATTTGCATGGTAAACATGTTGGTGCCGGTGTGTGCAGCAGAGTAACTGCCAGTTGATAAATCCTCGATATTAATGTTTCGCGTTGAGAAAAAATCAGCAACATTATTTACAATACCGGGGTGGTCCATCGAAACAACTTCAACCATATAGGGAATTTTTTTACTGGATTTGTCCCGTGACTCTGTTTGCTTGGCGATAATAGTAAGTTTGAGTCGTTTCTCTAGTCCGGGTAAGTTGCTTTCTAACTTGGCGATGGTATTCCAGCTACCTGCGACCATCATAATTAAAGCAAACTCACCGCCCAAGACAGTCATGCGACTATCGATAATATTACATCCGTTCTCAAGTACTTTTTCAGAGAGGGCGTTAACAATACCTGGTTTATCTTCACCGACGGCAGAAATGACTAAATAATTATCCATGGTTAATAAGGTATCAGCCTAGTCGCAGTTTGACCAGTCACATTAATCGTCCTCTAGCTTAATATCTCTTAGTTGTTGTGCCGCATCTTCAGGGCTAATGGTACTCACAAAAAGTCCTGAACCTAATTCAAAACCGGTTGGAATACTGGTGCGCGGACAGATTTCAATGTGCCAGTGGTAGCTGGCACTGCAATCAGTATATTTTTCTCCTTGGGGTAGCGAGTGCAGGAAGAAGTTATATTGCGCGCCCCCGATGACGGCATCTAATCGCGCCATAGCGCGACGTGTGACTCGCGCGAGATCTTCCATGTCCTCTTCTGCCACATCAACGTAGTCGGCACTGTGATTAAGAGGAAGGATATGTATTTCCCATTCGTACCGGCTTGCAAAAGGTTTAATCGCGATAAACTTCTCACCGCGTTCGACTACATACTGACCAACATCAATTTTACGTTTGATTTCTCCTGAGTCTCGATCATAAATGGTCGCTTCAAAGGTTAGTGCTTCATTGATGAGTGAACAATAGATGCATTGGTGATGTTTATCATGATGAAGTTTGGCGTATTCCACCTCGTTAATGACATTTTCAGGTACGACCGGCATAGCGATAATTTGGCTATGTGTGTGCGGAATACTCGCGCCGGCAGCAGGGCCAAAATTTTTGAAAACTAATACATAACGTATGCGTGGATCGGCTTGATAGAGTTTTTCCATACGATCTCGATAAGCACTAAACAAAGTGATCAGGTGATCGACTGTCATATTATGGATAGCGATACCGTGATTATTGTGGTCAATGATCACTTCGTGGCGGCCATAACCTTCAACTACCTGCTGCAACCCGAATACTAAGCCTTCATCACGGCTGTCTTCGCCAAGCACAGGGTAAAGATTCTCTACAACGCGGACTGCCCAATTTTCTTCTGATGGCCATGCGGCGATTGTTGGCGGTGTTTTGTCTTCATTGCCTAGGCAAAATGGGCAAGTTTCCTTGTGTTTAACGGTTTTTTGCTCAATACGCTCTTCTTCTTTTCGCGGGCGCATGCCGCGAGCCGTCGCAACCAGCACGGATTCGCTTGGCATAACTGGGTTAATACGGATTTCACGGACTGAGGGGGTAGGTTGTTTACTCACCAAATTCTCCTGATTAGGTCGTTTTACCGATTTTGGGATAGCTTAGTAGCTATTAAACACGCCCTCACCATAGAAAACACGCTGAAAAACTCAATGAGGCCATAGCTGGAGTTTATTGCATTTTAAGCGGCTTGGCTTGTGTTCCGGCGGGGGCGTCAGTAACATGCGCCTGCGTGTTTTATAAAGAATTTATGGAGACTTGAATGTTTCACGGCAGCATGGTCGCACTAGTGACCCCCATGCACCAAAATGGCTCGGTTGATGAGCCTGCTTTAGCCGCGTTGGTGGAATGGCATATTGAGCAAGGTACCGATGCAATTGTTGCAATGGGCACGACTGGCGAATCCGCCACGCTTGACCACAAAGAGCATTGTGCGGTTATCCGTTTTGTTGTGGAACAAGCGGCAGGACGCACCCCCGTTATTGCTGGAACAGGGGCTAATTCGACCACTGAAGCCATAGAATTAACCCGGTGTGCAATGGAAGCGGGGGCTGACGCCTGTTTGTTGGTGACGCCTTATTACAATAAACCAACTCAGGAAGGCTTGTATCTTCATTATAAAGCGATTGCTGAGGCCGTACCGGTGCCCCAGATACTTTATAATGTGCCAGGCAGGACTGCGTGCGACATGTTACCAGCGACTGTGATTCGTCTGTCTACGATCCCAAATATTGTTGGAATTAAAGAAGCAACGGGTGATATTAGCCGTGCAAAAGAGATTCTTGATGCTTGTGGTGATAAAATCGACCTGTATAGTGGCGATGACGCGACAGCTTTAGACTGTATTTTGGCGGGTGCGAAGGGCGATATTTCAGTTACCGCCAATGTTGCACCTAAAGCCATGCATGACATGTGTGCTGCTGCGCTGGCAGGTGACGAAGCCAAAGCAAGACAGATTAATGAGCCGCTGCTGGGTTTACACGAGAATTTATTTCTTGAAGCAAACCCAATACCGGTGAAGTGGGCGCTGGCGGAAATGGGTAAAATACAGAGTGGTATCCGTTTACCTATGACGGTGTTGTCGGAAGAATTTCATGCACCACTGCGACAAGCAATGCAAGCCGCCAAGATAGTGCAGGACTAATTAATGGGGAAGGTAATGAAGGGTTTAAATCAAATTTTAGTGCTCGGCATGATGGCGACAATGATCGCTGGTTGCGGCACCATCAAAAATTTTAAAGAAGAATTTCTTCCTGATAAAAAGAAGGTTGATTACCGCGAAGCACGCGAAGAACCAACTTTAGAAATCCCCCCAGATCTGACTTCTTCAAGCATCGATGATGGATTAATCATTCCGGATATTGCTCCAGCAGGTGGTTCAGCCAGTATTACGGATTATAACCGTGAGCGGACAGGCCGTCGTACCCTACGCTCTGCTGCTGTTCTACCAAAGCAGGACGACATACGCTTAGAAAAAGATAGCAGTTCACGTTGGTTGGTCATTAAAGGTAGCGCACAACAAGTGTGGCCACGTCTGCGCGAATTCTTTTTGCAAAATGGTTTCTTAATTAAACGTGAAGATCCGCGTATTGGTATTATTGAAACTGATTGGGCAGAAAACCGTGCTGATATTCCGCAGGACTTTATTACACGAAATATTAGTAAGTTATTTGATTCAATTTACTCTGCTGCTACCCGTGATAAATATCGTATTCGCTTAGAAGATGGTGCAGAGCCTGGTACCACAGAGTTATATCTAACCCACCGTGGGGCAGAAGAGGTCGTTGATCAATCTACTGAAACGAGTACGTTGTGGCGACCGCGTGCATCTGATCCTGAGTTGGAAGTTGAAATGCTCCGTCGTATAACGGTGTTCTTTGGTGTTGAAGAGGATAAAGCACGTAACTTATTTGCAAGTCGTCAGAACCGTGTTGAACGCGCCCAGTTAACGCGTGATGGTTCCGGTGATGCCAAATTAACAGTAAAAGAAGATTTTGCTCGTGCATGGCGTCGCACTGGTTTAGCACTTGATCGTGTTGGCTTTACTGTTGAAGATCGTGATCGTTCGCGTGGCCTTTACTATGTGCGTTACATTGATCCATTGAAAGATAGTAATGCGAAAAAAGAAAAAGGTATTTTAGATAAATTAACCTTTAACATTTTTAGTGGCGATGAAGACGTGCAAGATAAAAGCACTTATCTTGTTAGTTTAAAAGAGCAAGATGCAAAAACTAATGTCACTGTTCTGAATGACAAAGGCGAATTGGAAAAATCCAACACAGCCTTTCGTATTTTGACCTTGTTACACGAACAACTTAAGTAACATTTGCAACGCCGTGATTCGGTTTGCATCACTTGGTAGCGGCAGTCGAGGCAATGCCACGATTGTCGAAGCCGGTTCGACACGCATTATGCTGGACTGCGGTTTTTCAGAAACTCGTTTTAGACAACGGCTCGCAAAACGTCAATTAGAACCTTCACAAATTGATGCTATCTTAGTTACCCACGAACATAGTGACCATATCAATGGAGTTGGTGCGGTGGCGCGTAAGCACAATATTCCTGTTTACATGACACGCGGGACAGCCTCTCAGGAAAAACACGGCTCCTTGTCACAACTAAATTATATTGATGTGCATGATTGCTTTTCAATTGGTGATCTTGGTATTCAGGCATACCCTGTTCCTCACGATGCACGTGAACCGGTGCAATTTGTATTTAGTGATGGTGATCGACGGCTAGGAATTTTGACGGATGTCGGCAGTCCTACTCAACATATTATCGACAGCTTAAATGGATGTGATGCACTGATTCTTGAGTGTAACCATGATGTAAATATGCTTGCTAAAGGGCCCTATCCAGAGCATTTAAAACGACGGGTTGGTGGCAATTTTGGTCATTTAAGTAATGCTCAGGCAGCGAGCTTGTTAGCGAGCCTCGATACTTCTCGGTTACAACATATTGTCGCCGCACATATTAGTGATAAGAATAATACTGAAGAGTTAGCCTGCTCGGCTTTAGCCCATGCTCTGACCTGCTATGAAAGTGATATTGTCCTTGCAGAACAAGAGCAAGGGTTAGCGTGGTTAAGTATTTCGTAAAAAAGTAATCCTTCCCCCATTTTGAATAAAAACCTCTTTATCTTATTGAAGTATAAGCATTAAATAAATCCACTTTTTACTAAAGAAGCAATGCATCATGCCGATAACCAAAGCATGGACAGGGATATTCTCTCGCTGTCGCAATTTTAACTGGATATTAGGTGTTCAAATGAAAACAGCAATTTCAGCATTCTTGGGAAAGGTATCGTCGCAATTCACTATTCGTCAAAAGCTTTGGGCGAGTTACGGCGCATTACTTGCGGTTATTGTCATTATTGCCAGCGCAGTACTGTTTGCTGAAGCGGGAATAAAAGATAACTTTTCAAATATTGCTGAGAAAAGCCAGCCGGCTATGTTGGCTTCAATTGCGCTCTCTGACCAAGTCAATCGTAGTGCGCAAAGCATGGGTTTCTACTTATTAAGTAAAGAGAAAACTCACAAAGATAATTACACTTCAAACTTAGAAGATTTAAGTAGACAAGTCGCTATTTTAAAAGACATGCCAGTATTACAACAAGATACTGAATCTGCTGAGTTGTTAGAAAAGATTTCGAGCGATATAGAATCTTATGTGGGCTATCAGGCAAAAATGCTTGAACTTGCCTCGGGTGATGTAAAAAATATTCCTGCGATGCTTTTTTCAGCACAACAGTTAAGCCCTGTAAGTCAACAGTTTTTGCAAAATGTTAGCCAAATGATTTTATCTGAAGAGGAAGAAGAAGCCTCTGAAGAACGCCGAGGAATTGTTACTGCAATTAATGATATTCGTTATTCATGGGCGAATATGTTGAATGCAGTGCGCGCATACTTAGCTTTTCGTGGGCCAAATACGCTAGATGAAATTAAACTTTATAGAGAAAATGTATTAGCTTTAATGGATAAATTATCCGAAAACGGTGATAACTTAACGCTTGATCAAGCAGATTCATTAGAAAAATTAAAGTCCTTCGAGCAAGATTACAAGCTACAGTTGGATGAAATGATCACGCTTCATGGTAGCGAAAAATGGCGGACCGACGCGTGGTTAATCCGTAGTGAAATTGGTCCATTATTGTCTTCGATTAAAACCAATATTGAAAGTCTTGTGAATTTGCAGAAAAAACATGTTGCTGATTCTGTTGCAGTAACATCGAGTGACCTGAGTTCCTTGCATACATTAGTGATTGGCCTATTGGTAGCAGGTTTGGTGCTTGGCTTAATCAGTGCTTTTGCAACCAGCGAAATTATCTGTGGACGCATTCAACAAGCGGTTAATGCCATGCAAGATATTTCAGAAGGAGATGGCGATCTAACTCAAAAATTAGATGAAAAAGGCCGAGATGAAATTGCAGGTTTGGCTAAG